>OJIW01000128.1_pt1 | contig 11109 bp, 7 predicted proteins | sample 1596041 | NCBI WGS metagenome assembly OJIW01 (sample SAMEA4350119, study PRJEB24818) | metagenome | biome: human; feature: gut; material: faeces | place: Denmark | collected 2013-09 | reverse complement strand
GATCCAGGCTTGATCACTTAACTCCAGATGATTTTTATAAAGATCGTGCTGGGCATGAATATATTGATTTCGAGCAGGAATTTGCTAAATTGAATGTAGCAGCAAATGATCTTGCAACGATCACTCCAGCTAAAACATATACTGCTGCAGATTTTCCAGACATGAACAATCGGACAATCGATTTAACTGATTTATCAGATACCGGGTTTTTATTGGTAAATATCGATGCAGAAGTGTTAACGATGAATACGCCACTTCAAATCATTAATCCAAATGATCAAGTAGTTGTATTTAATGTCATCAACAGTTCTTCTGCATTGAACGTACAGTCACCAATCAAATACAATGATCGTTCAAATCATGAAACAGAAGATTTTTCGGATGCGAATATCTCTTGGAATTTTGGAAATGAGATGACTGATTTGACAATCAGTGCTCCTTTTCAAGGAACAATCCTTGCGCCTAATGCTACTATCCGCATTACTGCCAACGACAAATTTATTCATTCTTGTGCTACCTGTAGGTATGCCTGAAGAATTAGCGAAAGAATCAGTTTTTTGTATATAATTTATTTCTTGGTTCAATAAACCTTCATGAAGCTCTGTACCAAAATTATTTTTTGCATCAAGTTCATGTGTTGCTATATTTCCGTCTGTATGTGCATTCACAGTTGTCTTATTTTTAGCAAATACGTGGAATTGACTAGCAATTCCTAACAAGCCATAGTTACCAGTTAGATCATTATAAATATTCCCAGGGTCTTTAGGAATGTATGTTTCCGCTGAAACGGCCACACCATACGAAAAGATATTGAACAACAAAGCAACTAGGACTAGTAAACTTGCCCTTTTTTTCATTTTTCCCCTTCCTTTCCTTTCAAACATTTTCCTATTATACTCTTTTTCTCCTAGTCTTAAACTGTTCGTTTGAAAAATCATTGTTTATTTAAAGAATATTAATGAAACGTTCATATTGTTGCTTCTTGTTCAATTGATAGTTCGACACTATCTTTTTCTTTCAATCTCCAAACTATTGATGATGGTGACTGTTAAAGTGTAAAAAATAAGGGTGTGTAGTAACATATAAGTAGGTATCCTAGAATTAGGAAAAAGTAAGTAGGATAAATAAAAGGGAGGAAAATAAATGGATTATTTAGATATGCTATGCGAGAGTGTGGATCGGGCATACGATCGGTTTGAACGTTTGTTTGAAGGCGTCTCTATTGAGGAGGCCAATCGTTTTCCAGTGGAAGATAGAGCCCCGCAGATCAAATCAATGACTTGGCTGGCTTGGCATACCGCTCGAGAATTAGATTTCCAGATTGCTGATTTAGCAGGAACTTCTCCAATTTGGCATAGTCAAGACTGGGAAAGCCGGTTTCCGATGACGATAGCAGATAACGAACAAGATTGGAAGCATAGTCTGGAACAAGCAAAGCAGATCCAAGCTAATCAAATAGAAGATCTGCTAGGATACTTGCGAGGAGCTGCTGATTTTGCTATTTCTTACTTAAGAAGGCTGGAACCTTCCGAGCTAGATGAAGTAATTGACGAGAACTGGACACCACCAGTCACACGAGGAATGCGTCTCGTTTCTATTATTGATGATGCTGCTATGCACTCTGGTCAGGTGATCTATGCGAGACGTTTGTTGGGATTAAGAGATTAAGGCACTAGCTAAAAAAGAACTTACGGCAAAATAAGTCGCAAGTTCTTTTTTGTTTTTATCGTTACCCATGGTCTATCTATAAGATTGAAAAAGGAAGCGGCCTGCTATCTCTTTTGATCGTGTAAACTGATGACTCTCTTGTTTTTTGCATTGATTCATTTAAAGAAAGTGTACCATGCTTTATAGATATTTTTAGAATACCTTTTTCTAGAGGATAGAGAAACTGTCAGCTGATAGAATAAGGAGAGTCTTTTGAAGAGAATTCAGAAAAAAGGACACTGTATGAGATCAGGTGTCCTTTTGTGAAATCTGATAATTATTGCGTACGGATAGATGTGAGACTGATTTCGCCAGAAGACAAACTCATCTTCTGTTCATTTGTTTGGACGATCAGTTCGCCATGATCACCGATTTCTTTTGCAAGACCGACATAAGTCGTTCCTTTTTGATTGAACGACACGGTTTTTCCCAATACGAATGATTTTTCTTTATAGAAGTCCAACGCTTTTTCTGGGTGAGAAAGATAAGTGAACAATTCTTGCCAGATTTTGCTGATTAGCTGATTCCTTGTGACACTAGCTTGTCCGTCGGGAAAGACAGAGATGGCTTTTTCTTGGAGATCAGCTGGAAAATGATTTTGAGGAACAGAAAAATTAAGCCCGATCCCAATGATGATATGACTGATCCTGCCGCTTTCCATATCACTGACTGCTTCAGATAAAATCCCACAGACTTTTTTTCCATCCATGTAGATATCATTGACCCATTTGATCGAAGCAGAACGACCGGTTACAGATTCAATGGCTTTCACACAGGCACTGGCTGCGATGATCGTATATTGAGGCAATTCATCAAACCGTTTGTCTGGATGGAGCAAGAGACTCATGTAGATTCCTCGTCCAGGTTCAGCGAAAAAAGGCCGTCCAAAACGTCCACGAGCTTGTTCTTGTGTATCAGCAACAAATAACTTCGAAACAGAATCTCCTTGAGCTGCTGCCAGTTTGGCATCTTTCATCGTAGATTCAGAAGTCATCATCGTTTGTACTTTCAAATCAGGAATAAACGACCGTAGCTCTTGCTGGATTTCTTTTGCATCTAGTACGTCAGAGGGCAGGTAACGATACCCTGTAGGCCCGTGCTCAAAACGATAGCCTGCCTTTTCCAATTCTTTGATGGCTTTCCAAATACTTGTCCGGGAAACTTCCAGTTGCTGTGCCAACTTTTCTCCGGAAAGAAAATCTGGTGTCTTTTTCAATAATTGAAGTACCTTGTCTTTCGTTGTCATGGCATCAAGCTCCTTTCCCATCCATTCTATCAGGAAGAAGGAGAGAACAAAATAGTTTTCGAAGAAACAACGGTTGATACATAAAGCAAAAACGAAAGAAGGAAAGAGAAAAAAGAAGAGGGTGGGCGTTCATTTTTTGTCCCATCCTCTTTCTGATTATGAAGATAAAAGTACTTGATCGTCTTTTAATGCCGTGCCGCTGTTTTGTTTGAACAACGCTAATAATTGGGGCACTGTGAGCTGCTGTTTTTCCTCTTGCTGGATATCTACGACGATCCTTCCTTGATGCAGCATGATCAGTCGACTCCCATAGCGGATCGCGTCTTCCATGTCATGAGTGACCATAAAAGCAGTGAGATTCTGCTCAGTGATCAGCTTTTCTGTCAATTCCATCACCGTTTTGGAAGTAGCAGGGTCAAGCGCTGCAGTGTGTTCATCTAATAAGATCAGTTCTGGACGCTGTAATGTGGCCATCAATAACGTAATAGCTTGACGTTGTCCTCCAGACAGCAAACCGATTTCTGAGGATAAACGATTTTCCAACCCCAAATTTAGCCGAACCAGCTGGTCTTTGAAAAATGTTCGGTCTTGTGGTTTGACACCACGGAAGAAGCCGCGTTTTTTTCCTCGTTTCATAGCAAGAGCAAGATTTTCTTCTACCGTTAAACGAACGGCTGTCCCTAGTTTAGGATCTTGGAATACGCGACTGATGGATTTCGAACGTTCGACAACAGATTTTTTCGTGATATTTTTTCCATTCAATAAAATTTGACCCTGATCGACAGAAAATGTACCGGCGATGCTGTTCAGCAAAGTAGATTTACCAGCCCCATTTCCACCGATGATCGTCACGAAGTCGCCGGGATCTAAGGAAAGATTAATGCCTTTCAGGACATGATTTTCGTTGATCGTTCCTTTTTCAAAGGTATGATGGAGATTTTCCAATGTTAAGACGTCATTCATTTGACACTACCGCCTTTCTTTTTTTGAGGTAAATGGAATTTTTGCTGGATCTGCGGGAAAGAAAGACAGATCACTAGCACGAAAGCAGAAGCAAGTTTCGAATCACTTGGTTCAACATTCAGTTCGAAGACTAACGCTAAAATAAAACGATAAATGACCGCACCTAAAACGACAGTCAAGAGACGGAGAAATAGTGGCTGGTTACGTAACAAAACTTCTGCGATGATAATAGAAGCAAGTCCAATTACGATCGTTCCAATACCAGAATTTAAATCAGCAAAGCCGTTGTTTTGCGCAAGCAAGGAGCCAGAAAGAGCAATGCATCCATTAGAAATCATATAACCGATGATCTTCATATTATCTGTGTTGATCCCGTTTGCTTCGCTCATTGCCAGATTATCGCCAGTTGCACGAATAGCAAGTCCTGTTTCTGTACGTAAGAACAAAACAAGTAAACATACAACGATCAAAGCAAAAAGCAGACCGACGATCAGTACAGCGTTGTCTTTTGTTATGCCGAATGACTCGACCCAATGAAAGATCGTTGGCTGACCCAATAAAGAGATGTTCGGCGCACCCATCACACGGGATGTGACAGAATATAAACCAGTCATGGTGATGATCCCTGCAAGAAGGGCGGGAATTTTCAATTTTGTGTGAAGCAGTCCGGAAACAAGCCCTGCTGCCGCACTCCCTAAAAAGCCTAGAAGACAAGCTGTCAATGGATGATAGCCATTTGTAATACTTACTGCCGCGATCCCTGCACCTAAAGGAAAGCTTCCTTCAGCAGTCAAGTCGGCAATGTCCAAGATACGGAAAGTGACGTATACACCAATCGCAAGTAGGGCCCATAAGACCCCTTGCGATGCAGATGATAAGAAAAGAGAGAGCAAATTTGTCATGAGAATCCTCCTGTGTTTTATTCAGCTTCTTTGATGCTGTCTGGATTGATGCCTAATGCTTTGGCCATGTCTTTATTGACATACAGTTCCAAATCATTCGCTGTTTCGACAGGAAGTTCACTTGGATTCTTGCCGTCTAAGATTTTTGCTGCCATGATCCCTGTTTGTTTGCCCAAGCTTTCGTAGTCGATTCCTACTGTTGCTAGACCGCCGTCTTTGACTTGATCAACTGCGCCAGCAACGACAGGTGTTTTTGTTTCTTTTGCGACTTCACCGACAACACTTGCCGCACTTGCGAACGTGTTATCAGTAGGAATATAGATTCCATCTACATCTTTAGCTAGACTTTTCGTCACTTGTTGGACATCATTTGTGGAATTTGCTGTCAGTACTTTGACTTTGACGCCCGCTTTTTTCAATTCTTTTTCTGCCAAATCAGCTTGGATCTTAGAGTTTGCTTCACCGTTGTTATACATGATGCCGATTGTTTTGGCGTCTGGCACGATATTTAACAGTAAGCCGATTTGTTTTTCGATTGGCACCATATCTGTCGTGCCAGTCACATTGCCGCCAGGTTTTTCATTGGATGTGACTAAATGGGCTTGTTCCAAGTCTGTGACCGCTGTGACAGTCATCGGGATAGTGGTTGTTTCATTTAATAAAGATTGTGCTGCTGGAGTGGCGATTCCAAGTAGCAAATCAGGATCTTCTTTGACGAGTTTCTCACTCATACTTTTCAGGTTGTCTTGATTGTTTTGGGCATTTTGATAATCGATTGTTAGATTATCGCCTTCTTTATACCCTTCTTCTGCTAATCCTTCTTTGAATCCTTTATAGGCAGCATCTAACGAGTTATGTTGTACAAGTTGCAATACGCCAATTGTTTTTTGTCCATCTGATGCCTCTGCGGAATTGTCTTTTTGTGCGCAACCTCCTAAAGCTAGTAGCAGGGCAGCGCCTAATCCGATGATTATATTTTTTTTCATTTCTTTTTCCTCCTTAATTTTGGGAAACAAAAAATCCATTCAGACAAAATGTCCAAATGGATTGAAAAGTCGGAAAATAAATTGAAAAAGTAGAATGCTTGATACTTTTACTTTGTATTTTCACTGCTCAGCCACTTAGCATTTTGTCTACGTGGCTTTTTGCTGCAATACAAAGTTCTTTAGCCATCATAGATACAAACTGTCGTTTAACGTTTGTATCCATCATGATGAATACAAACCTATCTAAAGTAGCTAAAGTAAAAGTTATTCAGTTGTGTTGGTGCGATTTGGTTGATGTTGGTTCGCATAGAAGTTCCTCCACAAAATGAATTTTCTAAAGTATAACCGAGATAAAAAGGTCTGTCAATTAAGAATTGTCAGATAATTGAAAACATAAAATTGAAAACATTAAGAAAATGTTGCGAAAAAGCAGAAGAAACGCCAGGAAGTGTTGACTTTTATAGAAAATAAGTGTAGTATATGAAGTTGCAAAAACTATCTGATGAAGAAAAGGCAGAAACGAAATATTGTCCGTTTCGGCTTTAATATAAGGAAACAAAAGTAGAAGCTCACGAAGTAAGGTTTCAAGAGAATGTTCTATTTTTGGTTTTTTTTTGCCTAAAAGCCGCAAAAAATGTCTGTTGTTACCTAAAAATAATATTTGAAATATTATTGTAACAATTGATCGGGTAGTCTTTTTGAATGACATTTTAGAGGGGTGAAGAGCTTGGCTGGACACGTAGTAAAATACGGAAAACATCGCGAACGTAGAAGTTTCGCAAGAATCAGTGAAGTGTTGGAATTACCAAATTTGATCGAAATTCAAACAGACTCTTACCAATGGTTCTTAGATGAGGGACTTAGAGAAATGTTTGAAGACATTTTGCCAATCGATGACTTCAATGGCAATCTATCTTTGGAATTTGTAGATTATGAATTGAAAGAACCAAAGTATACAGTAGCAGAAGCTCGTGCGCATGATGCAAACTACTCTGCACCATTACATGTAACATTGCGTTTGACAAACCGCGAGACTGGCGAAATCAAAGCACAAGAAGTATTCTTCGGTGATTTCCCATTAATGACAGAACAAGGAACATTCATCATCAACGGGGCAGAGCGAGTAATCGTTTCTCAGTTAGTCCGTTCACCAGGTGTCTATTTCCATGGAAAAGTCGACAAAAACGGAAAAGAAGGATTCGGTTCTACTGTTATCCCTAACCGTGGAGCTTGGCTAGAAATGGAAACTGATGCAAAAGACATCTCTTATGTACGTATCGACCGTACACGTAAGATTCCTTTAACCGTATTAGTTCGTGCGTTAGGATTTGGTTCCGATGATACGATCTTTGAAATCTTCGGCGACAGCGAAACATTACGCAATACAGTCGAAAAAGACTTGCATAAAAACGCAAGCGACTCAAGAACAGAAGAAGGTTTGAAAGACGTTTACGAACGTTTGCGTCCAGGCGAACCAAAAACAGCAGACAGCTCACGTAACTTGCTGAATGCTCGTTTCTTCGATCCAAAACGTTACGACTTAGCAAACGTTGGTCGTTACAAAGTAAACAAAAAATTAGATTTGAAAACACGTCTATTGAATCTGACATTAGCTGAAACATTAGTTGATCCAGAAACAGGCGAGATCATCGTTGAAAAAGGAACAGTTCTGACTCACCAAGTCATGGAAACACTAGCTCCTTTCATTGATAATGGCCTAAATTCAGTGACTTACTATCCATCAGAAGACGGTGTGGTCACAGATCCAATGACTGTCCAAGTCATCAAAGTATTTTCACCAAGAGACCCTGAACGTGAAGTAAACGTGATCGGAAACGGCTATCCAGAAGCAGCTGTAAAAACGGTTCGTCCAGCCGACATCATTGCTTCAATGAGCTATTTCTTGAACTTGATGGAAGGTATCGGCAATGTCGATGATATCGACCACTTAGGAAATCGTCGTATCCGTTCAGTCGGTGAACTTTTACAAAACCAATTCCGTATCGGGCTAGCACGTATGGAACGTGTGGTTCGTGAAAGAATGTCGATCCAAGATACTGAAACATTGACACCTCAACAATTGATCAATATCCGTCCAGTTGTGGCAAGTATCAAAGAATTCTTTGGTTCTTCTCAGTTGTCACAGTTCATGGATCAAACAAACCCTCTTGGCGAATTGACACACAAACGTCGTCTTTTCGCCTTAGGACCTGGCGGATTGACTCGTGACCGCGCCGGTTATGAAGTTCGTGACGTTCACTACTCCCACTATGGCCGTATGTGTCCGATCGAAACTCCTGAAGGCCCAAACATCGGGTTGATCAATAGTTTGTCCAGTTATGCGAAAGTAAATAAATTCGGATTTATCGAAACACCTTATCGTCGTGTAGACCGTGAAACAGGTCGTGTTACTGACCAAATCGACTACTTGACAGCTGATATCGAAGACCATTACATCGTAGCCCAAGCAAACAGCCCATTGAATGAAGATGGAACATTTGCTCAAGACGTTGTTATGGCTCGTGCTCAAAGTGAAAACTTAGAAGTATCTATTGATAAAGTAGACTACATGGACGTATCACCTAAACAAGTAGTTGCCGTTGCGACAGCATGTATTCCTTTCTTGGAAAACGATGACTCCAACCGTGCCTTGATGGGTGCCAACATGCAGCGTCAAGCAGTGCCGTTGATCAATCCTCAAGCACCATGGGTTGGTACTGGTATGGAATACAAATCAGCGCATGACTCAGGAGCTGCTTTGTTATGTAAACATGATGGTGTCGTTGAATACGTTGATGCTTCTGAAATCCGCGTACGCCGCGACAACGGTGCATTAGATAAATACGATGTAACAAAATTCCGTCGTTCAAACTCCGGAACAAGCTACAACCAACGTCCAATCGTTCATTTGGGTGAGAAAGTCGAAAAAGGGGATACTCTGGCAGACGGACCATCTATGGAACAAGGCGAAATGGCTCTAGGCCAAAACGTTTTAGTTGGTTTCATGACTTGGGAAGGGTACAACTATGAAGATGCGATCATCATGAGCCGTCGTTTGGTAAAAGATGACGTATACACTTCTATCCATATTGAAGAATATGAATCAGAAGCCCGCGATACAAAATTAGGACCTGAAGAAATCACACGCGAAATCCCTAATGTCGGGGAAGACGCATTAAAAGATTTAGACGAAATGGGTATCATCCGTATTGGTGCAGAAGTCCAAGATGGCGATTTGCTTGTAGGGAAAGTCACGCCAAAAGGGGTAACAGAATTATCTGCAGAAGAACGTCTATTGCATGCGATCTTTGGCGAAAAAGCTCGTGAAGTCCGCGATACATCATTACGTGTACCACATGGCGGCGGCGGTATCGTTCACGATGTGAAAATCTTTACTCGTGAAGCTGGAGATGAATTGTCACCAGGCGTAAACATGTTAGTTCGTGTTTATATCGTTCAAAAACGTAAAATCCATGAAGGGGATAAAATGGCCGGTCGTCACGGAAATAAAGGGGTTGTATCCCGTATTATGCCGGAAGAAGATATGCCATTCCTACCTGATGGAACACCAATCGATATCATGCTGAATCCTTTAGGGGTGCCTTCACGTATGAACATCGGGCAAGTATTGGAATTACACTTGGGTATGGCTGCACGTCAGTTAGGTATCCACGTAGCAACGCCAGTATTTGATGGTGCAAGTGATGAAGACGTATGGGAAACAGTTCGTGAAGCCGGTATGGCCAGCGATGCGAAAACTGTTCTGTACGACGGACGTACAGGTGAACCATTTGATGGACGTGTGTCTGTCGGTGTGATGTACATGATCAAACTTGCTCACATGGTCGATGACAAATTGCATGCACGTTCAATCGGACCTTACTCATTGGTTACACAACAACCATTGGGAGGTAAAGCTCAATTTGGTGGACAACGTTTTGGTGAAATGGAAGTATGGGCACTGGAAGCTTACGGTGCGGCTTATACTTTACAAGAAATCTTGACATACAAATCAGATGACGTAGTCGGACGTGTGAAAACATACGAAGCAATCGTCAAGGGTGAACCAATTCCAAAACCAGGTGTACCGGAATCATTCCGCGTATTGGTGAAAGAATTGCAATCACTAGGTCTGGACATGCGTGTCTTGGATATCGAAGAAACAGAGATCGAACTTCGCGACATGGACGATGAAGACGACGATTTGATCACTGTTGATGCTTTGACAAAATTTGCCGAACAGCAAACTGCCAAAGAATTAGAAAAGAAAGCTGCTGAACAAGTGGAAGATGAAAAAGACGATGTCATCCAAAACTTTGAAACCGCAGAAGATAATTTAGACTAATCCGGTCTATGAGCTGCAAGGCGGTCGAAGATCAGCCGTCTTGCGGTTTGCCATTAAATGAAATGGAGGGAACCCCTTTTGATCGATGTAAATAAATTCGAAAGTATGCAAATAGGTTTGGCTTCTCCCGAAAAAATCAGAAGCTGGTCTTACGGTGAAGTAAAAAAACCTGAGACGATTAACTATCGTACCTTAAAACCTGAACGCGAAGGGTTGTTCTGTGAGCGGATTTTTGGTCCTACAAAAGACTGGGAATGTGCCTGCGGAAAATACAAACGTATCCGTTATAAAGGAATCGTTTGTGATCGATGCGGAGTGGAAGTTACTCGTTCGAAAGTTCGCCGTGAACGCATGGGACATATTGAATTAGCAGCTCCTGTTTCACATATCTGGTACTTTAAAGGGATTCCTTCACGTATGGGTCTTGTATTAGACATGAGCCCACGCGCTTTGGAAGAAATCATTTATTTTGCTTCATATGTAGTCATCGAACCAGGAAATACGAATTTAGAGAAAAAACAATTGTTGACAGAACGCGAATATCGCGAAAAACGTGAACAATATGGACAAGAATTCCAAGCTGCTATGGGTGCAGAAGCGATTAAACAATTACTTGATAATGTTGATCTAGATGCAGAAGCAGCCGAATTGAAAGAAGAATTGAAATCTGCACAAGGACAAAAACGTACACGTGCAATCCGCCGTTTGGATATTTTAGAAGCATTCCGCGCTTCAGGAAATCAACCAAGCTGGATGGTTATGGACGTTATCCCTGTTATTCCACCAGATTTACGCCCAATGGTTCAATTAGAAGGTGGACGTTTTGCAACAAGTGACTTGAATGATCTTTACCGTCGTGTAATCAACCGTAATAACCGTTTGAAACGTTTGTTAGACTTGAATGCACCTGGAATCATCGTTCAAAATGAAAAACGTATGCTGCAAGAAGCAGTAGATGCA
>OJIW01000123.1_pt1 | contig 11584 bp, 8 predicted proteins | sample 1596041 | NCBI WGS metagenome assembly OJIW01 (sample SAMEA4350119, study PRJEB24818) | metagenome | biome: human; feature: gut; material: faeces | place: Denmark | collected 2013-09 | reverse complement strand
GTTCAATTCTTTGGCAAGGTCTTCAAAGCCTGGCTTGCCTAGAAGTGCGAACATGGTTTTCTTATAGCTCATGTAGAAAAATTTTCTTGATGATGATTTTATCCATCAATTGAGATTGACTGTTTTGCTCTCCTATGATTTCAGCTATGATTGTCCGATTTTGCGGTTTTCTTCTTAACTGGTAGTTGATTTTCCCAGTTTCCATCAACTCGCTAAGCATATCCACGACTCCGCCAAATCCGGTCTTTTTCGTAATAAAACCTAGTGCTACCATTCGTTCATCTAGATTTTTTGCTGTAATCGTCACACCAGTAATGAGCGAGTGCTGTAATGTTTGGGCCAGCTCTTCCATCCCTTCAGCATTGGATACGACGGAAGCTGTTTTGTTAATAGGTTCTTCGTTTATTTCTTTTGGTTCTTTCCTCTCCACTTTCACTGTTTGACGAAGGACATCTAGTTCTTGCAAGAGCGTTTCGTATTGTTCTTGGGTCAGCATCACGCCAGCTACTTTTTCACGATTAAATATATATACGCCAGTTCCCGCGTCTCGCGCTTGAGCAAATACATCCATCGGCGATCGTTTCACTTCTGTGATCGAAGATGTGGGAACTTCTAATTTCTTTAATTCCAATGGATTTCCTCCTTTACTAATCGCTTTTTATTATAGCACAGACTGACTTGTTTTGATCTTTTTTCCAAAGGTTTTATCGGTTTTTGCCTAACCAGTAATTGATATCGGTAAGAAGTCTTTCGATACCAAATGAAGGATGGTACAGATACGTTTTTTGATCTTCGTTATGGTCTAGTGGAAAAAAATGATCGATGATCACTAGATCTGCATACCGAGGCGGCTTATTTCGAGTACATACATGTATAGAGATCCGTTTTCGATGTCTTAGCGTTTTGTTCAGTACCCCAGCAAGTCTTCTTGCTTCTTGGTGTTCATAGCGAAAAAAAAAGACGATTTTCACTTCAGGAGGGTGGACATCTAAATACCCTCGTTCCTGGAGTGTTTTCAGTAAAAGCATCCCCCACTCTACTGCGGGGTGTGCAAGTGCTTGTTGGATCGCTAGCCGAAATTGATATAGTTTATCTTTGGAATTGGGAAATTTTTCTAATGTTTCCTGATAATAACGAACTTCTTCTATCAGCCGGTCATGGATACCAATTACGTAACGAAGTCATTCTTGGTAAAGTACTTTTGTCAGCTTTGATTTGCTTTCGCTCTCAAATTCGCTATTCAGCCAAAACAGCGAATCAAGCTTTTCAGTCACAATCGTCAATTTCCGATAGTCTTGTGTCTCTTCTATCCGTTTCCACCGCTTTTCAGTAATCTGGTTACAGCTCAAGCGCAAAATTGCTAGATAATTTTTTTCTTTTATTGGCAAAATCTGCTCCTCTCTAAATAGCAATTCAGGAAACAATTCAAAGAATAGTGTTCGACTGTCTCCTAAAATCTCGATTTCTGCCGGATCCTTTCTTTGCTTCAATAATTGGATGAACATCTCAGAAAAGGACTGCTCTCCATCATCTGCAAAAAAATGCGGAAAATCTTTCAAAAAGCAAAACAGCAGATATCTTACTTTTCTTTCTGAACCAAAGATCTGTGCTTTTTTATAAGAAAAAGAAAGGTGGTACTCGCCAAACCACTTTCTCAATCGCTCTTGCGTAGAACGATCGTACTTCTGCTCGTAAGGTTCATTCAATAGCAGATTTTTCAGTAAACAAAACGGGGGTGATTGGATCAGAAAAACAAACAAGAGATAAGGTTCGCTATATCCTTGATCATAAACTAACTGAACGGTTTTCTTATGAAGAATCAGCTGAATGGGACAGTCGCTTTCCGCCAAACGTTTCAGATGCCGATCCACTGTTTTAACATCGATTTTCAGTTCTTCAGCTAAATCAGCTTTTCGCCAGATCAAATCTTTCATTAGATTGATTAGTGAAAATAAATTCTGTGCATTTTTTGATAATAGTTTTTGCCATCTCATCGATCATTTCTCACCTGATTTCTAAACATATTGTTTGATCAAAATGGGTTCACTCCTAAAAAGATAAAAAACTCCCTTTCTATTTATTTAAATACGCAAATCTTCCTCATTATTTTTTATTTTACTCAATTTAATCGTATTCTCATTTCAAAACGAATGTACTTTAAAAAAACATAATAAGATCACTTTGCTTGTAGGATGTATTCCCTTCCATTACAATGAAATAAATAGCGATTTTATGAGAAGGTGATGTGAAAATGGAAGAAAAAATAGAAGAATCCAAACAAAAAATCGATCAGTTGATATAAGAATTAGAAAAAGCGGTCATCGGCAAACGTTCAACTATCCAATTGATGATCGTGGCCCTATTAGCAGGTGGTCATGTCTTATTCGAAGATATTCCCGGTGTAGGTAAAACGTTACTGGTCAAAGCACTAGCAAAAGCTGTACAGGGAACCTTCAGCAGAGTCCAATGTACTCCTGATCTGCTGCCTAGTGATATTCTTGGTTTTTCCGTATACAATTCACAATCAAAAGAGTTTGAATTTCGTCCGGGACCGATCTTTACCACGATCTTGTTAGCAGATGAGATCAATCGTACGACTCCTCGTACTCAGTCAGCACTTTTAGAAGCAATGGCCGAGAATCATGCAACGATCGACAACAATACATACCCTCTAGACAATCATTTTTTTGTCTTAGCTACGCAAAATCCAATCGAGTACGAAGGAACATATCCTTTGCCGGAAGCACAGCTCGATCGTTTTTTATTCCGACTACAAATCGGTTATCCTTCTTTTGATGACGAACTTTTGCTACTTTTGGATAAATTCGAAAAAGTGTTGGATAACTTAAATGAAGTATTGAACAGTTATGAAATAGAAGAAATAAAAACAAATGTGGCGAATGTCTTTGTCAGTCCCGAAGTGGCATCTTATGCCTTGCAGTTAGTGTCAGCAACAAGAAGTCATGCTGCCATCCAGCTTGGCATCAGTCCACGAGGAAGCCTTTCCTTTATTCAGGCAGCAAAAGCTTATGCTTTAATCCATGGGAGAAATTACGTCACGCCCAAAGATTTGCAGGATTTAGTTCCTTACGTGTTTTCCCATCGCCTGATTTTTTACGATCGTTCATTGAAGGAAGACGAAAAGAAACAAATCATTCATACTCTTGTTGCACAAATTCCTATTCCTGTGAGGTAGATTGAGGTAGACAATGGAAAAAATCAAAGATTATTTCATTAATTTTGTGTTATTTCTGGTATATTTCATCATTGTGCTTTTTGCTCTTGTATTCAACAATTCTTTAGGCTGGTTCTTGTTGGCCTTTTTTACTCTTTATGTATCATGGAGCTTGATTTCATTAAGCAGCTTTCTAAAGAAACTTTCGGTTACTTGTACATTGCAGCCACTCGTTTATCGCAAAAAAAGTATGCAGGTTATTTTTTCCATAGCAAAAAAGAGAACTTTTTCTTTACCTCTCCCTCGTTTACAAATCGGCTTCCCAGCAATCTTTGCAGAAAAAAACAAGAGATTTTGATTCTTACAAATAAACCGCAAGAAGTCCAATTGCTTTGGCAGCCAAAAGAAAGAGGATGCCATGAAACATTAACTGTCATTTTTACAGCCTATGATAGTCTAGGACTTTTCAGAAAAAGTGCAAAAAGAGAGATCTCTTTTCCTGTGACTGTTCTGCCTGCTTTTTGTAAGATTCAAGCAGAAAAATTACAGAGAGTTCTGGAAAAAAAACAGCAGCTGAACGCGTACCAAAGAGGTCTTGATTTTCGGGAACATCGCGCTTATCGTCCAGGTGATTCTTTCAACCGAATCGATTGGAAATTGTCTGCTCATACTCAAGAGTGGTTATACCGTGAATACGATTATCAAGAAGAAGAATGTTCTCCTCTTTTTTGCTTTTGGGGTTCGCCCAGTCCAAAATTTGAACCTCTGCTAGACTTGTATTTTTCTTTATGGCATTTGAGAAAAGAAAAGCAGCCGGAACTTCTGATATTAGGCAACCGCGCCTTTCATGGCAAAGACCCCGGTCATACCTATTTTGCTTCTTTGGAAGCTGGCGATGAGAAAGCTTTTTCGCACACTTGAAAAAATATGCAAAAAAACAAATCGTCCTCTTTGTTCCTGAGAATTCTCCTGAAGTCTCAGAAGCTATTGAAACATTGTCAAAAGATCGAACGGTTTATCTTGTTTATTTCGTAGAAAAACAACTCATGGTCCAAGAAAAAGACAAGATATGTTCATTGCCAGGAGGTGAATGGATTGACGATTAAACGGGAAAAATGGCTGCGTGGCGTTTACTCCTTTGTGATACTAAGTGTAGGTGCTCCGATATTTGTAGTAGCTAATCAATTGCAAAACAGCTACCTTCTTATCCTAACTATTGGTGTCCTATGCCTTATTGTCTGCTGTATTCCTAAAAAATGGGTACGTTTGCTGCTTTCTTTGCCAGTAATGATAGGTTGTTTGTTTTTATATTTTCCTTCGAAGACATTTTCCATATTATGGATCTTACAGTTTTTTTCGTCAGTCACAGAGGAATTCTTCCATCTATCCCAAGGTAAACTTTATTATTTGCCAGAAAAGACAGCTTTTTTTCTCATAATGTTGCTGATCTATTTATTTATTACATTGACCGTGGATTACGACTATTGGTACGCACCCTTTCTTTCTTTGATGGCTTACTTCATGATGCTTACCGTTTTTCGGAAAAAAGATTTACTGTACGAAATGATTGCGGTAGTAACTGTTTTGTTCGTGTATCTGGCAGCAAGGCAATTTTTCTCCATCCGGTTGTTGTCGGGAAACACTCGATTCCAGTCATTGACTACAGTTCTGCTTATTTGTTTCTTAACTTTTAGCGCTATCTTGCCTTTATATCTTCCGAAAGTACACCAATCTCTCGAGGAAACGAGTGAACCGATCCGAGAATATCTTAATGATGAAGGGCTTTATGACACACTCCATGAGTATCAATTAACCGGAAGTGCAAGAACAGGCTTCAGTGAGAATGATGAACAGCTTGGTGGACCTTTATATGATAATGGCGAAGTTGTTTTTACAGCGAACCAAAAAGGAAATGGCTATTGGAAGATCGAAAATAAAAATCATTACACCGGTTCTGGATGGATAGAAGATCAGGACGCACCCATCCAACCAATCCAAGAATTCCCTGTTGACATCACGAGCTACCAAACCGTTATAGAAGACAAAGAAAACATTACATTGACCCTAAAAAAACAAGTTTTCTTACCTTATCCTTATGGAAATACTACCTTGACTGATTTTTCATTAGCTAGTGGACAAACGCTTTACTATTTGCCTGAAAGCCAGCGATTCATTCCTGTCCCGAATGAATCGACACGTTCTGCAACTTTACAAACAGAAAGGTTAGTTTTTACGAGAGAAGAATTAAAAAGCAGTCAGTTAAAAGCTGATGATTTAGAAAATCAGCAGACAAATCTTCAATTGCCAAAAAGTTTGCCTAAACGTATTGAGGACTTGGCGGTCGAATTGACCAAAAATGAAGCAACTTTAATTCGTAAAGTCGAAGCTGTCTAACAGTATTTAAAAACAAGCGGAAATTTCCGCTATTCCAAAACGGATACCGGGCATACTCCAAAAGAACACGATTATGTGGATTATTTCCTCTTTGATTCAAAAGTCGGCTATTGTGACAACTTTTCAACTTCTATGGTCGTCCTTCTTCGAACACTTGGTATCCCAGCTCGCTGGACAAAAGGTTTTACAAATGGGCTCAGAACAGGCACAGATAATCAAGGGAATGAGGAATACAGCATTCTCAATAGTCATGCTCATTCTTGGCCAGAGGTATACTTTCCTGGATTTGGCTGGCTTCCATTTGAACCAACCCCTTCATTTGCCAATCCAATGGGTTCACAACCAGTTGCTGAAACAACCGAAACCGTCCAGCCTGCTATCGAACAACCAAATGAAAGCGAAAATATGGCAGAAACTATTTCCAGTGAGAGATCTGAGGTCATTCCATCAGAAGAAACAACACTCACACCAGCTTATAAAATCGTCTTATTCAGCCTTGGAGTGTGTTTATCCGTCTTGTTGTTCTTTCTATTGTTATTCAGAAAATCTCTGCGCTGGACAAGTTATCTTATCTATCTTCATTTTTTTGCTTCTACTAATACGATTGCATATCAAAAACTTCTTAACCCTTTGGAAACATTGGTACCGCGCAAACCCGCAGAATCTTTGCAGGAATATAGCCTGCGAATAGAACAAGAATTCAAGCTAGATCTGCGTTTCATTCGATTAACTACTCAATATGAAGCAGAAATATATGGACGACAAGCAGATCCGGTAAAATTCGATAAAAAAACCTATTTAGAAATAACGCATATAATAAGAAAAACGGTATACAAAAAAATTCTGACAAAAGGGAGCCGCTTCAAAAAACAAGATAAAATTTCTGGAGAATCTACTTCTCGAATGCCGAGAACCAGCTGATTGAGTATCGATTACTCGAAAAAAAGGTTGTGACACGTTTTTTGTCACAACCTTTTTTCATTATTATCTGATTTTCAATGTCAAAGCATTTAGAGCTACAACTACCGTACTTAACGACATCAAGACAGCACCAACTGCTGGACTTAATATGATACCAATTGGCGCAAGAATTCCGGCTGCTAGCGGAATTGCAAGAATATTGTAACCTGCCCCCCACCAGAGGTTCTGGATCATTTTCTTTCGCGTTTGCTTGGCTAGATCAAGAAAATGCAAAATATCTTTTGGATCGCTGTTTGTCAATACGACATCCGCAGAATCGATTGCGATATCTGTCCCTGCACCGATTGCCATCCCGATTGAAGCACGGGCTAAACTTGGCGCATCATTGATCCCATCACCCACCATGATTACTTTTTTCCCTTGGTCAAGGTATTTCTGGACAACAGCTTCTTTATCATCTGGTAATAAACCGCCATAATATTCTTCGATCCCTAAATAATCTGCTACTGCTTGGGCAGCGTTTTTATTGTCACCAGTAAGCATGACAGGAGTGATTTTTCTTTCTTTCAATGTTCGGATAAATTCTTTTGCTTCTGTTTTTACTACGTCACCTAAAGCAACGATTGCAGCTAGATGATTTTCTAAAATCAGGAAGCTGATGGTATTTCCTTGTTCTTGGTAAGGTTTCAATAATGCTTGTTCTACGTTTAATCCGAGACGCTCAACTTCTTTTTCATTAACTATTTTCACTTGTTGTTTTTTGACTGTTGCCTCTAGCCCGACTCCTGAAAGATTTTTTAGATTTTCAGCTTGATAAGGCTTGATTTCATGTTCTTTCAAATAATTCATAATGCCAACAGCCAATGGATGATTGGCATTCGCTTCCAAGGCTCCTAGATATTGAAGGATTTCATTTTTATTGAACGCATCATCAAGTACTTCGACACCCGTTACAGTAAATTTTCCTTCTGTTAGTGTTCCTGTTTTGTCCAGCATGATCACATCTAGATCATTGGCTTGCTCCAGTGCATTGCGGTTTTTCAAAAGTAATCCGTTTTTAGCTGCTATTGATGTGGAACGAGCAACAACTAATGGGATAGCTAAACCTAGAGCATGAGGACAGGCGATGATAAAGACTGTTACCATACGTTCTAATGCATTAGGAAGATCTGTCAAGAACAACCAGGCGATGAATGCCAGGATACCCACAATTAATGCGACATAAAACAGCCATTTTGCCACTTTGTCAGATAATGACTCTAGCTTGGATTTTTCTCCTTGTGCTTTTCGCACCATTTCCATAACCTTCGCTAGATAACCATTTTCACCAGTTCCAGTTACTTCGATTTCGATCGTTCCATCCCCATTGATAGAACCGCCAATCACTTTGTCATTGGCTTGTTTTTTGATTCCTCTTGATTCGCCAGTCACAGCTGATTCGTCAACAATTGTTTCACCTTTCAAGATTACACCATCTGTTGGCATTTTATCACCAGACCGGACGATCAAACGATCACCTTCGTTTACTTCTTTCAATGAAACTGTCTCTTCTTTTCCATCTTTCGTCAAGCGTTTCACTGATTCTGGCAGTAATTCTGCTAGTTTTTGTAAAGCATTGCTGGCATTCGACACAGCATTCATTTCAATCCAGTGACCTAGTAGCATAATAACGATCAAAGTAGCCAATTCCCAGAAGAAATCCATGACGTGTGTATGTGGATTGAGCAGATTTGCGATAAACGAATAGACACTATAAATATATGCAACTGTAATCCCCATCGCGATCAGTGTCATCATAGCAGGACTTTTTTGTTTCAATTCCATCTTAGCTCCACTTAAAAATGGCTGACCGCCATAGATAAATAGTATAGTTGCTAAGATCAATACGAGCCAATCAGAACCAGGAAACGTTACTTGAAATGGAAATTCCATTCCCATCATTGGTGAAAAAAGAATGATTGGGATAGCTAGGATAAGCGATAGCCAAAATTTTTGTTTGAAATTCCCCATGTGCATGGAATGATCCATGCCGCCGTGTTCGTGATCCATGTGCATCGAATGGTCCATTTGTTTGCTGTTTGCTATATCTCCATGGTTATGTCCCATGTGCATGGAATGATCCATCTGACTATGGTCATGTTTCATCTCCATCTGTTTTTCATGAGATTCTGTACTTTCTTTGTTTACTACTTCTTTTTTATGCTCATGTTTTTTCTCCATATCGTTCCCATTCATTTTTACTTCATCCCTTCTCTTACTTTTCCATGTGTTGATTTAAGCACAGGGAGTTCAACAATACACTGACGGAACTAAACGCCATCGCTCCTCCTGCAATGATTGGATTCAAAAAGCCTAGTGCGGCAAAAGGAATACCAATCGTATTATAGACAAAAGCCCAGAAAAGATTTTGTTTGATTTTTCTCAATGTCAACCTAGACAACTCGATTGTTTGTGCAATGGATGCCAAACTGCTATTCATCAGCGTCACATCGGCTGTTTCCATCGCAATGTCCGTTCCACTTCCCATTGCCATACCGACATCAGCTAATGCTAAGGCCGGTGCATCATTGATTCCATCGCCTGCCATACCGACTTTTTTGCCATCTTTCTGAAGTTTTTCTACGTAGGCTGCTTTATCCTCTGGAAGTACTTCAGCAAAGATATGCTTTGGATCAATACCAACTTGTTTACCAATCGTTTCGGCTGCCAGTTTGTTGTCTCCTGTCAGCATAAAAACATCTAATCCTTTATTCTGGAGCTGCTTGATTGCTTGTTTGACTTCTAGTTTGATTTGATCAGCCACGGCAATCAACCCGATCACTTGCTTTTCATCAGCTAAAAACATGACTGTTTTTCCCTGCTGTTCTAATTCTAACGCGTGTTCTTGGTATTCATCAAATGATAGGTTCAATTCAATTAATCGTTTACGTGTACCCGCAAAATAGCGTACTCCGTTAATCTACCGCTGATTCCAGCACCTGGGTGGGCTGTAAAATCAATCATATCGTATGTTGCTGCTTCTTGCAGTTTTCCGTATTCCACGATTGCTTTACCTAGTGGATGTTCAGAAGCTTGTTCTAAAGTATAAAAAATAGATAGGACTTCTTTAGAACCGACTAGATCTGTAACTTTGGGCTTTCCTTCTGTAATCGTTCCAGTTTTATCCAAAACAATGCTGTCTAAGTGAGCAGCTGCTTCTAATGCTTCTCCGCCTTTAATTAAAATTCCATTTCGTGCACCAACACCCGTTCCTACCATAATAGCTGTTGGAGTCGCTAAACCTAATGCACATGGACACGCAATGACTAATACAGAGACACTATGGATCAATGCGAGTTGCCAATCACCAGTGATCAAACCTGTAGCTATGAGCGTGATAAACGCGATGACTAATACGATCGGAACAAAAATCCCTGAGATCCGATCTGCGATTTTTTGGATTGGGGCTTTGCTCCCTTGAGCATCTTCCACCATTTGAATGATTTGCGCTAATACTGTCTGCTTGCCGACTTGTGTAACTTCCATGTGAAGTAGACCATTCGTATTGATTGTCCCGCCAAAGAGCGTGTCATCCGGATTCTTTTCTACAGGAAGATTTTCACCAGTAAGCATACTTTCATCTATCGCACTGCTTCCTGAAATAATTCGACCATCTGCTGGAATCTGCTCACCAGGACGGATGACTAGTTGATCACCAACGACTACTTCTTCAATCGCTAACGTTTCTTCTTTCCCGTTTCTTATCACTTGGGCGGTTTTTGTTTGAAGAGACATCAATTGTTTGATTGCATTACCTGTTTTCGTTTTTGCTGTATGTTCCAAATATTTGCCGAGCAAAATCAGCGTGATGATCATACTGCTGCTTTCAAAATAAAGATCTTGGGGGTGTCCACGGAAAAATCCGTTGTAAATGCTCAATGCAAAGGCAGCCGATGTTCCAATTGCTACCAATACATCCATATTTGGTGCTTTCGTCTTGATTGCATGGTACGCACCTTTATAAAAACGAGCACCGACATAAAATTGGACAGGAGCAGACAGCACTAACTGGACGATTGGAAAATGAAAAAAGTGAACAATCGCCGCATGGCTTCCTAACATCATAGCAATCATTGACAACATCAACGGCAAAGTCAAAACCGTACTCAATATAAGATCGAATAGCATTTTTTTCAAATACGCTTGCTTTTCTTCTGCAATTTTTTGTTTGTGGGCTTCATCGTACAAAATTGCACCATAGCCGATGTTTTCTACGCTTTGGATTAATTTTTCAGTGGTCGTCCCTTCATATTTGACACTTGCTTTTTCAGTGGCCAAGTTGACTGTGGCATTGACCACACCAGGTTGTCCGTTCAGCTCTTTTTCGATCCTAGCAGAACAATTTGCACAAGTCATACCTGTAATGACGAACGTATCCATTTTGGTTTCTGCTGTTGCCATCAAATCACCTCTGCTTTATAACCCAATCCATTGATTGCTTGACAAATCTTTTCGGATTGAACTTTTGTTTCATCAAACTTGACCGTACCGTTTGCTTTTTTCAAATTTACTTTCACTTTTTGCACGCCGTCAAGTGCGCTTACTGTTTCTTCTACTCTTGCTGCACAATGATTGCAGCTCATACCTTCGATTGAAAATTGTTGTTTCATTTTTTCTTCCTCCTATTGATGTTGTTTACATTCACATTGACCTGGGATACAGTTACATTCGATCGTATCTACTGGTTGCTTTTGTTCCAGTTGTTTCAAAATCTCATTGATATCTTCTTGAGTCAAAGTGGCTTCTTCTACTAGATCCGCAATCGTCTCTCCAATCCTTTTTGCACAGATATGGGAAAAAAGATTTTCCGTCGCACTGCGAACTGTTTCCATCTCCGAGACAGCTGGATAATAAATGAATTTTTTTCCTTCTTGTTCTGTCCAGATCACTTCTTTTTTTACCAAACGACCCAGCAAAGTTTTGATCGTTGCTGGTTTCCAATCCATCGAATCAGCTAAGATCTGCGTGATTTCTTGGGCTGTCGTCTGTCCAAGTGTCCAAATAACACGCATGATCTCCCACTCTGAATCACTGATCTTTACTGGCGTTTTGACT
>OJIW01000122.1_pt1 | contig 11730 bp, 24 predicted proteins | sample 1596041 | NCBI WGS metagenome assembly OJIW01 (sample SAMEA4350119, study PRJEB24818) | metagenome | biome: human; feature: gut; material: faeces | place: Denmark | collected 2013-09 | reverse complement strand
TTGCACAGGTCATGGTATTCCTCGCTTAATTGCTCTTTTCGCCTCCCGGCGCAATGCAATCCCGAGTCGCTCAAGCCAGTCGGCATACTTCAGCACCGCCTCGGTTTCATTATCGAAACGCGGGAAATCGTCCATAGCTATTTCAACTTTGAAGCCACGGCTAAAAAACAAATCACAGGTAACACTAAGCTCCTGCTCCAATTTTGTTTTTCCGTTGTCATGACTCACCATGTACTTTTTTGACTTTTTATCTTCACCCTTTTCGTAATAGGTTAATTCCATCCTGGTTTGCTTTGTCTTCACGCCCGTACCTCCCGCAGCATTGCGTCAATTCTGGTTATTTCTGACCGGCCAAAATCCGGAGTGATGTATGCCTTGCTGACCACCTTCCCGCAAAATTCAATGCGCTTTGGCGGCTCTTCAGGAATAACAACCGCCTGGATGACCGGCGCTTCAGATTTGCTTCTTGATTCATTCCGGTGCTGATACAGGCGGGTAACGGCATGTGGCGATACCGCATATAACGGTGACTGGTGCCCCTGTTTGCTACGGATGCTGCCGACTTTCACAAGGCATCCCATATTCACCATTTCCTTGGTGTATGGCCACATTCTTTCCTTTGACGACCCGCAGCGCAGCGCTATCTCAGTGTTGGTGAGCTGGTCGATATCTCTGCATCGCCTGATAATGTCCACATATGTGCTGAATTGATAATCTGTCATCGCCACATCCTGTTAACCATTGTTCGTGGTGTCGGTTTCAGATATTTGACTACCGGCAGATACACGGTAACGTCGAAATACTGAGGATTGATATTCAGTGACTTCACCGGGTTATATCCTTTACGCCTGTAGTGAGCGCAGAGGTTGTCGGCTTCGTCATTGGTGAGAAGCTGGTGTATGTGAGGTTCTTTCATGCGCCCTGCTCCTAAAAAAATGACAACAGCCGGTTCTCAGTGATGTCACTGCATCCCCGGAAGATGTGCTTTAACGCGGCATTGACTATCGCGTGATAACAGCGTTCAAACTCGTCTGATTCCATATCTCCGTAAGCAAGGCTCTTTGCCTCTGTGCGGACACTTCCGTCTAACCTGACCGTTTGCTCATAGAATCCGGCAAGTATCGTCAAATCCTTCCTGAAGCGGTCAAACTGGCTGTGCTCGTCCATATTCTCCAGACCTGCTTTATTGGCACACCAGTGGTCAAAGCAGAACTTGAAGAAGGCAAACATTTTTCGGTGAAAGGATGGGTTGCGGGAGAGTTTGATATTGAAGGCGTACATTTCGCCGTTTTTGAACTTTGTTAATCGCGGTAGGTCGTGCTCAAATGCCGGTACAAATACGCCGTTAGCGCCTTTGACCATGCTTATTTCCATTTAGCCTCCCGTTTCATCCTTCTCACACTTAAAATCAGTCAGGATAACTTTGTCACCGAATGACCGGCCAGCTTCTTTGCTGCGGTAAATCATGTTTTCACATTCACGCTTGCTGAGTTTCTTCGGTGACCGACGGAACCAACTCACCGGTAGTCCGCCGGGCTTGTGTATCGTTGCAGTTATTTTGTACATCACTCCTCCGGTGGTTGTGGCATCGGTGCCCAGTGGGTTACGTCTTCACCGAGTATCCGATTTTCGGAATACCATTTACCGACCTGCTTTTTCAGATAACGACCATCATCGTAATATCCCGATGTAACGCCGGATTCAGAGGCTATAATCACTCGCTGTCTGTGCTTAGGCATTCTTTCCGAGCACTTAATCCATTTCATTGGTGGTTAACTCCCTGCCAAAAACACGTTTAAAATCCAGTCGCAAAAGGCGAAACATAACCCGCTCACACCGGTATGGCTTATACAGCTTCCGGTTATAGTCTTTGCAGTTCCTGATGTGTTTCAGTTTGCGCGCCACGCGCTCTTCGTTATACGCCCACATCAGTGTTCTGAAATCTGTTCCCTTACCCTTCATCTTCATCTCCTTTTGGCGGTGTCTGGTACGGCAGTATGCTGCGAACTCCGGCCATGTAGGCGCGGTATCTGATATCAATATCGTATGAATCGTATGAGATATGGCCATCATCACATTTCCATCTAAATCCCATGATGCGGCTCAATGGCATTCCTGTTTCTTCCGCACACCACTTTTCAAAATCCGTTGGTTCCATAATCAAAAGTCCTCCCTGTTAATTCCCGTAACTTACTTTCAGACTGCAGGATATCAATACGACCACAATCAGCAGCCATCCCCACCCGTCTTTACCGTGGTAAATCAGGAAGGCCACAGATAAAAACCCGGTAATCGGAACAAGACAAACAAACAAGGTTCCAAGAATGTCTCTCAGGTATTCCATAATCAAAAGTCCTTCTGTCTTGGGTTATGCCGCGCCGGTGGTTCGGCTCTGACCATTGCCTGAGTCTGATCGATATCAAACATGCACAGGCCTTTCTGCTCGACGTATGCTGTTCCCGCTTTGCCGTGTCGGTTAAGGCGCACAATCAGCTCTGTGAGAGTTTTGTCAGCGTTGTCGTTGTAAACTGAATCTTTGTAGATACCCAGCCAGTAATCGCAGTCCTGTTCGATTTGGCCGGTGTCGCGGCTGTCACTTGGCATAGGCCGCTTGTCTGCCCTGTCTTCCAGTTTGCGGTTAAGCTGAGTAAGCAGGACAACGGTGGTATCGAGTTCTTTTGCCAGCTGCTTCAGACCCTTCGTGATTTCGCCGTATGCGATATCGTTCCGGTCTGCCTTGCCTGCTTTCATCAGCGTCAGATAGTCAACACCGATAAACCCGATTTTCCCTGTCTTGCGCTTCAGTTTCCGGCACTCGGCCTGAATGTGCGCCAGCGTCATTCCCGGAGTATCATCAAGCCAAATGTTAGGGCGCTCACTTAACTCACCCATTGCCTTGCTGATAAGCCCCCACTCGTACTCATCACCGCTGTCATACAGGGCATTGGAACTGATTCCAGATTTCTGGCTGATCATCCGTTCGGCCAGCTGCTTGTTGGTCATTTCCATCGAGAACAGCGCTACCGGCAATCCGGAATCGGAAACGTTTTTAGCCATTTCGGTCAGGACTGTGGTTTTGCCCATCTTCGGACGCGCACCAACAACGAATAGGGAACCGCGAACAATGAACTTAGGCGCAAGCATGGCATCAAGTGGCGCAATGCCAGTCTTCAGGCCGCGGTTAGCATCGGGATCTTTGAATCGCTCCTCGACCTCGATAACCCATTCATCCAGCACGGCAGAGATATTCGTCAGTCCTGACTGCCGCCCTGTTTTGCTGCTCTCCACCACATCGGACAGCATCGTCTGAGCCATGTCGATTTTTTCGGCCAGGCTGAGAACACTGGCTTCGGTAAACAGTCGCTGTATTTCTCCGGCCTTCTCGATTGCCTGCCGCTCTACGGCCTTATCGCGAACCGTATTGGCATATGCCACGATATTGGCTGCGCTTGGTGTCCGGTGGTTTATCTCAGCTACGTATGAGAATCCGCCTGCCAGTGTTAATTGACCTGCGCTTTCCAGTGCTGAAGTTACCGTGATCAGATCGACCGGCTTACTGGTTCGGTTTAACTCACGGATTGTTGCGAAAATCAGCCTGTGCGATGCCTGGTAAAACATTTCCGGCAGAAGTCTGGATAGCACCATCTGGCTGCGGTCGCCCTGTGGGTCAAGCAGTAACGCGCCGATAACACTTTGCTCAGCCTCGAGGCTTTGCGGAACCTGGTTAATCACAGTGAACCCTCCCTGGTTTTTAATACCGTTGCTGGGCGAAGCAGGTAGTCAAAACTAGCCCTCCACCCTGAATCGTTCTCGCCAAAGTAGAATCCCTTTGCGGTAGCCATGAAATAATCAAAATAATTTCTGGCCGCTTCGACTGTTGGCTCTTTGAGTTCTTTCAGGAATTTGGATATCGCCCGTTTGCGTTTGTCATTCAGTGATTCTGCATTGGGCAGTCTGTCACCGGCTGATTCGTTGAATGCGTTCATGATGTCGAGATAGGGGATCTGATTTTTTCTGTTAGCAGAAATCAGTTTTTCACCGTCCGCCTCTTGAGGGGTTAGGGGAGTGTCTTTCTTGTCTTTTGTATTATTGTCTTTTGTGTTTGACCGTTTCGGTAAAGCCGATTTTACTGTTTCGGTAAAACTAACCTTTACTGTTTCGGTAAATGTTTTACCGTTTCGGTCAATGTCTGTATTCCACTCAGAAATATTCTTGTTAATACCTACCTTGCGCCCTTCCTGGATAAGGATTTTCATTCTGATCAGCTGATTTTTTGCCGTTGAGCATTTCGTTTTATCAATGCCGATCATCAGCTCCATTTGCTCATTGCCAATCCAGTCTGTTTTTTTGTTATAGCCATATGTTTTTCGCCATACGGCCATGATGATTAACAGCTGATGCTTGGTGAGTCCGGCAATCATGACAGCATCCAAAATCTCATTTGCTATCCTGGTGTAACCGTTATCAAGATCTGCCACCGTTGGCCTCTCTTGCCGTCGTGCGGCTCCAAAGTCAGCGTATGCAACGTTACTGTTCATGCCGTTTACCTCCGGTCAGTTCTTCCCTATGGGCTTTCCTCAATAAAGCATCGTTAAAAGCCGCCCTGAGTGCTTTCGCGCCTTGCTCAGTGACACTCCTTGTCTCGTTATATTCGGCGATGTGTTTATGCACAGCGTGATAGTTAAAACTATGATTCCGTTTACGTTTCATATATAATTAGTCCTCATCAAGTACTAAATTGATTTGACTCTTAGCCTCGGTTACCGCCGGGGCTTTTCTTTTTGGTGTTCTGATATGTCCGAGCATCTGAATCAGTGCCCGAGCCTCATCACCCTGCAATACAACCATGTCTTCCCCGCCCTCATATTCAATTGCCGCCAGCAAGCGAGCGCAGCGCTGTATGAAGCTGAGATTTTCTTTATGTTGTGGTGACTGCCACCGGGAGATTTGAGATTCGTGTATGCCCGTTCTGTGCGCGATTTCCCGTGCACCGGTTGAATGAATCCCCTTGAGAATTTTTGTCTCGATTTCACGAAACTTGCGTTCGTTTGATAATTCCATAATTCATAATGTCCTTATTGAGATACAGTTATTCGCTCACTTCCTGTGAGTGGCTGTGTTGAAAAAATGTAATTTGGTGGGTTCTGCCTCTTCGGTACATTGTCTCCTTGGAGATACGCCGCCCGCCCGACAATATGCTGTGCCGTTCAGCTACTGCTTTTTGGTAGGTGATGTTTAATCACCCAAAAATTTCATGCAGGTCAGGTCTTAACTGACTCGCAAGAACGGCTCCGTTTGTCACCATTTCGATACGTTTTGCGCTTGTGGCAGATGGTTTTTTCCGTCCGTGTAACCAAGCCCACACTGTGGGTTGTTTTACGTTACAGGCGTCAGCCAATTTCCGTTGGTTGCCCACCATGCCAATAGCCTTGTCGATAAGTTTGTTTTTCATAAATAACCTCGGCTGTTGGAATATAGCTAATAATAGCCATAGATATTTTAAAAGTAAATAGCTTTGGCTGTTTGTTGATAGATAGCCTCAGCTATATAATTCAGGTATGAAAAATATGACTTTTGCAGACCGGCTAAACCTAGCCATGAAAATGAGGGGCTTTACTCAGGTTGAACTCGCTGAGGCCGCTGATATGGCTCAACCCAGCGTTTGGAAGCTCACATCTGGTAAAGCGAAAAGCTCACGTAAGATAGTGGAGATATCTAACGCTCTGCGGGTTGACCCTGTGTGGTTAAGTACGGGAGAGGGAGATGTTCCTGACTTTTTGAAATCAGACAAAGCCAAAGACGGCATACCTGTAAAAGATTTTAAGCCGAGAGAAGTGGCTGAATGGGATAGCAGTACGCCTCTTGATGATGACGAGGTTGAGGTTCCGTATTACAAAAGCATAGAGCTTGCCGCCGGTAATGGATGCAATGGCGGGAGCGATAATAACGGCTACAAACTTCGCTTCTCTCGCTCGACACTTCGTCGCTATGGCATTTCACCGAAAGATGTAGCTTCGTTTCCTGTGCATGGTGAGAGCATGTCGCCGGTGATCCCGAACGGTACTACCGTATTCGTTAACTGCGGCGATAAGACCATTGTTGATGGTGGGATTTACTTCATTGAGCAGGACGGCCTGTTGCGGATTAAGCAGCTACTGCGCCAGCCGGGAAAACTGATCATTCGCAGCTATAACTCAATCGACTTCCCGGATGAAGAAGCTGACCCGACGACGGTAAAAATCGTGGGCAGGGTCTTTAACTGGTCTGTGATGGCGTATTAGTCACAGTGGCCTGACGACACATTCTGATGAAGAGAATAAGCAACTGGTTCCGGCATAATAAGTTACTCACACTACTGGTTGCGCTGACAGCTGCCGGTGCTTTAGTTTTAGAGCTTATCTTTGAATGTACGCTGATACCTGTTCTTATTTGGCTATCTGAGGTCTGACACCAGAGGGGGTATGCGAATTTTACAGTGGATGCGTGATAACCGGCTTAAGTTTCTGCTGCCAGTTGTGGTGGTGTTTGAGAGCGTGAACTACCTGATGGCCTGACGACACGTTTTAGGGTGTGGTGATATTTTTAACTCTGGCGACTGCCAGATACAATTTCTTTAAATTCAACTAGGTAGGTGAGAAATGTCCGTTCCATCCAGCCAGGTGGAAATGCAGTTATTTCCTGTAAAAGAAGTTGAAGTAAATGGAGTTCAGATGGGGGTTCTGAATGATGGAACTCCATATTTATCTTTACGTGGATTGGCTAAATTATGTGGTCTTACTCACCAAACATTGCAGCCATTAACCACAAATTTTGCCGAAGAGCAGACCAAGCCACGCGGAGCAAGAATCAAGCAACTCTTGCTGGAGCACGGGCATACCTCTGATAAATTATTTTCAATCGTCAATACCGGCAGCAATTGGGAATCGCACGCTTATCCAGATGCCGTCTGTATGGCGATACTTGAATACTATGCCTTTGATGCAACCCAGGGAGATAACGCTACCGCCGCCAGAAACTATAGGTTGATGGCAAGGCAAACACTCAGAACTTACATTTTTAAGAGTGTTGGCATTGACCCAGAAAACCCCGTCGTTGGGGCATGGAAATGCTTTCAGGAAAGGATCACCCTGAATGACTCAATTCCCGCCGGTTATTTTTCTGTCTTTCGAGAAATGGTAGACATCACAGTGCCATTAATTACAGCCGGATTCGAGCTCAATGAAAAGAATGTTATTGATATTAGCGCGGGGTCTAGATGGGCTAATTATTGGCGAAAAAATAAATTCGCCGAAAAATATGGCGACCTCCAGAAATATCCACATGTATATCCAGAATGGTTCCCGCAGCGTAGGGCTGGCCCTGTAGATGCAAATATCTACCCAGAATCCGCCTTAGGTGAGTTTAGAAAATGGCTGCGAGAACACTACGTACCCGTTGGGCTCAGGGAATACCTTGCTGGCAAGGTCGAGGAGAAAGCAATAGAAAATAAAAAAGCAATTGAGGTCTTGGAGTTGCTTAGACGCCCCGAACTACCAAACAAGAAATAACCCACCCAGCCCTCACCGCGAGGGCTTTTTTGTACCTGTAATTCCCCCACCTGTGTGATCTGCGTCCAATCGTGACGATTTTTTGAAAATAAATTCACTTAACAATCATCTATTTATATCTTTATCTATATTTTATATATCTTTGGCTATTTACATGATAAATATCTTTGGCTATATTTATATCCATCGAAGGCAACCACAGTATGAAAACACCTTCTGGCTCTTTAACAATTTGGATTTCACATCAGGCGCTGAGCGGAGAGATTCGCATAACTCAGTTCCCCGACAATCCCCAGCCTTCAAGGGGGTATGGCATTCTCGGGCAAGCGGCGGACAGTGTCTGATGTTTAACAACAAACAGGAGGATTTATGTAGAAAGCAAAACGGGCAGACCGCAGTTGAATAGCGACAATGGTTAGGTAGTGACTAACCCCTGAGTAGCCAGATGGCTAGCCTGTGTAGCGACGGGTCAAGGTTCTTATATCAAAAATAGCTCTGGTAAAGCAGCGGGAATGCCAGACTCGCACCAGTCATTAGCTGCCGATTGGCATGCAACCTCAAGGGCATGAGCGAGGCCACTGCGAGAGTGTGGCAACTAATCACAGCCCATTCGGTGAGTAGGCTATGGTGAGTTAATAACAGGAGATGGATATGGAGACAATACCAACTGGAGAGGTGGGAAATTTTTACAGTGAGGGCGACGAATTACTTAATAAGCCCAACAAAGAGATGTTGCCTGCAATTTTATCATCAGCAAAAGCCAATCAAAAACGCGCTGACCACTTTTTACGGGCAGGAGCGGAGTATGGTAACGCAGGGTTAATCATCAAGGGGCACTTGCATAACATTACGGCCAGGGCGCTATGCGGCGTGCTTGCTTTGTATGACTGTGACTCGTTTGAACTGGGCGATGTAGTTGTGGGTACGCAGGACTTTCTTGATGAAATCAGCGATATCAACAATTTCAATGAAACCATAAAAACAATCATTAAATTCGCGCAGTTAGCTGGCAATGATGAGTGATGACAGCCCGGAAAGACGGGCATCCAGTCAGTATTGGGATTGGTGAATGCCGAATGACAATCGGCAAACGGTCGGGACAAGATAAGCGGCCGGAACGTCCTAAGCGAACACAGGGATGTGCATCTACGTTGACGGAACGGTCGGCTACGATAAAAAACACCGCGGCACTGAGCAGGATATATGTCACCTGCCACCAATCACCAATACTGACTAACCATATCCCCGAGTGAGCTCGGGGATCACAACGAGGAATAAACATGACGCGGTTAACCAATAACATCAAATCAGAAATCATCAAAAATGCCTTGGTAAAAGCTGGAATTCAGGAAGAAAAATCGCAGTTAAGAGCAGAGAAAAGCGCACTGGCGAACGATGTCAGAATAGCGGCTCTTGGTGGCGCTGAAAATGCTAAGAAAATCGATGATAAATACGCGACAGCGCTAGCGATTGTAAAAGAATTGAAACGTGATGCAGATGAATATATCCACATCAGCAACGCTACGGATGATGAAATATATCCGGCATTTGGAGGTCAACGCACAAGGTTGCGTTATGGGCGTGACGACCAAGGAGTGGTATTGCGTCTTCTCACTCCGGAAAACAGCAAATGCCTATTCCCTGCTGATCATGAGTTAAGCAAGCGGTTTGCTCAAATCGTTGATAAAGAATCCAGCATTGAGAAAAAAGAAGCCGAGATAAAAGCCAATGTAAAAGCCGCGCTGGACTCGGTGACTACGATTAAAAAACTCATTTCAGTATGGCCGGAAGTAAAAGAAATTCTCCCGGAAGGTGAACAGGAGCAACAGGCTTCACTGCCTGCGGTAAAAGTCGAAAATCTTAATTCTCTTATTGGCCTGCCAACAGAATCAGAAGCTGCATGACTAACACCCCGCAGCGGGGATAACGAAAGGAAACTGATATGGATATTACATTTGAGTGCAGAAATTTTTCAGGATCAACGTGGCGCGGTAATGGAGATGTTAAAATTATAGCTGAAGGCGCCGCTATCAGCAGATGCGTTGATGCATCAGCAATTATCGAAGAATACTCCGCAGAGGTGCTTCTCGATAATATGGAAGATGATGACATTATCAAATACCTCACCGAGCAGGGATACGCAGTAATCGAACCGTAACAGGCACCCCGCAGCGGGGATAACGGAGAGATAAAGTGAAAATCGAGATACCTGATTCTTACGACCCGGAATGGCAGTGCGAACAGTTGCGAATTATTTCAGGTCAATTGGAAAATCTGGACAGAGAGATTGGGCAGGTGGATATGCCTTTTGGAAGTAAGGTATCGGTGAGAAATTTTCTCAACATGATATCTGAGCGAATTGAAGCTCTGAGGGATTACTCAGGACATTAACGGACATCACGTAGCACAGGGAAGTGCATAGGAGGAAGTGTGGAACATACGATTAAAGTTTATAAAAACTCACCGGAACATGGTGATTACCTCAAAGCACGTTTTCCAGACGGCTCACGCAGTAACAGTACGTTTGAATATGCGGGTCACCGGTGGGGTTACCGGTACACATCATTTGACGATAAAGGTGATTATGACCTGCTCTATCGCTTTGATGATGAGCCAGATGTGCAATCATTGACAGTTAATGATGCAACGCTGCGGGATTATTTTGCAGCCAAAGCCATGCAGGGATTATTGTCAGACCCTGACGCTGGCATGCTTGATGATGACATGAGCCGATGGGCTATGCTTTCTTACAAAATGGCAGACGCAATGCTCAGAGCAAGGGAGAAATGACAATGCCAGGACACCCACATGCTGACCTTATGGCTAAGGCAGCAGAGATAGCGAAGACGGATCAGTATTGGCAGCGGCACTTTGAGGAAAAATTTCACAGCACGGATAAGTGGAATCAAATGTCAGATGTGTTCTTTCAAACACACAGAGAATACCGCCTTAAACCCAACTTCATCGACATTAACGGGCATCAGGTTCCGGAGCCGGTGCGGGAGCCACTGGAGTGCAGAACAGATTATTTTATTGCTGACATTGGTGGAATCGTTACCCCAATGGCGCGTTGGCGTGGAAATCCAGACGATTTAGCAAGGCTCAGTAAAGGAATTATTCACATGACCGAAGAAGCAGCAGAAGCCCACATAGCCGCCCTGCTCTCTTTCACACAGAAGTAACCCACCCTATCCCACTTCGGGATATCAGCAGGTAAACAACATGAAAACTAAACCTTGTCGCGCAATGCTCGATGGCTGCGCGGTGCGTATTGTCACGCCTCAAGCCAAGCGGAATAAGCACGTTCCTCGCTGGGTTGAGTATTTAGCACTCGTCATTGTCGCCGCCGTAGCTGTTATCCCGACGGCGATGTAAGGGGGATTTATGCAGAGACTGGAAATATCCGGAGGGCAGACATCATCACGGACGGTGCTTGGCCGGAAAGTAACAACGCATGAAGGGTTCGATCACATTACCGGAAGCCTGAGTCAGCTCCTCGGTTCGTCAGCATGGAGCATGAACGAGCTGGTCGAATTCATGATTAACAACGAATACATGGACGATTTCACGGACGAGTTAATCAAAGCCGGACACGGAAGTTCTTTCTTCGCACGGATAGCGGAGAAGATGCGCAAGGAGGCAGCATGAACGCATACGCAGCACAGGATGCTCAGGAAGAGCGGCGGCTGGAGCATGCAGCATGGCAGGATGCCGTGGACACGGAAGTCAGCGAACTGGCAACGGATGCTTTTAATAAACTCCCTCAGCGCCTTCTGGATGAAGTCAGCGAGGAACTACAGAAAGAGATATGGAGTTCTCTTTACGGGGTAACGGCGGAAATCAGGGATCATTATGCCACCATTTATCAGCGAAATTTGTAAACCGGAGAGCCGCAATGGAACAACAAAAAACTCATTACAGGAAAGCGTTTGATTCCCCATATCTGAGTAGTGCAGATGTTGTGGACAGCGTTGACCTCACTGTTAAGCGGGTCACGCTGGAGAAGGATAAAACAAAAAAGACCAAGGATATGTTCAATACCGCTTACTTTGCTGAAAAGGAAATCAGACCAGGTGAGCCTTTAAAGCCAATGATATTAAATGCCACGAACTCAAAAATGATGCGGAAACTTACCGGGTCACCATTTATTGAGGACTGGGTAGATTTCAGGGTAACGATATAC
>OJIW01000121.1_pt1 | contig 12170 bp, 21 predicted proteins | sample 1596041 | NCBI WGS metagenome assembly OJIW01 (sample SAMEA4350119, study PRJEB24818) | metagenome | biome: human; feature: gut; material: faeces | place: Denmark | collected 2013-09 | reverse complement strand
GGGAGTGTGTTGGGTGTATCAAATCGAACCTACAAAATGTTCTCGGCTGAAAGCGAAGAAGGAGGAAACAAATGAAAAAGAAAATTACTATTACTGCGATGAGCCTGTTAACGGCTCTTTTTTTATTACCCATTAATACGTTTGCTTATACTATTAATGACGAGTATAATTTAGCGCCGAATCAAGGAGACTCCAGATTAGCAATTCCTAACAAAATTATTTTGCACGAAACTGGAATAGATGCACCAGCAAGAAACGTAGCCGCCAACATGAAAAATAATTATAACGGAAGCAATTCTTATACTACAGATGTTATTGGTGACGGTGGGATTGTTTACCGTGTGGGTGAGCAAGGATATGTTTCGTGGGGAGCTGGTAACGCTAATCCTTATGCGCCTGTACAGATTGAATTACAGCGCACATATGATAAAGCATTGTTTGAAAAAAACTATCGAGCTTATATTGAATATACAAGAGATAGTGCAAAAAAATATGGAATTCCATTGACTCTTGATCAAGGAACTTCTTTATTTACAAAAGGAATCATTTCTCATTTGTGGGTGACAAATTATGTTTGGGGGAACCACACAGATCCATATGGTTACTTATCGCAAATGGGAGTTAGCAAAGAAAAGCTTGCTTATGATTTAGCTCATGGATTTACCGATGAAAATCCAACAACTTCTGAAAACAAGCCTGTCATTGATCCAACACGAGCTGGTGCAGCTAATCCTACGCTGACAGATGGAACAAATCACGCCCACATTGATCAGTTTGGGGAAATCGAAAACGCAAACTTGCATGTGGCTGGATGGCACATTGCTAACTATAAATACGAGTATATTTTCATTATGGACTACAATACTGGGAAAGAATTAGCTCGAGTAAGAGCTGATGGAATTTATAGACCAGATGTAAACCAAGCTTATAATACTTCTGGAAATGTTGGTTATCATGTATCTTTCAATATGCGTAATTTTCCTAGTAAGAAAGTCTATGTAATGATGCGGGCAACGAATGATCCAGAGGGAAACACTAAAGGCGGTGCGCAAGATTTCCATGACAAACGTTGGTATTTAAATATTCCTAAACGATAAAAATAGCTCCTCGTTGAGGAGCAGTACATAACTATATTGACAACTATAAAAATTATTCGATAAAATAGTGATGTTATCGCATATCTTCACTATCACCCATAAATAGTCACACTCCAAGCTATGCGATAACAGGTTTGTTGCCACACATTCTACTGGTTGATTGTTTATGGCTTTATGTGGCAACAACCAGTACCCTTAGCTCAGTTGGTCAGAGCAGACGGCTCATAACCGTCCGGTCGTAGGTTCGAGTCCTACAGGGTACATTAACGTAGCCATTTGAATCGTTCTGTGTTAGAATTTTTTTGAAGAGTATTATACAAGCTAAAGCTTTTCTTCATTGCCACTCAAATGAGTGGCTTTTTTATGTATCCTTTTATGGATTAATGAAAGGATGTTTCACATAGTTATACTTCTGTATATTTGAAAAGTTTTACTTTGATTTTTAAATAGAAAGACATTTGGGTTAAATTGTGAGATAATAATAAAGAAGAGTTTAAAGCGCACCCCAAACCACTTCCCCATAAGTGTGTTACGCTTTAAACTCTTTTATATTTGAAGCCATTAAAAAGCATACCATATTTTTGAAAAAAAGTGAGAAAAAAGGCTTACAATTGGAGTGGTAGTTAATTAGTGACTTATTTTTGATTTTATAGCACTGATACTATAAAATATAGATATCATCATATTACACAATCTTAATACTAACTTAAAAAATATCTCCTTTCACAAGTATGGTGATAAAATTCGTTCCGGGCTACCTTTTTAGGTAGCCTACTTTAATCTTTATACCTTTCTGGATCAACGAAAGTATACTTTATATAGTCATAACGCCGATGATCGCTACGTGCGTCCGGCACGTCAGTCATGAATCGGCTACACTAGACTAGACAGAAAAAATAAGGTGTGTAGAATAATAAAAAACACACTGGAGGATTTTTCATGTCAAGACGTCAACGAAGAACCTATTCAAAAGAATTCAAACAACAAATCGTCGATCTCTATCTCGCTGGTAAGCCTCGCGCAGAAATTATTCGAGAGTATGAGCTTACGCCTTCTTCTTTCGATAAATGGATGAAGCAAGCACAATCAACGGGCTCATTCAAAGAAAGAGACAACTTAACACCAGAACAAGCAGAATTGATCGCACTAAGAAAGAAAAATAAGCAACTCGAAATGGAGAATGATATTTTAAAGCAAGCGGCGCTGATATTCGGACGAAAAGACAAGTAATTGATGCCAACAAGCATAAATATTCCATATCAGCGATGTGCAAAATTCTAAATATTTCTCGTCAAACCTACTATTATCAAGCGAAACCGATCGAAAATGAGTCCGACTTAGAAGAGATCGTTCAGGAAGAGTTTATTCGAAACCGAAAGGCTTACGGTACCCGAAAATTGAAGAAGTGTTTAGCAAAGCGTGGGCTTCAACTCAGTCGGCGCCGAATCGGTCGAATCATGAAACGCCGCGGATTGACATCTACCTATACGATCGCTCATTTTAAAGGGCAACGAACAGCTTGTAATGAAGCGAAAACAGCGAATGTATTAGATCGGACCTTTACACAAGAACAGCCATTGGAAGCCATCGTTACGGATCTTACTTATGTTCGCGTGGGGAAAAAGTGGCATTATATCTGCTTAATACTTGATTTGTTTAATCGAGAAATTATTGGTTATTCCTGTGGTGAGAAGAAAGATGCCTCATTGGTAAAAGAAGCCTTTGGACGGATACCGTATTCTTTAACAGACGTCAAGCTTTTTCATACAGACCGGGGAAAGGAATTTGATAACCAAACCATTCATGAGATTCTGAATGGTTTTGGAATTACTCGTTCATTGAGTAGGAAGGGTTGTCCGTATGATAATGCCGTTGTGGAATCAACCTATAAATCTGTCAAAGTAGAATTCGTGCATCAATACCAATTTGAGACACTGGCACAGCTACGTCTAGAATTGTTTGATTATGTGCATTGGTGGAACTATCTACGCTTACATGGCACGTTGGCGTATGAAACACCGATCCAAATTCGACAACAGAGATTGGCGAAGCGAATCCTTGATAATGAGCGCGGATCTGATACCTCTGGAGAGGCAGCGTAATTGAATGATTGTGCTTCTGCCGGAGAAAATCAGATCCGAGGATGCTCATTGTCAAGGGCAATCGTAGCCATAACACCGCAGCATTCACAACACCTTATAATTTTTGTCAAAAAAAGTGTTGCCATTCCACTTTTTTAAATATGCGTTCTCTGCTCTTAAACGAATAACTTCTTCTTCAAGAGACTCATCTTTAAGTTTTTTAGGAATGTTTAGCTTGGAATTCATACTAATTTTTCTGCCCCTTTTTTGGCTCTCAAGTGAAGAAGCACCGCCTTCTTCATATTGCTCTATCCATTTACTTAGAGTTCTATTTGAACCGATATTAAATTTTTTAGCAGTTTCTTGGATAGAAAGACCATTTGTTTCCATATATTCTATAACATCAAGTTTAAATTTTGTAGTGTAGCTTTTGCCACCTCCAACCAAGCCTTCCCAACCATGATAGTTATAAATCCTTACCCAATGTCTAACCAGTGTACGATTTATTTGATATTTATGTGCAAGATATTTGTAGCCGCCTTCGTTATTTAAATAGTCTGAAACTACTTTTTTCTTAAAAACAAATGTATATTTCCGCAAAAAAAGCACCCCTTTTAATTAGATTTCTAGTCTAACTTTTGGGGTGCACATCATTTTTGAGGGGAAGTACATATAGTTGTTGATATAGTTGCTAATATTGTTAGCTAATTTGTTAGTAAAACTGTATACGAATTTAGATAGTAAAAAAACAGTTTGTTCCTTATATAGAGGCACTTTTACTACTGATTAAATGTCAGATATGCTTACAAATATACTTATAAATATGCTTACAAAATTAGCTAATATTTCCGTTGACAAAGCTTTGTTACTATTGTTAAACTAAATTGACTAGCAAAAGTGAAACATAAATTTATTAAATAAATGTAAAAATTAGGAGAAATCAATGTCTTATAGAGTACAATTAATAATTTCAGAAGATGTAGAAAGTCAGCAATTTGGCACTAATGTTATTAATAAAGTAATTAATCCAGCTCTTTCTATTAATGCGCCTTTAATTCCTACTGCTTTATCATTTTCTGTAACAGCTGTGGTGTCTGAGATAGAGGATACAGAAAAGATAAAAATAGTAGAAATTGAAGTTTTAAACAAGAATGAAAAACAAATTTTTTCTACGGGTGAAGTATCGGTAAGCTTGCCTCCTCAAGTTAACGATATAAACTTTAATATAAACGCCAGAAATGTCTTGGTTGAAGAAGCAGGAGAGCATTATGCTGTTGTTAAATTTAATGGAACTGAGATTGGAAGGCAAATCTTTGATATCAAGGTCAACAAACCAGTGGAAAAAAATTAAGGAGACGATACGGATGCTTGATATAGTACCATCAAATACACATCGGAGTGGTAGCTTAATAAATTTTGCTGCGATTTTTGCTTGCGCATCGGTAATTCTAGCATCTCCAGTTGTTGTGGATGCAAGTTCTACTCCGAAAACTAAAAATGATAATCAACTTGTAATTACTACAAAAAATGAGATTAACACAATTTCAAGTAATGATGGCAAAATTTTTGATGTGATAAATACGGTTTTAAAAAGAAAAGCTGAAATCAATATAAAATATGATGAAGATTTAAACTTGTATTTCTTTGTTATCAAAACAACATCTGAATTGTTTTCCTCAGATTACGATGTTTTGGATACTCTCGATAATGTATTATCTGACTATAAATATATGGGGAAATCTGTAGTAGCAACTTTGGGGGAATAAAATGTTTGACTTTAATGAATATTTATCTATTTCCAAACAAATTGAATCAGATGATAAATATAATTCTAAAGAATCTTATAGAAGAACTGCTGTTTCAAGAGCATACTACAGTGCTTTTAAAAAAATCTGATGAGTATTTGAAAGAAAATTATGATATTATTTATAATGGAAGTAGCGGAAAAGGAAGCCACCAAACCGTTTGGAATTTGTTTTCAACAGTTAAGGAATTGAATACCTTAGGAATACATAATAGTGGGTATAGAATGTTAGAGAAAAGAAAATGTGCTGACTATATTCCTAATGAAACCATTACGAAAACAGATATGGCGCTGATGAATCGAGAAGCAGAAAAAATAATAAACAAACTCACCTAATGAATTTCAAGCGAGTTTGTTTGTTATTTTTTTATTTAATCTTTGTATCTTTCTGGATCAACGAAAGTATACTTTATATAGTCATAACGCCGATGATCGCTACGTGCGTCCGGCACGTCAGTCACGATATCAAACAAAAAGTATACACCCTTCTTCATTCTCGTTTTCACAGCAGGAATTTTAAAGTAGTTCTTATTAGAATAATGGAGATTGACTAGCAGGCTAGTTTCAATTGCTAAAAAGACTACTTCAGTATCCCAGACTTTATATAAATCTTTGACAAATTTTTCTGATGGATCGTATTTAAACCAAAGCAGATGTTCCTCTAGCTCGATTGTCATGTTTTTCACCTCAACGAAAGTATACGAACTAATGTTTGTTTTGTAAAGGATAAAAATAGGGTAGCAACCGGTACCCAAACTAGTACCCATTTATCAAAAACGACGAAATTTATGTAAATAGAAAAATAAGAATAAACATTGATGTATCAACATTTATATATCTTTAGAACAAATGAAAAGGGTGGTTCTCATAAGAAAAACATGTTCGCACTTCTAGGCAAACCAGGATTTGAAGACCTTGCTAAAGAATTGAACGAACGCCTGTAAAATAAGGATTTGTCGCTAGATTTAAAAAATCAGTGATAGAAACATGTTTGCTTTAAAATGAAACTAGTGATAGTTTTAGTGATAGTGAACTTAAAAAAAGCACTCAATTTGAGTGCTTTTTTATTGTTATTAAAAATTAAAAAACTAAAATACATACCCGAATTTCATACCCGAAATATAAAAAATGTCATCACGTACATCTTTTTCGAAACTACCGAAGTAGCCAAAGATGTACTGATGACGTGGGTTTGGCACCCAATGGGCCGTGAGGGGCTCGAACCCGCGACCCGCTGATTAAGAGTTCGTTATTTAATGGTATTTTAAATGAAGATAAGCGAATTTACAGCATTTTTAAATGCTTATATACCGCAAATTATCCCAAGTTTTTATATATCCTACCCGAGTTTATACCCGAAAATATAATTTTTTAGTGTTATTTTATATCTTTTTTTAATAGTTTTTCAAACGCTGTAGTTGCTGTATCTTTTTCTTTGCGTAAGACATGGCCATAAACATTCATTGTAGTATTAAAATCTCGGTGTCCTAATCGTTTTTGAAGCTCTTTTGGAGTCATATTAGGATCGCTAAGCAAATAGGTAGCTGATGTATGTCTAATGTCGTGAAAACGAATGTGACGCAAATTGTGACGTTTGGTGAATCGTTTGAACTTCTTATACAGATAACTTCCACGTGGTAAAGTTCCGTCTTGTTTTGTATCAAATATAAAATAGTGTCTTAATTTCTTTATATTTAATTTCCAACGAATTTTTTTATTCTCTTTGATCAATTCATCTAACATATCAAATAGATAAGCAGGACCGGTTACTATTTTTTCATCATCATCATTTTTCAAACCTGGCAGCAACCGAATATCTGATTTTCCATCCACTTCTGAAATCCGCTGATGAAATCTTATTTCTTGTTTGTCAAAGTCAATATCTTTTTCTTCTAAAGCTGCAATTTCTCCTTGTCTTGCTCCTGTAATAAATGCTAGAACAATTAAAGTTTTAATTTCTATGCTTTCCTCAAATGCTGCTTTTAGCATTGCATGAATTTCTTCTTCCGAATAAGGTTCTTCGATATTCTTTTTTACGCCTTTTTCTTTTGGTATTTTTACATTTTCCACAGGATTTTCTTTAATTGCTCCGTACTCATTTTTAGCCATCAAAAATAAGTTGTTAACGGCGTATAACATACGAAGCTTTGTATTTCTTGATAAAGGTTTATCAGAGTTTCTTCCAGGATCTTTTGTATTGATTCTTTGAGCATTAACAACAATTTTCTTTATCATGTATGGTTTTATATCGATTAGAGGGATAAAATCAAATTTATCAAGAAATCTATTCTCGATCATTCGCTTATAGTTATGATAAGACTTTGGCTCTAAATTTTTTTCGGCCTCTGAAAGCCATATTTTTCTATAAAATTCACCAAAAGTTATATTGAATAAATCCAACGAATCATCGGTCATTCCTTCGAATTGCTCTAACCAGATGTTCAATTCTTTATATGCCGCTCTTTTACTATTCGCTTTTATAGTTTTGCTTTTTCTTTTTGCCGAGCCATCAGGTTTGTACCCTAATACAGCTCTTAGTCTATATGTTTCATTGTCTACTTGTTCTAAGTATCCTGTTACTTCTGACATAATTGAATCAGCTCTCTTTCTCTGATACAATAGGTACTATAAAGAAGCCTATTGTGTAGGTTTGTTTTTTCTTAGAACACGCTCGCTTTGGTCGGTGGGGCGTGTTTTTTATACTAATTAGTTATGAAGAGCAATTGAAACTGTCTCTGTTCCAAAGTAACCTGTTTGTGCTTGCAATACATTATTTTGTGCATTTGCTTGGGCTTCAGAGATATCAAAAACTATTTTACCAGTTTGTTGCATATCAGGATTTAAGCTTTCCATAAAGAAAGAGTTAGTGATATTACCATTTTCATCTTGATTTGCCGACATAGATGCAGCCGAATCAGCTTCGAAAGTTTTTCCATCTGCTTTTAATTTGAAGAATGAGCTATCAACAGTCACAGCCTTATCACCTGCATTTTTTACAGATAAGTCAACTACTAAGAAAGTGTCTTTTGCGTTAGTAGGAAGTACAGATGGGCCAACTTGTTTTACTACTTCAACGGAGTTTACTTTGTATTCCATTTTCCCTACAGCAACGTCATCACCGATTTTATAAGTCTTTTCTTCTTTTGTTGTAGTTTCTTTTGTAGTTTCTTTATTAGTACTTGTTGATGTTGCAGTAGCTGAATCTTTGTTTTCACCGCCACTTAGAGCACCACCAATACCAAAAAACAAAAGTACTATTAATACCCAAAACCATACCCGTTTATAAAACGGTTTTTTAACCTTATACATTTTCCCATCTTGACCCATAACTTTTTTTGCCATTTAAATATCCCTCACTTCTTGTTATAATATATTTGTGATCTCAGAAATGAGGTATGAGTCCGTGTTGCAGCACGGGCTTTTTTTACTGTGCATAAGAGTATTTTTTCTTGAAATATGACTGGCAAACATTAAAACATTCTGTTCTTAACTTATTATTGATAGAGTAGAATTCCATGAAATTTTCTAATTTGAACTGAGATTCATCAGTCAATTCGTTCTCAATAAAGATATTTAGTAAAATCATAATTGCGATTCTATCAGCTTCAGCTTCGAATTTTGAATGAAAAGTTGTAGAGTTATCGTACAGTACTGAATATTCAAAATGTGAAGCAATGAAATGACCGAGCTCATGGGCTAAATGAAAAGCTTCAGAACTGTCTTCGTGTAGTTTTTCATTCAAAAATACTATTCTTGGTTTTGGATAATAAAAACCTGGTTCTTCCATTTCCATATAGATTAACTTTAAATTATACTCACTCAGCATTTCTTTCAACTTTAAATACATACAACCCATCACTCCAACTATTCATTTTCCTCTAAAGCTTTAGCAATTGCAATCGCTTTACGCATTGTCTCCTTAGATATTTCTTTTCCATCAAAAGAAAATACAGTATCATCTTCTGATAAATCCACATGTTTAGGCGTTTCTTTTTCTTCTCTACCTAGAAGATAGTCTACAGAGACATTGAAATAGTCAGCTACCTTTTGCAAATCTCTTGCTTTGGGTTCTGTTGTTTTCCATCGATAGAAAAGATTTTCGCTAAATCCTAATTCTAAAGCGACTTCTTTCATGCTTTTATCTCTTTGGCTAGCTAATGATTTTATCCTTTCAAACAGTGTCATAATAATGTTCTCCAATCCTAAACAAATAAAAGTACACAAAATGTAAATTATACTGTTGACATAAGTATAAGTTTGTATTATTATTTGTTTGTAAGTTAATTTGATAGAAAAAAAGCAAACTAAAAATACACCTTATAGCATTAAGTTTGGCGACCGATTGCATAATAAAGGGTTTGTTGTAGGCTTATTTAACTATGTTTATATAGTATACGATTGTATACTATTAGTCAATAGTTTATACGTTTTTTCTATCATTTTGACTTACAAATCTATATGTAAGGGGAGTGAATAGATGTCAAATCTAGATAACGGCCGTGCTGCAATCAAGAAGTTTATGCGAGAAAACGGAGTAACTATGGAAGATTTGGCTACTGCATATGGATACACACGTGTTCGAATGCAGCAAATTATTGATGGCCATTGGAGTGGACCAAAAGCTAATAAAACTATCTTAGAAATCATCCGTGATTACAGAATTCGATAGGAGGAATTAATCAATGGAACAACTAGCTTTAGTTAACCTCTCAGCCCTCAAAGCTTCTTTGGCAGAATCTGAGATTGCAAATGAAGTGTGGGATACAAAGCAAGCTGCGGAATATTTGAAAACCACGACACGCACGCTAACTAAAGATGCCGAATCTGGAAAGATTCCAGCAGCGAAAGTTGGCAGAGAGTGGAGGTTTAGTAGTATCGCTTTGTATCAGTATCTAAAAGGAGGAAAAACATGGGCAAATTCAACAGAGCACTAGTATTCAGCGCACCGCTAATCATCTACGCTTTAGGGCTTTGGGGAAGCAGGCAAGCGTTGATAGGAACGATCGTTTACATGGTTTGGATTTTTATGGGGCTTGATGAAGCTGAGTACAGAGCGAAAAAGCCAGCCGGGAGGGACTGACTAATGGTCTTCCTAAGAGGAGTAATCAATATTTTTTTCCTGATTTTTATATTAGGGTTCTCCATTGATTTTTTTCTTTATTTTTTGCAGAAATCCGTTAATACTTTTTTTCTGATTATCGGAAAATATAAAGGAAAAAATAGCAATAAATGAAATCAAAGTGGTCGCTACAGAAAATTGTGTTTCATTTAAACAAAATAATAAAGTGATTACTATGGAAAATATAAAAAGAATTTTGACTAAAAAACCCATGAAAATCATATCTTTATCAGTAAACTCTTTATTTTTAATCTCCTTGTATACCCAAAAAGTTGATATATAGAACATAAATATCAGAGCAGATAACATACACATAAAAAAGAATACAATTAGTAATTTGGGAGTATTTAGAATCGCAATTTGCTCTTCTAACAAAGTTCCATCCAAGTTTACTCTTTTAAGATGTTCGAAAAGCAACAATAATGCAACAATTGCAAAGGTTGAAAAAAGTAAAATATATAGCAATTTTTTCAAATATTTCCACCACCATTTTTTACCTAAATTATATCAAAAGGAGAGAAGAAAAAATGCAAGAATTAGTAATTTTGAAAAATAAAGAAGCTGTGACTACGAGTTTGCAAGTTGCAGATAGTTTTGAAAAAGAACACAAAAATGTTTTGAGAGATATTGAAAAGTTAAAAGAAGATGTGCTCAATTTTGAGCAGATGTTTGTGGAAGGTAATGAACCAGATTCATACGGTAGAAATCGGCGAGTTTTCTTCATTAGCAGAGATGGATTTTTCTTGTTGGCTATGGGATTTACAGGAAAGAAAGCTATTTACTTCAAACAGAAGTACATTGAAGCATTCAACGAAATGGAAGATGTTATTCGGAAAAATACTGTTCCTCAAACAATTGAAGATATGATGATCTACCAACTAGAAGAAATGAAAGATGTTAAAAAAGATGTCTCCATGCTTAAAGATACTATGCGAATTAGCGGACAACAAGAGTTTGAAATTAAGCAAAAAGGAAATATGAAAGTTATGGAAGTTTTAGGAGGTAAAGAAAGCCGAGCTTATGAAGAAATCAGCAAAAAAGTATTCTCAAAATTTTGGTCTGAATTTAAACGTACCTTTTCAATCCCAAGATATGGCGAGTTACCTCGTAAGAGATTCGATGATGCTGTTTCATTTATTGAAATGTGGTTACCAGAAACTGCGATCCGCATGGAAATCGATCAACTGAACAGACAACAAAGACTTTTCGGTGATGAAAATGAATAGAGCTGAAGCTCTAAAAATCGGTAAAGTGATGGCTGATAATTGGTGGGCAAATAGCCGTCCTATTATTTTAAGCAAGCAACATATTGATAAGCAAAAAGCATGGCAACAAATAAAAAAGTGACTCAGCCGACCAAAGCAATGAGTCACAAAGAAAATACATCTAAGGAGATGTTACCACATGAAAAAAGAACTTTCCACTCTAGATCAATATTTGACTGATCCTAGTTGGGGCAAATCGAATATCAAGGAAACAAACAACCGAAAAATCAGACGAAATCTTTTGACAGATGAAGAACTAGCATGTGATCAAGACGATTTGGGCAATTTTGTGAGTATTTGGGGACATGTCTACCTTATCCATCTATGGAAGCAGCCAAGAAAACCTGAATACATCTATGTCATCGAAGATGGCTTGATTGATGCACTAGAAGAGTACGACAGAGATAACTTGATTGATATCTCTTATTACGGATCAGGTAAGAAATACATTGCTGAAATGGAGGCAGAATTTGATGAGTGAAGGAACGAAACGCAACGATAACAAATTATTCAATAGTCTGTACAAGATAACCGTCAATGATGTTGTCGAAAAAAGAAACAAACTAACTTATCTGTCCTGGGCATGGGCGTGGGCAGAAGTCAGCAAAATCTGCGATGAAGTAGACTACGAAATCTATCGTGATCCAGAAACAAATCGTCCATACCTCTTTGATGAAAAAACAGGCTATATGGTTTTTACCAGTATCACAGTCAACGGAGTAAAGCGTGACATGTGGTTACCAGTCATGGATGGTGCAAACAAGGCAATGAAAGATGAGCCATATACCTACGAAGTCAATGATT
>OJIW01000118.1_pt1 | contig 12800 bp, 17 predicted proteins | sample 1596041 | NCBI WGS metagenome assembly OJIW01 (sample SAMEA4350119, study PRJEB24818) | metagenome | biome: human; feature: gut; material: faeces | place: Denmark | collected 2013-09 | reverse complement strand
ATCCGGGATAACAATGAATTACAGAGAAGCGGGGCTAACAACCTTGGCCTGCAAGCTTTATCAGGGCTAAGGGGTCTTGCTGACATATATCAGGCAGACCAGCAGCAACAACGGCAGAAAGAGTTTTTCCAGAAATATGGAGAAGCCAGGGCATCTGGTGACGTCCCTAAGATGCGTAGTTTATTCGCAGAATTCCCCGAAATGAATGAGCAGATTGGGAAAGGCATGGAAGGTATTTCCGCCGACACCCGCGAATCGCTCGGTAATGTGGCTGCAAACTTTCGCATGGCGGTCAACGCCGGAACGGGTGACCAGTTCGTTGCCAAAAACGCGGCGGAACTGATGCGACTCGGCATTGACCCGAAAGAAGCACAGCGCCTGGCTAAGGCTGACCCGAAAGGGGCTGTTGAGTTGGCTGACACTATCGGCATGAGTGCGCTCACTCCTGAAAAATACTTTGATGCTGTTGACGCAATGACCGGCCGTCAGATTGACCGTGAGAAGCTGGCTGAAACAGTGCGCAGCAATCAGGCCGGTGAGGCTCTTACCAGAGAAGGGCATCAGGTTCAGATGCGCGGTCAAAGTCTTGGTTATCAATCTGCGGCCCTTGATAGAGCACAAAGGTCGCAAATGCACTCAGATAACATGGGGTTAAAACTCATGGAGCTGACGCAAAAGCAGCAGGAAAGCGGGAAAATTGATCCAAAGTTAGTGCAGTCAATAAATAAGGATATTGATGGTTTCAGTAAAAATTATAATGCGATGTACAGCGCGTCAAAATCACTTGAGTCACTAGGGAAAAGAAATACTCCCGCTGCTCAACTAGGAATGATATTCAATTACATGAAATCCCTAGACCCTCAGTCTGTTGTTCGGGAGGGTGAACAGGTACAGGTGAAAAGGACTGACGGAATATTTGGAACGATGGGTAACTATGTTACTCAGTTGTCTAACGGAAAGATGTTAAATGATGACCAGGTTAGTGACTTAATTAATACATCTAAAGTTATGACAAATACGGAAGGTGAAAAATTCAACCAGCAAGTTGATGATTACTTTTCTACCTATGGCGACTCACTCCCCGACCCATTAAAAAATCGGTTTGGGTCAAGAAAAGCAAAACTATTTGATGATATTCAAGCTCCTATAGGGCAAAAAGAGCAAGCATCTTCACAGCTATCTCAGGACGATGAGGCTCTCCTAAATAAATATATTCAGAGGTAATTATGGCCTTATCCGATTACTCAGAAGATCAATTATTTTCAGCACTACGCAATGCTGATTCTGCTGGCGATACCGAGGGAGCAAAGCGTATAGCCGGTATGATTCAGCAAAAAAGAGCGTTGCCATCTGTAGAAAACAAAGAGACAGACTGGGTTGATGATCTGAAATACGGGGTGAAAGAAGCAGGAAAATCAGTTGCTCAGGCTGGCGTTAACACCGCGAATATCATACCAGAAATCGGAGATTCAATTGTTAGTGCCGCGGCATGGGCTGGTGAGAAAATAGGTCTTGGTGATGGTACATATACACCGGCAATGCGGTTTTCACTTCCTGAAGATATGCGACCAGAGACAACAGGAGGAAAGATCGCCTCTGAGGTAATCCCGTATCTTGTCCCTGCTACGGGGCCAGAAAAAGCGGCCGCTGCTTTAGGTACTGCTGCTGATGCTGGTCGTCTTGAGCGCGGGGCTTCCAAGGTTGCCGATCTTGCTCAGGAGAACATCATTGGCGCACTTGCTCAGAATAGCCAGCGTAATGATTCTGGCTCTCTTGCCACTGACCTTGGTTTGGGAATGACTGCATCAGGTGCAGCTCGACTGGTTACTCCGCTTATCGGTAAGGCATACAATGCTGTATCTCATAAGGTAGGAGACATACTCGGCAGGAATCCACCACCTCCGGGTGGTGGCGGTGCTGGTGATGTTGAGACTGTTCTCAGGCAGGCTGCGGCAGATAAAAATCCGGATCTGGCTAGTACGCTCAATGGTCTCGATGTAAAACCAAACGCAGAGGTTGCCGGAGCAGCTGAAAGGATGGGCATGATTGACGACCTGTTGCCATCGCATCTTTCAGGCAATCAGCAATATCAGGCGGTAGAGCAGGCAATTAAATCCCGCCCAGGGTCTGCACTTAAAGCTCAGGAAGATCAGGCGATCATGAAGCTGTCAGAGAATGCCGGAAGACTGATTGATGATGTCGCCAGTGTTCCTGATGCGCTATCTCTAAACCAAAAAGTGATTGGGCAGTTTGATGGCAGAATGTCAGCTCTGGAAGGTAAAAGCGATCAGCTTTACAGACGTGTTGATAATGCATTGCCAGCTAACGCAAGAGTATCTGCAAACAACACAGCGGAAGCACTGGAGAGGAAAGCGGATGAATTAGGCGGATGGGAAAACCTAGACACGATTGAGAAGAATGTGTTTAAGGCAGTAAACCCCGGCCAGGATGGCGTTCTGACGTATGCCAATCTCAATAAGCAACGCCGGTTGGTGGGGCAGGCTCTTTATAAAAACCGTGGCCCATATAAAGACGCAGACGAGGGCGCGCTCAAATATCTGTACCGGCAGCTATCTGAAGATCAGCGTGCTGCGCTCGGTGAGGTCGGAGTAAGGCGTGACTTTGAGGTTGCACAAAGACTGGTTCAAATGCGTAAAAACATGGAAGACCAGATGGTAGCTCTGCGCGGTAAAAACCTTACAGGCGATGTCGCAAATAAAGGCTCTCTTGCTGTAGCTTCGCTGGCTAAAGGTAACTCAAAACAATTTATTGATCTGATGAATAGCCTCCCTACCAGACAAATGAGGCAAGAGGTTGCCGGTGTGGCTATACGGGATATGTTATCAGCCGGAAAGCGTGGTGCCGATTTTAATCCGGCTGGCTTTGCTGATTGGTATCAGAATCTGAGAGCATCAGGTAACCTTCGGGTGCTGGCTAACCATATGCCGAAGGAGTTCATGTCAGGGCTTCACGATACGTATGTGGTGGCAAACGCTATTCGCAGGGCAAAGTCATTCGAGATAACTACCGGAAGACTGAACGACTTCACCAAACGTTTTGATGCGGTTACAGCGCAATATGAGTTCGCGGCTAAACACGCAGAGAAGCTTGGTTCAGTGGTTGGAGCAAATGCTGGGCCACTTGGTGCGCTTGCAGGAGGTTCACTTGGTGCCAGAGTGGCAGCTAAAGCCAGGAAGCTCGGCGGGGCTGAATCAAGTACAGCAGCTGAGAAACTTATAGCATCAACTGAGTTTCAACAGGCTGCAAAAGGATTGTCCACACCGGCACCACGCGGACGGTCACGCATCGGACAGATGTTTGATGAAGCAAAGTTAAGAACGTCTCAGGCATGGCGCGAGTTTTATGATGTGCTGCCAGTACAGGACAAGCGCATTATTGCCAGAATGGGTTTTTTGTGGTGGCTGATGCAGGAAGATCAGGACTCGGTTACCCCATAGGAACTCATATAATTGAGAAGGACATAAGAATCCTCAGAAACTAATTCCTCAATGGCATCACCAAAAAGCGGAAGCATGGATTTTGTATACCAATCATCGTTGTTTTCCGTTGCCTGTAAGGTGCCATTGAGTTTATCAATGTCCATTTTTATATCGTATGCTTTCATCATTAAGTGGCTAATATATTGCTTATTTAAAAACAATATTGATATTGAAACCTTGCCTTGGGGGGTTTTTATATATTCTGAGACTGCAATGTTGACCTCATTCGCTTCAACTTCAACCCTTTTCAAGGTTGAGTGAAACAAAGAATCTCTCTCCCTTACCATTTTTTTTATGTGTGTAATTAGCTGCTCTAACTCTTTTTCTTTGGAAACTATGATTTTTTTATTACTTGACCATATCATAATAAATCCTTTAATAGCTTTTGTTGTTTGATTTTTTAACTAAGCTGTTTATGACAGCGAAAGATTTAGCACATTCATTAGCGAAATCAACAATATTTGTTCCTTTTCGCGACATTTCAGTTTCTATGAAATCATCAATGACCTTTTTCTCTTCCTGTGTTTTTCTGGTACTTTGGAACTTGTAAAGCTGAGATATCATGCCGCATTCACCTGATGTGGCCGACACTGAAACAATAGTGAATATATCATCGGGCTTCGTGTTATTTTCAGCCATTGAATATAGCGGAGCCAATATCAACAACAATGCCGGCAGTTTTTTCATTACACCCTCACAATTGTTTATTTTTTATCATTATATAGCTTAACTAATGTATCGAAAACTGTCTTTTTGAACATCTCGGCATGGTGATCTGCCATCCGTTCAGCCTCATTACGGTATCCGATAATTTGTGATGGGGTAGCAAGATAATTGTCAATAATGTGAACCAGCTCAGCATTCAGTGAGCGCCCGTTCATCTTCGCTCTTTGCTTCAGCTTCTCTTTTGTCTCGGCAGTAAGCCTGAGATTGAACTGCGTATCGTCACGTGCCATGTGCTCACCTTTGGTATTTTTGGTGGACAGGCATCATATAATTTACTGTATTTATTCACAATAAGACCACGGTGATATCATCGTGCGATTACTCACGCTTGGAGAAAGCAATGTCAGAACAAATCATTCCTAATGTTGTAGTGAGCATGCCTTCGCAGTTGTTCACGCTTGCGCGCAAATTCCAGGCGGCGAGTAACGGGAAAATCTTCATCGGAAAAATTGACACTGACCCGACTATCCCTGAAAACCAAATCCAGGTGTATCTGGAAAACGAGGACGGAACCACTGTATCGGTATCGCAACCGCTTATCATCAATCAGGCCGGTTATCCGGTATATAACGGACAGATTGCCAAGTTCGTTACCGTACAAGGCCACTCGATGGCTGTGTATGATTCATACGGCGCGCAGCAGTTCTATTATCCGAACGTGCTGAAGTATGACCCTGATCAGCTTAGGCAAGAGCTTTCATCGAATGGAGGGGCTGGGAAAATTGGCACATCATGCGGAATAAGCATTCAGGATGCCATTGATTTACTTAATATTGAATATATTGGTGGATTTTATGGCAGGGCGAAGTGTTCGCATCATATCGCTTTGCTGGCATCATTTTATGCCGGAGAAAATCGTGGTGGCGGAATCTTTGTTTACAATTCGGAAGAGCCGCGCTCAAATCATAATGGCGTGACCATTATCAGCCCCGACGTAGAATTTACTGATATTGAAAGCTGGCTGGAAGTTGACCCATCACGTAGTGGTACCGGATGCTGGGTAAAGCAAATAGTAAATAACACTATAACATCCGACGAGTGCGGCTGCGTTCCTGATGGTGATTCCCCGGTTGAGTTACCGTACTTTGAAAAACTATCAGATATTCAAAAGATGAAGAGTTATATTCCTGGTGCTGATACGGGAACGGATAATACAGCAATGCTGCAGGCAATGCTTGATGTGCCAGTGCAGAATAAAATAATAACTAACGGCAACTACCGAATCACCAACCCATTGCTCTATGAAAAAAACTCACACATATCCGCTTATGGTGCGCATGTTTTTGCAAGTAAGGATTTTGGTATCTCAGTGGCGAAAGAAGAGAGAATGCTGCTGAAAAATAAAAAATCAGATAAATATTCGTTTGTCGAGGATGTCCATATTTCAGGTGGCCGCTGGGATGGAGTGTACCGATATTTCACCTATCAGCAAAATGCTCTTGGACGAAGCATATCAGTCGGATTCTCAAGTGAGCCAGACCCGCTGACAAACAGAATGTGGTCAGCTTTTCATAATGAATCTGTGGATGGATTTATCGTTACTGATGTGGTTTCCGCATTCTGTCGTTATATGAACACTGATGCGTACGCTATTAGATCTGAGTATAAAAATTGCAAATCATATTATTCAGAAGATGACTGCTATACCAGTTCATCATCAGGTGATACTGAATACCGTACATTCGGGAGAAGTATCACTTATGACAATTGCGAAGCTTGGTTTGCTGGGTTCACATCTGGCGGTGGGTCGTCTGGATTTGAAATTGATGATGGGCCGGATAACGCGGTTTATACAAATTGCCGTACTTACTTTTGCCCAAAGGGGTTTAATCAGCATGTGCATCCATGGGATGAGAACCTGACAATACCGGCAAGGAATAACTATACGTGGAATATGTGTTCTGTGTTTTCATCATACATAGACCCTGATTTCTCTCCCGTTTCCTCTGTATCAGGTCATGGTGCATTTACTGTTAGTGGCGGGGATATATCAGGGGTAAACGGAATAACCTTTATTGGATGTTACGCAGAAGACAATGCATTTAATGATTTTTATTTCAACCAGGCGCAAAAGGCTACTTTAGCTCCACTATCCGGCATTAAGATCGTTGGCTTTCAAAGCGTGATAGTGTCTGATTTGTCGGATATTGCCATAAGAAATAAAGAAAACACCATGTGTGCAGTTCATGCCATATTTGAATCGTCCAGCCCAGCAGCACCGCTGGCAAACGGGTTGAGCATCAGTAACAGTGTATTCGATGGTGGTGGATTTAAAGAGTGCATCATGTTTCGTGGCGGGTTTGATGTGACCATAGATTCAACAAACACGTTTAAAAATTTCGGCATTATTGGCAGGGTGGCCGATACCGGAGCTTCGGCAAACTATAAGCCTATTTTTAAATTTTGTCCGAAAATATACTCATTCAAAGCACTTGCAGATATGACATTCAATGGGTCAATGCTTCGTGTTGAGCCGCCGAACATGATAGCCGATTTTGACGGAATATATATTGACGCCTCAACAGCGCTAAGCTCATCGCAGCAGATTTTCAGGCTCTATGCTGATTATAATAGCTTTTCAGGAGTTAAAGTTATCGGGAACGGCAGCGTTAATTTCAAGCAAAAGTTTGGTAGTGCTAAAGACTCCGTAACAAACTGCTACTTCAGAAGTATTTCTAAAGTTAACGGGGGTGGTGGTGAACCATCACTGGGAACGGCGTCGTGGAATATTTTAGATAACTCAGTTTGGTGAGTTACTCCTTCTCATACTCGAACCCGCGGGGAAACCTTTTCCCAGCCTCCCTGTAGTGCTCCAGCCTCTCTCTGAAGTACGGGCGTAAATGCTCGGGCTGCTGGTTTTCTGTTTCGTACAGATCATACGGCAGTCCGAGTCTTTCTTTGTACGCGATACCGGATGCGGATAAATCGGCATTAATTTTGTCTTTTTCGTCTTGGGGGAGGTTGGCGATATTGTGCATGTTAGTTTCGGAGTGATGGGTGATGATGGGAGTATAGCAGGGTGGTAATAATTACATGTTCATTATTGGCACTCTGTTTGTGATGCTTACCACCTTTTCATAAATGTAAAAATATAAAAGTTTTAATCCACATTTGCTGTGTTAGTATGGATTTCGAGTTCCGGCAATAAGCGCCATGTACATTTGTAGTCTGTGTACATATGAGCGTACATAACTCGCAACGTAAAGTGAGAAATTGCCGGTAACGTACTGAAAATCAAATAAATGAGATTTCTATATGTGATCTTACGTATAAGTCATCTGCCCCATCCCAATCTATTTCAACCCGTTTCAATTACCACTCCCCGCACCAGATAAACATTGAGTTTGCCTCTTCCGTGTGTTTCACTCTGTTTCATTCCGTTCAAGTTCGTGCCACTAAAATTGTGTACATATCTGCGTACATAATTCAGGGATGTACACATGCTGACAGATGCGAAACTCAGAAAGCTACATAATGTTGAAAGAGACAAACTCACCGAGATAGCCGACGCTCAGGGCTTATCAGTCCGCATCACCCCGAAAGGGATGATCGTGTTTCAGTACCGGTACAGATTTAACGGCAAAGCCCGGAGAATGACGCTGGGAGAATACGGAGTCATTTCTCTGAAAGATGCCCGTAATCTGGCACAGGATGCGAGGCGGTTATTGCTGGACGGCAAAGACCCGATAATTGAAAAAGAGATGGCGCTCAGTGACTACAACACAAAGCTGACAGTTAATGACTGCATTAATGAGTGGTTAAACAGTCCGCAGGCTCAAAAATTGGTTAAATTGGATTTTTGGCGGCGTGCGTTACAACGTCACGTATCAGACCATGTCGGTAAAATGATTGTTGAGGATATGACTGTCTCGCACTGGCATCCGGTATTTAAACGGATGCGCGACAATGACGCCGCGACCATGTCTACCGAGGTTCTGTCTAAAATGCGACAGATATTCTCTTATTGCATCCGTGCCGGTAAGTTGACGACGAACCCGCTGATCGAGCTGAGAGCCGATGATGTAGGTGTAAAAGCGAAGTCTGGTAAGCGTTACCTGAGCGACAAGGAGATCGGCCTGTTTTGGACGTCTGTTGATAGTTCAAACATGACAACTCAAAGTAAGCTTTTTATAAAACTGGTTCTGCTTACCGGTTGCCGTGGTGTTGAGTTACGACTGGCAAGGAAATCGGAGTTTGATTTAGAAAATAAAATATGGTCTGTTCCGGATCAGAACTCAAAGACGAGGGAGGGGTTTAGCCGGGGTCTGTCTGATGAGGCCATTTCTCTGCTTACGCAGGCATTTGACCTGTACCCTAAATTCAAACAGGTATTTCCCCCGGCTACGGTAAAAGAAGACAGACCAATGGCGGCAAGTGTCTTGTTGAGCATGGCGCGGCAAGTTGGCGAGGTGATGGGTGTTGATGACTGGAGCATGCATGACCTGCGGAGAACAGCAAAAACAAAAATGAGCGAGCTTGGCGTCCTGCCTCATGTGTCCGAAAAAGTCCTTGGACATAAACTCGGTGGTGTTCTTTCTGTTTACGATCAGCATGAATACATAAAAGACCAGATAGATGCAGTGAATGCCCTGGCTAATCACATATTGTCCTGCGTCGAATAACCTTTGCTTTTGAAAAAATCCATGACTTCACTATACCGGTACAATGCGCCTCCGCGAATGGGGGCGTAATTTTCATCTGGTTTCGGGAACGGCGTACCCTGAGCGTCCCATTCCTGGCGTTTTCTCCAAAAAGTAGTTCGGGAAATACCGCCGAGCATACCCTGAATTTTACTGCGGCAAATTAAAAAGCTTGGTGCATTATTATCCATATTTCTTTTCCTTCTCTATCATGCGAACGTACACATTCAGCCACAGCGCAGGCACTGAGCGCTTAAAGTGATATTCAGTTAACATCCGGGTAAACTTTTCGAGGTAACTCTGTAGGATGGTGCGACGCTTGCCGTCGTTAAGCGGTCGGTTGGCTTCAAGTTCCTTCAGGCATTCCCTTGCTATTCGTCTGCGTCCGTTCTCTGCTTCCTGTGGTGTCATTGGTCACCTCAGATTTGTGCTTCCAGTAACCGGTTGCCGATATCCATCAGGTCATCACGGTTAACTGTGGTAATTATCCGGCGGGGATGGGTGAACGGGCGCCAGATTAAAAGCATCGAACCTTTGTTGTTTCCGTTCACCGGTTTGTTTGTGCCGGCGTTAATAAACGATATCCGGCCACCGGTAATAAATCTGACTTCATCAACGGTATCCAGTGCCGATTTAAACCAACCCACTGAAGTATCTGCCGGAACCAGCATCACGACCGGTTGCAATTGCACCTTGCATTGTTCTGCGGCTTTGCTTACCCACGGCAAGATATTACTGTAAGGCGGGTTGCACCATATTGAGCCGTAGCTTTGCCAGTCGGAGTTTAATGCGTTGTCTTTTTCTGTGAGGTAATGAGAGCAGAGGGTATTATTTTTATCGGCGGCGGCATCAAGGTAAAAACCGAATTCAGCGTCCAGTACTGAGAATAACGGGAGGGGAGTTTGCCACAAATCACGCAATTCCTTTGGTGTTGTGCTCCCGCCGTAGTCAGCTTTCATTCTCCACATCCTTCATCATCAGGAATACTTCCATAGCCGCGCGATATAAGTTTTCATTAATGGAAAGAAATTCACCATCCAAGGCACTACAAATCCATTCGTCACCGTTGAATAAACTGGATATCCCATTCTCAATAATAATCGGCATTGCGTCTGCCGGGTTGTTGCATGGGTCGAATGCCCATCCTTTCTTGCTTGTGAAGCCATTATAAATATCATTAGACGAAACATTCCAAATAACTTCACCATAGAATTCAGCTATATATAAATTATCTATAATCCCAACGTTTTCAGCCACGGCCTTATTAATCTCAAAGTCTGATTTGTCACGATATTTGTTCATTGACTGGCTCCAAATCTTCCTCACTCCACCATGATGTTTGCCCTTCTTCATCTTCAACTGAATATCGTATTTTGTCAGGTACGCTATTATTAATAGAATAAATAGAACCAGATGTGGATTCATCTGCGACAATAACCTTATCGCCTATTTTAAACTTCGTCATTAACTCATACTCATCTGGGCTAAATAACGGATAGTAGCCTAAAGCGATGTTAAATTCGGAGCCTGAGACCATTATTATTCGAGTTCGATTATCAAGGAATGTTGTATTCACAATGATTGGAAAGCTGACTTTTGATAAATCATCTTTATATCCACCGTCACTTAATAGCCTAACTTTCACCTCATCACCTCCGTACACACTAATTCAACATTCCGCACAGTCATTACTTGCACTGCGCGGCTCTCACATTCTTCGAGCGTATAAATATCATCGGTAACAGGCACAGCAGAGCCGTGCATTACCAGTAGTAATACAAATCCGATTATTTCATGCATGAATGTGGTTACTCGCCGTTATTTAATTCCAGTATCTTTTCGCTTAATGAAAAAACTCTACCAGTATCAACTCCGTAGCCTAATTCTTCCAAAAACTCACAGGCATCCTCTCCGGCTGACATAAATAAATGGTCGAGACCTGCATATTGGTCAAATACAGAAATTAAATGACCAATGGCTTCGTTACGCTCCTTTTTGAGCTTATCGATATCCAGATTATCACTCGATGCCTGCCAGCCAATCCACATTAAATCTACATCCCGGTCATCGTAATTTAATCCGTTATTCGCCTTTTTTAACTTCTGCTCCAACTCTGCCGTGTCAGTATGCAATTTAATGTATTCTTCAAACTGCTGTCGTGATATATCCATCACCCCTCCTGAATCTGCTTAATATGGTTAATTGCTAATTCCATTTTCTGACGCGCCGATGTATTTGCAGAATGAACAATCATCTCAGGTGCTTTAAATCCGTTCAAATACACCTGTTCTTCTATCCACAATAAAACGTCATATCCGGTTCCACGTTCATCATCGCCTAAATCATGGTCGAGACTGATTAATGTAACTTTGCCGGTTTGCAATAACTTAATGGCTTCATCAGGCCAGCACACGCGCACAAATCCCTGTGGTGTCTCGCGCTCGTCGTCGAGATAGACTTTCATATTCATTCCTCTGTTATCAGCATCCCTACTGGTTAATACAGCTCAAGCTTGTCTTCGATTTTCCGTAATGTTTCCGGATCGGTATCAATTGGTTTAGCCATCCAGTCGACCGAAACAAGGCGGCCATTAACAAGAACGCCGATGTTGAAATCGTCTGATTCGCGTTGCTTCCAGCCATTTTTAATGGCGTCATTTCGATTATCAAAGCGCTCATGGTCGGTGTAATATTCGATGCCACAACCATGGTCATTGCAGTACGCCTGAGCGCAGATATAGATGTATTCAGTTTTCATGTTGTTCTCCTCAGCATCCCTGCATTACGCTTCATCCTGAAACGGTGGGGTTACGCACCAAGACTTTTGGCCAGTGCGACAGCCCTTTCCAGATTGCCGCGCGTTACCTTTTGCTTGTGCTGAATTTTATTTGTGGTGGGGTAAAACAGAACCTTTCCGGCCGGTGTTGAAAAATGAATTGTTCCGCTTCTGTCCTGCGTAAATGGAATATCAATCCCTGATAACTTCCCTGTATTTTCTTTTAATCGCTGCTGCTTCCGTTCTTTGGCATCTTCACGCATTGCGCGGAATATATCGCCCATGTCGCCCATAATTTACCTGTTATCCTGAGAGTATTTTTTGCTGTATATCGCTTATTAAATTCAGAAACTCTGAGCGCCGGTCCCGCAATTGAATAATTTCATTCGTGTAATCATCCCTGTGAACACGATGGATTATCAGTTGTTTGTTTTCCGGAAATTCAGAGCAGTAACTAACAAAGTCCACCCAATCCATTCCGGAGCAATCAAGATGGCTTATTAACTGCCATTTATAGGCGGGGTCAAAACTATTCCGTGTTAATGTCGCGTAGTGTACTGATGAAATAACGGATTTTATTTCAATGAGTCCTTTCGTATTGCTTACCCTGCCGTCCGGGCTGTCTCCGTACTCTCCGCAATCATAGAACCCGCCATTTGTTACATATGAAAACGTCATGTCTTCATAAAGCATCCGTGCTATTGGCTCCTGCTCGTGACCACGTTCCATGTGCTTATTTGAATATCCGTATTCAGATTTCATCCCTGTTATTCTTTCCAGCGCGATTTGCAGAGCATATTTTTTTGCCGGGTCACCAAACGATTTTCCTAAATTAGCCATGAATAGCGGGGCGTTTGATGATGTCACTTTCCCTGTGCGTAACCTGTCCCAGTCATCGGAATTTTGCTCAACATCATGAAATATCGGATTCATTGCGGCACTCCGAGATAAGCCTGTCCATGTTCTCCTGTGAAATCGCCATCCTGGCAATAACTGCATTGAGATTTCCGTCCCGGCGATAGGCATCTTTAGCATTATTCCAGGCTAATTCCATTGTCGGGGTAAGTTCACGAAGACTGTTACGCGGGGCGTTAGGGGATATTCTCAGGCCTTCCATCGTCTGGTTTCCAAATCTGACCGCTGAGTCAACGTATATCGT
>OJIW01000115.1_pt1 | contig 14391 bp, 24 predicted proteins | sample 1596041 | NCBI WGS metagenome assembly OJIW01 (sample SAMEA4350119, study PRJEB24818) | metagenome | biome: human; feature: gut; material: faeces | place: Denmark | collected 2013-09 | reverse complement strand
CGCCCTCCCCTATGTCGAGCAATAATTTCGTGATAATCAATATCGGCGTGAAAGCGAGCGCGACAATAAGCGGCACGCAACAACCTATCCACGAAAGGGCGGTCGCGGCGCACAATTTGCAAATAATCAAGATCGCCGAAAGCGGCACGCACACGACGCATACCACGAGCGCGATAATGTACAAAAGCCCGATAATTCTTGTCATTTTCGTTTACCTCCCGTAAATCGCTTGATACTCAATACAACCCACCCGTCGGCAAGCCCCGCGAAGTTGCGCAAAATGTACGTTATTTTGCCCGTGAGCCGCCGCCCCGTGTATTTCCCGTCTTTCCATTCACGCATAATCAACAAATCGCCCACGGCGTAATTTCGGTCGTCGTAGCGCAATTCCCACGGCTTGATACCGACGCGCGCCGCCTCGAAATATTCGGGCAAGCATTTGACTTCGATTATCTTTGCCATTGCCCGCCTCCGTACACAAATAGTTTTTCGACGCGATCGCGCTTTGCGCGGTTGTTGAGGTGCGTTTTTACGCTCCGCTCCCACACGCAAGTAAAATCGGGTGGTGCGGCGTATTCGCTGATAACGACGATATGCCCTTCCGCGGTGCGCTCTCTGCACCATTGCCAAAACGCGGCGGTATCGAAATGTTTTGCGTATCCGACACCCTCCGCATAAGGCGGGTCGCAATAAATAAGCACCTTTTCGCGCGTCGGAAAGCGCATTTGCCGATAGTCGCAACACCCGACCAAAATGCCGTGCAAGTTCGGCAACTGCTTTTTGAAATTCGCCTTGCTTTCCTCGAAATAGTTGCGCGTCGTACCGTCCTTTGTTGTTGCAATCGCTCCGTAGCACCCGCCATACACGCGCGCGTTGTACGACGCAAACAAAAGCACCGCCGCCCGATACCAACCCACATATTTTTCGGGCTTGTCCCGCACGTCGTAATATTCCTCGCGTGTCGGTGTCGTCAAGCCGTCCAAAAGTGCGGGATTTTCGCGGCAAGTTTCGACGAGTTCGCAAACAAGCGGGTCAATATCGTTTCCGAGGCGGTTTTCGCACTCGATCTTGTCGATTATGTTAAACCCGCCCACGAACGGCTCGACGTACTGCTTTATGCCGTACTCGTTTATGTATCCTTGCAAGATCGGCACGATGTCCGCCGCAATTTTCGCTTTACTCCCGATGTATTTCACGCTTTGCTTTGCCTCCCGTTTCTTTCTGTTTTGCCATTTTGGCGTATATGTACGCTCCCGTAACATACTCGCTTGTTTTGTGGGTAAATGCCGTAAGGCGATACCCTTTGTACATCTGCTCAAACACCCCGTGCGGGTCGCTGTCGCCTCGCACAAGCCGATTTACCCGCCGCCTCGTAAACTTGTAGTCGGCAATCGTGATTTGCGGCTTTTGCAAGTTTTTCGATGTTTTATACCGCTTTGTGCCGCGCGGGTCTTTCATACAATACCGCACCATACCCTCGTACCCGTTTTCGTCTGCCTGCAAGCGGCGCGTCTGTTTGCGCGCTCCCCCTTTCCATAACCGCTCGGCGAGGTCGCGGTCGGGGAAGTTTGTTACGATGTGGTGATGTACGCGTTTTTTGCCTTTCTTTTCGTCGTCCTCAAACTCCGTCCAAAAAACGTATTTGAGCGGCGGAAAACCGAGCCGTTTCCCGTGGTATCTTAACCGACGAAGGAAATTTGCAAATGTCCTGTCTGCCTCCGCAACGGATTTCGGCAATTTGCTCGTTTCGTATGTGAACGTGCCCCAAATATCCTCGTCCGTAAAGTTGGTGTTTACAAGCCGCACAATGTTCTTGACGGCGTTTTTGTAGTTAAGGCGTTTTTGCGCCTCGCGGGTGCTGTTTTGTTTGCGTGCCCGTTCTGTCGATCGCGCCGTGTCCCATACGGGATATATTTCACATTCCAAGACGTTGCCGCTCTTGATCGTTTTTGTCCGATAATGTACGATGTGGCGATCTTCAAGGGCTTGCAAGCGCGCCTCCCGCTCTTCCTCGATCGCAAATATCTCGTCGTAATCGTACATTGTCGGGTCGATTGTGTGCTTTGCCATTGTATGCCTCCTATTTTTGCGCAAAATAAAAGACAAAGTACGCAAGGGGTCTTGCCCCTTGCAAACCCCGCAAGGCTCAAGAATATAACACGCTGACGCGCCGTGCGCCGCTTGCCTATCCCTCCCAACGGGGCGCGCCTCTCGTTCGGGTGGCGTTTTGTGTTTATCCGTCGCATTGCCTTTGACCGTAGCACTTACGGCAAGCGTACAAGTCAAGCCCTTTGCTTACGCAAAAATTTTCTTGCGAAAATTCAAGGGGCGTTGACTTTGCTTGCCGACGTGCTTTTACACGGTCAAGGCGACGGAATAAAACACAAAACTTTAATCACCCGATCTTTTACCTTCGTCGTCAAGATAATACTTCATTACGAGGACGTAAAAGCACCGTTGTACCCTGCAAAAGTTTTGACAATCCACCTCCAATATGCTATAATACATATAGGTTTGGTTGATGTTTTTTCGTCAACTGCGGGCTATCGTCAAGTGCCAATTGCGATAGCCCTTTTACTTTGCCTTTTTATATGTAGTTTTACTCTTTGCCGCCCTGCGGCGCGCCTGCGCCGTCGGCGGCGTTTTCTTTTGCCGCAATCGCCGACAACTTTGCGTCGAGTTCTTCGACGAGGCGGCGGACGCAATCGGTCTTGCTCAAATATCCCAACTTGCGCAACGCATTTTTTGAAAAAACACGCTCCGCGAGATCGCGCGGAATTTCAACGGTAAGGTTGTAAAAATCGTTGCTTTCCCGACGGCGGCGCGTCCTTTCGGTGGCGGTTGCAACCGCCTTTCCCGCCGCCTGTTCGGGCGGTACAAGTTGTATTTCCCGCACGTCGTACACGTCAAGCACATCGCAACCGAGCGATTTGCATATACACGCAAGCGCGGGCGGAGTGGGTAAACATATATCGTTGACAATCTTACTTAAAAGCGATTTGTCAATGCGAGGGTCGGTGCAACGTACCTTATCCAACACCTCTTTTTGCATTATGCCCTTGTCGAACATTATTTTTTTGTATTTCGACATCGCATTACCTCCTTATGCCCGCCACGCGGGCGGGCGATTTTATGATTGCGGGATTAAACGCAAAAGCCGAAGGACACGCCGTACGAAAAGCTCGCGTAGTAGTTGTTGACATCACCCGACGAAATGACGCACCAAAAGCCGGTACTGATACCCAAGTTCGGCGAGCGCAACCACCAATAGTAAGCAGAGCCGCCGCGACGCTTTACGACGTTTGCCGCGTCCTTGAAGTATTCGTATTGTTCCCCCTCGCCGTATGCTGTGTATGTACCGTCGCCGCAAACCTCGACTTGCGAAAACAAAAACAACTTGTCGTCGGTCGATGTTATATCGTCCGAGCCGCCGCCCGTACCCGTTAATTTGACAACGGGCTTGATCGCGTCCCGCAAATCTGCGGGCAAAAGGGAAAGAAAACGCGGCATATAGACATTGCGCATTTTCGACTTTTCCCACCCGCCCGTGTTGGTGTTTTTCTCGTTCATTTCATACTCACCGTCGAGCAAATCTTTTAAGCCGAACGTGATACCCGCCGTCTTATCCGCCGCCCGTCCGTTTTCCGATAAAACATCGTGATTAAATCCGAGTATAACCGCCTTCACGCGTTCGCCCGTATAAAGCACGATGTCCTTTGTGTCGCCGATCTTGAAATGTCTTTGCGCCTCGCCCGTGGCGGCAATTTCGGCGATTTCCTGCCACGTCATATTTTCGATGTTCTTGCGTCGGGTCGCAATGCCGTATTGCTCCTCAAAAAGCGCGTCGATGTCCTCGCGCAATTCGTCATACCCCGCACGAACGGCGGACGGAGCCGCCTCCGCGTGGTTTGCAATGATCGCCGCAACCTCGTCGTATATGTTTTCCGCAACGCTTTCGGCGTTGATCTTCGTGCGCTTGCTTGTCATTGAAATAAACCTCCGTATTGTAATGATTGACGGCGGATTTGCCTTGTCGTCGATATACTCGTCCGCCGATATTTTGCGGGTGTCCCCGCCGTACTGTCCGACCCTTTCGGGTGCGTTTTCGTTGATGTAATCGAACGTCAACCCCTGCCGTTTGCACCATTCGACCGCATTTGCGAGATATTCACCGACGCGGCACGTCCATAAAATAATGATGTCGCCCGCCGCCTTGCGCTCTTTCACATATTCGATCACGGGCGTTATAGGCGCGCCGATGTCGGGGTACTTGCGCTCGCATAGCGTTCCGTCGAAATCAACGGCAATAATTTTCGCCATATCACACCTCGATTTTGCCGCCGTCCGAGTATGCGTACCCGATAATGATTACGCCCTTGTTGTTGAGCGAGAAGGATATTTTAAGGCGCGCCCAATTGATCGTTGCCTTACCGATCGCGCCGTCAAGGACGGCAACGCCGCACCGCAACAAAAGATCGTGCGTGCCGTCGTCGAGGGTTACGTTGTGGGTTTCACAATAACTCATAAGGTCGTCAAGGCGTTGGCGAAGGCGGGCGATGTTTTCCTTGCGCCGCTCGATCTTTTCCATTTCGTCTTGATACTGCCGCGCCTCGTAGCAATCGCAATGTAACGTTGCCGCCTCGTTCGCTGTTTCTTGACTGTCGTAATCCGCGTCGGGGAGCGTCTGTTTGCCGCAAAAACGGCACGTCGGGAAAAATACCCCTTTGTTTCCCGCCGCGGCGGGCTGTTCGTCGATGTAAAGGTGATCGTCGTCAACGTACCCGTTGTACATCTTCATATCGTTACTCATTGTTTGCGCCTCCTTGTTTGTTTTGGTTTTCGATTTCAATTACGGTCATAATGCAATAGTTTGCCATATCAAGCAATGTGTCTGCGATACTTTCCGATTTTACGCGTTGCCGATCGGGCGGCAATTTTGCGAGGTTTTTAACCCGATTAAACTTGTCCGCAATGCGGGTAATTGCCGATATAATACCGAGGTCGGCGAACGTGTCGCCGAACGAGTTGCCGTAATCCGCATTTTTCTTTTGGTATGTATCGGTCAATTGTGCGCACAACTGTTTGTGTCTTTCGATGTTTGCCATATCCGCCGCCTCCGTCAATTTGATTTCGGGTCATTTTTTGCTTTGAACGTCGCCTCGTGCGCTGTCCCGTATTCCTTGTTATACTCGGCAAGGCGTTTTAATTCGAGTGCGTTCATTTGGTCGGCTATCTTGACGGCAAGGTTGTAATCGTCATAAATTCCACGTTCGCCACGGGCTATATCCCCGTTTAATGGTAAATTGTAATTTTGCGCAAATTTCCTGTCCGAAAATTCGATGTGCCCGCCGCCTCCGTACACGCAAAAACCGTGTCCCACTTTTCGATAAAGCGAAAAGGTTACATCTTTGTAATCGCACGGTTTCCACTCGCTTGTGCCCGCCGCCTGCGTGATCTTGTAAACGCGGTACCGACGCACAACATACTTGTGTATGCTGATAACCTCTTTTTGCGTGTCGCAACACGGGCATTTGAAAGTTACGCCCCTCACGGTCAATTGACCCGTGCCGTCGCACACTTTACACGGCTCGCGGAAGTACACGCTTTCGCCGTTTTCAATACGGTAAAATACGTCGCCAATTCTTACCGCGCGCGGGGCGGTGTAGTTAAACACCGCACTTTGGGTTTGGTTGGTTTTTTCTTCCATTTTCTGCCTCCGATTTTTATTTATCCGACGGACGCATTACTACCACCATTGAGGGGAAAGGTGCGCCCGCCTTGCTTTCGTTGAAATGTAAGCGACCACGAACAAACCGTATTTCGTGCCGCTTGTATATGTACTCGTGAAAATACTTTGTGTCGGTGCGGGCGGGTATCAACATCACAACGAGCGTACCCCCCCCCCGTGCCATTTCCTGCAACCCGTCGCGGCAATCCATTTTGTATATGTGGTTGCGTTCAATCATTGCCGCCCGTTCTCCTATTCCATAGATCGCGGGCTATGTGTGGTTGTTGTGCGTATCCGCAATCTATCTCGGCAAGACAACCTCCGCATAAGATTGCCCAACGTTCGCCCGCGGTATGTTGGTATTTTCTGTAATAAATATCAACGCACCCGCAAAACGGACACGGCAACGCTTTCTCGCTTGTTTCGATGCTCTCCGCCTTTATAAGTTCGCCGTCCAATACGCTCATTTTTATAGCCCTTTTATTGTGTCAAGCGTCAAAGCGATCAACGAGTCCGCCGTTACACACCGTTCGCGGGTGTACCCGCTTTCGTGGGTAATAGTAACAATTTCCTCGCCTGTTTCGGGGTTGCGCCAATATTTTGCATTTGCAACCCTAATATCCGCCGCCCGCAAAAGCGGGGAAAGGTACTCGGCGACAAACTTTGCTTTGCGCGCGCTTTCTTCGTCCGCAATGTTATCCGTCGCCTGTTTCTGCTCGGTAGTTCCGTAAAGTGCCCACAAGGCGGTTTCGTGCGCCGTCAACGGAAGTCCGAGGGTCTGTTTTGCCTCAATGCGTTTTAATTCTTTGTCGGTTTGGTTGATAGTGTTCATTTTGTTACTCCTTGTTTTCGGTTTCTTTGGTGGCGTATTCCCTAATCGCAATACGCACGATGTCGCTTAACGTCAACTCTTTTTCTTTCGCCGCGGCAACGAGTTTCGCGTGTGTTTCCTTCGGGATATAAACGCCAATGCAAATTGTTTCCTTCCCGATCTTGCCGCGTCCGTTACTGTTACGCATACGCAATACCTCCTTTGAAAAATAAAAATAGGCTTGTCCGTTAAGACAAGCCTTCAAACGCAATAAAAAAATAGGTTTGCCTCAACTGACAAACCTATTGTAAATTAACATTGTTGATTTGTCAAACGTTTTTCATAAGTTTTTGGAAAATTCTTTGAAATATTTTTAATTCGACCAAAACACAAACGAAAAACGCGGCATTGTTGCCGCTTGCTGTGCTTTTTAAGTATAGCATTTCCTCTCGCAAAGGTCAAGTATATGACGCAAGGCGCGACAAAGCGCGGCGGCTCGACGGAGAGCCGCCGCCCGTCCGTTTTTCGTTCGGCTGTCCGTTATCTATTCTTTATAAAACGTATGTGCGGCGCGTTCGCGTCCTCGTGTAGTAATTCGATCAACTGCTCTCGTTTCTGCAACGGAGTAAGCCAAGCGCGCTTGCCTTCCTTATTGCGCAAGGACGAGTGCGGGCGATTGTTGTATCTAACCACCCACGCCGCCATTTTTTCTTTTAATTCCTCGTAGGTTTCAAACGTCAATGTTTTGTAGAAAAACTCCGAGTCGGTGCGGTGCGACCGTTCCACCTTTCCATTGTGGCGCGGCGTATAAACTCGTATGAGTTGGTGCCTTATTCCGAGGCGGTCAAGCAAAATGTCGAGTGCGTGTTTCTTCCCCTCTCCCGTCCCTTTCGGGTTTGTAAATTCCGTGCCGTTGTCCGTCTGTATAGTTTGCGGGGCGTAGCCGAAGTACACGATTGCACGCTTTACAAAATCAACCGTCGAATATCCGCTCTTTTCTTTGTACGGAAATAAAAACCTTTCGCGGGTTGCCTCGTCAATTGCTGTGTATTGATATATCCACTCTTTGGCAAACTTCCCGCGATTGCAAGCGCGCGGGACGTACTTCACGTCCATTTGCCATTTTACGCCGATATGTTCGGGGGTGTCGTATGGTTGCGGGGTGTATTCGTCGTTTTGTTTTACGGGTGCGCCCCGAAGGTGGTTTTTCACAACATAGCGATAAAAGCCGCCGTATGTCCGTTTATATGCGTATTCCGTCCGAAGTATGCCCAACGCCTCGGTGTAACTGATGTCGGGGTGTTCTGCAAAGATCGCAACGATCGCCGCGCGCTCGCTTTCGGTATGCGAAAGTTTATGCGGGGTTATCGGGCGGGACGATCGGTTTGTAAGACTTTCAAGTGTCCCGTTGTATTGTGCTTTCCACCGCCACAAACTGCGCTCCGTACACTTAAATTTTTTGCTTACGCGGAAAATGTCCTCTTTTTCAACAAGCCACATTTTCAACGCCTTTTCCTTTTCTTTTGCGCTATATTTTACGCCCTTCATATTCTGCCTCCGTAAAACAAAAGGCGGGCTACTCGAAAGCAACCCGCCCGCAATCCGCAAGTCTTATTGTTCTTGCCTCTTTTCCAATTCGCCAACCGCCCACCGCAAAAACTCGGCTTTTTTCATTCCTGCCGCCTTTATCACGCCGTCGATGTATGCGAGTTCTTCGGGGGTAAGGTTTACGATAAAAGGCTTATATTTTCCGTTGACTTTTGCGGCATAACGCTTGTCGGCGGCTTTCTGCGCCTCACTCCTTGCCATATCCTGCCGCCTCCTTAAAATAGATCGCTTTCGACGACGTACACCTTCAAGTCGTCAAATGTCGGGCAATCCGCCTTTTGTACGTTGTACACCAAAGACACGTTGCCGTTTTTGGTGGATAGTGTCCACGATTTTTTATTCTCGCGCACCGTGTACACCTTGCCGCTCTTTTTAATCGTCATTTTATACCTCCTTCGGGCGGAATAGCCGCCGCCCGCACGGCTTAATTTTAGCCGATTATTTCGGCTATTCTTCTTTTGATTGCCTCGGCGTTGGTGTAAAACGGGTTTATAACGCCTTTGATAAAATCCTCGTCGCGTTTGTCCGATTGCCACCCGTTTATAACTTCGCCGTATTCCGCTCCGCGGGTTTGCCCGCCCTCGGTCAATGTGATGTTGTCGCCAAACGTGATAACTTCTTGACCGTTCAACAAAACCGTCGCCGTTCCTTGCGTTACGCTCCCGCGGTTGCGCCTTACTGTAAATACCTCTTTCATTTTTTTTGCGTCCTCCTTGTTTGACAAAATTTTATGTTTGTGCTACAATAGGACTTACGAGGGGGCGGTTGCGCCCGCCCCGCTCTGCCTATCGACGATTATTTATCGTCGGTTGCCTTGTCGGACTTCGGCTTTTTCAGTACGATTGAAATTCTGACGCTTTCCACGGCTTTTTGATTTTCAATCGCGTTTGCCAAGTCTTGCAAGGCTTTTTTGATTTCGTCCATTTTGCTCACCTCCTTTGTTTTTTGTAATTATATTATATCATAGTTACTATGATATGTCAATCATTTATACGCATTTTTTCAAAGAAAAATATAATTTTTTCACGACAAAAAACGCCTCGCATTTGCGGGGCGTTCTCGTTTTGTCGATATAATTTTATAGCCGCGCTTATTGACTTCCTCTCGGTCGTTTGGTATAATAATTTTGCTACAAACCTTATACCCGCGGCGAAAGTCTGCCATATAAGCACGGCTAACGGATACCGAGCGACCTTTTTATCGGTGCGCCGACAACCTTGCATTTATTATATATCGGTTGACCGATAAAGTCAAGACTTCTTTGCCGCGAAAAGCAATTTTTCCACGAGCAAAGGAGTCTTTTTATGTCTATTGCGGAAAGGATATTTACACTTTTAGATCGGCAAGGAAAACGGCAAAGCGACCTCGCGCGGTTTCTGCAAGTACGCCCGACGACGGTTTCCGAGTGGGTACACGGCAAGCGCGAGCCTTCGGGCGTTCATTACGAACGCATTGCGGATTTTTTCGGGGTGTCCCTCGACTACCTTATCGCGGGGCGCGAGCCGCCGCCCGCGGCGGTACAACAAATTATCGGGAATAGCAACAATAATAATACCGTCAACATATCAAGCGGTGGCGCGGGCGATCTATCGGAATACGACCGCGAGTTACTGAAGGTAAGCGCGCGCCTTGATATGCGACGAAAAAACGCGTTGCTTTCCTATGCGTATGAGTTGGAAAAATCTATAAAAACGGAGGATTGTTAAAAATGAAATGGTTTTACTCTTTGAAAAAGTCGTTGCGCATTGTGATCGCGGTTTGCGCGTGGTTGCCGCTCGTTATCTTTGCCGCCGCCATAAGTGGCGCGATCGGCGCGGACGGCGAAGGTATGCAACCGTGGCAAGCCGTTGTTGCCCTGCTATTGCTTGCCGTTGGCGTGTTCTTTACCGTGTTTGCGGTCATTGCGAGCAAGCGAGAAAAGGCGGCAAAACCGTCCGAAAGCCCCGCACCGACGCGCCCGCAACCGACATACACCGCCGCCCCGACGGCTGTTACGGCGCGCGTTGCGCGCCCTGTCGTTCGGTACAATAATACCCCCGCGTTTTCCTGTAAGTTGATAAAAAACGGCAATGCGGAAATGCAAGACAATATCTCGTGTTGCAACGATGGCGACGAAGTGATTGCTGATTACGACCCCGACGCGGATTTATACGTTTGCTCGCACGATGTCGGCGACATCGGATACTTCCCCGAAAAATTCGGCGACCAATTGACGGAGCAATGCCGCATTAAAATAACCGATATTGCGGAAAACGAAAACGGCAAATATTCCGTCGAGGTTGCCGTCTATATGCAAGCCGACGGCGGCGTATCCCTGCCCGCGTTTACAAAGATTGTCGGAGTATCTTTCGGCGATCGGCAAGCGTACATAAAGGAAAGCCGCGAGGGCGACCCGCTTATTGTCAAGCACGCTCCGACGAACGAATACCCGAACGCCGCGGCGGTTATAAATGCCCGCACGGGGCAAATGCTCGGACATATCAACAAAGATTTTGCCGCGTCCTTACTGTCGGCGTTTGGCAACGGTTTCGCGCTTGAAGGCGTTATCAAAGACATCACGGGCGGCACCCCCGACGCGCCTCACCTCGGTTGCAACATCGAAATAACGCGTTGCAAGTAAATATCAAGTCAATAAAGGGCTACCGCATTTTGCGATAGCCCTTTATTTTACTTAAAATGTTTTTCGCCGAGCGCACTCGCCCACGCCTCAAACCATATCGAATTATAAGGCGGCAACGCCGCCCCGCGGCGGGCTTTGTATTCACGCCACCAATACCGAACGGCGGACGGTATGCTTATCACGAACGGCATAAACACGCCGAGCATAATGTTTTGCAACCCGTGTCCGCTTTCGTGCTGTTTCATAGAAAGCGAGGCGTTGCGGTTTACCACAAACACGCCGCCGAGGCTAAACCCGCCCCACCCTGCACCGACCTCGAAATAAACGAGGTAATGAAAGCGGCGCGGGCGATGTCCCGTAACAAGGAGCGCAAGCGCGACAATTAAGCCCGCCGCCGTTATGATTATACCCCAAGTACAAGACGCGAGCCAAAAGCCTATACCTTTAAGCACTCGCATTTGTTACCTCCGACGACTTGTTTTTCAAGTCGTAAATTGCCGCCTCGATCTGCGTTGTAATCCATTCGTCGAGATCGCCGAAGTTGGATTGTATGTACTTTTGCACATCGCCCGACAACTGCGCCTTCACCGTTTCCAATGCGGCGGCGAGGGCGTTTTTCTGCGCGTCTGCCGTCCAAAAATCCGTACCTTTGATATTTTCCACATACGTTTGGTACGTCTGTTTTACGGCACTTGCAACCACCGTTACGGCGGAGTTGAGATACCCTTTAAGTTTGGTATCCTTTACCTTCGTGTTGATGTAGGTTGTGATCTTCGACACCACCCACGACGCAAGCGCGGTTACAATCGCGCTTATGACCGTAATTACGATCTCTTGCCAATTCATAGTACACCTCCGTTTTATTGTTTTCTTTCGATACCGTCAATCCTATGATGTGCGGATTTGACGCTTGCCTCCAATGCGGCGATCTTCGGCGGGATTGTGGCGAGGTCTGCGTCCTCGACAATTTGCTCAATGCGCGACAAGCGGATATTTTGCCCGTCAAGTTTCGTCGTGATTTGGTGATTACCTTGCAAAAGACTTTCATTTTGCAATTTGATTGTTTCAAGGCTCGCGTTTATGCGCGCCTCCTTCGCCCCGTCGTCCCGTTGCTTTTGCTTTCGAGATGTAATAAACGCGATAATGCTTGTTATACCCGAAATGCCGCCGACAATGGATACAATAAGCGCGATTACTTCCGCCGTCATTGCGTGCCGCCCTCCAAAAATAATTTATCGTACAACGCGTCCATATTTACCGTCGTTCGGTATGCGTTGCAATGCTTTATGTGTCCTTTCCACGATATATACGATGTCCGTATGTCCCCGATCGTCATTTTCCCTTCGTCGAGCCACCGCTTGAACGTCCTCAATTTGTGCCGCATTTTCGTTATGCCTTTCCGCGCGGGCTTGATAATCACCCCGCCCGTATCGGTCAAAATAAAATGCCGCTTTAAGAAGTTCAATCCGCGGGAAAGTTTAACGATCTGCGTCTTTTTGGCATTGAGTTTGATACCCAACTCGGCGCAAATGCGTCGTATTTCCTGCAAACATTTTTGCAAATGTTCTTTGCTGTCGTGGATAAGGTATCCGTCGTCCATATATCGCCCGTAATGCTTTATGTGCAAAACTTCCTTGATGTAATGGTCGAGTCTGTTCGGGTACATCAACGCGGACACTTGCGAGATTTGACTACCCAAACCAAGCCCAACCTCGCCGAAGTCGTCAATAAACCCATTTACAAGCCGCGCAATTCGCGTATCGGTAAACGCCTTATCGACCACCTCTTTTAACGGCTCGTGTTGGATATTATCGAAGTAGCGTGAAAAATCGAATACCAACGCATAGCCGTTTGCGCCGTGTTTTCGGAAATGTCTTTGCAAGTGGCACACGAGCCGCCGCACCGCAAAATCAATCCCTTTGTGTTCTATACACGCGCCGTTGTCGTATATAAAAGATTTGCCGAACATCGGCACGAGCGCGTTGTCGCAAAGACAACGTTGCACGACCCTTTCGGATATATGCACGCTCTTTATGTGCCGAGGTTTTCCGCGTTCCACAACGTCAAACTCGTAAAAACCGCGGCTTTTGTATGTTCCGTTTTGCAAGGAGCGGAGCGTGTCGTTTATGTTTTGCAAGGCGTTCGCTTTATAGCGTTGTGTGCTTGCTTTCCACCCGACACCTCGGCAACACTTTTTGAAGGCGCAATAAAGGTTGTCAAACGTAAATACTTTGTCAAAGTCGCCGTATTGTTCGTTTCTCTCCCGCTTGCGCCGCAAGCGTTCCTCTTTTCTGCGTTGATAACGCGCCTCGTGCCGTTCCTTGCTGTTCATTTCGATATGATACCCCGTACAATCTTATTATCGTTGTGGCGTTCGGATTGCCCGTAGTACCGACCATTAAACCGCCATACCACAATAGACGGCAATGCAAGTAGCGTCCGATCGACTACATCGGGGTATTTATTTATCCTTGCGGAAAGGTTGCGCACCCCTTTTGCAAAGGCATTGATTTCGCCCGCGCGGGGTTACTTTGTCGAGCCTATATCTAATGCAAAAGCCGAAGGACACGCCGTTCGAATTGCTCGCGTTGTTGTTGTTGACATCACCCGACGAATTGACGTACCAAAAGTTGGTACTGTTACCCAAGTTCGGCGAGCGCAACCACCAATTGTTAGCAGAGCCGCCGCGACGATACTTTGCGGCGCGCAACCTATTCAAGCAAAGTTTTATAACGTTCCTTGTCCTTATTCTTTAACGCCGCAAGCAATTTTGCCTCCGTCGTTATAAGGTCAATCCACGTTTGCCAAACCTTGCCGTTTATCGGTTTGTTGCTATCTGTGTTGCGTACAAATTCGCGGGCAATATCCAATTGCGATATAAGGCATTGCAACTCGCAATTTGCGGTAATAAGGTAGTTCCTTCGCAATTGCGCCTCGGCGGCGTTCGTCGGGTAAACGCTGTTTGCCGCCTTGACGTTGTTATATACCGCTTTTGCAAGCGCAACAATATCCTTCGTTATCAAAAACATATAGCGTTTCGGAAAGCGCGCACATTGCTTGATCGTGTACACTTCCAACTCGCGGGCGGTTTCGATAAACTGCATTGCGCTTTCGCCGCGCTTTGATTTTAACACCGACATTTTTTGTTACTCTTTCGGCTCTTCCGCCGCCTCGTCCTCTTGCTTGATTGCCGCCCACATTTCCTCGTTTTCAACCTCGACGTTTTCAAAGTCGATCGTCGGGCTTGCGCCCTCTCCGAGGTAAATGTCGTCGCACGTTTTGATGTTGCGCGCATACCACCCCGCGGGCGAGCCGTCGGGCTTGAAAACGTAATGCGCCGCGTTTCCTTTGACGTGTATGCGCCCGTTTTCCGTGTACACCACCCCGTCAAGCGCGGTAGCGATCAACCCGTCGCCAAGCGCGCGGGGCGCAAGCGGAATATCCTTAAATCCGTATGTCATAGTTGACCTCCTGTTGTTGTGGACTTTTCCGCGCCCATACAAGGGCGCGGATTACCCGATATTTTGATTAAACGCAAAAGCCGAAGGACACGCCGTGCGAATAGCTCGCGCCGCGGTTGATGACATCACCCGACGAAATGACCTGGCTCTTATACACATCCGA
>OJIW01000101.1_pt1 | contig 22430 bp, 30 predicted proteins | sample 1596041 | NCBI WGS metagenome assembly OJIW01 (sample SAMEA4350119, study PRJEB24818) | metagenome | biome: human; feature: gut; material: faeces | place: Denmark | collected 2013-09 | reverse complement strand
TAAACATAATAATGCTTCCTGTACCATCAGAAGTAAAATGTAGCTTTTCGTTATCCGAAGTTAGTGACCCGTGGTAACCAACGTTAAAATCGCTCGATTTTAGTTTGGACATTAAATTCGGATTCCCCGAATAATCATAGCCCCCGAAGTCGATGCTGTTACTGTACATGACTTGCAAGTTACCTAATTTAGAAATTTCTTCTTTCAGAGCATCTAACTTGTCTTGTAGCGTTTTAGCTTGACCAGTTAAATCAGTAATCTGTTGATTTAAGCTATCCACTCTACCTTTAATTTCAGCCATAAAAGCATCAAAAGTTTCGTTATACTTTCGAATCAACTCTTCCAATTGCGAAACGTATTCATCGGCTTGGCCTTGCGAAATGTCAGACACTCCTAGTGAGAAAAAAATGATGTCTTGCGTTGTTAAAATTTGATTACCTTTTCTATATTCTACGTAGCAGTGTTTATAATATCCTGCTTCACTCATAAATGTGCCATCAAGAGAAAATATGACTTCTTCACTAGTTACGCTAGTTGCAACACTATCTACATAACGGTTAGATGGTGTTGTTCCTTTTAAAGTAAATGTTCCGCCACTCGTATCCATCTGCAAGCCATTTAAAAATGGTTTAACAGTCACCGTAATCCCTTTATCACCTTGACGAGCCATAATAGCTTTGGTGTAGTTTAATTCTTTGCTGAAATCTAAAGCCAAATTATATAAACTGCTAGCCATTTATATACCTCCTTGTCTTCGTTTTAAAAACGTTTTTGGTCAAGCACTGTGCTATCATATGCTGTATCCTCTTTTAATCTAATATCTTCATACCCTAGACGGTGTGCCACTAAATTCCATCTAACTAATACGTTTGGCTTACTAGTTTCAATGATGAAATGGTCAATATCTTCATGAGTAACAGCACACAAAACTAGTTCTGTAGGTGTCACATGTGTCATATACCGACTTAGATTTACTGTTTCAGCAAACATGGGGTCAATATCAACACGAACTTTACCATCGTCACCTGTAACGGCTTCCCCATAATCAGCGAAATAATATTCTGGAGTTTCATAAGCGTTCAATAGTCGTTGTCCATAATGTTCTGTTGGTACAGTTGAGTTTTTAGTACCTCTAACAGTAAAATCTTTATATACTTGTACCGTTGATTGTTCAAACCTAGCAAGTTTCCCATCTTCCCATGAACCAAAAAAACAACCTGGTAACGTTAGCATACCATCACTAGTAAATTTCATAGTCCTACCAGCTACCTTAAATTCCCATGAGTTACCCGCACTACCATTAATGCTTAAAGAACTACCGTCGCCAGAAGTTACATAACTAGCATTGCTATACCTGAAATTGGGCGCACCAAAAGATAGAAACGGTCTGTTATTACCATTATCCCACGTACTAAAAACCAAGTTACCCTGTGGATTTCTAATCATGAAACCACCACCAGTTTTCATGGTGTATGATACAATACCGGCATCAGCACTTACATAATCACGTGCTTCTAGCTCCATAATATCTTTGTTAACTTTTTTTGAGTACCAAGTCATTTTGCCATTAGCAATACTTGTTCTATAATCAGCACCATCACTAATTAATGTAGTACCTCTAATAGTAATTCCTACTATTTCACCAGCCGTAATAAACGAGGCATTGAATCCGCCATCTAACGTCCATGCCGTTTCATATGTTCCATTAATGCCAGTTTTAGAAAAACCAATACCAGCATTGTTGATTTGTAAAACATTCCTTGCGGTATTCTTATCTGGTGTGTCCATAATCAAAATACGACTAGGCGCTTCTTTAGGATCTAATAAAACATAACCACCATTTTGACCAGTAATCATATCAGTTTGATGATCTACAATATCATTGAGTAAATCACTGATTTCGCCACCGTTTTTCAATTGATCAATGGCATCATTAATCAAATTGCTGACATTATTCTCTGTGTTTTCTAAGAAGTTTGTTTTGACGTTTCCTACAACTAATTTATCGTATGAATTGGTTAGAACATTAAACGTATATTCCACAATTCTCGCTGACATATTCACTTTTAACTGTGGATGATACACATCTACTCCGTCACCCATCGAAACTTTTTCTAGATCAACAAATTTTTCATAGCCTCTTTGATGCCTCAATGGTACTAATTCAATCGAACCACTCACTTGTGGTTTTTGTTTATCTATGTTTGTTTTCAACCAGTCTTTAGCAGCTTCCCTTAATGTGGCTACATCAGTCGCTTTGTCTTTAAAATCAACAAAAGAAACATATCCAGCAGGATAATCATCCACGTAATCCGTGAAAATAACTTCTTCTGGTAGAGTGATCTCGTCTTCTCCTTCTGAAGAGCTGCTAATGAATGGATAAACTCCAACTAAAACACTTTGAGCATCAATCTCTAAGTCAAGACCAGTTAAGTTTTTAGTATAAATCGCTTTGATTTTATGATCCGTGCCTAGCCTTTTTTCATGACGTAATGTGTTATTATCTTTTAGAAATTCCCCATGAAATCGATCTAGAATAGATCCCTCTTTTCCACCAAAGAATTCTAAAAAATTCGCCTTTTCTATCTTCACATTAGCAAGCGTATCTACTAATGACGAGAAAGAAAACTGTGAAGGAATAACTGGTTTCGCTAAAGTTTTTGCGTTTTGCCATGCCTGACTAGCAGTGATCTTTTCTGTTCCACTGTCATATTTATTCAACACCGATTTTCTTATATCATTGAAAATAGGTTCAGCTTTTACTTCTATCGTATTGCCTATTACAGAAGTCTTTGCATAATAAATCCGTAGACGCTGTTTTGCTCGATTTTCATCTACATAACACTGAATAATACGTCCTTCTACAATCAAATCTGCATTAGTTCCGCTTATTGGATAAGTACCCTGAAATATCTCGGCTCCGTTTAATTTATTGCTAACAGTAGCTGTTAACCAGTCTGACAAAGCGCCTAAACCTTGCGTATCATATAAATGTTCAGCTAAATTATTCGCGTCGTTTTTATCGTAAATAGTTATTAAATTATCGATCATCTATTTCACCTACCTTAACCCATTACGATAAATTTGTATTTTGCTCAAACCAGTACAATTAAAATAATTAATATCCACTTGCAATGTCGGATATTGCATGGTCTTCATTTTGTTGGACCGATCTAAAATATCTCCGTCCGATTGCTCTTCGTAGCAAAGCATCAAATCACTATCAATGACTACGTCAGTTCCTACTACTAAGCCTTCAAAACTAAACACATAATCATTTAAGATGAACTGGCATGAAGTAGCTGAAGGAGTGATGATAATCTTTGGAAAACTTTCTTCTAAACTATTATTCAGCAAGTTAAATGACTGTGGTTTATCTACGGTTATAGGTACATCTTCTTGAACTCTTGCGAATGGTTTCGCAGTAATATTTACATCGAACTCTCCCCATTCAACAATATCGTTTTCTGCATCCCCAATATCGATAGTCTGGATAACATAATAGACGTTGGGATCATCAGAGAATTCTAATTTCTTTGCATAATTTAACCAATGACGCATGATATAAAACGATTGCTTGAACGCTTGATGGTCTTCCACATCCTCTAAATAGTTATAGTGCAATGTAAACGACATGTCTTCAAACGAGTAATCTTGTACTAAGCCACCTAACCTTCCTAAAACAGAAGTTTCAACTCTCTGTCTTTTTGGAGAAGGTATGGTTGGTCTTTCAGCTAAAGCCAATTTATGCAAATAATCAGGAAATCCATCGATTATAGAATGTATACAATCAGTCATTTTTTCACATCCTTTTTAATACTAAAAAAACAGGAGAAATACTCTCCTGTTTAACGCCATGCCGAAGCATTATCATTTTGAACTTTTGTAATGCTATCAATGATTTGTTGAGTTGTTTGCTTCATAGTAACCTCATCTGCGTTACCATCAATTGTGAAATTGAATTCGTAGTTATTCACAGGTTGAATCGTTTGTGCCCTAGATGAAACTGATGTGCTACTCAAGATACGATCACCAATTTCTTGCAGCACAGATCTTTTCAAAGGTAAAACTGCTTCAGGTCCTGCTTCGCCGACACCGATAATATTCGGAGAATTAAACACACTACCTTTCGCATACCAATCAACACCCAACGTTGGGATTTTCCCCTTCAATGGATTGAATTCTCCGCTCAATTTAAAATGTGGTAACGGAATATGTGGTATAGAAATATTCAAATTATCAAAGATACTACTGATTTTATCTCTGATCCAATCAATTGGAGCGCTAACAGTCTTTTTGATACCTTCCCAAATGTTAGCAATTGTACTTTTAACATTATTGAATATGTCGGAAACAATACCTGTTAGATTGGACCAACCGCTTGAAATTGCATTTTTTCCATCGTTTACTTTAGAGCTAATAGTGCTTGTAATTCCATTCCAAAGATTCAAAGCAGTGTTTTTGATACCGTTCCAAATTCCGCTGATCCACGAAGATATACTATTCCAAACACTTTGAATGGCACTTTTAGCTGCGTTTATAGCATTGCTTATACTACTAGTCACGCTATTCCAGATATTTGATGCTGTAGAGCTGATTGAATTCCAAATTCCACCTAACCAACTAGATACAGTTGACCAAATATTTTGAATTACTGTAGCAGCTGCTTGTACCAAGCTAGTGATTGTATTCTTGATACTGTTCCAAATACTAGAAGCTGTTGCACTAATTGAATTCCAAATATTTGAAGCCGTAGTACTAATAGCTGTCCATATACCATTCCACCATGCCACTACTGGATCAAATATAGTATGGAATGTAGTTACAATTCCATTCCAAGCGATGCTTACCCATTGTGTCATAGTATCCCAAGTGTTTTTAAGGAAATCAGAAATAGGTGTCCAAACAGCTTGCCAAGCTGCGCCTAATAACTGTCCAGCTACATCAAAAATACCCACGATAATATTAATACCGGCTTGAATCAATGACGTTATTAAGGTCCATGGTATTTGAACAATTCCTACAATGTCTGCCCAAATAATCGACCATACTTCTTTGACTCCGTTCCAAATATTTGAAACCCAATCAACGAATGCTTGCCAAGTCTCTTGGACTCCTTGCCAGATGTTGGAAGCTCCTTCAACTAATCCGCTCCATAGCTCTCCAAACCAATCAGAAACTCCTTGCCAAATATCTTGAACCCAATCTACAAATCCAGACCAGGTTTCTTTAACTCCATCCCAAACTGATGAGGCACCTTCTTTTATACTTTCCCAAGTACCACCCAACCAATCAGTGAATTTACTCCATATTCCCTTAAACCAGTCAGTAATTGCGCCCCAGTTTTTTATAATTGCTATAACTCCAGCAATAACAGTAATAACTGCTCCTATTATTAATGTAGTAGGACCACCTAGAGCCATGAAGCCAACTATTATTGGCATTAATAAAGTAAATGCAGCAGTCAATCCGCCAATCGCTACGGCATAATCCTGTACTGGTTGTGGAAGATTATTAAACGCATCAGCCATCTTTCCTAGAAAATCAATTACTGGTTCGAGTGCATCTATGATTGTGTTGCCTATAGGAGCTAATGAATCCTTTAATTCAGCTATTTTTCCGTTTAATTCTTGTAACGGAGTAGTAGAATCTTCATTCATTTTTTGTGCAGATCCACTAACATCATCAAATGTATGGTTAACATCAGTCAAAGATTGGACAACTTTCATCGCGTTATCTTCGCCAAGTGCAGACCAAATTGTAGAAGCTTTATTTAATTGGTCGTATTGACCATCCATATTGCTAAAATCTTGAATCATGGAATTAATAACGTCTTTTTGTGTTCCTCCGCCATTTTTCCACTCTTCAAAAGCTTTTCTAGTACTTTCACTAAACATATCCATGTTTTGCTCAAATCGACCATCTGTTAACGATATTCCCATTTCCTTAACTAAGTCATTGACTTTATCAAGGTTATAAGCACCCGCATCTAAACCATTTTGAAGCATTCCGAACGTTTCATCAGCTGAATATCCCATTTGACTCCATAATTGGCTATATTCTGCCATATTGTCGCCTAATTCGTGCGTTTTATCTAAACCGTTTTGAGTACCCGAAACCATTAAATCCATTGCATCTTGAGCGCTCAAGCCGAAATTGACCATTAAGCCATTTACACCACGTAACGTTTCATCCATATCAGCGCCCATGGTGTTTTCTAGGACCATAGCTTGTTCCGTGATATTTTGTAAATCTTGATTATTTAAATCGCCTAAATTACGCTTTACCAAAATCAATGCATCTGTGGACTGATCTAACGATTCTCCAAAACCTTTATAATAAATGTCTCTGGCTACATTCGTTAATTCTTCAGCCTCTTGTTTAGTCAAACCAAAATTAGCTTGTATTTTACTCTGGGAACTACCTACACTATTAGCAGAGTCCACTGCTTGTTTCCCTAATTCTGTAAGCTTATCGCCAATGTCGCTTAAAACGTCAGAAGCTTCCATTAGATTATTCATATCTATTTTGCTTCCGATATCGTCCAAGTTAGTTGTATCTACATTTTTAGCAGCTTGTCCTAACTCTTCAAATTCACGTTCAGCATCATTAAGCTTCGCCTCCATCTGCATTGCTTCTGTGGATGTAGCGCCAAACTCAGACTGTGTAGCTTCTAACTGTCGTCTCAGGATATCTATCGTTTTCTCTGCATTTTCAGATTGTTGAGAAACATATTCTTGGGCTTTCGCTAATTTCTCGGATTCAGAAGCTGATTGACCAGCAGTTGCTTGCCATTTTTTGTATTCGGATTCAATCAGAGAAGCACTAGCTTGAACATTTTTTTGTTCACTATCCAACTGTTGCATTGTAGACTCGTACGTCTGTATTTCGCCTTTTGCTTGAGCTAGTGCATTACTCGTTTTATCAATTTCGTTTGACAAACGTTGTTGCGCTGTTTGTTGGTTAATCAGTTCTCTCTCAAGTTTCTGAACTTCGGTGGAATTTTCTCCATAATATTTTTTGGCATTGGCTAAACGTTGGCTAGTTACTTCAACTTTTTGACTTTGTAATTCATACTGCTTTTCTAAAGAAGATAATTTACTTCCTAACTTGTCTGATTCAGAACCAGTCTGTTGTAATTGAGCTTGTTCTAGTTTTAATTCTGCTCTATTTTTAGTTAATTCAGCACTGATTTCTTTTAACGTAGATTTCAATCCGTCATCGTTAGCTATGAATGTTACTTCTGCTTCTGTTCTCTTTTTAGCCATTTTTTACCTCCTTTCTTTAGTTTTTCTGGGATTGGTTTATTGCATAGTTTTTCCATCCTTCATAAGCACTCTTGTTGTAAGCCATTTGCAAAATGTCATCTAAACAGATATCGCTTAAAACCAAATCTGAAGGCATAGAAAAAACGTCGGTCAACATCGAATAGACATCGACCCACGTTTCAACTAAGAGCTTTGGCATTTTTACTTTTGAAGCTTTTTTTCCTTATTTGCTTTTTCAAATTCTTTTTGATAAGCATCGCGTGCTTGTTTGAACATCATCAATTGATAAATATAGCTGGCAGTAGCCATATCAAAATCCCATTTATCGATAAATTCATCGAATGAAATATAATCAGTCATGTTCGCTTGGCGGTAAGCAATATACACAGCCTTTGCACCTTGAATAACAGAAATATCCATGGATCCTTTTCCCACAGTCATTTTTGCAAACTCGTCTGTGTTAAAATCTCTATTGATCATCAATAATTTCTTGATATTCAGTTTAGGTTCTAAATTCAAAATTGTTCCATCGTTTAGTTCAATTTTTGAGTAATCTTCGTTCATTTCGCTACCTCCGTTTTTTTTACTGTGATTGAGTGGCCGTATTTGTCACAACTGAAGTTTTTTTAATCACATCAGCAGATAGATTCGTCATCCATTGATCTGTTAAGTCTTCTTCAAGTTCTGCAACAATTGCTTCATGATAAAATTTACCAAATTCATCTTGCATAACTTTTGTTTCTAGTTCTAACGCAGCTACTTCATCCGCACCATTTTCAATAGAGAATGTTAATCCTGTATTCGAAGTGCATGCTAACATACCAATCAGCTTATTTTTTTCTTCGAAATCATCCACGATCTCTGCAGCAAGAGAGAAATCTTCCCCTACGGAATCAGGACCATAAGAGTAAATTCCCGATTTAATACGTTCATCTTGTTTCAACCCATTGAAGCGTCGATAAACTTCCATCGGTACATGTGCAGTAATTGTTACCGTCATATTGATTGGTTTAGATTTCGATTTTACTTCTGTTGAACCGCATTTTTTTACAATTCTCTGCATTTCTGTTTCGCCATCTAATTGTCCATTACAATCAGTTGAAATTGCATTTGTTGCATTCTTAAAATTAAAAGAAATTCTTTTAATACTTATATTGTCAAAAGTTGTTACTGTTGTTGTTTTAGCCATTGTTGTTCCTCCTATTTATTTAATTTATCGAATTGACGAATCAGAAGTTCTGTAATTGGATCAAGTGCAAGACCTAATCCTCTTCTCATAAATTCGTCCGGCTGATTTCTTTTAGAAGTACCTATCCCCAAATCAGGATATTTTAAATACTCAAATTTTCTTGTAGGTCTAATGATGAAACCCAAATTAATGTATTGAGTCTTAAGTGGACGACTATTTTTTGCGTGTTGGTGCCCTCTTCTTAAATCTGCTTCAGAAACAGGAATTTTTTCTGTAATCCTATCCACTGCAATAGCCGAACCTTTTGATTTCAATGCTTCGTTAATCAGTCGTTCGCTCTCGCTTGAATAGCGTTCCATCCGCACAAGAAGTTCATCATGTCCATTTATTTTTAGCTCCCAACTATTTTTAGCCATGACAATCACTCTTCAATAATCGTCTAAACGTAAATACCAATTGATCGATATAGCGATCTTGGTTCTCTAGTTTTAAATGATTGGGATCCATTCTCTGAAAACGAATCGAACGATTTTGAATCAATGAAATAATATCTAGTGAGTCTCCTGTTAAATCTTCTCTATTTTCTGAATAGAAAGTTAGATATAGATTTTGACCCACGCTATATTTTGGCTCAGTGATCATTTCTATTTCTCCTGTTTCGAGAATGAAGTAATTAAAATCATCAGGTAGCTCATCCTCGCCTACGGAGTCTTGAAAGAGTTTGAGGCCAAAATGCTCTTCTAAGGAAGTTTTGATAGCAGAAATTTGCTTATTTAAACGTTCTTTTTCTTTAGAATTATCAATCACCATATTCACCCACACTTTCAAGATAAAAATAGATATAAAAATTATCGTAATCGGCATAGATAACGTTGTAACGCATACTATCGATTACGATAAAATATTGATCTTTATTAAATTTCTTGGCGATTGGATGAAATGGAGTCTTTACTTTCTTAGTTAATTTCGATCCCATCGCATCCATAGCTGTTATATCACTATCTCTCATGGAAAGATTTCTAAATTTTAAAGAAGTGATTTCTGTATCTTCTACACCAATCTTTTTTCCTAGTTCATTTCTTTTGGTAGTTTGCGTCAAAATCTTTAACCAACCATCGTTGAATGTTTCTTCGAGTCTACGATTATTCGCCATTCACATCACCTGCAATATATTCTTGTAGCGCATAATGTTGAATGAAACCTAATAACTCACTAGCGAAATTTTGTTCAAACTCATCTAAAGCACGATTCCAGTCGTATCTACATCTTTCGATTAGCAATCCGTATTCTAAGCTTTCAGGAGAAAAAGAAAGTGTTGTACTCACTTTACTTTGAAGATAAACAGCATTTTTAGCTATCATCTTTTTAATTGACTCATCTTCTTCGTTCCAGGTAACGTAAATATTATCCTTCACAGCTATTAGCAATTCTTCAGTCACTTGTTCAGGCGTCATCTAACCACCGCCTTAATTGCTTTAACATATGCGTAAGAGCATTTTTTCTTGTTTACAAATGATAAATCTTCATCAAAAGGCGTAGAAGTCACGTATCTCCCTTTGAAAAATAAATCTTCATCGTTTGTTGTTACTCCAGCATTGTGTAAGATTTTTACTTCTTTAACTTTTTCTATTGGATCAGTAGCAAAACAAAAGTCTAATTCCTCGTGAACTTTAGGACCAATATTGAAATACATCATGTTCCAAAGCTGTGCCCACATCTCGGCTGTCCAGATTTTTATATTTGTTTTTTGCCCTCTAAGGTAGCGATATAGCCGATTAGAATCCAGATAAACCTTTTTCCAATAATTCGCTTTAGGGCGGTTAATAACCCACTGTGCGCCTCCTGAATTAGTGTTTATAGTTTCCAAAGATTCTACTGTAACATTTACAATGTTTGCCATATCTTTTAGAATATTTTCTCCGTTTTCACAGCTTCTAATATAATCAAGACTTAGATAACTACAGCAGTCGCTACAATACCAAACATCATCTTTAGAAGGCAATTTGCGCAAATTAATTCTTTTATTGAAAATGACATCCGAATCGATATAGAAATATCGGTCGTCCTCACGCGAATGATCTTCTTCTAAATATTTCCACCATAAATATGGTTTAATCGAAGGAATATACTCTTTGTCGTCCCGCAGATCATCGTACACATGAACTTCAACACCATATTCCTTCTCAAAAAAAATAGGAATCTGATCATCGTGTCTGCTGAAAAGCAATACGATATCTTTGATTCCTAGTTTCTTCAGATTAGTTAAACAAACTTCAAGCTCCCATTTAAACCGATTGATTGCCGGCTGACAAAGAATATACTTCATTCTGATCACCTACGCTTGTGTTGTAGTTGTTGTGGTTGTTGGTTTTGTAGTTGTAGTAGTAGTTCCCAAAGCGCTAATATCTAATACAATGAAACTATCGTTACGTTTAGGTTGACCGTTTGCATATTGTTTAGCTAGATAAATGCGTTCGTCTTCAACAAAATGGTATTCATCTGAAGCTTCAATTTTTAGTGTAGATCCTACACCCATGAAGTAATCTGAGGCTACCCCAATAACTGCTTTTCCTTCTGGCACAGCCGTTGACTGCAAATCTGAAACTGGTACTGGCAATACTTGTACGTATTCTCCATTAGCAGTTAGTACAGTCTTAGCTGGGAATACTTTAGACCAGTAATCAGTTGGATTCACAATTAGGACCACATCAGAAGGATTCACATTACGATAAATCGGATCATTCACACCTTCGATATTGAATTTTGATAGTCGCGCCATCAAACCGCCCATAGTTACAGCATCTAAAGCTGTAATAGGTTCTGCTTTTTTTTCAGCATATTCTCCGCTAGTTTGTTTGCTCATGTCACGCATCATTCCGACTGGCATATCTTTACCAGTACCATCAACAATTGCTTGTTCTAATGCAATTCTCAATGATTCTACTAAAACAGTACGGACATAACGATCTAACCATACTGGACCTAAATCAAGCATTGCCTTACATACAGGAATATAACCTGATAGCTTGAACTGCTTCATGTTAATTACATCAAAGTCATTATCTAAAACTTTTTTAACAGCTTCGCAAAGTTTACCCCACCATGCTGGATTGACTCCACGTGACACAATCCATTCTGTTACACCAGTTGTGTTAACAAAAGTAATTTTTTGCAATAGTGGATGAGATTGTTCTAAATCTTCAAATACACGTTCAAATACAGTAGCTGGCACTAATTCTTCGACCCCTGCAAAACCTTCGTTTTCCACTACTTCGTTATAGAATTTTGTTTCTTGTGTAGTTAATACACGCTGACCACGGTTCATTAATACTAATTGATCTTGATTTTTTGCTGTTGCTTCTTCTAAAATTTTATCCTGAATTTCCTTAGATAAGCTTACCATAGCTGCGCTAAAAGATTCTTCGTTACCATCTTTAAAAGCTTTCATCAATTGGTCGCTTGCAGCTGTTACACCTTTTAAATTTTTAACTGTCATTATTTTACATCTCCTTGTCCAAATGTTTTATTTAATGCTGCTGTAAATGCAGCAATTTTTTCTGCTCTTTTTTCTTTAACGTCATTCAAAATTTCTTCAACGCTTTGTTCTTTTTTAGCTTCAGTACCTGAGCTATTTTCTGCATCGATAATTTCATCGACCAATCCATAACTCAAAGCTGTTTCTGCATCCATAAACGATTCTTTTTCAAGAAGTTCTTGCAATGCTTCATCTGTGCCATTGAATCGTGTTTTATATGAAGCCTTTACCGATTTATCAATTGATTCCAGTTGGTCAGCAATCGTACGGAAGTCATCGACATTTCCTTCTCCGTATGTGGAAGCGCGGTGAATCATCAATTGTGCATTGTTGTAGATTTTTATAGTATCGCCAGCCATTGCGATAATTGAAGCAGCACTAGCGGCTAAGCCGTTAATCACAACGTTAACTTTTGCTTTATTTGACTTAAGTAAGTTCCCAATAGCAATCCCTTGAAATACGTCTCCACCGTTTGAATTAATTACTACTTCAATTTCTTCTTGATCACCTAGACTATCCAAAATATTTTTGATTCCCTTGTCAGTATTCCCTTCAAAGAACCAACTAGAACCAATAAATCCCTGAATAAAAATTTGCGGTACTGCGCCTTCATTCTTTACTGCTAGAAATGTTTTCATTGTCGTCATTCGCCTCACCTCCTTTCGATACTTGTTGATTGTTTTTAGTTATAAATATTTCATCTGCCATCGCCTTATCAGAGCGATCATTTCCAACGCGCTCTCTTCCTTCGTTGATTGTAAATACTCCATTTCTAATGCCTACATCAATAGCGTCAACCAAATCTTTGAAGCTAGTAATCTTGATCATAGTTGTATCCACACGTACAAAATTCCCTGACAAGTATTCTTCTACTTCATAGAGACTAGCGTTAAACGCATCCTGAATAAGTTCAGCAATCGGTATGATTTCGAACATTAAAAAAGCGTCCACTTGATCCGATAACCCACTCATGTCTCCCTTTAGTAGGTTTTTCGGAACGTGAAACGCTGCTGCTGTCATCTCAAAGATGTCGTCTATTAAGTTTTTTATATCTCTTGAATTGCTTTGGAAGTTTCCGCTGAAATCTTCTAATGTGTACTCATTTTGTAATTGAAATACCGCACCTGCATTATCAGCTTCCATAAAAGCCTTAAATTGTGATGTCATCATTTTATTGATTTGATCTTGTGTTGTATTGTCTTGCGGTCGGAATAAATTCCCTTTCAGTACGTATCTACGAGCGTTAGAGCGCTTGTAAACATTCATGGCACTAGAAATGAGTTTCCCATACGCTTGATAATACGCATCGACTAGTTGCCTAATTTGTTGATCTGCGTATTTTATATAGATAACATCACTTTCTAGAAATTCTCTATCAAGGACTATGTTGTTAATTTGCACTTGAGAAAACACATCATCTTTCAATGCATATTCTGTGACATCCCAACTATCCGCAATAAATATTTCGCTAGAATTATTAGACGGAGAAACGATCAATACTTCATTGTAGAATATTAATCTCCTGATCAGTTTTTTTCTAAATTCTGTTGCATTATTTTTCTTATTAGGAGCTACATTCAGCCTATAGTAAAGATCATTCTTTTTATTTTTTCCATCTTCATATGACTTGAATTCCGCTTTACTCATCGCATTTGCAATCAAATCAATACAAGTTTCAATCGCAAATTTTCGATACACAAAATCAACTTGCAATTTACAAAAGTATTCTTCTAAAGGAACCGTTGCTTTTTTTGTGAAGTATCCTACCGCCTTTTGAAAAATCCCCACTTTCTCACCTCCTTTCAAGTTAGAATACTAGAGGAGTAAATCCAGTTCCTGTATTTTCTACTGAGCTATTTGTGACTGTTACAGGAGCAGAATCATAAATATCATCTAAAAAATTCAAACCATGAAGGAATGAAAAAAAGCCATCCGTTTTTCTAGTTTCAGGTTCTATTTTTTCATAGCGTATATTTCCATTAGAAATATGCTCTTCATATACATTCATGCAATACCAACGCATAATCGCATCGTCACCAAAAAATAAACGTTGATTAATAAAAAGGTCATCAACCAGATCTTTTAACATACCATGTGTAACAGATCCGCTTCGAACAATTTCCACAGTAAAACCTGCTTCTTCTAAAGCGGGCTTCAATATTTTTGCACGGTACATATCCATAGCGATTTTTTTAATATAATATTTATTACTCATTTCAAGAAACCAACCTACAATATAATCAGCTTCTATATTTTTTCCATGAACGATCTGTGATTTTCCTTGATCTATAGAAATATCTATAACCTCTCGTTTGATGTTTTGTAATCGAAGGGCTGATTCGTGGATAAAAGTATGTTGTGTAAAATAAACATCTTTATCGTATTTTCCTAGCAACCCAACGCTGGCAAAATCTCGTCTATCAGCAAAATCGACTGTTCCTATCACTTCATCCATTTTTTCAGGAAATTCTTTTTCTTTCGTATGCAGAACATCATCATATGAAGCAACAGCAAATCGTGTATCTTCCATAGGTCTGTTCATTCGTTTGGTCATGAACGTAAGTCTTAAACCAGCATTACGTTGCATTTGAGAGTATTCTTGAAACATTTTCCGTTTTAAATCTGCATTGTAATTAATAGTTGGACAAGCTTTTTCCCACATGTCGGGATCATCAACTTCATTATCGTTATCCAAGCGACAAATAAATGGAAACAAACTAGAAAATTCTGCTCCATCCTTGTCAATTCCAAGTTCTCCAGAAAGAATCATTTTTGATTCTTCTATAATGTCATCAAGCGGACCACCACGAACATGACCATTAGTTGTATCATAAAATTCTCTATAATCTCGAATTTTACCACCACCAGAAGTAGCCACATTTATCATTGAATAATCTTCATTTTCGTGAATTTCATCAAAGCGGTTTGCACCTGGTCGCTTCCCATCTTTTGTTCTAGCATTTGCCGTGTTATAACGAAGTTTGCTGTTTGTAGCGATATTTTGAATAACTTCCTTCGTAGCTTTAAATACTTTTTTATCTAAATCAGGATGATCTTTAATTACTTTAAATACATCATCAAAACTAGTCTTTGCTTGGCTTTCATTATTGGCATAGATATCAATATCATAATTTTTAATACCGTGTTTAGCGGTTAGTAGAAAGAAGTTGTTCCAAGAAGCAAAACCAGTTTTACCATTACCACGTCCCATTAATGAAAGATATCTATTGAACACTAGTGTTTTATCTTTTTTCCATCGAACACCATAAATAAAACATTGTAGAAATTTTTCCCACGGAATTAATTCGAATGGAAAGTATTGTGCTGGTATATTGATTGAATCCTCTACCATCTGCTTATCGAAGTAAATATCTTCTCTAGTAAAGACTCTTTCTTCTAGATAATTTTTTAGCAATAATTGCTCTTTGCATACCTTGATAGTGCCTTCTTCTATAGCTTTGAACCAATTTTCAATATGCTTATAACTCAGGAATTGATTCATTTGCTTCACCTACCAATTCAGGAGTAATGGCAAGTTTATCCAACATCAATCCCATTTGTTTGTTGACAGAAACAAGCAACGCTACTGATTCATTCTTTTTACCATTCTCCAGTCTAATGCCGTTCTCGGATATATCTTCTTCCAGTGATATCGCCGTTTCCCATAAACTGATATAACGATCAACATTATCTAAGAATGGCTCAATATTTGTTTTCTGACTTTCCAATTGGCTTATTAAAGAGCGGCGTAATTTTTCTCTGTAGCGATTTTGAGACAATTCGTTTTTAAACATTTTAGCCCTCCTTTCATGATAAAGTTCGAAAAAATCTCTTTTCCTGACAGCCCCCTCCGTTTCATCACCCCCAAAAAATTTGCGATTTATTTTAAGGGGGGGTTATCTCACCATCGGAATGAAAGCTTCAGCGAAGTCAATGTAATAATTAATCTCTTCAATACTATATCCAAAAACATTTTTTATTCTTTCGACGTTATTATCTTTATTCAACGCTTCTCTTACTTGATTCACTTTGTATTTACTACAACAGTTATCTGATAACAGATCCCTAATACCTACATAGCGAACGTATATCAAACGTTTAATTAATCCCTGAGTATAAGATGAATACTCTTCAATCTTTTCTGTATCATACTCTCTGCCATTATCATTGATGATCATGCACTTACCACCTTTCACTTGCATCGAAGTTAGCAAAGCTTTCTATCTTCTTCTCTTGTTTATCTAATGCTGTAAGATATCTGCCATGAACTTCATTATGATGTTCAACACATAAACAAATAAGATTATCTAAATCTAAAGCTAAGTCAGGTCTATCCTTGACTTCCTTTATATGATGAACGTTTTCTACTCTATGATACTTACCTAGTCTTCTACACTCTTGGCATTCATAGTGATCTCGTTTCATCGCTTTCTCTCTAAGCCTGCGCCATTTAGGAGACTGATAGAACTTAACTAAACGATCTTCTCTTATCAACTGTAATAGCCATCTATAGAATTCCTCGGTCATATTCCGTCTCCTTTCGCAATCTTATTTAATGCTTAGCTATTCTTTTGCCATACAATGGAATAACTTCATTGCTTTCCTTTCGTTTGTATGTATCGCTCTTTATTGGTCTTCTATACTTTCGTACTATCTCACCGTTACCGTTTTGCACAGTGATTACTTCATACTTCTGTTCTAAGTATTGTGGTCTATACATTCTTGTTACCTCCTTTGTGTAAAATAAAAAGACCACTCAAAGAGTGATCTAATCTGTAAAAACTACACCTCATAAACGAGATGCAGTTATAGCTCTATCAAGCAACCTACACCGATTCCATCGATTACTATCGACCTCGCCTTGCTCGTGTACTTTGAGCGCCCATTTCCAACCCTCGGTTGCCAAAGTCACTGGCAATGAATCGAACATTGCATGGTCAAATCATAAAACGTTAAGGCTATCCCTCGACGTATTGACCTTATTTTTAAGCGTCTACCCTTTCCGCCACAGTGACACTATAAAATTATTCTTGGCTGCTACTATTTTTTATTTTGCCCATTTTTAAATCCAATCATATAGACATTAAGACAGAGCGCAAAAATTGAAATTATTAATGGAATCATTTCTCTTCACTCACCTTTAGTTATCGTGTGAATAATTAAAAAAACAATAGACAGCAACGGATGATAGATAATAAGAACAATTTAGAAGGAGTTGAAATTCACATCCTTATTCTTAATATTTCCGTTGCTGTCTATCGAAGCTTAATTGTGAAACAATAATAAAACGATGTTCCTTTTATTATTATTTTGTCTCAGACCTATCACTAATCTTTCGACACTACCATAATATCACTGGTAAATAGCTAAAAACCGCCATCATTCCGCCAAAAAACCGCCAAATTATTTATAAGCAATTATTCTTCCGTGTTTATATGCTTCTGCAAACTCTATTAGAGCTTCCGACTTCATCCGTTGTATACTTCTTTCTGAATAACCCACTTCACGGCTAATTCTGTAGTTTGAGAAGCTATCTGGCACACAAAAGCTGTAGTAGAGTATCTGACGGCTAATCAGACTAAGAGCCATCAAAGCCGCTAAAATCGCATCTCTCTCTGCTTCTATATCCATCATCTGAATGATCGCGTCCTCTGCCTTATTGCCGTGCTTCGGCGCCTTCGGCATATCCGTAATAATTGGAGACTTAATATCTATCAAAGAGCGACCTGCCATCCGCTCCAAACGCCGAAAGTTCTTCAGCACATCTCTCGCATTACATCTTGTCTGTTTGAAATCTACCTCTCGTAACAATTGCATCAAGTCAAACCGCTCCTTTATGTGATATAATAAACTTGTCTGTTTTATTATGTTAGTCGGAGCGATCCGGCTTTTTTATTTGCTCTCGATTACTTCCATGTCAACTAATCTCGCTACAGCTAAATTCTCTTTGCTTTTCGCTAACCACTTGTCACATTCCATCGTGTTTTCAATACGAATGATTGCTGAGTTCGACAATACCTTTTCTACATATCCACGAAATGGATAGATAAATCCTTCTGCTTCACAGCGAACCATGTCACCGACTTTGAATTTTGGTTTCTCACGTGTTTTAGGGTTCTTTGTCGGCATATCTAGCATCAAACCGCCGATACCATGACTACTAGCGTAAAATCCGTCTTTTAGTTTCATTACTCTACCCCCTCATGATCGACAGTGACCAGTTCATATACTTGCGTTAATCCACCAAGTCGTCGTGAAACTTGGTTAGCTTCTTCGAGATTATCAAACCATCTTGCGCTTTGGAGTATGTCTACAATGGATAATGTGTTAGCCCCTATAGAACGTTCATCGCTTCTGTAAAATTGATTTCCAAACTTTACTACATAAATCTTCATTCTGTATCCTCCCATTTAATATCTAGTATCGAAATTCCAAACTTACGAATAGCATCACTTGCATCAGCAACACACTGACTTGCCACTTTATATGTTTCTTCTGCAGAAACACCATACTCCCGTTCGAACTTTACTTTCGCTACATTCAGTTCTTGATTTCTTAGTTTTGCTACTCTGCGGTGTCTGTTGTTCATTTTTCTTCACCTCTGTTTTGTTATCACCATTTCTTTGTTGAAAATCCACAACGTCTATACTGTTTAATTCGTTTCTTAGGCCTTTCTAGATCAATCAGAATAAATCTGTCGGATATATGATAATCTTCTATTACAGCCGTATACATTGGATTCGGAACCGAGTACCATGATCTTTTTTTATCAAACTCATCCGCATCATCTCTTGTAATTTCTATCATGTTAGCAGACATTAGATAGCCCTCTTCTTCTGCCTCGGATGGGTGGGAATTTGTATCCCAGCTTCGAGGAAACCTGGCCAAATCTCTTTTTAAATAAACTTGAACATTCATTCCGCTTCCTCCTCATCGATCTCTATCTCGACATCTCTGCCTTCTAAAATCTGTTTGGTATCAATGCTTTTTGTTTTCAACGCCAACCCACCGTCTTTTTGTGCAGCAACAATGGTAATCGTCATTGCCTTTGTTCCGTCTGGTATATGGAGCATTATCTGTCTACTCATCCTTCCGCCACCTCTTCCACTGGCACAGCAAATGGCCAGTATCTTTCATCAATTGCTTTGATCTGTTTTTCGGTCAGTTGGTAGTGGTGTGCAAGGTATTGTGGCAGGTAAGCTGTTGATACTAGTTTAACTTCATTACTGCAACTGATCTCCTTGACAAGGTACTCGCCAGCAATTATTACACTGTACAACGGCTCTTTCTCGACCTCGTAGCCGTTGTACAAGCTCAATAGTGTTTCATATGATTGTCTCGTTGCCCAAGCGAGTAATTCTTCTCCTTGTTCTTGCGTCACTATGCCATCTCGTACAAACCAATCACAGAAATAATATGAATCACCATCTTTAGATTTGATTAAATACGCTATTTTTTCAGCTTTCGTAAAAGGGTCCGTAGATTTCTCAAGCCAACCGGCCACGAGTTGTGGAATAACTAGCTTCTTCGGTTCGTCTATTTTTTTCATTAACGTAATACCTGCATTTATACTCTCGTTATAGCAAGCAGCTAGTGCATCATTTCCTATCACTTTAATACTTTCTAACTTTTTGATTGCTTCCTGTTTATTCATCGCTGTTCCTCCTAAAAAATTAACTGCCAAAGCAATATAATCACTTTCAATGATACAAATCCCACCAGTGCAATAATTACAGATATAAACGCACAGTTTATGAAACAGCCAACTAAGGCGCTTGCTTCTTCTAACCAGTCTTTCATTACTGTTCCTCCTTCAACCATAAATTTGGAAAATCATCGGCATATATCTCTATTGCGCCAAATAACTTGATCGCTGATTTTGATTTTCCATGTATGTCAGGACTGATTAAACGATCATAATAATCCTGACTGATTGTTTTTCCCTTGTACTGATAACGTGTAGCCGCAGTGTAATATACTGCTGTCTTGCTCAGATAAAGATATTTTGCTAAATCAGCCGATATCCGTAACAAAATGATTCTATTCTTACTTTTAATTCCACAATTTAGCAATGCTGGGACATTCCCATTTTCATCTTTTAAAGAATCGATGTAGTCAGTAGCTAAGATAATCACTCTACCTCCAATAACTCGCTATTCTCGTGTATATTTCCGGTGACTTCATATTCGTATCCCATCTTTTGGTGGCTGAATATTCTATATTCCATTCCACTAATTAATGATTTACAAACTAATCCGGAATGAAACTCGGATTCTTGTACAACCGTTTTTTCATTAACTAAATGATCAAAACCATTACTTACATTAACCAGAACTACATCCCCTTCAAATATTTCTACGCCATTCTTATCTTTCAGTCCTGTGGATTGCATAAGCACATATTTATCTGGAGCCATTTCAGCATGAGTGATCAACCTTCCTGCTTGCCCATATTTCATTTCTTGTCCAATTGTTTTACCTTTAAATGGTGTGTACCACGATCGAAATCTCGGTATCATTTGCTGCCCTCCATGTATTCGTCTAATATCTCTTTATATTTCTCTACAAATTTGAAACGATCTTGATGAAGTTTCTTGCTCCAATTTGTTTGCCGATCCAGCTCACGCATCTGATCGAACCCTTTTTGAATTTCGTTGTAATAAAATTCAATGTTTGCTGCTGCTTTCCAATGCCTGCTACTTCGCACTCCTGCTCCTGTTTCAGCCATTTCCAACTTAACTAATTCCGCTCGTTCTTTTGATTTTTTGTCTTTCTGAATCTTCATCATGATTTTCTTGAGGATGATATCACTATATTGTGTAATGAGATCCATTATTTCTCCTCCACATACCTAAACTGTCGTCCTTTTGAATCAATCCATAAGCTCCTAGCTCTATCCCAGATGATGTTTTTGCTTAATCCAGTAATTTCAGATAACTGTTCAGCAGTACCTGTTACTAGAATTCGATCACCATGCCAGATTGCAATTTTTCTTGGCGTTCTCCGTTTGGGCTTTTCAGTCCACATTGATTTGCCGATCCTTTGGACTTCTGCAACTATTTCTTTGTCTTCTTGCCAAGATTCTGACTTGGTTAATTCAACAATTCGTTTCATTGTTGCTTTCTTATCCACGTTTATTCCTCCAATCTACGAATTTCCCTTCTTAAATTCTCTATGTGCAAATCGATTGCCTTTCTCGCCGTTTCATTGACCATCACTGCCTTTGTTCGTTCTAGATCGTCAATTTCACGTTGAATGCTTCGAATTCGCATTTGAATCACTTCTTCTGTTGTCATGATGGACCACCTCGTTAAAAACGCTCTTCCTTGAACGTATTCCGATATTTTTTAGCTAATATCAACGGCGCTTGATATTGATGACAGAACAACTTTGCCTTGATCTTAAAGTCTTTTGTCTGCATTCCTTTGACATCTACGACTTTGACAAGTTTGCCGTTTTTATAAAATGTGAAGTCGGGAATATACTCGATCTTGCGATACTTCTTTCCGTCTAGTTCAAATTTCGGCATCAGCTCAAATCTTTCCTGAAGTTTTACTTTCCAGCCATTTGCTTCAGCTTGCCACAAGGCTAGATCGTAATACTCTGCTTCTGCGATAGAATCAAACTTGATACCTCGATGAACAGTTTTTTTATTACGGTATTTATTCATGCGATACTACCTTTCACTGGTTTTATGCGCTTGTCTGCTGTTTGTTGGAATTTCAGCGCATAACCTTCTGAATTCTTAAATATCCTAGAAACAATTCTTTCACCGTAGGCTTCTCTTAGTTCAGGACCAGATAAGTTTGTTGTGATGATCGTTGCCTTGTTCTGTCTGGCTTCTAAGAGCGTGTTTAACGTGTTGTTTGTAAACTGCCTACTATTTGATACCCCACTACCTAATTCAGCTCCAATATCGTCAAAAACCACCAAATCAGTTGTTTTAATATCGGCTATAAGCGATCCTTCAATTTCTTTTCTCAGTTCAGTATTGTTATAAGAAAACTTTATTTGCTCTAATAATTCTTGATAGCTTATAAAAAGTATTTTCTTGTCATAATTTGAGCGCTCAAGTATTTCCCAAGCTGTGGCCATTGATAAGTGGCTTTTTCCGCTTCCTGATTTCCCTGATAGAATGAAATGTGCAGGATGGTTCAGCAGAACCTCATTCGTATAGCTTTTTGCTTTTTCTAAAGCGATTTTTGTTTCTTGATCCACTACGTGATAATTTTCCATTTTGCATTTAAACAAAGTTTTATCTGTTAATACCGAACCATTTTGAAAAAAACTCAACGCTCGTGCTTTTAAGCTATCGTTATATATCCGTTCGGTCTGTATATCCTCTTTCACACGTAACGCTTTATAACCACAACTCATGCATGTTGGTTTACAACGTTCTGAACCATCCTTATTTTTAGCTCGCCAACTATACAAAGGTT
>OJIW01000100.1_pt1 | contig 22992 bp, 17 predicted proteins | sample 1596041 | NCBI WGS metagenome assembly OJIW01 (sample SAMEA4350119, study PRJEB24818) | metagenome | biome: human; feature: gut; material: faeces | place: Denmark | collected 2013-09 | reverse complement strand
GTGCGGATATGGGGATTGCCTTTGACGGGGATTTTGACCGCTGCTTCCTGTTTGATGAAAAAGGCCAGTTTATAGAAGGGTACTACATTGTCGGTCTGCTGGCGGAAGCGTTTCTGGAGAAGAATCCGGGGGCGAAAATTATCCACGACCCGCGCCTGTCCTGGAACACCGTGGATGTGGTGACGGCGGCAGGCGGTAAACCGGTGATGTCAAAAACCGGACACGCGTTTATCAAAGAGCGGATGCGCCATGAAGATGCCATTTACGGCGGCGAGATGAGCGCGCATCACTATTTCCGCGATTTTGCGTACTGTGACAGCGGGATGATCCCGTGGCTGCTGGTGGCGGAGCTGCTGTGTCTGAAAGGACAGTCGCTGGGTGAACTGGTCCGTGACCGGATGGCGGCATACCCGGCGAGTGGAGAAATAAACAGCACGCTGGCGGAGCCAGCGGCAGCGATAGCGCGGGTGGAGCAGCACTTTTCCCGGGAAGCGCTGACGGTGGACAGAACGGATGGCATCAGCATGTCGTTTGTCGACTGGCGCTTCAATTTACGCTCTTCCAATACCGAACCGGTGGTGCGCCTGAACGTGGAATCGCGCGGAGATATCCCGTTGATGGAAGCGCGAACGCGCACTCTTCTGGCGTTACTGAATCAGTAATGCCGGTGCTTCCTTTGCCCGGTTATGGGCCAAAGGCGACTAACAGGAACCACGATGACACATCTAAAGAAGCGCGAACGCGCCAAAACCAATGCGTCGTTAATTTCGATGGTGCAACGTTTTTCGGATATCACCATCATGTTTGGCGGGCTATGGGTAATCTGCGAATTAAGCGGTTTGCCTTTCCTGTACATGCACCTGCTGGTGGCGTTGATCACGCTGGTGGTTTTTCAGATGCTCGGCGGGATAACGGATTTTTATCGCTCATGGCGCGGCGTCAAAATATCCACTGAGCTGGTGCTGTTGCTGCAAAACTGGACGCTGAGCCTGATTTTTAGCGCAGGTTTAATTGCCTTTAATAACGATTTCGATAACCGTCTTGCGGTCTGGCTGGCGTGGTATCTGCTGTCAAGCGTGGGTCTGGTGTTGAGCCGTTCGTTTATTCGCTACGGTGCGGGATGGCTGCGTAATCGCGGTTACAACACCCGCCGGGTAGCGGTGGCAGGCAACCTGCCCGCCGGGCAAATGCTACTGGACAGCTTTCGCCATGAACCGTGGCTGGGGTTTGAAGTAGCCGGTGTCTATCACGATCCTGTTCCAGGGAAAAACTCCCGCGACTGGGCCGGGAATTTGCAACAACTGGTGGATGACGCTAAAGCTTCACGCATTCATAACGTCTATATCGCTATGTCGATGAACGATGGCGCCAGTGTGAAAAAACTGGTGCGCGATCTGGCCGACACGACCTGCTCAGTGATCCTCATCCCCGATGTCTTTACCTTCAACATCCTGCATTCACGGATTGAAGAGATGAACGGTGTTCCGGTGGTGCCGCTGTATGACACGCCGCTCTCGGGCATTAACCGTCTGTTGAAGCGTGCGGAAGATATCGTGCTGGCCTCGCTGATCCTGCTGCTGATTTCCCCGGTGCTGTGTGGCATTGCGTTACTGGTGAAACTGACCTCAAAAGGACCGGTAATTTTCCGCCAGACCCGTTACGGCATGGATGGGAAGCCGATCAAAGTCTGGAAGTTTCGTTCAATGAAAGTGATGGAAAACGACGCGGTGGTGACGCAGGCGACGCAAAACGACCCACGCGTGACGCCGGTGGGGAATTTTCTGCGCCGGACGTCGCTGGATGAGTTACCGCAGTTTATTAACGTGCTGACGGGAGGGATGTCTATCGTCGGGCCACGTCCGCACGCGGTGGCGCATAACGAACAGTACCGCCAACTGATTGAGGGTTACATGTTACGTCATAAGGTGAAGCCGGGCATTACCGGTTGGGCGCAAATCAACGGCTGGCGGGGGGAAACCGATACGCTGGAAAAAATGGAAAAACGTGTGGAATTTGACCTCGAATATATTCGCGAGTGGAGCTTATGGTTCGATATCAAAATTGTTTTTCTGACGATATTTAAAGGCTTTGTGAACAAAGCGGCGTATTAACATGAGCTTACGAGAAAAAACGCTGAATGGCGCGAAGTGGTCGGCAATTGCCACGGTGATCATTATTGGCCTCGGACTTATCCAGATGACCGTCCTGGCGCGGATTATTGATAATCACCAGTTCGGGTTGTTGACCGTGGCGCTGGTGATCATTGCGCTGGCCGACACGTTGTCTGACTTTGGCATTGCCAACTCCATTATTCAGCGCAAAGAGATTGGCTACCTTGAACTGACCACCTTGTACTGGCTCAATGTCGGACTCGGTATTGTGGTATGCGTGACGATGTTTCTGCTTAGCGAGACAATTGCCAACGTACTCAATAACCCCGAACTGGCTCCGCTCATCAAAACGTTATCACTGGCGTTTGTGGTGATACCGCACGGCCAGCAGTTTCGCGCGCTGATGCAAAAAGAACTGGCTTTTAACAAAATCGGCATGATTGAGACCAGTTCGGTGCTGGCCGGCTTTACCTTTACCGTGGTGAGCGCCCATTTCTGGCCGCTCGCGCTGACGGCTATTCTTGGGTATCTGGTGAACAGTACGCTACGTACGCTGTTGTTCGGCTATTTTGGTCGCCAGATTTACCGTCCGGGGCTGCATTTCTCGCTGGCTTCCGTTTCGTCAAACCTACGTTTCGGCGCATGGCTGACGGCGGATAGCATTATTAATTATATCAATACCAATCTTTCTACGCTGGTGCTGGCCAGAACGTTGGGGGCAAGCGTCGCGGGGGGATTCAATCTTGCCTGGAACGTGGCGGTTGTACCGCCAATCAAACTGAACCCGATCATTACCCGCGTTCTGTTTCCGGCGTTTGCCAAAATTCAGGACGACAGCGAAAAATTGCGGGTGAATTTTTACAAACTACTGTCGGTGGTCGGGATCATCAATTTTCCGGCGCTGCTGGGATTAATGGTGGTATCGAACAATCTGGTGCCGCTGGTATTTGGCGAGAAGTGGAACGGTATTGTCCCCGTCCTGCAATTGTTGTGCATTGTCGGGCTACTGCGCTCTGTCGGGAATCCGATCGGTTCACTGCTGATGGCGAAGGCGCGGGTTGATATCAGCTTCAAATTCAATGTGTTCAAAACCTTTCTGTTTATTCCGGCCATTTTCATCGGTGGACATCTGGCGGGGGCGACAGGCGTGACGCTGGGCTTTTTGCTGGTTCAGGTGATTAACACCATCCTCAGTTATTTCGTGATGATCAAACCTGTTCTGGGTTCCAGCTACCGTCAGTACATGCTCAGTCTGTGGCTACCGTTGTATCTCTCCTTGCCAACCGTTGTTGTGAGCTATGCGCTGGGTTTTACCCTGCGCAACCAACTGCCGTTAAGCGCGGTGCTGGGGTTGCAAATCGCGGCGGGAACGCTGGCGTTTGCGGTGATGATTGTGCTGTCGCGCCACCCGCTGGTGGTGGAAATAAAACGCCAGCTCTGTCGCAGTGAAAAAATGAAAACCTTGCTCCGTGCAGGATAAGAACAACGCTTTAAGAGGTCATAATGAAACTATTAATTTTGGGCAACCATACCTGCGGGAACCGAGGGGATAGCGCTATTCTGCGCGGTTTGCTGGATGCCATTAACGCGCAGCGTCCCGAGACTGAAGTCGATGTTATGAGCCGCTACCCGGTAAGCTCCTCATGGTTACTCAATCGTCCGGTGATGGGCGATCCGTTATATTCGCAGATGAAGCAACACAACAACGCCGCGGGCGTGATGGGTCGGGTGAAGAAAGTCTTGCGCCGTCGCTATCAGCACCAGGTGCTGCTCTCGCGCGTCACCGACTCCGGTAATCTGCGCAACATCGCTATCGCCCAGGGATTTACCGATTTTGCCCGTTTACTGTCGCGCTATGACTCCATCATCCAGGTCGGCGGATCGTTTTTTGTTGATTTGTATGGCGTGCCGCAGTTCGAACATGCCCTGTGTTCATTTATGGCGAAAAAACCGCTGTACATGATTGGGCACAGCGTGGGGCCATTCCAGGATGAGCAGTTTAATCAACTGGCAAACTACGTTTTTGGCCACTGTAACGCGCTGATTTTGCGCGAATCAGTTAGTCTGGAACTGATGAAACGCAGCGCAATAACCACGGAAAAGGTAGAGGCAGGCGTGGATACCGCCTGGCTGGTCGACAATCATCATGAGGATTTTGAGCCAGGCTATGCCGTACAGCACTGGTTGCAAATGGTGGCAAAGCAGAAGACTGTGGCCATTACTTTGCGTGAGCTGGCGCCCTTTGATAAGCGTCTGGGGACGACGCAACAGGCTTATGAACAAGCCTTTGCCGGGGTAGTGAACCGCATTCTCGATGAAGGGTACCAGGTGATAGCGTTGTCAACCTGTACCGGTATCGATAGTTACAACAAAGATGACCGTATGGTGGCGTTGAACCTGCGTCAGCATGTTAACGACCCGGCCCGTTATCATGTGGTAATGGATGAACTCAACGACCTTGAGATGGGAAAAATTCTCGGGGCATGCGACCTGACGGTGGGCACTCGCCTGCACTCAGCCATCATCTCGATGAATTTTATGACGCCCGCCATCGCCATTAACTATGAGCATAAATCGGCAGGGATCATGCAGCAACTGGGGCTACCGGAGATGGCCGTCGATATTCGCCATTTGCTGGATGGCAGCCTTGAGGGCAAAGTCGCCGATATTCTCGGACAGCTTCCTGACCTGAACATACGGGTAGGGGACGCGGTTATGCGTGAACGCGAACGTGGGGTGCGTATGGTGCAGTCGGTATTAACGCGCATTGAGGGGGAAAAATGAAGATTGGTTTTTTCCTGCTTAAATTTCCACTCTCCTCAGAGACCTTCGTATTAAATCAGATCACTGCGTTCATCGATATGGGCTATGAGGTGGAGATTGTCGCGATGCATAAGGGCGATCTTGAAAATACGCATGCCTCATTTAATACCTACCAATTGGGCGACAAAACGCGTTGGTTGCTGAATGAACCGGACGGCAAACTGGCAAAGCTGAAATTCAGGGCGGCGGCTGCATTGCAGGGCATCACCCGCGCAGCCACCTGGAAAGCGCTGAATATCTCTCGCTATGGCGACGAGGCGCGCAATTTGATTTTGGCGGCTATTTGCGGTGGGAATCCGCAGGCATTTCAGGCGGATGTCTTTATTGCGCACTTTGGCCCGGCAGGCGTGACGGCTGCCAAACTGCGTGAGCTGGGAATGATCCGCGGGAAAATAGCCACGGTATTTCATGGCGTTGATGTTTCGCACCGGGATGTATTGGCCCGCTATACCCCCGAATATCAGCAACTGTTTCAGCGCGGTGACTTGATGCTGCCCATCAGCAATCTCTGGGCCGGACGTTTAAAAAACATGGGATGTCCGCCGCAGAAAATTGCCGTCTCGCGTATGGGAATCGATATGACGCGCTTTACCCCGCGCCAACTGAAATCGCCAGCCGCGCCGTTGGAGATTATTTCTGTCGCTCGCTTAACCGAGAAAAAAGGGCTGCACGTCGCTATCGAAGCCTGCCGGCAGTTGAAAGAGCAGGGCGTCTTATTTCGCTATCGCATTCTTGGCATTGGTCCCTGGGAACGTCGTCTGCGGACGCTGATCGAACAATACCAACTCGATGATGTGATTGAGATGCCCGGCTTTAAACCCAGCCATCAGGTGAAGGAGATGCTTGAGCAGGCAGATGTATTTCTGTTGCCTTCCATCACCGGCAGGGATGGCGATATGGAAGGGATCCCGGTAGCGCTGATGGAGGCGATGGCGGTGGGGATCCCGGTCATTTCTACGGTTCACAGCGGGATCCCTGAGCTGGTGGAATCGGGTACATCTGGCTGGCTGGCGCCGGAAAACGATGCTCAGGCGCTGGCTGAACGGTTGGCGGCATTCAGCCAGCTCGACAGTGAGCAGGTGCAACCGATTGTGCAATGCGCGCGAGAAAAAATTGAAGCTGAATTTAATCAGTTAGCGATCAATAAACAGTTAGCCAGCCTGCTGCAAACGATGTAAATCGAGGTTGTATGTCAGAGAAAAAACTCTCACGTCGTAGTTTTCTGGCGGCAGGCTCTGCGCTTGTCGTGCTGCACTCTCCCATTAGCCGGGCGCTTGAATCATCTGGCAGCGTCAATATTCAGGATTACAACCCAAAGGATTGGGTCGCATCTTTCAGGCAGGCATTCACGGAAGGGCAAACGGTAGTCGTACCCGAAGGGCTGGAATGTAAGAATATCAATACCGCGATTGTTATTCCGCCAGGCAAAACGCTATCGGTGCAAGGCCGCATAAGCGGCAAGGGGCGTGGGCGCTTTGTTCTGCAGGATGGATGCAAGGTCATGGGCGAGCAGGGCGGTAGCCTGAGGAACGTTACTCTCGATGTGCGGGGTTCGGACTGCGTGATAAAAGGGATTGCCATGAGTGGTTTTGCTTCGGTGACGCAAATCTACATCGGCGGCAAAACCTCAAGGCTGATGCGCAATCTGACGATCGATGATATTACCGTTACGCGCGCTAACTATGGGATCCTGCGTCAGGGCTTTCATAACCGCATGGACGGCGTAAAGATCACGAACAGTCGTTTTAGCGATTTGCAGGGTGACGCTATCGAGTGGAATGTGGCGATAAATGACAGCAATATCCTCATTTCTGATCATGTTATCGAACGTATCAACTGTACTAACGGCAATGTGAACTGGGGTATCGGTATCGGGCTGGCGGGGAGTACTTATGACAATAGCTATCCCGAGGAACTGGCGGTAAAAAACTTTGTGGTGGCGAACATCACCGGTTCCGACTGCCGACAGTTAGTCCATGTGGAGAACGGCAAACATTTTGTCATTCGTAATATTACCGCGCGAAATATCACTCCGGATTTCAGTAAGAAAGCGGGCATTGATAATGCAACGGTCGCGATTTATGGGTGTGATAATTTCGTTATTGATAATATCAATATGGAGAATAGCGCCGGTATGCTCATTGGCTATGGCGTCATCAAAGGACGATATTTATCCATTCCGCAAAACTTTAAATTAAATAATATTCATCTGGATAACTCAAAACTGGAATACAAATTACGCGGCATGCAGATATCCTCGGGCAATGCCACGTCATTTGTGGCCATCACTAATGTGGCGATGAAGCGGGCCACGCTGGAGTTGCACAACCAACCGCAACACCTTTTCTTACGTAACATCAAGGTTATGCAGCAATCCACGACGGGACCTGCGCTAAAGATGCATTTTGATCTGCGCCAGGATGTACGCGGTAAATTTATGGCTAAACAGGATACCTTGCTATCGCTGGCGAATATCCATGCGGTAAACGAAACCGGGCAAAGTTCAGTTGACATTGACCGTATAAACCATCAGGTGGTTAATGTTGAAGCGGTGAATTTCCGACTACCGGGACAGGGGAGGTAACTTTGCGACCATTCCTGGCTCGAATTGAACCTACTTGAGCTTAAGATTACTGCATTCCGCAGATAAGCGGCGTAACATGCGCTGTATCGGTGTAATGTAATTCATACTGGCTAAAACAAGCTAAAAAGCTATAATTCAGCAACAATTGAATAGGTGAATGACTTAATGACTAATTTGAAAGCAGTTATTCCGGTAGCGGGCCTCGGGATGCACATGTTGCCTGCCACGAAGGCAATCCCTAAAGAGATGCTGCCGATCGTAGACAAGCCGATGATTCAATACATTGTCGACGAGATTGTAGCTGCTGGCATTAAAGAAATCGTTCTGGTAACGCATGCGTCAAAGAATGCAGTAGAAAACCACTTCGATACATCTTATGAACTCGAATCGTTGCTTGAGCAGCGTGTCAAGCGCCAGTTGCTGGCTGAAGTGCAGTCCATCTGTCCTCCAGGCGTGACTATCATGAACGTTCGCCAGGCGCAATTACTCGGTCTTGGTCATTCAATTCTTTGTGCTCGTCCAATTATCGGGGACAACCCGTTCGTCGTCGTATTACCGGACGTCGTTCTGGATACCGCAAGTGCGGACCCTCTGCGCTACAATCTGGCTGCCATGGTTGCTCGTTTTAATGAAACCGGGCGCAGTCAGGTGCTGGCTAAGCGTATGGATGGCGATCTGTCCGAGTACTCGGTTATTCAGACCAAAGAGCCTTTGGACAACGAAGGTAAAGTCAGCCGTATCATTGAATTCATTGAGAAACCAGATCAGCCGCAAACGCTGGATTCCGATCTGATGGCGGTAGGGCGCTATGTGCTTTCGGCTGATATTTGGGCTGAATTAGAGCATACACAACCTGGTGCCTGGGGCCGTATCCAGTTAACAGATGCGATTGCAGAACTGGCGAAAAAACAGTCTGTCGATGCCATGTTAATGACGGGCGACAGTTACGACTGCGGTAAAAAAATGGGTTATATGCAGGCGTTCGTTAAGTATGGTTTGCGTAATCTGAAGGAAGGGGCTAAGTTCCGCAAGAGCATCGAAAAGCTACTGGCTGAGTAGGGCTCTGGAGCGATGCTATACATTGATTAAATGTATAACTATGAACGGCAGTTGGGTATTTAAAAACCAAACGGGTTTTTAGAATGCCGCTGCCGTTTTTTTATTTAAATCAATCACTAAAAAAAGCAGTTGTATTTATATTGGGTGATTTTACGCAGGAATTGTCCTTGTCATAAAGTGCGATTAGGACCACAATACATCATCAAATTTTAACATGTTCTGACTGCGTAAAAACGCAGCAGGGCAGCAGACTTTCTATGCGTTTAGTGCACTGGTAGCTCTTGAGCCAGGGGCGGTAGCGTATCTCGCATTAGCAAATGAACGTAAAATATTGTCTGGTGGCTGATAAAACATATCGTGGTTAAAAACTATCAGATCGAGCAGATAGGGGACGGCAATGAAGGTATTAGTGACTGGTGGGACCGGGTTTCTTGGTACTGCTTTAGTCCAGGCGTTGAAATCAGCGGGGCATCAGGTGATATTAACAACGCGTCGACAGGAAGATATTGAACAGGGAATTTACAACCTGGGTGATATTTCAGCTGAAACCAACTGGGTAAACCTTTTGCAAGGGTGCGATACCGTCATTCATACTGCGGGAAGGGCACATATCCTGAATGATAATGCTCAGAATGCCTTAGCGGAATTTCGGCGTGTTAATCACGACGCGACCTTGAAGTTAGCTAAAGACTCTGCCATCTGCGGCGTTAAGCATTTCATTTTTGTCAGTTCGATTGGAGTGAACGGCAATGCCACCTCAGGCTCCCCCTTCACTGAAGCGACAGAGCCCCGGCCAACTTCTGACTATGCCATTTCTAAACTTGAGGCTGAGCAAAGTCTGCGGCAAACCTTTACCAAAAGCGAAATGGCGCTAACCATTGTCCGTCCTGCGCTGATTTGTGGTGAAAATGCGCCAGGTAATATTCAGCGCCTGTTAAAACTGGTGTCGAAAAATCTGCCATTACCGTTTAAGAACGTCAAAAACAAACGTGCGCTGGTGTCGTTGGACAACGTTGTCAGCTTTATTAAAGAATGCGTCGTGAATGAGAAGTCGAAAAATCAACTCTACCTGCTCGCGGATGTAGAGCGACCTTCAACCGAGGATATGATTAACGCCTTTGCGACTGGAATGGGTATTCACGCAAAAATTATCTATTTCCCGAAGAGCGTCATGAAATTATTACTTTCGGCCGTGGGTAAAGGTGGGATTTACGATCAGTTATTCGGTGATCTTGAAGTTGATGCCAGTAAATCGAGAGAGCAACTGCACTGGACACCACCGATCACACTGCATGAAACTATGAAAAAAACGGCGAAATATTATATCGAAGGTAATAAATAATGTTGAATTTAGGGATCGTAATATTCGCATTTTTAGTGTCATGTGCACTGACCTGGGGATTACGCGGTTATGCGATTAAACATAACGTGATTGACCTACCAAACCAGAGAAGTTCACATTCTGTACCGACTCCGCGTGGGGGAGGGGTGGCTATTGTCCTGACGCTTTTAGCCGCGCTGGTGTGGTTTTATTTCAGCAACGCGCTGACGGTAGATGGTTTCTTAGGTTTGTTCATTCCGGGGTTAATTGTTGCAGTAATCGGGTTCCTGGATGACCACGGTCATATTGCGGCACGCTGGCGTCTACTGATGCATTTCCTGGCTGCGGCAATTGGCCTATATTTCTTGGGTTCTTTCCCGATTATTACTCTGTTTGGTTACGATCTCTCATTATCATGGATTGGGATGATTCTGGGCTGCTTTTATTTAGTCTGGATGTTGAATTTATACAATTTCATGGATGGGATTAACGGTTTAGCCAGTTCGGAAGCGATCACCTTTGCGGCAAGCAGTGCGTTGTTAATGGTTGTCAACCAGTATACGGCTGCTTCTGATAGCATCTATCCGCTGACACTTGCCCTTGCTGGCGCTGCTGCTGGTTTTATTATCTGGAACTTCCCGGCTGCCAAAATCTTTATGGGTGATGCCGGGAGCGGTTTCCTCGGCATAACCATCGGGCTGATGATCCTCCATATTGCGAAAGTCGATTCACACTTCTTTATTGCAGAGTTATGTTTGCTGGGGGTTTTCATCGTCGACGCCACTACCACACTGCTGCGCAGAGTCGTGGCTGGGAAGAAAGTCTACGAAGCGCATGCGAGCCATGGTTATCAGAACTTGGCCCGGAAATATGGCAGTCATGTTCCGGTGACGTTGATGGCGATTGCCGTTAACCTGCTCTGGCTCTTGCCAATTGCTTATCTAATAGCAGATGCCAAAATTGATGGCCTTGTGGGACTGATTATCGCCTGGTTACCACTGTTCTTTGTTGCATTTAAATGTGGTGCTGGCGTGAAAGATAAAGAGAGCAACGTCAATGCATGACCTGATGATTTTGGGGGCTGGTGGTCATGGACGCACGCTATGCGAATTGGCCAGACTACTGGGCTATGCGGGTATTGTGTTTCTCGATGATAATGCCTCCCTTTGCCATGAGACCAACAAACTCATCATTGGTAAAATTTCAGAGCTACCGTTACACATCAACAGTGCTAATAACGTCGTTATTGGCATTGGAAATAATAAAGTCAGGGAACAACTCTATCAGCAGGTTATCAGCCTGGGTATCCAACCTGTCACGCTTATACATCCGTCTGCATTTGTCAGCCCATCGGCAACGATAGCTGATGGTTCAGTGATATTAGCAGGAGCGGTGGTGGGGGCTAACGCAAAATTAGGTGTGGCTACAATTGTAAATAGTCATTCGACGGTAGATCACGATTCTATTCTCGGCGATTTTGCTCATTTAGGTGTTGGGGTTCATCTTGCAGGAAGTGCTGAAATTGGGAAATCAGCTTTTCTGCAGGCTGGTACAGTGGGTGGTTATAATGCAAAAGTGGACGATTACTCAGTGTGTCCTGCTGGTACTGTTTTATAAACTGAAGGCAAGCTTTAACGAGGCGACTAGTTTTTAGTATGCTAATTTATTTAATATCTTTACCAAGACCAATAAAACGAATCATTACGTTATCTATCGATGTTGTACTGCTCTTATGCGCATTCTGGTTTGCGTTTTGGGTACGTATAGATTCACTGACACCGTTATATAGTACGTCGCATTGGCTATTGATATTTTCAATAATCGTCGTCACTTTGGCAATATTTGTCAGACTGGGGCTGTACCGTGCAGTTATTCGCTATATTACGGCTAAGATTCTGCTGGTCGTAGCAGTTGGTATGTTTATATCGTCCATATTGCTGATTATTGCGGCGTTCTATACAAATCTTTATCTGCCGAGAACGATTCCATTCATTTACTTCTCATTTGGCTTATTGCTTATTGCCGGTTCAAGACTCGGAATGCGAATGCTGGTAAACCGCGGCATGAAGCGGGGCACCCGAGTCGTCATTTACGGTGCTGGGGCGTCGGGTCGTCAGTTGCTGCCAGCGCTGAGCCAGATGGATGAATATTATCCGGTCGCTTTTGTCGATGACAATCGTGCCCTGCAGGGGCAGGTTATTCACGGAGTCAGCGTCTTTGCACCAGAAAAACTGGCCTGGCTGATTGAGAAATACGAAGCGAAGAAAATTTTGCTGGCGATGCCAAGTGCTAGTCGTTCCAGAAAGAATGAAGTGATTAAGACACTGGAAGGTCTACCCTGTGAGGTGCTTTCTATTCCTGGGATGGTCGACCTGGTAGAAGGTAAAGCGCGTATCGATGCGTTACGAAAAGTGGTCATCACCGACCTGCTGGGGCGAGATCCAGTTTCTCCAATTCCAGAATTAGTGTCTCGTAATATCAACGGGAAAACGGTTATGGTGACCGGTGCCGGTGGTTCTATTGGCTCCGAACTGTGTCGGCAGATAATCAAAAATAACCCCAATCAGATTATTCTGTTTGAGCTGTCAGAGTTCTCACTCTACTCCATTGATTCTGAACTGCGTAATCTGAATCTCAGCCAGGATTTGCAGGTGAAGATTTATCCAATTCTTGGTAACGTGCAGGATAAAGAGCATCTCGAAAGATTAATTAATGCATTCAAGGTTGATACGATTTATCACGCAGCGGCTTATAAGCATGTGCCTCTTGTTGAGTTCAACGTCCTTGATGGCGTTCGCAATAACATCTTCGGTACTTTGTACTGTGCCCAGGCGGCGGCGAACTGCGGTGTGGAAAACTTTGTTTTAATTTCCACCGATAAAGCGGTACGACCTACAAATACAATGGGTGCGACCAAACGTATCGCGGAGCTGGTGTTGCAGGCACTAGCGAAGGAATATAGCAAAACCTGCTTCAGCATGGTTCGTTTTGGCAACGTGCTAGGGTCTTCGGGCTCGGTTGTGCCGCTGTTTGAAAAACAGATTGCTTCTGGTGGTCCGGTCACGTTGACTCACAAAGATATCACGCGTTACTTCATGACTATCCCTGAGGCGGCTCAGTTAGTAATTCAGGCGGGAGCAATGGGAACCGGCGGCGATGTTTTTGTTCTCGACATGGGTGAGCCGGTGAAAATTATTGACCTTGCGCACCGTATGATTGCGCTGCAGGGGCTCTCCGTTCGCGATGACAATCATCCTTACGGCGATATAGCGGTGCAGACGACGGGCTTGCGTCCGGGTGAGAAGCTTTATGAAGAGTTACTCATTGGCGATAATGTTTCTACTACGCAGCACCCTCGCATAAAGACTGCAAATGAGGTCATGCTGCCGTGGAGTGAAATGAGTAAACTTCTTTCTGAACTGGATACCGCCTGCCGGGAGTTCGACTATGAGCGCGTACGTGAAATACTGTTGCAGGCACCTGCGGCGTTCAATCCAACCGATGGTATCTGTGATTTGCTCTGGAATGAAAGTATTAGTTAAGTAACGAATCGAGCCTGTAGAAGATCTGGCCGGATGCATAATAGCAATAAGGCCGATTTTACAAGGGACAATTACGATTGAGCGTAAGGGTGTATATTTGCGTCATTGTGGTAAAGGATTTATCCGTTTTTCAGAATATTATAGATAATATAGTTGATTACGTGGCAAGCGTGGTTGCGTGGACTTGCGTAAAATGTTGGCATCATTCTGCTATAGATACTGATAGTATTTCGAATATATTACACGTTTTCCGATGAAGACCAGCAAATGTGGTAGTGACTCACGTTAATTGAACGTGTATTCCTCAAAGAATGTACAGGCTTCTTTTCATGCTGTTCACCAGAACGAGGAAGGCAAATTGTTTTACGGGTAATTATCTCAATTCCTAATTGTTGCCAGTCGCTTCCAGTTGGTTTCTTCCATTCGTGGGCTAAATGTACAAGCGAGTACGTCGCCATGTGTTGTTCTGTATCATCCATGTTAAAGAGCCAGTGCTGCTGCGATTTTTATATTCACAAAGCTCCATTTGGTCTTATTCATCACAAATAAAGTGCGATATTAGTGCAAGCGACGGAGGCTAATGTTAGCTGCCAGCTTGTGTAAAATCGATCTTGAAACAAAAAAGAATTCAATGATATGGAAAGTGAAAAAGTCTCGGTTATCATGCCCGTTTACAATGGGAAATCTACAGTTGTACAATCGATTGATTCTATATTAAATCAGACTTACAAAAATATAAGGCTATATATCATTGATGATTGTAGTACTGATGGGACTCTAAATCTATTGGAGAGTCTTTATTCTACAAATAGCAAGGTTGTAATTTGTAGGAATAATAAAAATTTGGGAGTTGCAAAAACACGGAATGTTGGAATTGAAAAATCGCAGGGGGAATATATTGCATTCTGCGATTCAGATGATTTATGGAGTGAGACGAAACTAGAGAAACAATTAAATATACTCGATACAGGTGGTATTGATGTTGTTTGTGCCAATTATAGCACTATTAATATGAAAGGTGAAAAGATAGCTGAAGTTAACGCTCCACAATTCATTACTTATAAAATGATGCTAGGGAAAAACTACATCGCGAATTTAACTGGTATCTATAATGCAAAGAAACTAGGGAAGTTTTATCAAAAGAGTATTGGGCATGAGGACTATTTAATGTGGCTGGAAATATTAAGAGCAACTAATTATGCCCAATGCATACAAGAATATCTTGCACAATATAGGGTTTCAAGGGAATCATTATCAGCTAATAAGTTAGTTGCTGCTCGATGGACGTGGAATATCTATAGGAGGGAATTAGGATTATCAATATTCCCTGCGTTATATTTTTTCTCTCAATATGCCTTTCGGGGGCTGTTAAAGAAATTTTTAAATTAATTGTTTGAATAATGAACTATCCTAAGTTTTTTATTGCAGGATGTGTTACGTTATTTTTATAGAAAAATGTATAACAGGCTACACGCAGTACTTCTGCGATGAGTTTTGAGACCAAAATGCAATTTTATTAATTAGTCGCTTAGGACATAAATTTGCCTTAATGTATCTGGAAGTGAAAAAATTGGTAGGTTTATCATTAATTCTATTCTGGAATTAAAAAACGCAGGATAAAAAATTGTCTAGTTTTGCCAATAAAAAGAAAATGATCAAAGATGTATTCTTGGGTCTATATATTTTGCAATTGTTTAACTATGTTGCTCCTGTGATCATTATCCCTATAATTATCAGCCACATTGGGTTGGATAAATATGGTGAGCTGATATACATTACAGCTATATATCAAGTGGTTTCATTATTCGTTGATTTTGGATTTACCTATACATCGCCAGTAGCTGCGGCTCGATATCGTGATAATAAGAAAGAATTGCATGTATACCATACGACAATAATATTTCTGAAGAGCATGTTGTTTATTGTTGCTTTGATTACAGTAAGTTTGTTATCGTTGTTGAATTTTATACAGTCTTCACCTATTTATATTGTTGCAGTATTTTTATGTGCGATAGGGAATGTATTTACTCCTTTATGGCTGTTTCAGGGGTTAGGTGACTTTAAATTTCTATCATCATGTCAAATAATTACACGTGTGTTATTGTTTTTCTCGCTTTTAATTTATTTAATATGTGACGGGAAGAATCTATTCATTATTAGCCTGTTGCAGAATGGGAGTTTGCTCCTTTGTTATTTTTATGTCAGGAAAAGAACGTTTCCGATCAATATTAGACAGCTTGAACGTAAACAATGTCTTTCAGAAATTAAGCGAGCAGGAAACGTTTTCATTGGTGTGTTAGGAACAATTAGCTATGGTAGCTTAATACCTATATTAATTGGGAACTATTGCGGACATGTCAGTCTAGGTATTTATTCGATAGTACAAAAGCTTACTGCTGCTTGCCAAAGTTTAATTGTTCCTGTCTCTCAGTACATGCTCTCAGAGGTTTCGAAGCAACATACAACAAGCGAAACTGAATTCACTGCAAAAATTAAGCAAAGCCTGGTGATTCATTTAACAATAAGTTCAATAGCCTGTGTTTGTTATCTTCTATTTGGACAGTTTACAGCCCGGGTTATTGGTAATGTGAATGTTTCTTTTACAATAATTGCAATATCTTCCGTAATTACGATATTCTCATCTCTTAATAATGTACTTGGCGTACAGTTTTTAATACCAACAGATAACGTCAAATTGCTTAGAACCGCTAACATTATGTCCGGTATTATTGTTGTCTCAATATCATGGTTTATAATTAATCATTACAATGTGCTTGGTGGAGTCGCATTGAATCTTCTGGGTGAGCTATTGGTGTTTATATTTTTAGCCTGCGTTGCGAAACGAAAATGGAAAGGAGATAGCAACAGTGCAATTTAAGCGAACACCACTCTTGGTTGTGTATGTTAGCCTTCTGGTGATACTTATAGTTTCATTTTTAGTTGACGACAATGTGGTTAGATCGACTTATATTTTGGTAGTTGCTACTATAACAGTCTTCATTGTATCCTTTTTATGTAATAAAGTTACTTCCCCTGCCAGTCTCCTGATCATATCTTCGTTTGTTTTTTTAGGATGCAGGCCATTCCTGTCATTTTTTTCCAACTATGATTTTCGTATTGCGGATTGGTTTATCACTGGTTACATGGACGATAATGTTGCATATGCTAATTATGCCATCTCACTAATGTATTTCGGATATACTATAGCATTAGTTATTAGTAAGAACACTCGGGCCTTTCATGTCTCTGAGCGGGGAGGGCGATATTCTGCACCTTCTTTAAAGTTCCTGTTTATACTTTTCATTCTGGGTTCAGTAGGAATGGTCTTGAAGGGGCTTTATTTCTTCTACTATATAGAATCAAATAGTTATGTTGATATCTATCAGAATAATATAAGTGTACCGCTTGGTTATAATTTTCTTTCTAGCCTGTTCTACTACTCTTTTTTCTTAATTTGTGCCTTCTTTAAGAATTTCAGAGTCAGGAAAACTTTTCTTCTGGTGGCAGTTATTATAGCTGCCTTTAGTTCACTAAAGGGAAGCAGGGGGGAATTTATAACATTTTTGCTGACAGTAATCTGCATTTATTACAACGATATTCAAATTAGAAATAAAAAGCTCATTGCAAAAATGCTGATTGTCTTCTTGATAGTTTTCGCGTTGAGTGAGTTCATTTCTATGTGGCGGTCTGGTGGTAGTTTTATCGCCTTGCTGGAAGGAAATAACCCAATAGTGGATTTTTTATATGGAATGGGAGTGTCTTACATCACAGTTTTCCAGAGTGTAAAACTTCACATGGTTGATGGCATATCCAATATTTCATATTTATTTAGTCAGATTATCATTACGGTGACATCTATTCTTGGCATTGGGGTGGACCTGCCCTCAGTAAGTTATAGCAATCTGGCCTCTGCCACAGCTAATCCAGAACTATATAGTGAAGGATATGGGTTAGGTGGGAGTTATCTTTCTGAATCATTGTTGGCAATGGGTCTTATTGGATGCCTAATAATTCCCTTACTTGTACTTCTGATATTGAACAGCTCTGAAAAATTTACGAAAGAAAACCCACTAATATACTTTATTTATTTTAGTATTTTACCACCAATATTATTTATTCCCAGGGAAACATTGTTATACTTCTTCCCCTATTTACTGAAAAGTATATTTGTTGCATTCTTTATAGTTTTATACTCAAATTACAAAACTAGAGTGTCAGGATATGATCGAAAAAAATGTTAGTGTGATAATACCTAGTTATAACCGTGCACATTTATTGTGTAAAATTTTGCCTGGGTATTTTCAGGAAGAAGTACAGGAGGTTATTGTTATCAATGATTGCTCGACTGATAATACTCGTGATGTGTTATTGGAAATGCAATGTAAATTCCCAAATTTGGTTGTGCTTGAAAACGACAAAAATAAAAAACAAACTTTTTCAAAGAACCGCGGATTAGATATTGCGAAAGGGGAATACATTTTCTTTGGTGATGATGACTCATTTTTGCAGGAGGGAACAATTGCAAGAATGTTAGACACAAAGAAAAAAACGAACGCAGATATTGTCGGTGCCAGAATTCTTTACATGAATAATAATGAGACTGAATTTGCACAATGTATTGAGCGGCATAAACGCGAAGGCAGATTTGTAAGTGATCTAAGTAAAATGGAATTTAGTTTTACTGCCGAATTAGATTACCCGGTGGAGTGTTTTTATGCGCAAGCACTCATACTTGTCAGGCGCGAACTTATTGGCAGTTCACGTTTTAGCGAAATTTATACCGGAAATTGCTATCGGGAAGAAACAGATTTCATGTTAAGTTTGTATTTAAAGAAATACAAATTTGTTTATGACTCTCAGGCACTATTAATTAACTTACCACCACAACAGGCTACTGGTGGTGCAAGAACCGCTAACAAACTTAGATATCATTATGAGAGTGTAATAAATAATTATCGGTTCTTAAAAAAATTTAATCGACAAATTAATGAAGTAACCAACGATAACCACACGTTATTGTATCGCCAGCTTTATTTTATTTACTCAAAGTTATCCTCGTTCTCAAGGAAGTTTTTTTAATGATTATTTATATAGCTGCATTTAATGGCGATGGTGGTCAGGGAGGTGTGGAACGAGTAGTTTCACAACAAAAAAGAGTACTACAAAAGTTAAATCATACAGTAATTCTTGCTGATAAAAATTATTTTCGTTTGACACGGCTTGTGGCTAATAAAAAAATTCTGGTCTTGCTGTATCCTCTTTTAACATCATGTTATTTCTTTTTTAAAAAGATCTTTGGCCATAAATTTACCGTAATATCGCATGGATATTCATCGCCATTTTACAGTAATGATCTGTTAATAGCACATGGCAATATGAAATGTTACTCTCAGACAATAATGAAAAGAAATCTTCGGTTATTATCTGGCAGCGGGGTCATAGCATTCTATGAAAAATGCGCCGGAAGATTTTCGAAAAAAATTTGGGCAGTATCCAGAAGAGTAAAAAGAGAATGGAAAGAATATTATGACGTAAATGTTAGTAAAATTGATGTGGTTAGAAATTATATCAATTTGAATAAATTCACTGAAGATGAAGTGGCTGTTCAGCGGTACATTACTTTTGTAGGGCGGCTTGAAAAAGGAAAGGGCGTTGCGGAACTCATTGATATCTGCAGTGCTCATCCTGAATTTCAGTTTAATCTGGTGTCGAGTATACCTCCGCCAGAAGAATTAAATATTTTAAATAACGTTACATTTAGCATTGGTGTTCCTTATGAGTCGATGCCACAAGTCTTTAAAGAGGCTAAATTATTAATTTTACCTTCAATGTATGAGGGTTTTGAGCTGGTTACAGTTGAAGCATTATGTTGTGGCACACCTGTAGTAGGATATGATGTCGGGGCTATAAGTGAACTGTATTCAGACAGGCATCCAGGTGTTTTCATGGTTGAAAACAAAGACGAACTTATTTCTATGATTGGCCATGTTATGAATCAGCCGGATGTTGATTATTTGAAATTGAGGCGAGATATTTACGAGCAACGAAATGTTTTCTCTGAAAATCACTACGAAGAGATAATGAAAAAGGCTTTTGAAAATGGGCGTTGAAAAATTCTGTCTGATATCAATAAATTCTTACAATGAATTAACAGGTGGTGGATTATACTTACGTACGCTGGTTGCCTTTCTCAAAAAACAAAAGTTAGAGCTTACACTCATCGATAAAAAAAATGCAGTGATAAACTTTACGCCTACCTTTGAGGAGCATTTTTCTTGTTCTAAAGGTCGTATGCAAGATGTAATCTCAAGATTATTTCTTTTGCCATCCTTTTATATGGTGTATCTCTTTTCCATTATTCGTATATGCCGTCTAAATGATATTATAGGATTACATAACTCACGGCTTGGTATAATCTGCTGTTTATTAAAATTTCTTTTTCCAAAAAAGAAATTCATTTTGTTTACTGATAATTTTGAATATCATCTCTTACAGCAGAAAAAGACAACCATAGGAACAGTTTTTGAAAGAATTATTGTAAAACTGAACGAGAAACTTGGCCTACATTTTGCGGATCTCGTAACGTATATTACTCAACATGACAAACAAGAGATTGAGCGCTTTTATCGGTTGAAAAATGTAAAGAGCTTAATTATACCTGTAATTTTTGAAAAACAAAAAAATAACGGTTTCGAGTCGGTGGAATTCTTATCTAAACTCGAATTATTAAAATGTGATCCCAGACGTAAATTCATTTTTACTGCATCATTTGATTTTTTTCCTAATGTGCAAGCTGCAAAAGTAGTATTGGAAACAGCTACAAATAACAAGAATTTCATTTTTGTGCTTGCTGGGCGAAAATTGTCTTCATTGGGTCTTAAAGTGCCTGATAACATTTATATGTTTGAAGATTTAACTAGCACGGAAATGTCATCACTTTTATCCTCTTGTGACATTTTTTATTCTCCATTGACCTTGGGGAGTGGAATGAAAACGAAGGTTGCTGAAGCTATATCTTACGGATTACATATTTATGGCAGCAGGCACACGATGATCGGATATGAGGATATAATAGATAATAGTGAGTGTGTATCGTTAATTAATAATATTTCTGAGCCTTTACCAAATCATGTCACTAATAATGTTTTTGATAAAGCAGCCATTCAGCTAATACACGAAAAGTATTACTCGCCCGAGCGATTTATTGGAAATGAATTGAAGATCTTATCTGCGTAGCACCTTAGTATTTTTCACTAAGGGACTAAATAAATTTTTTAGTTACGGGTGGTGCAAGTTATGTTGGATTATATACGGTTTTTGAATTATCAAACACTGGCTTGTTTTCCTTGAAAAGCTCATCTGAATTAGCAAAAGATTTGAATTTGATATTCAAAATCAAGGAAGGTTATTTGGTACTGATAAATGCAGTTGGTTGCTGCAGTAATATTCCCATGTGTCTATACATCGATGATGTTAATGAAGTCGCGAAAGAGGTAAGATAGTATATCCATATGAGAGTTGTTGAGAGCATTTAATATAACACTCTTGAGTGGATAGCTTTAGTAAATCTTGCAATAGTTCAAGCATTGGTTTCGAAGATATGAATTCAAAGAAGGCATACCGATAATGAATGCTGCTACCATGTATACCTGTAAGAAAGGCGGTTAATAGATTGGCTAACGATCAAGATTATTACTCAGTTTTCGCTAACCATACACGTGACTTTGTTATGTCGAGTTTCTCCAGGACATTACGGCTGTCAACATTTATGAATGCTAAAGAAGACGAGTTTTATGCGGAAAACTAATATGATTTTACCAATCATTATGGCCGGCGGAACCGGTAGCCGTTTATGGCCACTCTCTCGTGTTCTCTTTCCAAAGCAATTCCTTTGCCTGGATGGAGAGTTGACGATGTTACAGGCGACAATCCATCGCCTGAAAGGTATTGACTGCGATAGCCCTGTAGTGATTTGCAATGAACAACACCGCTTCATAGTCGCTGAACAATTGCGTCAGATGGATAAACTGACGAAGAATATTATTCTGGAGCCGGTTGGTCGCAACACTGCTCCGGCGATTGCGTTGGCGGCGTTAGCTGCAATTCAGGCTGAGCCTGACGGTCATGCCCTGATGCTGGTTTTAGCTGCCGACCACGTTATTCAGGACGAAGAAGCCTTTCGTGCTGCCGTGCGCAAAGCTTTACCTCATGCGCAGAATGGAAAGCTGGTCACCTTCGGCATTGTTCCAAATAAACCTGAAACGGGTTATGGCTACATTCGCCGTGGTGACCCCAGCAGCGGTGTTGATACTACTGGTGCATTCAAAGTCGCTCAATTTGTTGAGAAGCCAAATATGGAAACGGCTGAAACATACGTGGCTAGTGGCGAATACTACTGGAACAGCGGTATGTTTTTATTCCGTGCCGACCGCTATATAGAAGAATTACATAAGTTCCGTCCTGATATCTTAGCCGCGTGCGAAAAAGCTATGAGCGCTATAGATCCAGATCTTGATTTTATTCGGGTTGATGAAGAAGCATTTATGGCTTGTCCTGATGAATCAATTGATTATGCAGTGATGGAACAGACTTCAGATGCTGTGGTTGTACCTATGGATGCTGGCTGGAGCGATGTAGGTTCCTGGTCCTCTTTGTGGGATATCAGTCGCAAGTCGCCGGAAGGAAATGTGGTTGTTGGTGATGTGCTTTCTGTTAGCACTGAAAATAGTTTTCTGTATTCCGAATCAGGCTTGCTGGCTACCGTCGGCGTGAAGGATTTGGTCGTTGTTCAGACTAAAGATGCGGTGCTGATTGCCGATCGTAACTCTGTTCAGGATGTCAAAAAAATTGTCGAATCCATTAAGACCGATGGCCGGCATGAACATCATACCCACCGCGAAGTATATCGTCCTTGGGGGAAGTACGATTCTATCGATACCGGTGAACGTTACCAGGTGAAACGGCTGACGGTTAAACCTGGTGAAGGGATCTCTTTGCAAATGCATCATCACCGTGCTGAGCATTGGATAATCGTTGCGGGAACTGCACAGGTTACGATTAATGACCAGATTCGGCTGTTGGGCGAAAATGAGTCCGTTTACATTCCCGTTGGTGCGAAACACTGTCTTGAAAATCCTGGAAAAATCCCGCTTGAATTGATTGAAGTTCGCTCAGGTTCCTACCTTGAAGAGGACGATATTGTGCGTTTGGCAGACCGGTATGGTCGAGCTTAAGAGTAGCATAAGGTCATTATGGAAAAAAAATTAACCTGTTTTAAAGCGTATGACATCCGCGGCCGACTGGGCGAAGAGTTAAATGAAGAGATTGCGTGGCGTATTGGCCGCGCTTACGGCGAGTTTTTGCAGCCGAAAACCATCGTCCTCGGCGGCGATGTCCGCCTGACCAGCGAGACGCTGAAGCTGGCGCTGGCGAAAGGCCTGCAGGATGCAGGGGTGGATGTGCTGGATATTGGCATGTCGGGCACCGAAGAGATTTATTTCGCCACTTTCCATCTTGGCGTTGATGGCGGCATTGAAGTGACCGCCAGCCATA
>OJIW01000099.1_pt1 | contig 23804 bp, 23 predicted proteins | sample 1596041 | NCBI WGS metagenome assembly OJIW01 (sample SAMEA4350119, study PRJEB24818) | metagenome | biome: human; feature: gut; material: faeces | place: Denmark | collected 2013-09 | reverse complement strand
GCCCGGATACGACGGTATCGTAAGAGAGGCCGGATATACGAACGCAACTTACCCCGTTACACAAAATGCAGAGATGGCTTGCATAACGGGAGGTGTCCATATACGGGCAGGCGCTTTGCGCCGCCCCTGGGGAGAGAATCGGAGCCTGTACTGGATAAGGTTTCCCGGAGGCGATGCTGCGCATCTGTCCGGGCTACGGGATCGCAGAGAGCTGTTGATCTGTAGCCCGGGCAAGCGCTTTGCGCCGCCCCCGGGAGCAGCGCGCAGAGTGGCATAATTTCCCGGAATCGACGCTTGTGCATCTATCCGGGCAGCGGGATCGCTGACGGCGGTAGCCCGGCTAAGCACCGCGCGAGCCGGGACGTTGCCGAATCACTACACCTCCGCCAGATACAGCGCGGGCATACCCTCTTTATCGGAGGTAAACAGCACCCAGCGGTTATCCGGTGAAAACGACGGATGCGGATGCGTCGCCTGGCGCTCGCCCTCAATCACTTTCCACGTAGAGTCGTGGCGGCACACGGCGGTCTGCCTATCGGCGGCAATATCAAACACCCAAATAAACGGATCGTTAAGCTGGATATCGCCGGTGCTGTGCGGTGCGCCGTCGCCGACCACCAGGCTGCCATCGTGATTGCTCATCAGATGCGAACACGGAGGAATCGCCATCAACTGGCGATTTTCCAGCGTTGCCGGGTCGGCTGACAGCCTCGCAGATAGCTCCGGCATCGTTGGCATCATTCTTCTGGCCTTTAAGATAGGGCTTAACCCGTTGGGACGGGATAATGCGTATACGGGTCAGCTCACAGGCCCAGTAGCGGGCAGAGCCGCATGCTTCAATACTATAAGGCAAGCTGAGAGCCGAGTGAAAAAGGCCGCCATGCGGTCACGGCGCAGGGTTTTACGAAGGACAACATGTTTACCGTGATCCACGGCATGCATCTGGAAGAAAATTTTTACCTGGTCGAGACCAATGCGTTTAATATTCATGATGGATACCTCCTCCGGGACTTTGAAGTTAACACCCCAGTCTGGCACTTTGATGCCGTTAGGGGGAGATATCCATCATATCGGGCTACGGGACTAACACTTTCACTGTAGCACTAAAATTTTTCTATGCTGTAAATGCATAAAGCAGATGTAGCTCAATCTGGAGTTATGTCATAGCCGCGATATTTATCTATGCCAACAACAATAGTAAGACTTTTCCTGATAAATATTCATCCAGAATATGAATCTGTTCATTAAGCTGACCAGCTCGCAGTCCGTTTTTATTCCAAATCTGTTCATTAAAGATCTTTTTTTTGAATATATTTCTCGAGGTGAAACAGTTAGCTCTTTCGCTATTTTTAAAGGTTTTTCATGAGCAATGAGGTTGTACAGAAAACTCTTTTGACGATAGTTAACATACCAAAAATTACAGGATTTTGAAATGCAGAATCTTTCCTCTTTACCATTTTCTAAATAATATTTTATTTTGCTTGTTAGAATGTTTTTTACTTCTTCGATTGTATGGCTGGTATTAATATATGTAATATTTCGGCAACATAAAGGCAAGTTGTTTGTTTTTGGGGTGTTAGTGTCGGTTAAAACGATTAATAATCCATGGTTCAGATTGGCTAAAAACGGCTGGCATAATTGAACCTCGCCGTTGCAAAGGGATAATATAGTTATGTCGGCAGAGTTTATATTTGAGAAAAAAAGCCCATGCGAGTAACTCATCTGTTTATTGAATTCTGTGGTGAGAATGTCATCCAGTATCGACTCTAAACCAAGTTTGTAGAAATTGTCTTTGATATCCATGGTGATTCTAATCATAACAGATTCCTTTTGCTATGTATGAAATATAATGTGGATTTATAGAGTATTCCAGATTGATAATAATTTTGCGTGCAAATAGATAATAATCAATATCCTCCGTTACTATGATTGTCATAACTTCATGGTAGATTTGAATTGATTGAAAAACAGAAAGTTAATATGTTGTAAAAATAAAAATTCAAAAATACTACTGATAAGTGAAGTTTACCAAAACTGTGGTTTTTACTAAGCCCGGCGTCACACCTCCTGAAGGTGTATACATTCTGGCAGAAAGGGGGAATGAAGCCTGATTGTTATTTATGGCAACAGTAACTTGACTATTATTAGATAATATCTGACTGCGATTGGTTTGATTTGCCAGTTGAACGGCCACATTAGTGGCCGCAGATTCACCTGTGGCAGTATTGATAAAAAGAGAACTGTCATCATTATCAACAATACCAGACAATGTCATTGTGCTCCTGTTTGTCCCTCTGGGGCAGGAGGTTAAGTTAAGAGAAAAATCACTCCACGCTCCCCCGTCCCCACTATTCTGCATACTGGTATAGAGCGTTTTCCCCAAATTTATATTCAAACCATTTGCCAGCTTTGTTTCAACAGTGCAGGCCGCTGCGGTGATCTTTCCGTCAAGATTAATGTTTGTTGTTGCAGATTTAACATTACCTGCAGAACAAAATATGCCTGTTATAAATAATAGAGTGCCAGGGAATTTAGACATTTAAGTTTTCTCACAAAGCAGTTAGTTATAGGTAAAATCCATCATCATGATTGCCCTAATATCGCCGACAGTCGTATTCCCTAAACTATATGGGCGAGCCTGAAGAGTGAATGATGCTTCATGACTGTCATCTATTACTACCGTCATGGTTTTACCATTACCAAGATTTTCCGTTGAGTCAGAACGGCTTTGAACCTGAACGGCAACATTATCAGCGTAATTATCGCCGATGGTGTTAGCGTACTTATCATTATCAGTGGGGGTTCCGGAGAAAGTTGCCGTGACTGAATTGACGCCTGCAGGGCAGTCCGTTAATTTCACATCAAAGGATTGCCAGTTGCCGGTTTGGCCTGCTGTCACCATATTTGCAGCAGATACATCAGGCATGGTAACTGTCTGCGTTCCCCCATTGCTGATCGTGCAGGGTGCCGCGGTTACCTTTCCGTTAATCGTAATTGTTGTATCAATAGCGTAGGCGCCGATGCTGAGCATCGATCCCAAAGATAAAGCAGTAATGTTAAGAATGTTTTTTTTCATAATAAACCTTTATAATTAATGTGACGTAAAAGATTTTATTGATTAATTATATAAAATAGTAACATTTGCTATCGCATTAACATTTCCTGCTGAAACATTATTTGTTAGCGCGTAGTAGCGAGCCGTCATAGGATAATTTAGTGTGCCATTCACAGTGCCGATGACTTTGTAAGAGCCCAGGGCGGTTGGAACCGGGTTGCCAACATTATCCAGTATTTGCACACCAACGTTTGCAGTATTTTCAGCGTTAGTATTTCTGAAGACACCATTGACTGGATCAACTACATCACCGGAAAACGACAGTGAAATATTGGTGGCCGCTTTACAGTTGACAGGGATCTGAAAGTTTGTATCTTTGGCCGTTTTTCCTATTACGTTTAAATCTTTTTGATTAACATCATTAAGTGTTACTGAAATTGCTGATTGTAACACGGTACAGGTAGTACTTTCTGGAATAAGCTGGAACGAAGTTTTATTTGTAAACTCCATATAGTTAAAGGTACCGTATCTATTCGTGACCCGGTAATGCCCCAACACAGGAAGAATTAAGGGGGTGTCTGCAGTAACGGTCCCAAGTTTTATAAATTCAATCTTAAATCTAAACCCTACGGCTGTATTAATTACTAAGTACGGCTGAGATGTATTCACAGTAATTGGCCAATATCTATTATAGAAATCACCAGAGACATAGTCGCCATCTACTGCCATTAATTTGTAGCCGACATACGGTAAATTTGTAGGATATACATTACCATTTGGAGTTCCTACGCCAGTCAAATCTCCTTTTGTTGGTCCATACATTGTACAACCATCTGGTAAGTTACCTTCACCTGTGTTGAATATGCCAGAGGCCATGACCGCACCGACGGGAACGGAAGGATTGATTTTGATTTGGGAAGGTATATTCGATACGACCTTGGTATAATTCATGCTTGTTTTACAGCCTGCTGCATAGACATTACTTGAGAACGCTAGAAGTATGCTGATCAAGACATAAGCATATTTTACAGGTGTCTCTTTAATATGGTTTATGATTGGAGTTTTCATTTTTTATACATAATCCTGATGCTGTTATTTTAGTGACACAGACTTTCCATAACTAAAACCCCTTTATTATCTGAAGGGATATTTAAATTTACCTGGCATTTATCTGACGCTTCCTTACTCCACTGTACTAATAACTTACTTTTCTCCGGAAGACCGGTGAGGTAAACCTGTCCGTTATCTCCGACAATAGATTGTTCCGTGTCTTTTGCATCGGCAACTGAAACTGTTGCTCCGAAAGGAACGGGTTTGCCGTTGCGCCGAGTCAGACTTAACAGCACGCGATAGCCAACGCTTGTTTTATAGCTTGCTTTGACAATGGCGCCGCGTGTTGGTACAACGGTTGCGGTTGTGATCGCAATATCAACACCCTCATCAAAGGTTTCAGTGTCAAGGGTAATGTTATTTTTACGATATGGGCTGGCATAAGGTACGATTGTATATCCCCGAAAATCTGTGGTAACGCCGCTTTGTCCCTGAATGGCAACATTACCCGCGCCAGGAGCTGAGACAATTACGCTTGTTTCTCCCATGGATTGACCGAAGGTTATTCCTTCCTCATGAGCAACTATACCGCCTCGCACGCCGTAATTTATACGCTTGCCATAACGATCAAAATTATAACCGCCATTAACTTCGCCTGACCCCGTTCGCCAGTCGGCCGTAATACCCGCCGTGTTTCCTTCCCCCTGGCTACCGTATCCCTCCATGGCACTCCAGTTCAGATTATTGGATTCTAATGCAGAACCGCTTAATGTAATCTGATTGGTTGTATTTCCATTTTTACTTGTATTAACCATATAAGTCGCATAAGTCGGATGTTCTCCAAATAATGATGATAATGGAACATTTAAACTTAGTGAAAAGATATGATCGGTATCATATATTTTCGAACGGTTTTCAGCATTACTATCAATCGTTGTGTTTTTGTTAAAATTATAATTTAGACCATAAGTAATGCCATTGCAGGAGTTATTATAACTAACTCCATATGACTCTATTCTGCGGTTAGTTCCCCAATAATCTTCTCTTACCGCATTTATCGCAAGGTTACCAAAACTATCCCATAAGCTCTGATTAATGGTAATTTCACCACGGTTTTTACGTTTTTCTAAATTCCATGAGCGTTCAAATCCATCAGAATAGCTATCCATGACTTCAGTCATATCACGATAACCTTTAGTCGCGTATCAATAACCCGCAATAGCAAAATTAGTTCCACTTTCAGCAAAGTTTTTGCTAAAGCGGGCCCTTAATGAACGTCCATTGTCTTGCTGGCTATCCTTCATTTTGGACCATGAGTGAGTCATATCAAAAGATACGGCACCAAACATGCCCATATTTTTTCCGATCCCCAGCGCCAGAGACTGATATTTACTTGAAAACTGTCCCCCTGTATAACCTGTGATACTGGAGGGAAACCCATATATAATCGTTCCCTGAGTAAAGGGAGTATCGGTGACGCTGTTGTTATTTGCTCGATATGTCGCTGATGTCAATGCAAATTTGAACTGGCCTTCTCGCTGTAACACAGGTAAAGAAGCATAAGGCACTACAAGATTTTGCTCACTGCCATCGGACTCTTTGATCGTAACATTTAAATCTCCTGAACTGCCCGTAGGATACATATCTGTTATCTCAAAAGCGCCTGGAGATACATATGTTTCATAAATTGTATAACCATTCTGCCGAATAATGACCTGCGCATTAGTTCTGGCAATTCCCCGAACCACAGGGGCATAGCCGCGGAGACTTTCTGGTAACATTTCTTCATCCGATGAAAGTTGAACCCCGCGAAAAGGAACGCTATCAAAAATATCAGAGGGAGTAGAACTATCACCAAAGGTTAGTTGACTTTTTAGTAACGTTATATCGCGTTGTAAATAGGTATAAACCGTGTCCCAACTATTTTGTGTTGAGGCACGTTCACCTTTATTGGACGACCGGTTCCAGGTGCTGTAGTTACGTAAACGCCATGCACCAACATTTAGTCCTGGTTGAATGCTAAGGTATTGGTTGTCACTGTCATTGCTGGAGTTAGTATCTGCTTTGTTAACTGAGCCTGAAAAGTTATAATTCAGTATTAATGCCGTAATTCCATTATCCCATAGCGCAGGGTCAACCCAACCCCTGGCGGCGTTGTTTACAGCGGTTTGAGGAAAAGATAATAAAAGTTGCTGTTTATTGAATAAATAATCCGCTCGAGCTTGTGGGATTGCTGAAATATTCGCACACTGATTTTTTGATGTCTTTAATTCCGGAAATTTATTAATTATAATACCGTACCTGGATAATTCTTCAAGCGAGAGACAGGGTTGTAAGATATCTTCGCCGAGATTATTTTTGACTTTTAAAAAATCGATATTGCGAGTTTCCATTAACTCATTATTGAGATAAATATCTACACGATAGTTTCCTGGAAGTTGGCCATTTTCAACCTCAAACATGGACAGGTCAAGGTTTGATAGCTCTGAACTGCCAAGCTCAAGAAGTGCAGAATCGAATTCATCTCGTGCGTTTGCTTCTTCCACCATGCTTACTGAAAGAAATAACGGTGCAATGACTCCGTAAATTATTTTCTTTTTAAAGGATTTTTTTGTTTTCTTTTTCATAATGCAATTCCTTTGCCCAGCGTATCTCACAAGGTCCATTTGTTATTTTTTGTGTCAGCGCCAATATATTATTTATTGTGAATAAATCTTGCTTGTTCCGCCATAGTCATTAATCAATTTCCAGCTTACCTTGCCTGAGGAACCTTTGGGGATAGAATAAGTTGCAGTACTCATAGGTAGTACGTAAGTTGCATCTTTAACATCATTTGTGCCAACTTTCACCATCTGAAAATTCATTATGAATGGTGTTTTATTGTCGACCGTTAGTTTATTTCCATTGATTCTCCATATGAGCTTTTCTGCTTCATCACCAGGCGATCCTTTTACGGATGCAGGTCGGTAAATTAATTTTATTCTGGTTTTTATAGCAATTTGTAAAGTATTTACACCGCTTTTTGCTTTTCCAGATGGAATGGATTTAACATTTAACCAAAAAAGAGATTCTTTATTTTCTGGTAATGAACTACCCGTTTTGACAATGCGTAACAAACTTTGCTGGTTGGCCTCAAGTCTGAATAGTGGAGGGGTAACGATAAAAGGGGCTTTATCTGAACCTCCAGCATGGGTCTCTGCCCAGGATTGAATAAGATATGGTGCAGAGTCAGAATTAGCTACGCTGAGCGATACTTCTTTTCTGGCTTCTTTATATATAAGGCGAGTACCTCCAATGGTTATCCCACCGGACTCTGCAGCAAGTAATGAACCATTAAAGCACAAAGCCAAAAATAAAAATTTCATAAAGTTTGATAACAGGTTATACATAATTCATTACCACTGTGGCTATATAATAGGCCGGCACAAGCCGGCCTGATAATAGCATTTCCAAAATATGGAAGGCCGGAATAAGATTGTTAGTTATAGACAACGGTGAAGTTGGCGGTGCTATTGGCATGACCTGCATCAACGGTATCTTGCAGTGCGATATAGCGCGCGACAAATGGAATACTATTGCTGCCAGTAGTTAAGCTGTAAGCCGCTGATTCGGTATATAAAGGTACAACTGCATTCGTATGATCGCTAAGCTGAATCCCAACGCCTTTTGCAACATCAGTTTCCTGAGTCAGCTTCAGTGCGGTGTTATCATTGTTTGCCGATTGTCCATCAAATTTTACTGAAGCAGAATTTACAGTTGCCGGACAATTATCAAGCTTGATATTAAAGGTTGTTGCAGCAGCAGTTTTCCCTTTTTGTCCATCAAGAGATGCTTTACTAACAGTACCCAGAGTTACTTTCAGAGGATTGGCAAGATCGTTTACAACCGTACAGGCCTGATCGGTCACCTCTCCTTCAAAATTAATTTTTCCATCGTCTGCAAAAACACCAGTAGAGAAACCAGCGATTAAAGTAACAATTAAGAGTTTTTTCATTTTGAATATCCTTAAGTTCTACAAAGTCATGCACTTATGCATTATTCCATTTTTAGCTTGATGCTAATGAGCTACTTCTATTGAATGCAACTGACTAAATATGAGTAGTCATTTTGTATCAAATTGACCACTTAGGAGGAATATATCGCATAGCCAGGGATGGCTATGCCAGATGTAGCGGAAATGACTTTTTTACCGAGCTTTTATGAACTATTTTGCTTCTTACTGAATTTCTTTAAGGTTACATTTGGAAATTGAATTTTGCATTATTCTTAAAATTTTATGGGTGGAAGCTATGGTGTTTTTGCATGTTATTGAAAAAAATGGAAAAACATTGTTTTGATGGGATGGGTGTGATGTTTGACTTTGAGATATGTTACAAATAAAATGCTTTCCAGTTTGATACAAAATGTCTAATTTCCATTAATTAGAAACAATTAATTTGACCACACCTCTTTGAAGCGCTGTTCATTGCTGGCTGTATAAAGAACGGTATGTTGAATATTTCGATGACCTAGATAGTCCTGGATAAGACGAGTGTCCACTCCTTTTTCTGCGAGAGCATAGCCGCAGGCATGGCGGAGCATATGAGGATGAGGCTTAATCATTAACCCAGCCTGATTACCGTATTGCCTCATAAATTGATATATCCGCTGTCGGGATATTCTCTGTCCCTTTCTCGAAAGAAAAAGCCATTCTGAATCTGCATTATCATAGTGTGCTCTAACCTTAAGCCATGAGTCCAGCATATCTATTTCACTTTGGTAAATCGGGTGAGTGGTTGAAAAACCATTTTTAAGACGTTTGATATAAATGCTTTTTCCTTTGATATCAATATCGGACATTCTCCATGTGATTATTTCGCTGACCCGGCATCCATGTATAAAGCACATCCAAATCAGACAGCAGTCTCTTTCGGGATTCGGGCCTTGACGGGCAGCGAGAAGAAGTCTTTTGACTTCTTCTCGTGTTAAGTGTTTTCGTTTTTGTGTATCTGGCATAAAATTTCTCCTGTTTGCTTGTTATCATAAGAACGTGTTTTTACTGATTAGTCTACCTCATAAAATGTTGATAAATCAACAAGTTATATTTCTATTTGTCAAATGGTTTAAATGCATCAATGATTGAGCGTATGGATTCTTCTTTTTTATTATTACGATGGAAATGGGCATAAATACTATATTTATCCTTTGCCATGTGAGGGAATGGCATTGACTTTATAGGCATAAATTCCAAAAGAAAATCATAAATATACTGAGGAATTACATAAGTTAAGTTTGTGATTGAAAGCAATATGATTATATTTAGATAGGATTCGGTTCGATAAATCAAAGGTTTTTCAGGTGCAATTGATTTTCCAATTTGCGTAAGATAGTTGTGTTCGGCCATAGTCACTGAATTTAGCCAGTTTATAGAAAAAATATGATCATAGGGGGTGGGTGTATTCTGCAATGTTGTTTTTTCATTAAAAATTAACTTGTTATTTTTATTTGTAACTAATACATAATCCGCTTTTTTTAATTTTATTTTGTTTATGAAAATATCATCTTGTAAAGCAGGCCCAATGTCCAGATCAATTTTATATGAACGTAATTGCTGTAAGCGTAGATGCGGGGATGATATAAATGTAGGGAATATCAGCATGGTACTGTCACTAAAATAATCTAAATCAATTAGCTTTTTCATAATGAACAGTTCTGCGGCTTGAGGCGCATTGACTATAATATTTATATTTCCTTTTTGATTTGTTAAACAATTGAAACCATGCTCGATATTTATTTCAGCCTCTTTAAAAAGATGATAAATTTGCTGAGCCAAAGCAGTGGGTTCAATACCACTTTTATTCCTCACAAAGAGCGGATCGTTGTAGTGTTTCCTTAGCTGGGCAACAGCATAGCTCACTGAACCAGGTAACATATCAAGCTGCTCTGCTGCCCGTGCCATGTTTTTATGCTCAACTATACTAATAAATATTCTAATAAAGTTATAGTTTAGTTTGCTCATTCCGCGTGCTTTCCTGCAAGTATTCAAACTACTTGAATGAAGTATTCAAGCAGCTTATTGGTTGTATTGCAATCATATGTTTTACAATGCAAGCATCATTTTTATACGAGAGAAAAATTTATGTCCAGAAGACGTTACCTTAGTGAGCCTGAAATCAAAGAATTACTGGCTGTGACCGAATCGACAAAAAACGCATGTCGGGATAAGTGCATGTTAATGATGTGTTTTATCCATGGCTTAAGAGTCTCTGAGCTCATTAATCTCAAACTGTCGGATATTGATAATGAAACGGCAAGAATTCAGATAGCCAGACTTAAAGGAGGGTTCTCGACAGTACACCCGCTTCAGGAACAAGAACTCGCTGCGCTTTTGGCATGGTTAAAAGTGCGTAGTGGTTATCTTGGCGCTGAATCACCATGGCTCTTTCTGTCATTGCATGGAAATCGTATTTCACGTCAGCAGGTATTTAATATTATGCGGGGGTATGGGGATAAGGCCGGCCTTCCCGTTATTGTACACCCGCATATGTTGCGGCATGCTTGCGGCTATGCTCTCGCTGAAAAGGGGATTGATACACGTCTGATTCAGGATTACCTGGGGCACAGGAATATACAACACACTGTCTTGTATACGGCCAGTAATGCAGCCCGGTTTGAAAAGATCATTTTTTGAGTTTATCGTTTTTTTATGCTGTTCATGTGACTAATCTTGCAGGTTTGTAGTGCAAAGGCAACTTGATATTTCACAAAGTCAATCAGTTCGAAATTTATAATAAGGGTAAGCGTTGTTTTTATGATTTTAGTCACCTTATTTCATCAGTCAATACTCTTATTTAGAAGGTGCGTAGTACATAAACAAATTCTCCTGCAAGGTTTTTCCGCTGTCTGCAGGCGTTGTTTTAATTTTGGAATATGTTGTATCGATGCCTTTTCAGAACGAATGGTCACCTATCAAAGAGAACCGGATAGTTCTCGTTCTCATGACAGTATGGTCGTCAGGCTTTGTCCGGAACCTGGGAAGATTGTCATAGCAAAAATAATTGTGACCGTAGAATACCATTACCGCATGATGTGGATTGTATTCTGTTAAACGCGAAGTGGGCTGTGGACTCTCACGGGATGAGGTTTTAATGCCCCACCCGGAATTTCGATTTTATGCCAGAAGCTACACCTCCGCCAGATACAGCGCCGGCATACCCTCTTTATCGGAGGTAAACAGCACCCAGCGGTTATCCGGTGAAAACGACGGATGCGGATGCGTCGCCTGGCGCTCGCCCTCAATCACTTTCCACGTAGAGTCGTGGCGGCACACGGCGGTCTGCCTATCGGCGGCAATATCAAACACCCAAATAAACGGATCGTTAAGCTGGATATCGCCGGTGCTGTGCGGCGCGCCGTCGCCGACCACCAGGCTGCCATCGTGATTGCTCATCAGATGTGAGCAGGGAGGAATGGCCATCAACTGGCGATTTTCCAGCGTTGCCGGGTCGGCGCGATACAGATAGCGATGCGGATCGTTTTCCTGATGCGCGACATAGTAAAGCGCGGAGCCATCCGGTACCCAGAATTCGTGCGTAAAGCTCTCACCCGGCTGGTGCTGGCGAACCTTGCGCATGTTGCTGCCGTCAGCGTTGATAAGCCACATTCTGGCATCGATAGCATCGCGCGGACCTTCATGGCAGAAGGCGATGGTGCTGTCGTCAAACGGGCGGTAAATCGGGTGGCCGAGCCAGCGTTTTTCCTGCAATACCACGCGCTGTTCGCCGCTGCGCAGATCGATATTAATCAACCGGCACTTCGGCTCGGTGAAGTAGAATGCGCGGAACTTGCCCCAGTCGGTCAACGGCTGCCAGTCGCTTTTTTTGATTTCGATTCCGACCATCTGACTGCAATCGCTGTTGGCGACCCAGGTTCCGTAGGCTACCCATTGGTCATCCACCTGATATACGACCTGTTCCTCCAGCGAGGCCAGATCCACGCGGCGCAGCTGCTGGTTGTTTTTCACATACCACAGCGACCGGTCGTCGGCGGAAAGGAAACCGCCAAAGGTGTTATCGCCCGGCCCGTCGGTGAGCTGGGTCGCCTGCTGGCCGGCGATATCGAGTAAATAGTAGTTCCAGTGGCCTTCAAACGCGCCGCCGAAAATCAGCTTACCGCCATCCCGGGTAAAGCATTTTTGATAGAAATAGTTGCGATGGCAGATAACATGCGGTGGCGTCATCCGGATCACCTGGTGACCGGTTTCGCTGTCCTGCGTGTGCAGAAAGCTCAGCGGGATGATTTTGCCTTTCATGATTCACTTCACTCCTTGCTAAAAAAATACCCCGCAGCCGGAGCTGCGGGGTAGGTTCCGATAACAGGCAATTAGCGCATCGCGCGGCGCAGGATGCGGTCAGACTGACGCTGGAAGTCAATTGCCGTCTCTTCCACGGTTTTCTGCCCGTAGTCGATGTACTGCAGAGAGGTGCCGAACTGGGCGACGATCTGCGGGTCATCAAAGTACGGCGACACCGAGAGTTTGGCCGGCAGGGACTGCGCCAGGCGCAGGCCCGATACCGCCGGATCGTCCTCTTTGATCGCGCCGTTTTCGGTCAGGTATTGCACCGCCACTTTGCTCAGCGGCACGCCGCGCTCAAGACCCAGCGTCTCAACCCCTTCTTTACTGTTCAGCAGGAAGTTGATCACCTTCGCCGCCGCTTCCGGATTTTTGGTGGATTTACCAATGGAGAGCATCTGCGCAGGTTTAAAGAACAGACCTGCGTCGGTAGCGCCCGGCAGCATCGGATAGCTGCCCAGCTCCAGCTTCGCTGGCGGCTTCAGGTTGTCGGAGTATTTGTTAATAGTGGAGTTCCACATATAGGTACCCGCCCACTCGCCCTGAATCCACGGCTTCATTTCATACATGTTGCTCTTACCGAACGAGGCATAGTACTTGGTGTCCGGCATCACGTGGCTGTCGATAAGCTTTTTATACATCTGGAAGAATTCGACCCACTGCTCTTTGCTGTAGGAGAATTTCTTGGTTTTTTCATCGATAGCCGGCTGGTTGTACTTCTGAATCATATATGAATTGAGCAGCGCCAGAGTGTCCTGGTGCTCCAGCACGACCGGGTAATACTGTTTACCCAGCTTGCTCTCAAAGGTTTTACCCGCCGCCATCAGCTCGTCCCAGGTTTTCGGGTACTCGACGCCCGCTTTTTTCCAGGTTTCATCGTTAAAATAGAAGACGCGCGCGGTCACGGAAATAGGTATACCGTTAAGCTTGCCGTCTACCGTGGTGGTTTGCAGCTCTTTGGCATCAAACTGGCTCAGGTCGATCACGTCCTTCATCTTGTTGAGATCGTAGAAGCCTTCGCCGTTTTTCGAAAAGATTGGCAGCCAGTTCCAGTTAGTTTGCATCACGTCCGGCTCGGTACCGCCGGCGATTTGCGTGGTCAGGCGCGAAAGATGGCCGTCCCAGCCGGTATATTCCGCTTTAACGTTGATATCCGGGTTTTGTTTATGAAACTCTTCCAGCGCCTTGAGGGTCACCTGGTGACGGCCGTTGCCGCCCCACCATGACATACGCAGGTCGACATCCTTTGCCATAGAAGGCAACGCGGTAAGGCCCAAAGTGGCGGAGATTGCGGCGCTTAAAAGCACTTTTTTCATTTTAATACTCCAGGGTTCACAGAGAGATGTTCTGTTCAGTTTTGGCGTCAAAGATATGACACTTGTTGAGATCGAATTTGAAATGCACCGTGCGATGAAGTCCTTTCTCAATCATTGGCTTCGCTTCATCTGAAGGCACGCGGGCGGTCAGTTCATAATCGGCCACCTTCAGGTAGACGAAGAATTCATGGCCCATGTTTTCCACGCGCACCATCTCGCCGGGGCAGGAGCCTTCAGCAAACGGTTCATCGGAGATGGAGACAAATTCCGGACGCACGCCAAAGAACACCTGCTGGTTCTTATGGGTGTCGACCTTGCTCTGCAGTCGGTCATTTAGCGGCAGCAGCCCGTCGCCAACGGTCAGATGCAGGCGACCCGCTTGCTCAACCAGCTGGCTGGGACGAATATTCATCTCCGGCGCGCCGATAAACCCGGCCACAAACATGTTTTTCGGCTTGTGATAGAGGTTGTCCGGGGTATCCACCTGCATGATATGGCCCAGCTTCATCACGCAGATGCGGTCGCCCATGGTCATCGCCTCGGTCTGATCGTGGGTGACGTAGACGGTGGTCGCCGGTTTACCGGATTTTTTCAGCTGTTTATGCAGGTCGGAAATACGAATACGCATTGAGGCGCGCAGCTTGGCGTCAAGGTTAGAGAGCGGTTCATCGAACAGGAATACATCTGGCTTTTTCACAATCGCGCGGCCAACCGCTACGCGCTGTGCCTGACCGCCGGAGAGCTGACGCGGCAGGCGGTCCAGCAGTTCTTCCAGCTCAAGGATTTTCGCCGCTTCGTTTACCTGGGCCTCAATCTGGTCTTTTGGCAGCTTGCTCAGCTTCAGACCGAAGGCGAGGTTCTCGCGCACCGTCATATGCGGATAGAGCGCGTAGTTCTGGAACACCATCGCAATGCCGCGCGCTTTTGGCGCGAGATTATTCACGATTTTTTCGCCGATCCGCACTTCGCCGCCGCTAATAGTTTCCAGACCAGCCAGCATGCGCAGGGTAGTCGATTTGGCGCAGCCGGACGGCCCAACGATAACCATAAACTCGCCGTCCGCGATTTTCAGATCGATACCATGTACCGCCTTGAAGCCGTTGGAGTAGACCTTTTCCAGTTTGTTGAAAATAACTTCAGCCATGATATTTCCCTCTTAACCTTTAATTCCGCTGCTGGTAACGCCCTGTACGAAGTAGCGTTGTGCCAGGAAGAACACGATGATGGACGGCAGAATGGAGATACTCGCCATTGCCAGAATTTCGTTCCACGGAGCGCCTTCCGTGACGTCGATGGACATTTTCAGCGCCAGCGCGATGGGGTATTTATCCACGCTGTAGACGTAAATCAGCGGACCGATAAAGTCGTTCATGGACCACATGAACTGGAACAGCGCCACCGAGATAATCGCCGGTTTCAGAATTGGCACCACCACGTACCACAGCACCTGAATGGAGTTGCAGCCGTCAATCTGCGCCGCTTCTTCCATGTCGCGCGGAACGCCGCGCAGGAATTGAATCAGCATGAAGACGAAGAACCCTTGGGTGGCAAAGGCCAACGGCAGGTACAGCGGCAGATAGCTGTTCAGCATGCCCATTTCGCGGAACATCAGATACTGCGGGATCAGCAGTACGGTGCTCGGCAGGAGCATGGTGGTGATCAGCGTAGCGAACCAGAATTTCTTCCACGGGATTTCGAAGCGGGCAAAGCCGTAGGCCACGATGGTGGAGGAGATAATGGTCAGCAGCACTTTCGGGATCACATACTTAAAGGTGTTCAGCATGTAGTGGCCGAAGTTGTACTCGGTGCCGGTTTTCCAGCCGTTGATAAAGCCATCCCAGGTCGCGTGGGCAGGCCACAGGCTCAGGGTGGTGAAGATCTCGTGGTTCGGTTTGAACGACGCCGAGAACATCCATACCAGCGGGTAGAGCATCAGCAGGCCGACGAACAGCAGGATCACATAGCGAATCGAGCGGCTTATTTTTTCACGGCGCAGCGTCCGCGCGACTTCACGTTCAGCGACGTCCCTTGCTTCAGTGATTTGTTGGATATCAGCCATTTTTGCCTCCCTTATCGGCGGAGTAGAACACCCAATATTTCGAAGACTTAAACGCAATGGCGGCAAACACCGCGACCACCAGGAACAGCACCCATGCCAGCGCCGCACCGTAGCCCATATCGAAGTACTTAAAGGCGGTGTCGTAGATATAGAGCGAGAACAGATAGGTGGAGTAGGTTGGGCCTCCGCCGGTGATGACGTACGGGCCGGTAAACTCCTGGAACGCCTGGGTAGTCTGCATGATGAAGTTGAAGAAAATCACCGGTGTGATTAGCGGCACCGTGACCTTCATAAACATCTGCCATTTTGAAGCGCCATCGATCATCGCCGCTTCATATTGTGATTGTGGAACGTTCTGCAGCGCCGCAAGGAAGATGACCATCGCTGAGCCAAACTGCCAGACGCGCAGCAGGGTAACCGACATCAGGGCCAGCGAAGGCTCGCCGAGCCAGTTGACCGGGTCGAAGCCGAGCACGCCGATAAAGCTGTTCAGCAGGCCGTCGATAGCAAACAGCGCGCGCCACAATACGGCAATCGCCACCGAGCTACCGAGTATCGAGGGGATATAGTAGGCGGTACGGAAAAAACCGATGCCGCGCAGCTTAAAGTTGAGGACAAACGCGATCCCCAGAGCGAAAGCCAGTTTTAACGGGATGGTTAAAAAGACATACGCGAACGTCACGCCCATGGATTTCCAGAAGAGGCCATCTTCGGTCAGCATGTAGCGATAGTTTTCGATGCCGTTAAACACCGGTGGACTCATCAAATCGTACTCAGTGAAACTGAGGAAGAAAGATGAAACAAAGGGAAAGGCGGTAAAGACTATCAACCCTATGATGTAGGGCGATATCCATGCCAATCCCAGCATTTTGTTTTCATTCATACATACCTACCTGGCTTACGAGTTTGTAATACGGATTCGGGGTTACTGCCTTTCCCGCGGCCCGTGCCGCCGGAAAGTTAATGCGTTCCTGGTATGTCAGCGGTAAATCCTTCCCTGGCGATGGTTGATTGGTTGACACTTTTCTTTCTTCTTATCCCTGAAGAACATGCGTTTTTTGATTTTGTCTTACCCGGTGTCCTGATTTTGTAAAACGCCGTTTTAATTTTATTTTATTGCTATTTATTACGGAGTCATTCGGTTGATCGCGGAAATGTGATCAAAGTCGAAACGATGTTTCAAAAAGGTGCTGGAGCGCGCATTTTGCAGAGATGAGAGGTCAGAGATACGGATGAGAGTCAGACGGAGAGAGGCTGGTCAGGCGATATTGCTTGCGCTGCTAATCATTGCGGTGCGACATACTTTATGACAATTATTTGTAGCGGAAAAGTTCAGAAAATGGTGGGCATGCGCGGCATGCCCTGGAGATGAAGGGCTACTTTTGCAGAAAATCCTGACGAACAGGGGTGAAGGTATCCAGCAGCGTTCCCGCCTTGAGGCAAACGCAGCCGTGCATAATTTCCGGTTTCTTGTAGAGCGTATCGCCGGCGCTGACCACGTGCTTTTCATCACCGATGGTGAACTCGAACTCGCCTGAGAGCACGTAGGTAAGCTGTTCATGGGGGTGGTTATGCATCGGCCCAATGGCGCCTTGTTCGAAGTTCACTTCAACCGCCATCATTTTGCCATCGTGCGCAAGAATGCGGCGCGTGACGCCATTACCCAGATCTTCAAGGGTGGTCTCTTTATGAAAAATAAACATCCGATGGTCCTGTGATTAAATGAAACAATGTTTCATTTAATCTATCCCATAATCCTGAAAAAGGAAACGATCGTCGGGAGAAGTGGAAAGTCGATCACAACTTTGTTCTACTGAAAAACTCACACAAGGAGGGATGATGAAAACGATTGGTCTGTTAGGCGGTATGAGCTGGGAATCAACGATTCCTTACTACCGGTTGATAAATGAAGGTATTAAAGCACGCCTCGGCGGTCTGCACTCCGCCAGCCTGCTGTTGCACAGCGTCGATTTCCACGAAATTGAAGCCTGTCAGTCAAACGGCGACTGGGAACGCGCGGGCGAGATCCTCGCGCAGGCGGCCTTCGGCCTGCAGCAGGCGGGCGCCGAGGGGATCGTCCTGTGTACCAACACCATGCATAAAGTCGCGCAGGCGATAGAAACGCGCTGCGACGTGCCGTTTTTGCATATTGCCGACGCTACCGGACGAGCGATTATCGCAAAGGGCCAGCGCCGCGTTGCGCTATTAGGCACGCGCTATACCATGGAACAGGATTTTTATCGCGGCCGCCTGCAGCAGCAGTTTGCTATTGATACGCTGATTCCGGAAGCTGAAGATCGCACGCGGATTAACCAGATCATTTTTGATGAACTGTGCCTCGGCGTCTTTAACGCGCATTCACGCGACTACTATCTGCAGGTCATTGACGCTCTGGCGGAGCAGGGGGCGGAAGGGGTCATTTTTGGCTGCACCGAAATCGGCCTGCTGGTACCGGAAGAGAGCAGTCCGCTGCCGGTGTTTGATACCACAGCGATTCATGCGGCGGACGCGGTTGAGTTTATGCTGTCTTGATTGATTAATGAAATCATCTCCTCCCGGTTATGAGAGGAGATGATTGTGGTGAAAACAAAGGTTATATACTGTTCAGGCTTGGGCTAAATTCTATAGTCAATTTACCTTTATAATAACCAGCTGATTTTTGCGCCACCTTGAATTTTTTGACGATCAGCCGCAGCGGCGTCGGTGCGCAAAGCACCGGATAGGTGATTGAAGGCAGACGTACCGGGCGTATTTGATCCTGACCGTTTACGCCGGCCGAGATCTTCACTGCTTCGGAGTTTTTCATCGTCATCCAACTGTGAGTATGAGGGTTAAACATCTCCACCCGGTAGTCTATCCGCTCGCTCTCACTGGTACTGGCGTTTGACGTGTTATAAATGGAGAACTCTCCATTTTGTCGCGCCGGTGCGCCTTTCCCTTCATCTCTGAAGGAGAGGGTCATACTGTCGCTGTTGGAGTTAAAACCATCGTAGAGGCACATATCCAGAGTGGTGATATCTTCTACTAAGTTGTTACCGGTTACGGAACCGACAGGATGCAGATCAAGCTGCACCAGCGGATTCGCGCCATTAAATTCCGGGAAAAAAATATCCTGTTTGCCGATCGCTTTACCCTTCAGGGTGATATTGGCGAGGTAATTCAGGTTGGTGCCATACGCTGCATATTTAAGCTTCAGCTTGCCTTCCCACACTCCACCGACCGGAAGATTATTCATTTCGCTCTGCGTAAGCCAGACGGTAATCATCCTTGCATTAGTTGAGTAGCTATCGTGCCCACTATCGCAACTGGTGTAAATCCCGCTATTAAGCGGCAATGTATTTCCACAAGTTTCTGATTTGTAGGGGTCTTTTTGGTTGTAATACAGCTGCTCCATATAGGCCTGCAATTTTATTGGATGCGTCATGCCGCTGCGCTTTTCTTTTACGATCATCGTAATCGTTGAACTACTCTTTTGATGGCTGCAGGTTTGCTGTACATCAGCAAACTGGCAGGTATAGGTACCACCGCCATCGTAATACCCGTAAGTACCGGCATAGTCCTGGTTCCATAAATAAATGTCGGCTGGCGCTCCGGAAGGAATTTCGTACTCTTGCATCGTCGAAACTGTTGGGGTCGGGCCTGAGGGCATAAATGCCGCCGCTGCGCCGCTTATCGCCCATACGCAGAGTGTTAAAAATGGGGCTAATTTCATTCTGTACTCTCCCTCTGTGCGGTTTCCAGCGCTTGCTTACGCAGTGATTGTTTTAGCTGCGCTTGAACCTGAACCTGGGACGGCAACCGATCATAGTTAACGATCGTACAAACGATACTTCCGGCATAGCGAATGCTGGCGCGTTTTTTGACCACGCTGAGCGGGCACTTCAGATATGTTGAGCCGGCAAGAACGTATAAGTCTCGCGCCGAGCCTGGCATTTCAAGCGTGAATCCGCCATCTTCCGAGAGGAGTAGCATTGTGCTGTTTAGCCCGATAATCGGGAAGCGTTTAACCGTGTCGGGGAACACTAAACGGCCAATATAGTTGTAGCTAAAGCTGGCGGAGACCTCGCGATAGCGCAGCTTCCCGGGAAGTAGCATCAAATCCTGTCTTCCGGAGCCTGTTATCAGGTTGGTGGTACCGGACTGATTTTTACGCGAACTGTCGTTGACCTCGAGGTAGCCTGATTCATAACCCGTATAGGGGAACAATACGGACTCCTGTCCCGTCAGGCTGGCCCGGCTACCGTTTGCTGAGGCATCAACGGATAGCTCATCGGCGTCCTCTTCATTCACTTTTTTTACTGCAACCAGTACTGCGGCGGAAGGGTCGCCGTTCCCTGAACGACCAATCTGTACCCCATGACGGCTGACCGCCAGGGTCGAGCTGTAGCTACCGGTAAAGGCGGTTGTGTGGGTATGGTCCTCAATATTATAACTATCGGACAAATAAGCGCTGAAGTTGCCGTACAAACTGTCGAGGCGTCCGTTGATTCCGCTGTCCAGCGTATCGGTATTAATTCCGCTGAGGCTGAAGCCCGCCTCCCGATGATTGACATTATCATCATACCAGGTACGTGACAGATTCCATGACGTCCGATCGCTACTATCCTTGCTGGTTCGATAGTCAACGCCGATTGTAGTGGACCGGCTGCGGGCGTTATTGTCCTGGTGCGGCGTTTCGCTAAACGTAAACATCAGATAAGCGCCGTTATCATTACCGCTGCTGGAGCTGTCGTTGCGGGAGAAGATGCCAAGGCTGGTATTCATAATCCAGTTTGTCAGGCTGAAGGAACGCGTAGCGCTCAACTGCACGCTGTCAGATGTGCTATTCCCATCGGCCTGGTTGAAATAGTTATTCGCAAAATCTTCACTGTTATCCCAGCGAGTATGATAGTTCGCATGATTACGCGTACGGTTCCAGTTTAGGGATATATTCCAGTCCCAGGCGTTCTGCGTCAGGCCGACGTTGATGCTTTCAAAGCAGTTGAGATCGTAGTCTTTGGCATCGCTATCGCCGGAACATTGACCTCCGCGGGTATCCTTCCGGTACACGTTAAGTGTCGGCCATTGTGGAATATGCCAGTTTAACTGCTGCATATTGCCGCGGCCGCCCTGGTCGTTATAAAAAAAACCGTTCTGTAAATCCAGATCGCCAAAGGTGCCGAGAGCGGGGATGACGTGACTATTAATCTCCGCCGAGAATTTGTTATCGACAGAGGCGACGCCGCCCGTCAGCTCAATATGGGGGGTGACGGGGACACGGATCCCCGCTTGCGCAGACGTCGCGCCATCATTGTTGTCGTTTTCTGATGTGCTGGTGCTCTCGGCCAGCTTACCGGCCTGAATAAACCATTGAATATGGCCATCCGTCATGTCGCCGGTTTTGGTAAATGGCACGACTTCAGTACGTGCCAGCTGGTTACTTTCATAAATCTTTAGCTGTAACGTATAACTTCCTGAGGGAAAGGAAGATGTATCCAGCTTCTGATTGCCGCCGTTCAGGTAAAATGAACCGAGCAGTTGATTGTCGCGGTAAGCATCCACGCGCGAGCTGCGGGAAAGCAGTATGGTGACGGGCGTCCCCTGACTGGCTTGCTCCTGGTTTAAGTAGCTTAGCGTAGAACCTGCACGGATACCGTCAAAGGTATCCAACGGTAAGAATGAGAAATTAAAGTTACCACCGTTGAGATTGTACAGGCTCCGGCTGTCCATTCGCCCGCCCTGAACATAAAATCTCTGCAGAAGGTCGTAGCGATAGTAGAGTTCGCTGACGTCAGCGTCCGTTTCGGTTTCGCCATCGCTTTCGTTACCGTTCAGGCTCCAGTAAGCGCCGATGTAACTGTTGTCCGTAATGCCCAGCGCGCCGGTACCCTGCAACCATGCCGATTTGTAGTCATCCTGAACGGAGACGTTAATATCTTGCTGGTGGACAAAGGCATTAACCACGTTATCGTCCTGGGTTGGGGGGCGATAGAGCGTCTCTTTTCCGCTTGCGGGGTACCACTCTTTATTAAGAAATAAAGAGACGGAGTTTTGTTCGTCGTTATAAATCAGCGCGACATCATTGGTGGTCAGGTAGCCGCAACCCGTGCTGTGGTTAATGATGCTGCATGCTAGTTCGCCGTGGCGCTCAAGGGGCTGGCTGAGTTTTGCTGTAATAGCTTTAAGGCGTGCAGGATCGTTGTCAAGGCCCATGGCGGCGATGATTTTTTGCGGTTGATCGAATTTAACGGTATCAAGGCTAACGGTGGCAAAATATTTACCCAGATTACGTCCTGCAAGGTAGACGTCCAGGTATTCCTGTTGCCCGAGTACGATGATTTCAAATCCTGGGGGTATTTTCTCGGTACGTGCATTTGCAACATTGAGTATGGAAAACATTAATAGTCCAAGAATTGATCTTTTCATTACTCAATCTTCGTCCATGAAATAATATAAATGAACCGAAGAGGTTTCTTCGGTTCATTACGCTTTTAATTACGGAGTAACTGGAGCGGTTGTTGCCTGGTACAGATAGATGCTGACTACACCCTGGTAGGTGCCAGTTGCCAGAGGTTCCTGAGTTGCCTGAGCGATCTGCAGGGTTTTAGCAACAGAACCGGTCTGCAGAGCAGTCTCCGGATTCGGGAACAGTTCGGTCGCTTTCATAGTCGCTGGGGTAGTTGAAAGCTGTTCGCCGCCCCAGGTAACGCTCATCGGAACGGTTGAACCGCCCAGGCTGTTAACCAGAACTGCATCGCTGGTCAACTGCATCATGACATCTTTCGCGGTGTCGTTTGCCCAGATTTTAGTCTGTAGCTGATACGGTACCAGGCCGGTGCCCGGGATATACTGCATATCAACGTTTTTCGGCAGTGCAGAGTTGTCGACCTGAGTCATATCCAGGGCAGCGTCAACGTTTGCAGTTACGGTAATGTCTTTTTGTACTGCCATAGCAGAACCCATTACGGACACCATTGCTAAAGCAAGTAAAGATTTTGAAATTGCTGCTTTCATTTACTTATATTCCATGTAATGAATGAAGATTAATGAATTGAGAAGCCTTGAGTTTTCTTTGTCTTATCAATCCAGTTCCAATATTGAATAACGACGCGGTCGTAATTCAATATGTTCTTTGGTGCAAAATGGGCATGAGGATAAAGATTCCGGCCCACGTCTTGCCATGCACACTCTTTATCCGCCTGTGTTTTCTTGCATAAACCAATTTTTAAAACTTTAAAACGCTGGTTACCGTTATTGGTAATTTCCCCACCCGGCTGTAAGCTCATTTTCAGTTCGGGATGCTCTGGCGGAACGCTTACCAGAACCCCCCAGATGAGATTAATGTTGAGCTGCGTTTTGGTGCCCTTCGTTCCTTCCAGAGGGTCATCAAGTTGCGAAACGGCTTCAAATTTAACGCGATAAGTGGTCTCTTGCTGGGCGGGCTCCATCGACACCAGTCGCACCATTTTACTGGCGCCTGCCGGGAGCGCGAATTTTGGCGGCATAACGACGATCGCATTTGGATCGCCGGTTTTAATTTCATTTTCTTTTTCTTTTGCAGTACCGGCATCGGAAATTTTGACAATAGTCGTTTTGATAAACTGAACATCATTGGTACGTGAAATTACGCGGACATTGCCTTCACCTTGATTGTTCATGTCAACGGACATGGGGTAGACAGACATATTGGCGTAGCTAATAGTTGAGAAACCAACTAAAAAGAGTGCACAGAGGTTTAATTTTACATTCATGTTATAACTCCCTGTCTTTGCTAATGATTTGCCCAAATTCTGATCAAACAAGTAAAAATATGACACAAATAAATGCTATTCTTCATATTAAATCTGTTTTGTGAAGCGAATATATAGATAGAGTTCATGTTGATGAAGTTATTTTTACTTAACCTTCTATTAAGTGCTGATGTAAAAATAAAGTGGGTAAATGAATTTACTGAATTGTCGTTTGATGCATGAAGATATATTTCAAATGAATAATATGCATCCGGATTGAATA
>OJIW01000088.1_pt1 | contig 32180 bp, 31 predicted proteins | sample 1596041 | NCBI WGS metagenome assembly OJIW01 (sample SAMEA4350119, study PRJEB24818) | metagenome | biome: human; feature: gut; material: faeces | place: Denmark | collected 2013-09 | reverse complement strand
GAAGGTGAACAGAAAGTTAGCTGCCACAGTAAGTTGGCAGAGACAACCTATGTGATATAGTTAATAGCTAAGTATAGTTTCGGGTAAGACCGATTATATCCTTGGTTTTATTGGATATAGTTAGCTTTGCCCAATTAATTTGCCACTTATAAATATAATTTAATTTTGGTGGTGCTTATGAGGGCTACACACATTGAGAATTAAATTTAAATTTGACGATTTAGCAATAAGACTTTATCTATTTGCTCTTGTGATAATTACACTTGTTCCTTTTGGACGTGGCAGCATCTCAGGTCTAGAGCCAGCAGTGCCTTTTTTAATTTTATCATTTGTTATTTTTGCCATGAGCAAAAAACATATTGACAGAAAGAAATGGCTCGTGCTTTTTATGTTTTTTTTGTGGGCTATGTGGATTATTGCAGGGATTGCTTTTAGTTACGTAACATATGATAAACTTGCAGATCATGAGTCCTCATTTTTGAGGTATGTAAGGCTGCTGGAAATGTATTTTCCAGCGCTTCTTGTATTTGTTTTTATCAATGACTTAACTATTGACCAAAAGAAAACAGTTTACAGATTTTTTATTTTGCTGTTTTTTGTTGTCACGATCGAGGCTGCATGGGGCTGGTTTATGCAATTAGATAACCTCGTCGCTACGCAAAGATTTAGTTATCCTGGGATGGGTTATATATATAGGGCTGGTGGTGTTGCGAACGATTCAAGTGCGTATGGCAGTCTTGCATTAATTCTTGGTGTGGCTTCTCTGATTGGATTGAGGCATACCAGCAAAAGCAAAACCTTATATCTTTTAATTGTTCTAGGATTGGTGCTAAACGTTTATATATCTCTAACGCGAACTCTTGTCTTCGCGCTAGCTGTTTATATATTCTTTGATTTAATTAGGTTAAGAAGCTTAAGTCTATTTAAATTTTTGTTCTTTGCAGTCGTCGTCTCTGGAGTTATTATATATGGCATTAGCAATGAATACATAATTGCTTTGATGGATAGGATTACTGGGGCTGGACAAATTGATATTACCTCTGGCCGTCTTGCTACTTGGGCCATAGTTCCGGATATATTGGGTGAAAATCCAATATTTGGGGTTGGATACCGAATGGCAACAGACAAGTATGGTATTGTTCCTGATAATGTTTTTTTATCATCTTTACTTGAAACCGGTGTTATAGGTCTGGCGTTGTATATAGGCCTGCTTATGTCTATTTGTTATTGTATTTATAAGAAAAATGCAGAAAGTCTTCCTTTACTGATTGCTTTCATAGCCTCCGGGATGTTTGTTGATATATCAACGTTTTGGATAAGCATCCCGGTGCTACTCTTCTTTGTCGCGGTTAACAGTCAGCGCGATGATCAGACAAAAAGGGTAAGCATCGCGTAGTAGAGATAGATTATTCTATTGTGTTCAGTTTCATCAGCATATTGATTGGCGACTTTCCTGGGGTAGAGATATCTGCCTCAGGAGCACTAATAATATTGTGGGCAGCATTTGAATTCATTAAGGCTATAATCCGGCGTGACTTTTCACCCTTAATATTCCTGATTATGTTGAATTTAGAATATATAGATAGAACAATATCGCAGTTCGAACCTTTCACATTCTTTATCAAATTCGGCTTAAACTCTTTCTGTGTATCTTTAAAGTTAAAAAATGTGGAGACAGCCTTTTTGGCATTTCCAATGGTGATGTTTTGTATTAGACATCCTGATGAATTGTTAATCAATATTCCTTCTGATGTTTGCGTTCTTCCTAGGTCAGGAATATCGATATCTGAAACAATGCAATCCTCACAAAAGTTCAGCGCTACACCACTGCCATTTTTACTGCCCGCGGTCATTGGCTCCCATTGCTTGGCATTCTGTATGGTGCAGTTGCTTGAATTAGCCATGAAGCCCACTGAGTAATACGTCCTTACTAAGTCAGGCTGAAGTATATATAAATTTGTAGCACTACAATTATGATTAGATGGAGTTTCAGGCGGTGTATCGGAACCCATACCTATAAGTTGAGTCCAACCTTTCCCCCATATATTTTTAGCATGACAGTCAATAGCATTTACGAAATTAATCCCATATCCGCCCCAGTTGCTTTCGGAGTCAGTCGTATAACGAGCCTCAATATAGATGTCATGTAAACTGCTTCCTTTAGCTTGTGCAAGTTCAGGGGAGTCTCTTATATAATGCCTTTGAATAGGATTCTTAAAGTTTTTATTAATGGTCGTTGACAGAGATTTACTGTTGAAACGAGTTAACGCCAATTCTCGGTTGGCCTCAAGACTGGAACCGATTACAAAACCCCCTCGACCTTTGCTAAAGACCGGATTTTCAAACACTATGCGAGTTTGTTGACCATCCCCATATGCCTCAGTATTGTTAAAAAGAAATACAGGAAACTTCAAAAGATATTCTTTTCTTGGTTTTGGGAAGTAGACCTTAGCACCACCAAATTCATTAGCTTTTAAGAACGCCTTCTGAAAGGCAAAAGAATCATCAGTCACACCATCACCTTTTGCTCCGAAGTCTGCGACGTTTAAAATAGTTATTCCTGAAGCGAATGCAAATCGAGATGAAGTCCCTATAAAAATTGAGCTTATTCCTAATTTTGCTGCTAAATCAATGAAATCTCGCCTTCTATAACTTTTCATACTTCCTCACTTTGGAGCTGATAATTATTGAAAATTTACACTCTATTGTTGATGATGCAATAAGAAAATGTACAAAAATATTATGGTTAAGATTTGCTGTAAAAGTTGAACTCGATCTTTACAAAATGTGAATTTATTGTATTCAAGGCACTAAACATGAGGTTTTGCATTCTTCTAAAAGCGTGTTAGATTGTAATGTCCTCCATTCTTAACCTTTTCTGGTGTGGTTTTCTAAGTCTTGGCTGTACCGTAACGATTTGAAAACATATCATACAAGATGTGCTGACCGCTATTCCTTCCACTAGGTATTATAGTGGGCTGTTTTGACATGGCTGTTAATAATTTTTGTCTATTGAAGGTACTTTGTGTATAAACAGAACGAGAGAGATGATTGAGTCTTAGATATTCAGTGGGCTTTATGAGAATATGTCTCTTGCCAGTTGAAGGGCTGTTAGTATCTCTTTATTAGAGATTATGTAATAGCTTTGCCACGATATGGGACCGATTTCCACAGCCATAATGCTGACCAGAACATAGAACAGAAATTAGCATTTAAGCAATTAAATCTTTAATGTCATATAATAACAGTCATGGATTTTGTCCATATAAGAGCTATTCAGTAATATATTGTTCCATCAAGCCATTACCCACTCTCGGTGCTGTGGTTAATTTCTAAAAAAATGTAGAGCGGATGCACTGTTATTAGAGCGGTCGCTGCATGGCTCTGTATTTTTCCTTATTGAATTGTAATTCTCTTTCACCCACGACTTTGGTTAGTTGCAGTTTGCAAAGCTAACGTGACTATGATTTACAGTTATTGAAGGAGCATGGAGCAACGAGGAAGTTCTGTTTGGGGGGAAGGCTTGGCGCTATCTTGCATAATCTGTTCATTATCTGTTCGTTACCTTTTCATTACCTTTTCATTATCCCTGGTGGCGAGCAGCCATCATGGTAAACGATTTGCCGGGCCATCAGAAGGGTATCGGCCTTACCTGACACCGCCAGTGTCATATTTTCTTGCAATTAAACCCTGATATGAAACGAGAAGTTCCGTAAAAAGGACGGCGAATCTGTCAATTTAGAGGATATGCCGTTGAAAGGCCGTTTGTTTATTGCTGTATCTTTGCTCGCTGCGAGCGTTTCTTGCGCATTTGCCGCCAATGATTTTCCCGTCAACGTGACGCCGCCTTCCATTCAGGCCGGTTCCTGGGTGCTGATGGATTACACCACCGGCCAGGTCCTTACCGCCGGTAACGAGCATCAGCAGCGCAATCCCGCCAGCCTGACCAAACTGATGACCGGCTATGTGGTCGATCGCGCCATCGACAGCCACCGCATCACCTTTGACGACATCGTCACCGTCGGTAAAGACGCCTGGGCGCAGGGCAAACCGGTCTTTAAGGGATCTTCCCTGATGTTTCTTAAGCCCGGCGATCGGGTTAGCGTACGCGACTTGAGCCGCGGGCTCATCGTTGACTCCGGCAACGATGCCTGCGTGGCGCTGGCGGATTATGTTGCCGGCGGCCAGCCGCAGTTTGTCGCGCTGATGAACAGCTATGTGGACAAACTGCATTTACAGGATACCCATTTTGAAACCGTTCACGGCCTCGACGCGCCGGGGCAGCATAGCTCAGCCTACGATCTGGCGGTACTCTCGCGGGCGATTATTCACGGCGAGCCGGACGTTTATCATATGTACAGCCAGAAGAGTCTGACGTGGAACGGCATTACCCAGCAGAACCGCAATGGTCTGCTGTGGGATAAAACTATGAACGTTGATGGTCTGAAAACCGGCCATACCTCCGGCGCTGGCTTCAATCTGATTGCCTCCGCGGTGGACGGCCAGCGCCGGCTGATTGCGGTAGTCATGGGGGCCGACAGCCCGAAAGGGCGTGAACAGCAGGCGGCGAAGCTGCTGCACTGGGGCCAACAAAACTTCGATACCGTCCAGGTCCTGCAGGACGGCAAGCAGGTCGGCGTTGAGCGTATCTGGTATGGCGATAAAGAGCAGATTAGGCTGGGGACCGATCAGGACTTCTGGTTAGCGCTGCCGAAATCGGAAGTCTCACGCATTAAGGCGAAATATGTGCTGGATAAAAAAGTGCTGGAAGCGCCGATTGCCGCCCACCAGCGGGTCGGTGAAATCTCGCTTTATGATGGCGATAAAGTCGTCGCCCACTGGCCGCTGGTGACGCTGGAAAGCGTCGGCAAGGGCGGCATGCTGTCGCGCTTTAGCGATTATCTGCATCAAAAACTGTAACTTCTCCGCCGCTCCGCCCGGAGCGGCATCTCGTAGCTGTTTGATTATTATGCTGCTTCGGTTGGCGCTTTGTTTAGTGTCCATCCCTTACCTTACCCGGTCACCATTCAGGAAATCCCCTGGCGCTTGTGCGCCCAAAATGGAGCTGGGAAGATGAAATACTTTGCGCGTAGTGCGCTTTCTCTGGGACTTTTCGCCGTTTTTAGCACCTCTGGTTTTGCCTCTGGCCTCGTTCTGGCCGATAACGAATTCCGCAATGATTTAGCCTGGTTATCCGACCGCGGAACCCTCTCTTTAAGTTTGTCCACCTGGCCTTTGAGCGAAGAAGAGATTAACCGTGCGCTGGCCAATGCCCATCCGACAACATCCGCCGAGCGGGTGGTTCTGAGTCGGGTAAATCAGCGTTTAAGGGCGCTCAAAGCCGACGTGCGCGTTACCGGTTACAGTTCCACTGATAAGCCGGGAACTCCGCAGGGGTTTGCCCAGTCTTATCCCGCTGACCAGTCGCTTTCTCTCGCCCTGAACAACAGCGGTGAATGGTGGGATCTGCATCTACAGGGCAATGTTGAAGGAGACAAACGCATCGACAACGGCTCCAGCGTAAACGGCAACGGCGCATACGGCGCGGTAAAACTGTGGAACCAGTGGCTGGCGTTCGGGCAAATCCCGCAGTGGTGGGGACCGGGTTATGAAGGGAGTTTGATTCGCTCCGATGCCGCGCGTCCCATGACCGGTTTTCTGCTGCAGCGTGCAGAACAGCGGGCGCCGGAAACCTCATGGCTAAGCTGGATTGGCCCCTGGCAGTATCAACTTTCCGCCAGCCAGATGAACCAGTACGCCGCCGTACCGCATACCAAAATCTTCGGCGGTCGCCTGACGTTTTCGCCCATCTCCTCGCTGGAACTGGGCGCTTCGCGCGTTATGCAGTGGGGCGGCGAAGGGCGACCTTCATCATTCAGCAGCTTCTGGGACGGCCTGACCGGCAATGATAACACCGGTGAATCGGCCGACGATCCCGGCAATCAGCTGGCCGGTTTTGATTTCAAGCTGAAGCTGGCGCCAACCTTGGGCTGGCCGGTGAGCATTTACGGCCAGATGATCGGCGAGGATGAAGCCGGATACTTGCCCTCGGCGCACCTCTACCTTGGCGGCGTGGAAGGGCACCATCAGTGGAACAGCAATGCGGTTAACTGGTATCTGGAAGCCCACGATACCCGCTCGAATATGGGACGCACCAACTATATCTATAACCACTTTATCTATAAAGATGGCTACTATCAGCAGGGCTACCCGCTGGGCGATGCGATGGGCGGCGATGGACGCCTGTATGCCGGTAAGGTGGAGCTGGTCACCGAAGCAAATCAGCGCTGGAGCGCGCGCCTGGTCTACGCGGAAGTCAATCCGAAGAACCAACGAATCAATAAAGCCTTCCCGCACGCCGACACGCTGAAGGGCGTACAGCTGGGCTGGAGCGGCGATGTCATGCCGACGGTTCGCCTGAATACCTCCATGTGGTACACCGATGCAAACCACAGCGCCAGCGACGATGTTGGGGCCAGCATCGGCATTGAACTGCCGTTCAGTTTATAACCCGCAGGTGGCGTTTTTTTAATCTTCTTGCCGCGCGGATTTGTGAATTACCGCACATACTATGGGTGATTGTACTGTTAGATTATATGTATATACATACAGTGTTTTATCAACAGTGGAGGCAACATGGACTATAACGTTAAATCCGTAGGCAAGAAGAAAATTGCCGGTTTTCATCTGGTCGGCCCCTGGGAACAGACGGTTAAACAGGGGTTTGAACAGCTGATGATGTGGGTCGACAACAGCCGGGTTCCTGCGCAGGAGTGGGTGGCCGTTTACTACGACAATCCAGACGAAGTCCCGGCGGAAAAGCTGCGCTGCGACACCGCCGTCACGGTGGCGGAAGACTATCAGATCCCTGAAGGAAGTGAAGGCGTGATGATGACCGAAATCGCCGGCGGCGAGTATGCCGTTGCCCGCGCCAGAGTCGAGAATTTTGATTTTGCGACTCCGTGGTATCAGTTCTTCGAAAGTCTGATGCAAAGCACAGAGCATCAGATGGCGATGAAGCCCTGTTTTGAAGTCTACCTTAACGATGGTAACCAGGACGGCTACTGGGACATTGATATGTATATCGCGGTTGAACCCGTAGTGAAGTGAACTTATCCCTTTAATTGACAAGGTTTCTTACATTCGCGTGATGCTTGCGGCGAAAAAGCAGTTACAATTGCCCTTTTCGTTGTGTCGGAGTCGGTTGTGCGCGCGGATAAATCACTTAAGCCATTTGAAATTCGGCTGTATCGCCATTACCGCATCGTCCATGGCGTGCGAATAGCATTGGCCTTTGTGCTCACCTTTCTGCTGGTGCGCCTGCTTAACGTGCCGGAAGGTACCTGGCCTCTCATCACACTGGTGGTGGTGATGGGGCCTATCTCCTTCTGGGGAAACGTCGTCCCGCGCGCGTTTGAGCGTATCGGCGGCACGATCCTCGGCTCGGCGCTTGGGCTGGTGGCGCTCAAGCTGGAACTTATCTCTCTGCCCATTATGCTGCTGTGGTGCGCGGTGGCGATGTTCCTCTGCGGCTGGCTGGCGTTGGGTAAAAAGCCCTACCAGGCGCTGTTGATCGGCATCACGCTGGCGGTGGTGGTCGGCGCGCCGCCGGGCGATATGACGACCGCGCTATGGCGAAGCGGCGACGTTATCTTTGGTTCCCTGCTGGCTATGCTGTTTACCGGTATCTGGCCGCAGCGGGCTTTCCTGCACTGGCGCATCCAGATGGCCAGCTACGTCACCGCCTTCAACCGTCTGTATCAGGCGGGCTTCTCGCCGAACCTCGTCGAGCGTCCGCGTCTGGAAAAGCATATGCAGAAGGTGCTTAACGATGTGGTCAAAATGCGCGGATTAATTACGCCTGCCAGCAAAGAGACGCATATCCAGAAGGCCATCTTTGAAGCGATCCAGACCGTTAGCCGGAATCTGGTGTGCATGCTGGAGCTGCAAATCAACGCCTACTGGGCATCGCGTCCCGGCCATTTTGTTATGCTGAATGCCCATACGCTGCGCGAAACGCAGCAAATGACCCAGCAGACGTTGCTGACTATCGCCCATGCATTGTATGAGGGCAATCCGCAGCCGATTCTTGCTAACAATGAAAAGCTCAACGAAATTGTGGCCGAGCTGCGCCAGCTCATCAAAGAGCAGCAGGACGACAATTTCTCTGAAACGCCAATCCATGGTTATGTCTGGCTAACCATCGAACTGGCGCGGCAGCTTGAGCTGCTGTCGCATTTAATCTGCCGGGCGTTGCGTAAATAAAGACCAGATACGCGTGGTTTGCCCATCGCTTGCTTCGATTCAGCAGCGTTTAGGGTTATGATAAAGGCAAAGGAAAAAACATTGTCATCAGCGGCTGCTAACAGTTATGTTAGCCCTATGTAGCAGTCGCTTTAGCGAATCCGAATCTCAAATATTAGGGGTGTAAAAATGGAAACAACTAAGCCTTCTTTCCAGGACGTACTGGAGTTTGTTCGCCTGTATCGTCGTAAGAATAAACTGCAGCGTGAAATTCAGGACGTTGAGAAAAAGATCCGTGATAACCAGAAGCGCGTACTGCTGCTGGACAACCTGAGCGACTACATCAAGCCGGGCATGAGCGTTGAAGCTATCCAGGGCATCATTGCCAGCATGAAGAGCGATTACGAAGATCGCGTTGACGACTACATCATTAAAAACGCCGAGATCTCCAAAGAACGTCGCGATATCTCTAAAAAGCTGAAAGCAATGGGCGAAGCGAAAGTAGAAGATAAATCTGCCGAGTAATCCCGTTTGCGTGCTCCGGCGGCTCTCGCTGCCGGAGTGATTCCTCCTCTTGCGTCATCTCGCATTCCTTAGCAAAACAGCCTCTGTAACGCTGAACCTTTCCCCAGGAATTTGGTATACTTCCGCCGTAAACATATTGATATCGGAAGGTTTTATCTCATGCTGTCCCTGCAACAGGTGCCGCCGCGATGATACTGATGACCGGCGACGCGCTTAGCGGCCTACGCCGTGATGCCCAATCTCTACTCAACTCTTTCGTTTCGGCGATCTATATCGCTACCTCCCGGATATCCGATAACCAAATAGCTGCACGCATTCAACATCACCGCGATACCCGGCTGGCTCACTGGCGGCTGGAAGAGCGTCCACGCAGCAGCTACGCAGATAAGTCAGGTTACGGTCGGCGGCGGCGGTGAATAACCGCTGGTCGCAAGGTTTAACGACAGGAGTCATCTTTCCATGATTAAGTCATTTTTTGCCGCATTATCGTTTATCAGCCGCCTGCCGGTCCCGGCGCGTTTGTCTCAGGGGCTGGAAATTGAACAATATCAACGCAGTATCGTTACTTTTCCCTTTGTTGGCCTGCTGCTGGGGGCGATCGCGGGGGTTGTCGTGATACTGCTCCAGCCCTGGTGCGGCGGCCCGCTTGCCGCGCTGCTCGGCGTGCTGGCGCTGGCGCTGTTGACCGGCGGCTTCCATCTGGATGGGCTGGCGGATACCTGTGATGGCATTTTCTCTGCCCGCCGCCGCGAGCGGATGCTGGAGATTATGCGCGACAGTCGGTTGGGCACTCACGGCGGGCTGGCGCTGATTTTTGTGCTGATTGCAAAAGTGCTGGTGGTCAGCGAGGTCACGCTGCGCGGTACGTCTGCGGTTGCCGCCCTGGCGGCCGCCTGCGCCGTGGCCCGCGGTATGGCGGTGCTGCTGATGTACCGTCAGCGCTATGCGCGCGAAGAGGGGCTGGGCAATCTGTTTATCGGTAAAATCTCGCTGCAACAGACGCTGATCGCCATGGGGATAGCTCTGGCGCTGGCGACGCTGCTGCTCGGCGTTAACGGTCTGCGCGCAGCGCTTATCACGCTGGTGCTGGTCTGGGCGCTAGGCCAGGCGCTGAAGCGTACTCTGGGCGGGCAAACCGGCGACACCTTAGGCGCGGCGATTGAGCTCGGTGAAGTCATATTTTTGCTGGCCCTGCTGTAAGTTTGCTTTCTTCCCGGTGGCGCTGCGCTTAGCCGGGCTACAAGTCCACCGCTGTCTGCGGACCGGTAGCCCGGACAGGCGCAGCGCGCCGCCTCCGGGAAAATTACTCAGCGCATGTGCTTACAGCGCTTTTTGCCATACGCTTTGCGGCAGCAGATAAACGTCTGCCGGCGCCGTCATGCCGTCGGTCACAATATGCTGGATGCCGCTGGCCATCACCGCCAGGGTGACGTCAAAGGCGTTCAGGCTATCGCCAAAACCCGCGGTCAGGTTGAGCATTGAACCGTTCGCCATCAGATAGATCGTTTTCTGGCCCATCCGGTAAGCGTTGATATAGGGCATGACCTCTTCCTGGCTGAACTGGCGCAGGTACTCGCAATCAATCTCTTCCGCCACGTGACCCACGTTGAGGATAAACACTCCATCTTTGCATTTATCAAGCGCCTGGCTGTTAACGACTTTTTTGCCGCCGGTAGCCGTGGCCACCACGTCCGCCGAAGCTATCGCCTCCTGTAATTCAACAACGTGCCAGCCGTCGTAGGCAGCCTGTAATCTCCGTGCCGGGTCGATTTCCGCCACTATGACCTGGCCGCCGAAGGCCTTCGCCGCCGCCGCAACCCCCTGGCCGACCAGACCATAGCCGATGACCAGTACTTTTTTCTCATGCAGGGTCAGGTGGGTCGTCTGGAAGAAGGTATGCCACGCGGTCAGGCCGACCATATGACGGTTATGCAGACCTTCCTTAACCGGCAAATCATCCCAGTTAAAAATCGGATAGCCGGGCCGAATATCGCCGAGGCGGCTAACGCCAGAGCCTGTCGCTTCAAGCCCGGCGACAACATTGCCGAACTCCCCACGCTGATGCAGTAGGGTTGTTATATCCGCGCCCATTTCGCACAGATGCGTCGGCTGCCAGGCAATCGCTTTTTCCCACGATTGCTGCCAGTCGGCATCGCTCATATCACGCCATGCGCAAGCCTCAGCGCCGCGCTCCACCAGCCAGGCGACCACATCATCCTGCACCGTGGTTGGGTTACAGGTGGTCAGGAAAACCTTCGCCCCTTTTTCCAGAATTCCCTGCACCAGTGGGATCATTTTCATATCCAGGTGCATACAGCAGGCCAGACGAACCTGGCTGAGGTCGGGCAGGGCGGCGACCTGGCGCAGCGTACGCGGCATATTCTGGCTGGCCCATGCGATTTCTTTCTCTAATTTTATCTTGTTATTCAACGTATTTGACCTTCAATCCATAGAGTACTGATACCCAGACGTAAGGGCGATTTTAACGTAGCGCGCGCCTTTTTTACATTCACAAAATGAATAACGAAAAGCCACGATAAAGGCGTGGTTGTTAAAACAAGGTTAAAAAAAGAAAATGAAACATAAGTTCTTAATATGATGTAAGCGAGCTGCACGATGTTAAGCGTTTTACCCGGATCGCTCTTTTCACGGATCCGCATTTTCCTTGGCCGCCTTAAGCCGCACGCGTTACCGGTCGCCAGAAAACATATCGTTCTGGCGTCAATAGGCGCCGGGACGGGGCTGGCGGTCACCAGTATGTTTAGCCACTGGCTATTAGGCGAGGTCAATATCTGGTTTATCGCCCCGATGGGCGCGTCGGCGGTGCTGCTGTTTGGCGTGCCGAGCAGTCCACTGGCCCAGCCGTGGTCGATAGTCGGCGGTAATGTCCTTTCAGCGCTGATTGGCGTGACCGTGGGAATCGCCATCCCGAACCTGGCCCTGGCCTGCGGCGTGGCGGCAGGGTTGGCGATCGCCGGCATGTATTTCCTGCGCTGCCTGCATCCGCCGGGCGGCGCGGTGGCGTTAACGGCGATCCTCGGCGGGGCGGGGATACAGAGCGAAGGCTATCACTTTGTTCTGACCCCGGTGTTACTCAACTCATTGATGCTGGCGATGCTGGCCATTGTTTTTAATAACCTGGTCGGACGGCGCTACCCGCATCCGCTGGCGGCGGAGGAAGTGAAGGCGAAAGCGGAGGCGGTGCCGCTGGGCATATCCGTGACGCGCGAAGATATTCATGCGGCCCTGCTGGACGGTCAGTTTCTCGACATTGATGAAGACGACGTGCAGGAGCTGCTGGAAAATATTGAACAAAAAGCCAGACAGCGTATCGCCAGCGCCCAGCGATCCTGACGACCCTGGCTCTCTGGGGAACGCGGATTAATCCACGGGTTCCCCTTCGTATAGCCTTCCTCCCCAGCCATTAGCCTGAACCACGCATTTTGCTCCCCCCGAAAGCGACAAGCTCTGCGGATCGTGACTGCGATCGACAAAATTGGCCATTCAATGAGCAAAAAGTTGACGCCCTTAACGAAATGAATATTTCAAAATAACTTGTTATGGATTTTTTAATCCGTGAGAGTATAACAAGTTGTTAAATAATGCACCCGGGTGCAAAAAGGTGCAAATGTATTCCTGATGCCAGAACCTGCCGTATCTGGATCGGCAATGTGATCTTTTTATTCTTAAAAACAAAACGATAGAACGCTCATCCCTGACAGGACAACAAAATGACCGATCATGTGATAACTGAAAGTCGTAAAACAGATAATGATAAGAAAATCAGATTAATAACCCTCGTCTCAACCATCGGTGGGCTGTGCTTTGGCTATGACACCGGGGTTATTTCCGGCGCGCTGATATTCATGAAGAACGATCTTGGCCTCACTCCTCTGCAGGAAGGGCTGGTGACATCGTTTTTATTATTCGGCGCGGCAATCGGCTCCGTTGGCGGCGGCTGGCTGTCCGACCGCCAGGGGCGGCGGAAAAATATTCTGTGGGTAGCGGTGATTTTTATCTTTGGCGCCCTCGGTACCGCCGTCGCGTGGGATATGTCGTCGATGATAATCGCCCGCTTTATCCTCGGCCTGGCGGTTGGTTGTGCGTCAGTGACGGTGCCGATTTATATTTCAGAGCTAGCGCGGCCCGCGCAGCGTGAACGGCTGGTGACGGTCAACGAACTGATGATCGTCACCGGGCAGTTTCTCGCTTACTCCGTCAACGCTTCCATCGTCAATTTCTATCCCGACATGTCGCACAACTGGCGGCTGATGCTGGCTATTCCGGCGCTGCCCGGCGCGCTGCTGTGGATTGGAATGCTGGTAATGCCGGAGTCTCCGCGCTTCTTCGTGCGTAAGGGGCAAATAGACAAAGCGGTTGCGGTGCTGAAAACGATTCGTCGGCCTGAAGAGGTGGAGCAGGAGATCCGCGATATCCAGCAGGTGAGTCAGATTGGCATCAACCATGGCCGATTTGTTGACGAGCTGAAGAAAAAATGGGTGCTGCAGCTGATTTTGATCGGGCTGATGATTGTGCTGGCAACGCGCGTAACCGGCGTGAATACCATTATGTACTACGCGCCGACGGTGCTGAAAGCCACCGGACTTGGCGATGCGGCGGCGGTGACCGGCGCCGTGGCTAATGGCGTCGTGTCTATTCTGGCCACGCTACTAGGGATGCTGTTAATTGGCAGGCATTCCCGACGGAAAATGTTCTTTACCGGACAGATCGGCGTCACCCTTAGCCTGGTGTTGATTGGTCTCTCGTTCAAGCTCTTCTTCCATATGGAAACCGTTGATGGCGTCAGTGGCTTGCACGCCAACTTTACCGGCGCCAGCTACATCATCCTTGCCCTGATGCTGATGTTTCTGACCTTTATGCAGGGTTGGATCGCACCGGTGTTCTGGCTGATGCTCGCGGAAATTTACCCGCTGCGGATGCGCGGTCTGGGTATGGGTTTTGCGGTATTCGGTTTATGGATATTTGACTTCATCATTCAGTCTATTTTCCCGATTTTACTCAACAGCTACGGCGGCGGAATGACCTTCGGTTTCTTCGCGGTAACCAACGTCATAATGCTGATTCTGCTGGTGAAGTTCCTGCCGGAAACCCGTGGCTTAACCCTTGAACAAATTGAACAAAAATTCAGATTCTGATTTAGCGACATGGAGGAATATATGACAGTTAATATCGGTTTAATTGGTTTAGGTATGATTGGGCGCGATCATCTCCAGCGTTTTCAGACGGTGATTCAGAACGCCAGGGTCAGCGCCGTCTGCGATATCAATCGTAATGTTACCGACACTATTGCCCGCGAATATGGCGCTCAACCCTATTACGATGCGGTCGAAATGATTCAATCGGACGACGTGGATGCGATCTTTATTTGTTCTATTGGTCCGGTACATAAAGAACAAATTCTGGCGGCCATCAAGGCAGGTAAACCGGTGTTTTGCGAAAAGCCGCTGACCCCAACCGCGGATGAAGCCAAAGCGATTATTGATGCTGAAGTGGCCTACGGCAAACGTATGCTGCAGCTGGGTTTTATGCGCCGTTTCGACCCAGGGTACAACCAGCTTAAAGCGACTCTGGATAGCGGTGAACTGGGGGAAATATTGCTCATCCATTGCGCACATCGCAACGCCTCCGTGCCAGAAAGCTACACCCTGGAGATGGCGATTAACGATTCGGCGACCTACGAGATCGATATTATCCGCTATCTGCTTAACGAAAATATCGTTTCGGTACGCGTCGATAAACCACAGAAGAAAACGCGCAGAGCCTGCGCGCATCTGCAGGATCCGTTGATTGTGATTTTTGAAACCGAATCCGGCGTACGTATTGATGATGAGCTGTTTGTTAACTGCGATTATGGTTACGACATTCGCTGTGAAGTGATTGGCGAAAATGCCATTAGCGCATTGACCGAACAGGCTCTCACCACCGTCCGTTCGGCACAGGGTTATAGCCGCGCTATCCCCAAAACCTGTATGGAACGTTTCGCCACCGCCTACGATCGCGAGGTGCAGAATTTCGTTGACCGGGTAAACCTGGGGGCGGAGATGAGCGGGCCATCATCGTGGGACGGATTTGTCGTGGCGATGGTATGCGATGCTGGCCTGGCATCGCTGAAGGATGGCGAAAAGCACGCGGTCTCTCTGCCGGAGTGTCCGGCGCTCTACCGCTGACCCATTAACGAAGGGAGAGGCGCATGTTAACGCTGAAACCAGAAGATATTTTTATTGGCTGTCGGGCGAATTCAAAGAAAAAGGCGCTGCGTATTGCCGCGGATTCCCTGCAGGCCAGCGGCTACGTCAGCGAGGGTTTTTTTGAATCGATGGTGGATCGCGAAAAGGCGCTCTCTACCTGGCTCGGGGCGGGAGTGGCGATGCCCCACTGTAGCAAAGAGGGGATCGACCTGGTGCGGCAAACCGGTTTCCAGCTGTTTCAGTTCCCGGATGGCGTGGGCTGGGGGGAGGGGAAAGTGGCTTTCCTTGTGGTCGCCGTGGCGGCAAAAAATAATGAACACATTGATGTTATAGCGGATCTGGCAGACCTGCTTGATGACGAAGTGAAAACCACGCTGCTGGCCAGCGCCGACAGCAAAGACGCGTTTATGCAGATCCTCGAAGGACACTCATTTAAGAAGGATAGAATATGAAACTGGCACTCTGTACCGATGTTCTCGCCGGCCTGGCGTTCCCGGAAATGCTCGATCGCGTCAAGCAGTACGGCATTACGGGCGTGGAGATGACCGCAGGCGGTTGGTCGCCCTGTCCACATGTTAAAACTGAAGAACTGCTGGCTTCTTCGGCAGCGCTGGCGGCGTTTCGCGGAGAACTGGAAAAGCGCGGAATGGAGATCGTTGCGCTGAACTGTTCGGGTAACCCGCTGGCCCCCGGCGCGCTGGGCGAGAAGCATACCGCCAGCAGCTATCGTACCGTCGAGCTGGCGGCAAAGCTGGGGGTGAAAAAGATTGTCATGATGAGCGGCCTGCCGGGCGGCGGGCCGGACGATAAAATCCCTAACTGGATCACCTCGACGGTTTCCTGGCCGGACTATATGCCAGGCGTGATCGATTACCAGTGGAACGAGGTTGCTATTCCCTGGTGGCAGGCTTTTACCCGCCATGCGGCTGAACACGGCATCGAACAGATTGCTCTCGAGGAATTCCCCAGCCAGCTGGTTTACAACCCGAGCACGCTGCTGCGCCTGCGCGATGCGGTTGGCGACATAATCGGCATGAATCTCGATCCGTCGCATCTGATCGCCATGGGGGCAGACCCGATTGCCGCAGCCCGTAAGCTTGAAGGGGTGATTTATCACGTCCACGGTAAAGACGCGCGTATTGAACGCGGGCTGGCGGATGTCGACGGCTTACTGGAATACCAGCCGGTCACGCAGACCAAAACCCGCACCTGGAACTACGTGGCGGTTGGCTGTGGACAGGATTTGAAGTGGTGGAAAGAGTTCTTCTCGGTGCTGCGCATGACCGGATATAACGGTTATGTGTCGCTGGAGATGGAGGACCTGACGATGAGCGTTGAAGCAGGGCTACGGACGTCGATTGATGCCCTCAACGCCACATTAAGTCAGTGACAACGGGCCGCGTTTTCCCTCCGGGGGGCGGGAGAACGCGGCGCGTTTTTTGTTGAGCGGATTCTATCTTGCTGTATTTTACGTTCTATTGGATGTTTTTTATCAGGAACGTTAAAACCGAGTATGAGCGCCCCAAAACGACAAAAAGCGACCGCCAGCGACGTTGCGTTACTGGCTGGCGTCTCCAAATGGACGGTTTCCCGGGCATTTACCCCCGGGGCCTCCATCCAGCCCAAAACCCGGGAAGAGGTGATGAAAGCCGCTAATATTCTGGGATATCGACCAAATTTACTGGCGCGTAGCCTGACGCAAAAGCAAACGCATATTATTGGCGTGGCGGTCGACGAGTTACGCAATCCCAACATGGTGCTGCTGCTTAACGAAGTGACTCGCCAGCTGCAGAATCGCGGCTACATGGCGCTGGTGATTAACGTCACCGATGAAGAAAATACCCGCACAGCGATGGCGCTGGCTTACCAGCTCCAGGTTGACGGTATCTTGTTTATGGCCACGGTGCTGACACCGGAACTTATCGCGATTGCCACTGAAATTCATCGCGTTCCGCTGGTGCAGATTGGCCGTAATACCGATCATCCGGAAATCCAGGTGGTCAATATCGATGGTCGGCTTGCCGGAAAGCAGCTTGCTGAACTGCTACTGGCGCAGGGGCATCGCACTTTTGGCTATATGAAGGGTCCGGATACCGCTTCCCACCATTTAATGAGGATGGAAGGATACGAAGCGGCGCTGGAGCAGGCAGGCTGCCGGCTTGATACTCTGCTGGTTGCCGGCCAGTATTTACGTACCCGGGGATATGCGGCGATGAGTGACTATCTGTACGCGACGCCCGCAGGCGAAAGAGTAGATGCCCTGTTTTGTGAAAACGATATTCTGGCGATAGGCGCGCTTCAGGCGCTGCGCGAGCGCGATTTAACGATGGGTATTGTCGGTTTCGATAATATCGATGAGGCGGCGGCGCCGGAATGGCAGCTAACGACCTACGATCAGCGACGCGAGCGGCTGGTGGAAGAGGCGTTGAATCGGCTCATTGATGCTGCTGAAGGGCCGACGGCGACGTGGCGCACCGGGGAACCCATCGTGCGCCAGTCGCATCGTCGGCAGGGCTAAAGGTCGCCGGTAATATACTGCGCTACGCCGTGAGCGAAACTCCAGTCCCCCTTGTGGTTGCCGATCACCGAGATCATGAGATCCTCGCCGCTCAGACCGCAGTGCTCCTCAAGCTCAGCCTGCAGAGTGGCATAAAAAAGCTGCTTCTGCGCTTCGCTGCGCGGGCTGGTATAAACCCTCACCACCACTACGTCCCGGCTTCGCGTCAGCCCCAGCCCGGTATCCTCAATAATCATATGGTGAGCTTTGTTTTCGTGAACAATCTGGTAGCGGTCACGCTCTGGTACCTTGAACGCCTGCACAACGGCGCGATGTGCCGCATCCAGCAGGGTTTTGATCTCGTTTTCGCTGCGTCCTTCTATGATATCAAACGTCAGTAATGGCATAGCAGATGGTCCTTATTGTCGGATTTACCTCGGTGAAAGAGATGCTACCTCGTGCTGAAGTCGGTAAAAACCGCTATATTTGAACTCATTGTTTTTCTCTGTGAACAATCATGATGAGCGAAATCCGCCCGGACATTTACTGGACCCACCTGTACTGGCTGACGGTACTGGAGGAGCAAAAAAGCTATACTCGCGCCGCGGAAAAGCTGGCGGTCAGCAAGTCCGCCATTAGCCAGAAAATAAGCGAACTGGAGCGGGTCACCGGCAAGACGCTGGTGCACCGCACCACCCGCAGCGTGACCCTAAGCGAAGATGGCCAGCGGCTGGTGGCGGAACTAAACGAACCGTTTGGGCAGATCCGCGAGATTTTTACCGGCACCTGCGACGATGAGGGCGGCCCGCTGCGCGGAACGCTGCGCCTTACCGCGCCGGTGGCGTTCTCTCGACAGCAGCTGGTTCCGGCCATCACGCCTTTTCTGCATCAGCACCCGCAGCTTCATCTGCAGCTGGAGGTGACCGATCGGCTGGTGTCGCTCGCCAGCGAAGGGTTTGATATTGCCATTCGCCACTGTCGTCGCGAGCTGCTGCCGGAGACCCACGTAGCCTGGCCGCTGTGCCGTACGGCAACCCTGGTGGTCGCCTCGGCGGACTATATTCGCCGCTTTGGTCGCCCCGATTCGCCTGACGCGTTGCGTCAGCATCAATGCCTGACCTACCCGCGCGGGCCGCAAAGCCCGCACTGGACCTTCGAGCGCAACGATGAGCGGGTGAGCGTTAAGGTGCAGGGACCCTTCGCCACCAATAACAGCGAATCCCTGCGCGATGCGGTGCTGGCGGGGCTGGGAATTGCCTTACTGCCGGATTTTAGCGCCAGGGAGGCGATTGGCCGCGGGCTGGTACAGGAGCTCTTGCCGGAATGGCGGCCGGTGGATGTGTTTGCGGAAAGTCTCTACGTTATTCGCCCCTATGCGCCGCGCGTATCGCGGGCAGTAGAGACCTTTAGCCGCTATCTGAAGACGACCTTCAGCTAATATTCTGTAACTCCTGCACCAGCGCCTCGCGAAAGCGGGGGAGCAAATCGGCTGGTTGTGTCACAAGTTCGGCAAGCGTCACGGTTTTCTCGGCTCGGTATACCCGTCCGCTGCCGAGCCGGGCTTCGAAATCATTGGCCGCCCGATGGGCAGCCTGCAGCTCGACGTCCAGCAGGATCACCGCGTGCGCGAGGACCACATGGCCCCGTCCTGCCGGCATGGGGCGCCAGTACTGGGCCGTGCCGGCTATTTTTCGCACCTGCCCGCCTTCGCCGCAGGCCAGATTATAGCGTCCATCGCAAAATGAACCGCTGACCGCCTGAAAGTGGCTGGCTACGCCAAAGGTTGAAAGCGTACGCTGCAACAGGCCGCAGAGGAAAAGATAAATCGGCTCTGCGGCTTCGCCCAGCGAGTGATAAACCGGCCAGGCCAGGCTGAGATTGACAATTCCCGGCCCCTGCGGGACCAGGCCGCCGCCGGAGCGGCGCTGCCAGACCGGCCATCCCCGGCTGGCAAACTGCTCGCTTACCGCCGGGAGTTCGGCAAATTTGCGATAGCTTCCCGGCACCACAAATCCCTGCGGGGCCTGCCAGAGCTGGGCCACCGCTTCCCCGTCGCGTGCCCGGTCAAACAGCGGCTGCTCGGCAAGCGTCGGATCGGCGCAGTAGTGAAGCGGCAGCTGCTGGTGATGAAAGCGCTGCGGCCAGCAGGGCTCCTGAATCATGGTAACTCCTTAAAGCGGTTCATCGCCGTGGCGACAAGGTTTGATCAGCATCGCCGTAAGGGCAGATAGCAGGCAACCTACGGTCAAATAGATCGCAACGCTATGCCAGGAGCCTCCGGATAGGGTGACCAGAGCGGCGGCAATAAACGGCGTAAAACCGCCGCCGACGACGCTGGCGACCTGATATCCCACTCCGGCCCCGCTGTAGCGATAGCTGGCACCGAACATTTCGGTAAACATCGGCTGCTGGACGCAAACCACCATATCGTGCGCAATATTCGCCAGCATGAGCGCGAAAAACAGGATCCAGAAGTATGACTGGCTTTCGAGCGCCATAAAGAACGGGAAGCCGCTGAGGGTGCCGATCAGCGCCCCGGTGATATAGACGCGGCGTCGGCCAAAGCGGTCCGCCAGCCAGGCGAAGCAGGGGATCGTCAGACAGCTGATAGCCCCGACAAGCAGGCCAATGTTAAGAAACAACTCGCGCGGCAGGCCGAGATTCTGCGTGGAGTAGTTAAGCGCGAAGGCGGTGACGATATACATTGTCAGCAGTTCGCACAGGCGCAGACCGATAATCATTAAGAACGCGCCCGGATGGCGGAACAGCGCTTCTACTACCGGCAGACGCTTTTTCTGCGGCTGTTGCTGCTGTTCGCGCTGCTGCTGTTCAAATTCGGCAGATTCCGCCATGCCGTTGCGGATCCAGAGCGCCGCCAGCACCAGCACGACGCTAAACAAGAACGGCAGACGCCAGCCCCAGCTAAGGAACTGCGCATCGGTGGTACAGGCGCTTATCAGCGACACCAGCCCCGTTGAGAGCAGCAATCCGACGCCATAACCCACCTGCACGCCACTGCTGTAGAACGCTTTCTTATTTTTCGGCGCGCTCTCAACCGCCAGCAGCGCCGCGCCGCCCCACTCTCCGCCCACCGCAAAACCCTGTACGGCGCGCAGCAGAACCAGCAGAACTGGCGCCCACCAGCCTATCTGGTTGAACGAGGGCAGGAGACCGATGCAGGCGGTAGCGATCCCCATCATCCACACCGTCATCATCAGCATGCGTTTGCGCCCGAGGCGATCGCCGAAATGACCGAAGATAATGCCGCCCAGCGGGCGAAAGAGGAAACCGACGCCGAAGGTGGCAAACGCGGCGAGGGTACCCATTGCCGGGCTGATTTGCGGGAAAAACTCCCGGTTAAATACCAGCGCGGCGGTGATGCCATAGAGAAGAAAGTCGTACCAGTCGACCACGGCCCCGGCGAAGCTGCCCCAGGCCGCTCTGCGGGCGCGGTTGAGAGAACATGCCTCCTTGCCGGAGCCCTGAGAAATTAACGTTGATTCCATACCTGTCCTGTCTGTTGCTAAGTTTCTAATTATTGGAATGAGACGCTTTCCGAATTCGCGCCTGTCCTGAGACTACCGCGCAGAAGGGCAAGTGAAAAGATTTTTACCTGCTCTGCGTGTTTAAAGGCATTAAGCGTTTGCCTGACCGGCCGGGTGCAGCCCGGCTGGGCCGTTCGGAATGCGAGCTTAGGACTTGGCTTATTGTGTTTAATTTAAATTTTTGTACCCGCTGAGGACACCTTTTAAGAAATGACTTAAATGGTTTACAATTAACAAGTCTCCAATTTCGGAAGGGTGAGTTAAATGCGTTTAATTTTTGCAGCTTTATTTTGTGTCATGGTTTTGCCTTCCGCTTTTGCAGAAAAACTGCCGGCGCCCGTGGGTAAACCCGTTTTAACTATTTCCGGCCTGATTACTAATACGAATGAGGGCGATACCGCCGTTTTTGATGTGGCGGCACTGGAAAAACTGGGCATGGAAACGATCGTAACAACCACCCCGTGGTATTCGGGAAAGGTTCGCTTTGACGGCGTTTCCCTCAGTAAACTCATGGATTTAGTCGGTGCCAAAGGCAAGTCGGCGCGGGTGCTGGCGCTGAATGATTACACCACCATTGTTCCCATCGATGACTTTCATAAATTTCCAGTAATTTTGGCTTTAAAAATGAACGGCGAATATATGCGCATTCGTGATAAAGGGCCTTTATTTATTGTTTATCCCTACGACAGTAGCCCGGAATTGCAGAATCAGATTTATTATTCCCGTTCGGCATGGCAGGTTTCGAAGATTATAATTGAGTAAGGGTTTGATCTTGAATCGAATACTCACTGCCATTATTTTGTCGCTCTTCATTGTGACCGGTTACATTACTTATCTGGTCCATGAGCGGCAAAGTGAGCTGCAAAAATTAACCCGTTATACTGATTCGTGGTCCGTTTCCCAGATAGTCTCCGAGTACATGCGTCTTGAGGCGCGACTGAGTGCGATGGGGCTGGAGGTAAAGGGAAGCGACCACGATGAGGTGCGCCTGCGTCTGGAAATCATGATGAGCCAGATTGCGCTGCTGCAGCAGGGTGATTTGGGAAAGTTTATCGGCAAAGATCCTCATCGTAAGGCGATAGTTGACAGCCTGATTACTCTTCTGGACCGGCTGGATAAGCAGCTGGATACCATGACGACAGCACAGCTGAAGCTGATGTTACAAGAGATGAGCACCCTGGACGGGCCGTTGACCTCGCTCGCGTCCACCTCTCTCGCCCAGGATTTTAATCTGGTTAATCTCACCCACGATAAAATACAGAACCTCTATTACATCTATTCGGCCATTTCTATTCTGCTGATTATTCTCTGTATCACGCTCGGGATGTTGATGCTGAAGCAGAATAACACCCTGCGTCGCGCTCACGTGCGGATGAAATTACTGGCTACCGATCTGCAGGCTTCCAAAGAAAAGCTACAGGTGCAAAACCGTCGGCTGCAGTACGATGCCTATCATGATTCGCTGACCGGGATGCCCAACCGGCTCTCTTTCTGGCAACGCCTGCAGGAGGTGGTTAACCAGGTGCGGCCCTATCACGGCTCGGCGGTGGTTATGTTGTTCGATCTGGATAATTTCAAGGACGTCAACGACACGCAGGGTCATGACGCCGGAGATAAGCTATTGCAGGATTTGGCCAGCCGTCTCTCATTTTTTCGTAAAACGTCAGAAACGCTGTACCGACTGGGGTGAGACGAATTTGCTCTGGTGACCCACGATCTTAGCGAAGAGATGGCGCTGGAGCGGGCAACGGTGATCCGGGAAAAGATTAGCCAGCCGTATCAGATTTACGACTCGCAGATTCAGATCGGCGCCTGTATCGGGATTGTCATCTCTGACGGAGAAAGTCGCACCGACTATTTATACAAATGCGCCGACCTGGCGCTGTATGAAGCGAAAAAAGAGGGCTCCGGTTACGTCCAGATATTCCGCCCCGGTATGCTTCAGCGCCAGCAGGAGAATAAATCTTTCGAAGATGACCTGATGCAGGCGCTCGAGAGAGGGGAGTTCAGGGTTTACTATCAGCCGATTGCCGATGCCATGAATGGTGAAATCTACGGCTATGAAGCGCTGGTTCGATGGTTTCATCCGCTACGCGGCAGCGTTCCGCCGACGGAATTTATCCCGGTGGCGGAGAAAATCGGCCTGATTAATGCGTTAGGCGAGTGGGTATTGAAAACCGCCTGTGAAGCGGCCGCCAGCTGGTCGTCGCCGCTCAAGGTGTCGGTTAACGTGTCGCCGGTTCAGTTAATGAACAGTTCACTGACCGATACCGTGGTAACTATCTTAAGAACAACCGGGCTGGATCCGTATCGGCTGGATTTGGAAATTACCGAGTCTGACGTATTTAATGAAAATACCCGCTCGTTAGAGATCCTGAGTCAGCTGCGTGAGCTTGGCGTGCAGATCTCTATTGACGACTTTGGTACTGGCTATTCGTCGCTCTCGCGTTTAAGCTATTTCCCGTTTGATAAGATAAAAATCGATCGATCATTTGTTATTAATATACCCCATCAGCAAGACGATCTGGATATCGTGCGCCTGATCATCAGCATGGGTAAAAGCCTGCATATGCGAATTGTGGCAGAAGGCGTCGAAACGGAAGAACAGCTGAAGTCGTTACGAAAATTAGGTTGTGATCTGGTTCAGGGCTATTTGATCGGTAAACCGGGGCCGCTTACTTCAGCAGGGAAATAAGTCATTTGTGTTTATTTGCGGGCGACTTTAGCGTAGCTGAATTCGCCCGTATTTATTTTAGTAAGTGGTCTAATCCCTAATGGGTAGAAATAGAGGGGGGAAACGATTTTGATAAAAAATAATACCCTCAGTGATTAAAAGGGGTATATGATATGCAACATATTTTCCTGTTTTCGGCCCCGTGCCGCGGGCGTAAAGAGAGGCAGAATCATGCAGCGAATCATCATCCCGACCCACTATGTGCATACCCGTAGCACCCCGCTGTGGACAAAAGAGACGGCGCCAGCGTCGATCTGGAAGCGGCATCTGGACGCGGGCACCCGGCAGGGCGTCTACCCACGACTGTCGGTGATGCGCGGCGCGATACGCTATCTGGGCTACGCTGATGAGACCAGCCCGGATCCGGTCGAAACCCTGACCATTGCTGAAGGGGAGTTTGGCGTTTTCCCACCCGAAAAATGGCACTGCATTGAGGCGTTAACGGAAGACACCGTATTTAACGTCGACTTTTACGTTGATCCTAAAATTCTTATCGAGGGATAATATGAACAGTGAAAATAAAGGTTATGCGTTAGCGGTAATCAACGGCAATAATAAAGATAAAAAAGAAAAAGTGTATCTTAAGCCCATGGCCCTGTACGTGCCTGATATCGCAGCGCAGGCCATCGCTGAGCTTATTTCTGATCTCTCAGTCGATAACGCCGGGGATAAGGGATTTATCGTAACGGTAACCAACAATAATAATGGCGTGTCGGTCGACAGTGAATTTGCAACTTTGGCTGAATTGCAGGATCCGCAGACGGCTGCCGATGCGGTAAAAGATCTGATTAATATCGTGCGCGGCTACGAGTCCGACGAAGAGACTAACGTCTGCGGCTGGTAAGCGTAACGGCGCCGAACCGCCAGCTGCCGCTTCGCAACCTTGCCGCAGACCTGCTGGCGGGCATCACGGCTGAGAGACGCGCCGCTGGAGAAGCCGAAACCCCGGGCTTAACTATCCTTCAACGGCGAGTGATATGTTTTACATTGTATTTATTGGTATTTTGGTAAATATCGGATAAATCGACGATGAGATTATTCTGCGCATAGCTGATCGATTGCACGCGTAGCAGCAGGCTGTTTTGCGCAACCTGCAGGAGTTCCGCTTGTTCGCGGGTGGCCAGAACCGGGGAATAGCTACGGTGGCTTTCCAGAATGGTGATGTTGCACTCCTTCTTAAAGTAGTTAAATTTTGACCTTTCCAGATTTCCGATGCTAAGCCATGGGAAAATTGCTACCGGTATATAGCTGTTTTCTATCAGAATGGGCACGTCATCAATCATCCGAATGCGCCTGACATAATAGACTTTTTCTCCGGGCTCAATTTTTAACTGTTGTGCGATGGCCAGAGGCGCATCGAGCATAGTGAACTCGATGACCTTGTTGCGATAGTTAGTCTCGCCAACGATATGCATCTGATAGTTGAACCCATCAAGCTCCCCGCCGTGATAATTGCTCTTTCGCGCAACGTATGAACCGCTGCCGTGGCGTTTGACGATCAATTTTTCCCTTTCCAGCAGCGTTAGCGCTTTGCGGATGGTCATCACTGATACCTGTAGCTCGCTGGCTAACGCTTTCTCGCTCGGTAACGCATCTCCGACTTCAAACTCATCGCTGTTGATGCGATTTTTCAGCCGTTCGGCAATGGATTTGTATATCACTTATAGATGTCTCATGGCGAAGTGAATTGTTGGCGAATAAATATAACTATATGATTTTTAGATTAAATATTTTCATTCGCAAGGTGTTCATAAACTGGTCATCTAGTTATTTGTTTTTATTTATATATCTATTACTTCCGAAGATATATGACTTTCATCACAAATGACACTTTATCTCCTCTGATTAATCCCCTCTGGCGCATAGGCTGATTCGCAAGTTCTGAGCGCTGGCAGTCGATAAGCAGGAGAGGGGAAGAGGATGATCGGGGTAAAAAAATTACAAGATTTTTCCAGGGCGATGATTGGGCCGGTTTTATATCTGCCGGTTGTGGGTCTGTTGATTGCGTTGCTCAGTATGACCACCAATAAATTATGGGTGGCAGAAGACAGCTCGCTTTTCCTGCTGGGGAAATATGCTTCCAGTATGCTCTGGGCAATCATGAACAATCTTGGCTTCTTCTTTTGCCTCGGTCTGGCGAGCGGGCTGGCAAAAACTCGCAAAGCGGAAGCCGCGTTTGTCGCCGCAATGACCTGGTTTATGTACCTGGCGGCCAACAATAGCTGGCTTACTCTGACCGGGCGGCTTGTTGAGGGGAGCAGCAACGCGCAGCTTTACGGCAGCGGGCAAACCTTTATTTTCGGTTTCCAGGTCATCGATATGGGCGTGTTTCTTGGCATCATTCTGGGCTGCGCGGTGGCTTTCATTCATAACCGCTTTGTCGATATCGAGTTTCGCGGCGCATTCTCAATTTATGGCAACAGCAAGCTGGTTCTGATCGTAATGATCCCGCTGGTCGGCGTGTTTGCCATCGCCACGGTCTATTTCTGGCCAATTGTTGAACACGGTATATCGGCGCTGACCGGCGTCATGAAAACTTTCGGCGCCGCCGGCGTTTTTCTGTATGGTTTTCTCAATCGTTTTCTTATCCCGACCGGTTTACATCATCTCATTTGGTCACCCTTCGTTTTTACCTCTATTGGCGGACAGCTGTTAATTGATGGGCAGACGATAGTCGGGGCAAAGCCCATTTTCCTCGCTGAAATTGCCGATAACACCGGGGGAGCGTTAAGCGACTCGGCGCGATTCCTGACTTATGGAATGGTCAAAATGTTTGGCACGGCCGGAATGGCCCTGGCCTTTTATAAGACGGCGAAACCTGAAAATAAACAAAAGTTGAAAGTCACGCTTATCCCGCTGATTGTGACCTCCTTCTTCGTCGGGATAACCGAACCTTTTGAGTTTTTATTTATCTTCACCGCACCGGTGTTATGGCTGGTTTATTCGTTAGTGGATGGCTTTTTCCAGATGCTGGCGTGGCTGCTCGATGTTCGGGTCTGCGCAACCAACGGCATTATCGATTTTATTGTTTATAACATACCGGCGGGAGCCCATCTGACGCGCTGGCCTGTTTTTGTCGCGCTGGGGTTAGCGGAAACAGCGGCGATGTATTTTATCGGTAAATTCCTGATTCTGCGTTTCAGGATGCGAACGCCAGGCCAGGAACAACAGGATGAGGCGCTAAGCCGAGCGGCGAACGCAAGCGTCCCAGCTAAGGCTTCCGGTGAACAGGTCATTCTGGGGCTTGGCGGGAAAGACAATGTGTGTTCTGTCGGCAATTGTTTTACCCGACTTCGGGTTGACGTGCGGGACCCGGCATTAATTCAGGAACATATTCTGAAAACCAGCGGCGGTACCAGCGTCATTATCAAAGGTAATCACGTTCAGGTTATTTATGGTTTAGGGGTGAATAAAATCCGTAATGCTGTGGATCGCTATTTAGATGTACATGAATAATGAGGTGGAAGATGCAAAATAAATTTGTTGTTACGATAGCTGGCGGCGGCAGTACCTATACACCAGGGATTATTATGATGCTGCTGGAAAATATGGACAGATTTCCGCTGAGCGAAATTCGTCTCTATGATAATCATCACGATCGCCAGCGCGTGATCGGTGAAGCCTGCGCGATTCTGGTGGCTGAACGTTATCCGCAAGTGGCTTTTAGCTACACCACCGATCCGCAGGAAGCTTTTACCGGCGTTGATTTTGTGATGGCCCATATTCGCGTCGGCCTCTATGAGATGCGCGAAAAGGACGAGAAAATACCGCTTAAGCATGGCGTGATTGGCCAGGAAACCTGTGGCCCTGGCGGTATCGCTTATGGTATGCGTTCCATTGCCGGGGTACTTGAACTGGTTGACTATATGGAAACGTACTCCCCCGGCGCGTGGATGCTTAACTATTCCAATCCGGCGGCGATCGTTGCCGAGGCCACTCGTCGATTACGGCCAGCGGCTAAAATTATTAATATCTGCGATATGCCGGTGGCAATTGAAGGATTATTCGCCGATATCCTTGGTCTGAAATCACGTAAAGAGATGAACGTGCGTTATTTTGGCCTCAACCATTTCGGCTGGTGGACCAGCATTACCGATAAGGCCGGTAATGATTTAATGCCGACGTTAAAAAAGCATGTGTCTGAGCTGGGGTATTGCAGTCCGAAAGAGGATTTTCAGCACAAAGCGCCAAGCTGGATTGAGACCTTCAAAAAGGTGAAGGACGTCTTTGCGCTGGATACCGACACGTTGCCCAATACCTACCTAAAATACTATTTTTATGCCGACTACGAGGTAGCCCACTCGGACCCGAACTTTACGCGCGCGAATGAGGTGATGGCCGGGAGAGAGAAAGAGGTATTCGATATGGCGAAAGACATTGTCGCCCGGCGGAGCGCCAAAGCGGCGCATTTCCATGCCGGGGCGCATGCCACCTTTATTGTCGATCTCGCCTGCGCCATCGCCTTTAATACCCAGGAAAGAATGCTGTTGATTGTAGAGAACAACGGCGCTATCGCGAATTTTGACGAGACCGCGATGGTTGAAGTGCCTTGCCTGGTCGGCGTTAACGGTCCCGAACCGCTGGCGATGGGGAAAATACCGCTGTTTCAAAAGGGGCTGATGGAGCAGCAGGTCGCGGTGGAAAAACTGGTTGTCGACGCCTGGGTTGAAGGAAGCTACCAAAAGCTCTGGCAGGCGTTGACCTTGTCCAAAACGGTTCCGAGCGCGTCGGTTGCGAAAGCTATTCTCGATGAACTGATCGAGGCCAATCGTGGTTACTGGCCGGAGTTGAGCTAAAGTGCCGCTAACGCCCGATGTATTTCATCGGGCGTTACCTACACTGCGATGCCGGACGGATACTCCGCTTCGCCGGAGAGTTGCTGTATGATCTCCGCCACGTTTTCTCTGCCAACCGGCGCCGAGATGGCGTTTCCCTGAAAATGGTCGACTCCCAGCGTTTTCAGTTTGTTGAATTTCTCCAGGCTATCTACGCCTTCGGCAATACAGCGGCTGCCGATCAGCCGGCAGTAGTAGATGAGGCTTTTAATCAGCGCCAGGGCGTGCGCATCGCGCTGCATATCATTGATGATGCCCATGTCCAGCTTGTAGGCGCTGAACGTCAACGCCCGCACCGGGAACAGCACGCTGCTTTGCGAGAAGCAGTCATCAAGCATAATTCGGAAGCCGCGCTGCTGTAGCCGGGCCATATTTCCGGCTATTTTCCCGTGGCGGCTGAGGTCGGCATTTTCGGCAAGCTCCAGCACCAGCCGCGGCGATATTTGCGGCTGACGCAGCTGCTGGCGCGCGGTTTCCATCATGCGGATCAGGTTTTCATTGCTGGCGACAGCCGCGGGAATATTCACCGCGAAATAAAATTCACCACTGTACAGATTGATATTCTGCACGGCTTCCTGCAGCACAAACGCGGTGAGCACCAGCCACGCATATTCCGAGCGTAGCTGCGGTAAAAAATCAGCGGGAAACAAAACGCTGCCGTTCCGGCGCCAGCGGACAAGGATCTCCATCCCCCTTAGCTGACGATGTTCATCAGTTATGGGCTGGAAAACCGGGAAAATTTGTCGGCTATGGATTGCATGGACAAATTCACGCTCGAAAGCGCATAGGGCGGCGATGGGCTCGCTTTTCTGTTCTCTTATCTGACTGCCGGGAAAGCGGGCGGCCATCTGCGGGTGGTGTTCCACCATTTTTTTCAATCCTGCGGTTCTTTGATTGTAGAGCGTCTTGTGGCTGATGCCGCGGCGTTTGGCCTGATCGCTGGCGCGGTATCCGCAGAGCAAACCGAGGATGGCGTTCAGCTCCGGTCGGGTTAGCCCGGCAGGGCGCTTACCCAATGCCCGCGCTTCTTCATCTGCCAGCTGTTCAAGGGAAGGATATCCCTCGGGTATGACGTCGCGCAGTAGCGCCGCCAGACAGGGGACCGGGAGGTCGGAGGCGGCCGCCCGCACCGCGGAAAGCTGACGCCGCTCTGCGACCTGGTGTAGCAGGGTGGACCATAGCCAACTGGCCGGGCTGCGGCTGAGAAACAGCATCGGTAGCGGCGTTGCGGACTGTTCCAGCAGCATAGCGGCCCGCTTCAGGGTTGAGAGTAGCCGAACAGGAGATTCAGGGAGAAACACCACCAGACGGCGTACGTGAGGGGGCAGCGTCGGTGACGCTGAAGTTAACACCACGGGCCGGGCGCCCCCGTCTTCCATCAACCGCACCAGGCCCTCTGTGACCAGCGAACAGGGCGACAGGATGCCGTCATTCTCCGGGAGGTTATTCGTAAACAAAAGTCACCCCGATAATTGACTGCACGTTACCCGCGGTCACCTGTCCGCTGGTGCGCGCATAGTTGGCGGTTAAGCCAAGGCTGACCGCCGAGGTTCCCACGTTGCCTAACGACACCGTGGTATTCGCGGGAACGACGCTGCCGTTGCGAGTCAGCTGAACGCCAACCCCCAGGGCCGGAGAGGCCGATGCGGTATTGGTAAATATCGAATTGGCCGCGTTCTCCGTAGTACCGGAGAGGTAGTAGCCCAGGTTCTGGTTTTGCGCGCAGTAAACCGTTAGCGGAATGGCGGCCGAAGCGGGATATTCCGGCAGCGTCACCGTCACATCGCGAGCAGAAACGTCGCAGCCGCCGGTTGGCACCACGACATCGTTGTTGGCGTATATGTTCCACACGAACTGGAAGTCGTCGTTATCCTTGTTATTGGTCTGGCGCAGGATCAGGACAGCGATTAGCGAACCGGCGGAAATGGCGACCCCACCTGCGCTGCTGACGGGCGTCAGATAGAGAACGGTAGGCCAGGGTCTATCGACTATCGAGTTGTAGGTCATCCGCGCCGTTTCGCTGGTGGTGGGGAACGGGTAGCTGGTGCCGTTATACCTGACGGTACCGGAAAAGCTCGACAGCACGCCGCCATAGGCCGATCCGCGCTGGAGCGTCACGTAATCGGTCATGGTTTCCGGAAAATCGTTATGACAAAAAATCTGTGTCGAAAGATCCACGACCAGGTTCTGCCCGACGCTGACCGCCGGCGCAAGGTTTACGTACACGTTCGCCGAGCCGCCGCCGATGGGAATGGTCACGCCCGCCGCGGTTTTACAGGCGAAAGACCAGGCGTTAAACGACCAGCCTGCCAGCAGCAGCGTCATCAGCAGGGGGATTATCTTTTTCATTACTCTGTTCTCCTGGCTCAGGCGTAGGTATAGGTGACGTTAATCACCGCCTGAATCGTTCCCTGGGTAGCGCCGCCGTTGACCGTTAGCGCTCTGACCTGTAGCGGGAAGCTGGCGGACTGGGTGGCGTCATCCACCTGGACCTCTTTTCTCGCGCCGGTGTTCAGCGTGGTGCCGCCATTGTCCTGCAGCTCAAGCTGGATGTTGCCGGCGGTACCCTGGTTTTTGTAGTAGCCGGTGGCGTCCGCCGTGCCGCTAAAGCTGGCGGTGACCCGCGAGGTGCCGACCGGACAGTTGCTGAGGTTAAGCGCCACGCTGTGCCAGGGTGAGGAAGAGCCGGCGGAGACCAGGCTAAAGGTATAAAGATCGCCGAGATCGACGGTGGCGTTAGCGGTGGAGACCGTGCAGGGTTTAGCCACCACTTTGCCGTTAACGGTAATAGTCACGTCGGCGGCGCGGGGGGCGCTGGCGAAGGCCATCATTACCGCCAGCAGCCAGGGTGCATGAGTCCATTTCATTTCAGCCTCCGGTTACTGAAATTCAAGCGTGAAGGTCGCGGTTGCATTAACGTGCCCGGCGGTGACCGGTAGCTGGGTGGCCATTAGCCGGGCATAAAAGTTCAGGGTGTTGGGCTGGCTGGGCGTCAGCGTGGTCCAGGCAATGGCCGATGAGGCTGCGTTGAGCGGCAGCATCGTCTGCTGCGCGTCAAGGATCTGCACGCCCATCCCCGCCGCCGCCGAAGCCCCGCCGTCGAGCTTTAATAGATCGCTATTGATGCTGTCGGCAACGCCAACAAAGCCGACCTTCACCGCGGTAACCGAGCTACCGCAGGGCGACAGCACAATACGAAAGGGGACCAGCGGCGTGGTTGCCCCAACCGCATGGAATTGCTTTGCGGCGTTATCCATCAGATCGACGGTAAAATCTTTTGATTCACCCGCCACGGCGCAGGCGTTATCGCGAACGTAGCCGCTGATAGTAATGGTACTGTCCGCCGCGCCGGCGTTGCTGGCCGCCAGCGAGACGAGGGCGCTCAACAGATACAGGGTTTTTCTCATCATCATGGTTTCCTTAGCGGCACTCCGTGGAGAGCTGGCTCAGCGTCTGGTTCTGATTTTCCGGCGGCAGGCTGTAGCTGGCCTCACAGCTGGCGTTCGGACCTTCGCCCCATTTCGCCCGCACCTTGCCCGCCAGCGGCATCCCGCTCAGGTAGACCTGGCCGTTATCGGCGACGATACTGCT
>OJIW01000086.1_pt1 | contig 33573 bp, 32 predicted proteins | sample 1596041 | NCBI WGS metagenome assembly OJIW01 (sample SAMEA4350119, study PRJEB24818) | metagenome | biome: human; feature: gut; material: faeces | place: Denmark | collected 2013-09 | reverse complement strand
GATATATTAAAAGAAAGGACTCTGTTAATTAGTGACATAGAAAACACTTATAAAGATATTGATGGGAATACAGAGCTGGCCATTATTTATTTATATAATACCGATAATGAAGAAATAATCTCAGGTGGGCTTAACTGCGTCAATGCTCTTTCAGATGTTTTGGGTGAGGTTACATACAGAGGAAGTGGAGAGCAAGCTATCACTGACTATATAGAATGGTTAGACGGCCAAGCTTATATCTCTCCTCCTTCAGATGACGAAGTGGTCGCACAAGCAGTTAGTATTACCATACAACAAATCGCACAACTGCAAATGGCAGAAATAAAAAGCGAAAATATGCCAGAAAGCATAAAAGATTGTTTCGGTTCAGGTTACGAGATCGTGACGTTTTACGATGGAAAATTTAATAGAATTGATCTCACATATGCATTTATTGAATTGAGTTATAATAAAGAGACTAAAAATGTTGAGATAAACCATCCATATTTAATATTATCACAGTATATTACGAACGATTTTTTAATTCATGACCGTTATCAGCAAAATAATTATGACTGCGATGTGGATAGCAATCTTGTTGAGTATCAATATGACCAAATTATAACTCAATCACTGTTGAATTTAAATGAAGATATTCCGGCCATTATCCCGCCAGATAAAATTAATAACTTAAATTTCTGCTGTTTTATATTTCACGACAACTTCAAGCACGGTACTACAATGTGGCAATCAGCGATAATAAGATCGGACACCCCGCCCATTAATATTATAAAATACCATGAGGGTAATCTTTATTATGTAGATTATTCCGAACAGGCAGAAAAACAATTAATTGGATTTGTTAGCAAAAATTACTTATGAAACCGGAAGCCCATTCATGAGACAGGAGTCAGATATCGTTCACCTGACCATCATCAGAACACTCAGCAAAACGGCGGCGGCCGGAGAAACTGTTTTTTCTTTCATAGATGAGCAGATCCTCGACATGAAAGGCCGCACGTAAGTGGATGAAATGCTGCGCCAGATCTGCAAGGAGTTTGACAACCTCAGCACCTACGCTTTGCAGACTGGCTCACATGGCTAATTACACTCTGCGGTATAAACAGGCCAATTCTCAGACTAATGAAGTCGACTGTCAGATCAGCTTGTACGCTACCCGAGAAAACTGCTAGCTCAAATTTGAACTAATATAGTTAATAACTCGTCGATTCTAGGCATTACATACATCAGTTATTACCATAAATATGGTAACATATAACGCCTTCTAATGGTTTTAAATCGACCATCATATTCAATGGTACCCTACTACAGAATACTGATAGGTCACAACCAAACACCTTTATTTATTATTAAAACAGCCCCACTAACTTACGCCTTACAACTATTCATCACACCGAAGTACAGTTCTTTTTGGTAATTCGTCCAAAAACTTAGGTAACGTTTTATTAAATCCAGTTTTTTCAAAACCAAAAAGAGAAAAATAATAAATTGCTCTCAGTAGAGTCTCAGAGCAAAAACTGATAATGCAAAAATCAAACCTTTCATCAACAGATGATCCATGAACAATTTTTGAACGAGCATCATAAAGCTGGTTAGCTTTATTTCTAATCTCATCATCAAGACCAACATGGGTAATATTCAAATGAGTTACTCTTCTTTTAAATGTTTCCGTAGTATCATCATCATGAAAATTAACTAATGCCTCCATCGAACTTACTAATTTTTGTACCTGCTGATAGAAGCTAGACTCAGTAACGGCGTCCCCATACCATAATAGAGAACGTTCCAGACGCTCTACAACTCGCTGACTGGAGAAGTTTGGAAGTAAAAGTAACTCCACTATCTTGAATACTATGCCAATAATACTTGAGTCAACATTTTTGCTTTGGTGAAAGACGAGCCAAAATTCCTTGGAGTCAAATTGAAAAACTGGAAAATTATAATTTATTGTATTGCTTATATTATCTTCATCTTTTCCATGTCGGTAAAAATCAAATGGATGGGTAATTCTATCTTTAGACGTGAGTAGAGGAATTGCCCTAGGTGATAAACGCGTAGCTAAGAGTTTTAAGATATTATAAGTAGCGTCCCTTGCTTTTTCGGCTTGTTGTAAAGCTAACTGTTTGCTACATCGTGTTTTCACATGGACTTCAAGATAATAATTGTAGTCAAATGTTCTGGTATTTTTATATAGAGCCAATTCTTCTTCAGCCAAGTCCATTGTATCTACAGGCAACAAGCGAATACTATCGCTCAGTTTTAGCTCACCGCTTAAATTAAACATAGTCACTGGGAATTGATATACTGAAGATGAAAATTCCTTTTTAAAAACCCGAACCCTATCAGTAGCTATTTTCTTTAGAACATCAAACTTGATATCGCAATGCTCTCCATTTTTCACAACGCAATCAATAAAACTATCCAGTTCAACATTGACGTATTCATAGACTATAGCTTCTATTACAGGATGCAACTCGCAGGGCAAACAGTTCAGATTACTGCTTCTACGAATAAGTATTGCCAACTCTCTCATTATACTCAACGAACAAGATGTATGATGCAACTGATAAATACAATGTTCTTGCCTTTTATATTTTCCAGACATTTCCTCCTGCATGTTATGTGGTGCATTAATGGTTATCGCTATCAGGTTGTCCTTTTCCATCTCCTGGAAATAAGCTTTATGATCGTCTACCCATAGCTTGTATGCTCGAGCCAGCTCCATAAACAGTTTTGCAAACTGTTTTTCCCCATCCAGTGATAGTTGCATTGATTCGCTCCCTCTCTCGCTCGGCCATAAGAACAACTATTTCATAATCCAACTAGAATAGAAAACTGTAATTTATGTTAACCCATCCCCCTACAATCGTTCCCTGAACAGCTCACAGAACTGATGTAAGGCGGTATAAGTTCGCCCAACCGCCCCCCGGGTACCCTGCATTCCCTACATCCAGTGCACGCTCTCTCAGCCTCATCCCCCTAACAAACTATCCCCCGCAATTCATCCAACAGCCGGGCAACCCGCTTCGCGGCCCCCAACTCGCTGATACCGTATTCATTCATCAACGCCCTGCGCTGCGCCTTCTCCTCTTTCTCCGTCATGCCCAGCGCCAGATACAGGCTGGGCGGCACGGCGCGAAACAGCGCCTCAATCCGGCTGGCGAGCACCACGCCCTCGGTATAGCAGTGCTTCGCTTTGTTGGCCGACAGCAGCATGGCCTTCTGCTCCTCCGTCAGCTTTTTAAAGCGCGCTATCTGCTCCACCTCTTCCGGCGGCATCACCAGGCACAGCCACCACTCGATCATGTTGAGCATCTTTTTCGCCGCATTGGGGAAGTCATCGAGGTTCTGCGTCGCCAGCCACAGCCATGCCCCCAGCTTTCGCCACATCTTGACCACCTTCACCACATAGGGAGCCAGCAAGGGGTTAGTGGTGATCATATGGGCTTCATCGGTGGCGAACACGATTTCGCGGTCGTCGAACTGATCGCGTTCCGCCAGATTATTGATGGTGTTCACCAGCGAAATATAGGCCACCGCCAGCGGCGCTTCATAGCCTTCGCGCGCCAGCGTGCCGAGGTCAATCAGCGTCACGTCCGCTTCCGGCCAGTTCTCGCCCGGGCGATTAAACAGCTCACCCAGAAAGCCCTGCATAAACACGCCGAGCGACTCCCCCATGTTCTGGGCGCGTACCTGACGTTCGGCGGGTCGGACGGGGTCACGGGCAAATTGATAAAACGCCGCCTGAAGGTCGCCGGTGATCATCTGCCTGCCTTCGTCCCAGGCCTGTTGCGCCGCTACCAGAATGGCCTCACGCATCATGCCGCGATCGGCGCGTTCCAGTCTGGCCTCTTCCTTCTCCTCCCCGCCGGTGATCATCAGGCGGGCGGCGATCTCCAGCTCCCCCAGAATGTCGCGCTCCTCGTCACCGTCCTCTTCGTCGTCAACGTCGTCAATATCAATGCCGTCGCTAAGCTCGCTTTCACTGACGGCGGCCACCGGCTGCTCAATCAGCTTATGCGCATCAGCAAACGGGGCCAGAGAAATCCCGCAGCCCGGCTTGATGCTGATTTTGTTCACCGTCAGCCCCAGCTCGCCGCAGTAATCGGCAAACAGGCCGAAGCTGTTCCCGGCTTCAGCAATAAACAACCGGGGCCGGTGGATCGCCATCAACTGGGAAAACAGGCTGTTGAGCGTGGCCGACTTGCCAGAACCCGTCGGCCCGAAAATCGCCATATGGGCGTTCTTGGTGCGGTCATTGCTGTTCAGCGGATCGAACGTGAGCGGTGCGCCGCCGCGATTAAAGAAGGTGAATCCCGGGTTGCCGGTGCCGGTATCCCGCCCGAACAGCGGCGACAGGTTCGCCAGATGCTGGACAAAGGTCAAACGGGTATACCAGTGGTGCTTATCCCGGGCCGGGTTAAAGCACATCGGCATGGCGCGCAGGTACCCGTTCAGCGGCGCAACCTCATATTCGCCCCGGGTGGGCTGTAAACCGGCGTTCAGCAACACCGCATTCAGTTCGCGCTGGCGCGACTGGAGCTGCGGCAGGTCCGGAGCCGTCAGCAAAAACGTCATGCTGCCGTGATAGAGCTTGTGCCGCTCCCCCAGAAACGACTTGGCAATGGCCGCATCTTCCCGCACCCGGGCTGATTCCACGTTTTCGCCAATCGCGTTTTTTGCCAGATGGGTGAAACGCTCTTCCAGCACGTCCTGAGCCTGCACCACGATGGTCATACACATCACGGTGCCTTCAGGCATGAGGTCCATCAGGGCATTGATGTTGTCACCCTTGCGGGTCTCCCCGGTCAGATGCCCCACCGCAGGAGGACGACGCAGGCGATCGATTGTTACCGCCCGGTGAGGCTGTTCGTCAAACCACCACACGCCGTTTTCCGCATCCGAGCGCGGCGGGGTAAACCATAAGGATTCGCTGAAGTCGGTCAGCAGCGGCAGTGCGTTATGTGGGTTGTCATGATGGCGAGCGGCGCGGTAGAGCACGTCCTTTTCCACCCACTGCGGGTTGGGGTTAAACCAGCGCAGCAGCCAGGCGTGGAGCTGCTCCCCATTCTGGCGTTCCGCCACCACGCCCGCGCCGTTCAGGGCGGAAACCAGCCGCTCGCACACCTGATCCAGCGCCGTTTCGGGTGAATACGGGTCGCGCTGGGCGGGGTCTACATAGCGATAGACCACCATGCGGGTACGCCGCTGCTGGCCGCGCCACGGCGCGCCGGTGACGGTTTTATCGATAAACAGCCCCTGTGGTACGGCGATCCCGCGCATGTGGCGTTCAATCTCCCACAGGTAGTCCTCGGTGAAGGCGCTCCCCTGCGCCCAGGGCTTGATGTAACCGCGCAGCCTGTCCAGATAGGCGCTGACGTCCGTTTCATCCTGACAGAAAAACTGGATCACCCACGGGCAGGTATCCCGCTCGTCAAAGCTGTCCTGAATGGCGTCTTCAATGACGTCGCGGATCTCTTCCAGGCGCTCCGCCGTGCGCCCTTCCGAACCGACCGGCAGCACGTCGAACACCGCCCCCACCGACACGCCGTCATCCAGCAAAATGCTCTGGCTGGACGGCAGGTATTCAACCCAGGGCAAGTAGTCAATCAATGACGGCTCACGATGGTAGCGCGCCTGCTCATCCGAGACTTTCAGCTTGCCCGATTTCCTCAACGACGGTTTGAGTACCGCATTCTCTTCGCCCTGCGGCGCAGGTGCCGCCGCCTTTTCACGCGTAAACAGGCTAAACATCACAGCGCTCCCACTCGTTCACCCGGCAGGGCGTACTGCACCTGACTGTAGAAAGGAAACACCGTGCTGTAGCCCGGTACCGGCACGTTGCCTACCGTCATATGCGGGAAGACATACATCACCAGATCGGGATTGGGCAGGCGGGGAAACTGCTGCTGGATCTCGCTGTTGGCATCCCGGCTGTAGCTTTCCGCTACTGCCGGCTGCGCGTTCCGCTCGACGTCATTCAGGTCGCGGCGCAGTACAGCGCGCGCCTCTGCGGCCATCTGCGGCGAACCACTTTTTTGCTGCCACAGATCCAGCATGGTGGAGGCTCCCGGAGGAAGTAATTCCTCTTTTGACGTACTGCATCCGGCCAGCCATAGCGCGGCCAGCAGTAAATATATTCTGGGCATCATTCACCTCGTTCCTTTAATCCAGATGCTGCTGCGGGCCGACGGCCGCATTGTATTTGACCCTGCGGCCCTGCTCTTCATAGTCAATCGGCAACTGGCGGGTAATATGTACCGCCACGCGCAGGCCGGGCGGCACATAGATGGCGTCAAACGTCTGGCCGTAGCGCTGGCGTACCCAGTTGGTGGTTTCCTGCATCCCGCCGGACACCGCCTTACCCAGCGCATAGGTTCCGGCGTCTCCCGTTAACGTCCGGGTTACGTCAGTCCCCTCCGTAGAGGAGGTCATTTCTCCTTCCGCCATCGCTTCCGCCGCTGCCGTCGCGCCGGACAGGGCAAACAGGGTCGGTAAATAGGTGGAGGCATTGGATTTACGCTCACCGGCCAGACACGGAACGCCATGCTCATCCGACAGCCAGCCGATGCTGCCACCGCTGCGGTTTTTGTTATCGCTGCCATCGGTCGATTTGGCCGGGCTGGGGACGGTGCGAACCGTGCCGTCGCTGAAAACGAAGGTGATGCTTTGCACATCGCCCCGCACGCAGGAGAGCGTCCAGTCGCCGGTCGCCGTTCCTGAGACAATCGCCCCTTCCACGTCAGGCAACTGGATGCCGTTTGCCGTCAGGTTGTCTTTGCCGATCAGCACTTTGAACGGGTAGGGGTCGGTGACTTTACCGTCAATCGGTACCCGCCCCAGCAAGGCCGTCATGGCCTGACTGCCTACCAGCGTTGAGTTTTCCGGCAGGGTATACACAGGCGTCGCCGCCTCCTCGATGCTGCGCTCATTTTTCGCGTTACGCGCCAGTTCGGCCTTCTGGCGGGTGATCTCGTTATCATCCAGACTGGAGAAACGGCTGGGGAACTGAAGCGCGCCGCCGGTGCCCGATGCGGAAACGTCGGCCAGCGTCATTTTGCCATCACGGTTCATCTGCATCGCATCCTGTGGCTCAATCCATACCACGCCCTCGCCGCTGGCCGGTACGGGCGGCTCGTCTCCGGCTCCCAGCCCAAGACCAACGGGTAAATCGCCGTTCGTCCCGGCAGACGAACCGCTTGCGCCGCCGTTCAGCAATTTTTCCTTCAGCTCATCGAGGGTTTTGCTCAGCTGGCGCTGCTCTTCTTTTACCCCTTCGGCCTTTTGTTCCGCCTCTTTTTGCGCCTTCGCCACCGCCGCGCTGATGCGGTTATCCAGACCACTCTCCCCCTGCGCCAGTCTGGCGTTCTCTTCCGCCAGCGCTTTATTGTCTCGCTCCAGTTCGGCCTGCTTATTCTGAATCGTCCGCATCCGGCCAACCAGCGTGCGCAGCGTGTCCTGAGGCGTATCTCCTTCCACGCCCAATGCCTTCAGCTCTTCCTGCGTCAGATCCGCGACCACGCTATCGGTCTGCGTCGCCGCAGGCTGTGAACGAGAACCGCAGGACTTCACCCCAATGGCAATGGCGATAAACAGACAGGCGGGCACCGCCACCTTTAACAGCGTGTTTGACTTCACCTGCATCATCGACCTCCCTTTTTCGCCGTCGTCGCGTTGGGCAAGAAGGCGTTTTCAGGCCGCCCTGTGAAAACCAGATACAGCAGGGTGGTGTCCTCCGGCGTCCCCTGCGCACCTAACCAACGGTGTTGAAACGTGGCGCTGTAAAAACGCCCCTGTAAGCGGCGAGGGTCGAGCACCACCGGCTTATCGCTCTGATTTTTCAGCCGGACGGCGACCACGCTGTATCCGTTTGCTGCCCATGCGGCGAGCGTTTTGGTTTGGACAGGTTCCGAGGGCAGCAGAGAGGTGATGACGGCAGGCTTAAGGGAGACGGGGGAAATGCCGGGCACGGCCTCCACCGTGCGCAACGGGGCGTACAGATGCTGCGCCGCATAGCGCGTTAACAGCACCGGTAAAGGCGCGGAGAGCTTAACGTCGCCTTGCCCAGCCGCGCCGTTGTCCCTTTCACCGCTGGCATCACGCCCTGACACCGATCCCTTATGGCTGGCGCTCGCTGTCGCGACTTCCCCGGAATAAACCAGCCTGACTGGCTCCAGCGCGGTTTTTCCATCATGGGCACTGACGTCCAGCAAGATCAGCTCGCCGTTTTCCAGATTCTGCAACTGCAAGCGGGTCACGGGAAATGCCTCTTGCGCCTGAAGGTAGACCGCGCCGCCGCTGCTCTGGATGTGCAGCTTGCCGTTCAGGGTCGCGGGGAAGCCCACCCGAACGTTCTTATCAACGAACACAATCCGCTCCTGCCCGACGTTCAGCGGGACAGGTAGCGGAATGCGCTCCCATTTCATGAGCTCCACGGCCTGAACGACGCAGGGAGCCAGCAGCGCGAGGCTTAATAACAGTCGCTTCATTAAAATATCCCCTTCTTCTCAGGCACATCGACCGGGGCGGCTTCCAGGCGCTGCGGCATCGCGGCAAAACAGTCCAGTGCCAGACCAAACGGGTTCAGCTCCGGGTTGACGTCCCAGCGCACCACCTTCAGCGGATAGCGAACTAACGCACGCTTGACCGGTTCGTTGTGGTAATACTCATCGGCGGTGAGGTCGAGCCGGATAACCCAATGGTCGCGATCGACAATCTCCACCCGATCGCCGCGGTAACCTCGCCCGGGGATTTCATAGATACCGCGCACCCGCTCACGCAGTTCGCCGGAGAAGTTGCGCTTGCGCGCGTCGTCCTCCAGTGACGTCTGGCATTCCGGGGTCAGGTAAGGGGAAAGAGACTTAATTCTGGCCGGATAATCCTGTTCACCATCCTTCGGCCAACTGTTCAGCTGTTGGAAAACGTAGAAGCCAAACGCGTATACCGTGCTGGGCGGCACTTCCCACCAGGGGCGGGTGCTGCCGCTGCGTAGGTCCGGCGGCTGATGGATGGTGAGATTGCGCGGTGCGTTCATCCAGCCCAGGGCCAGCACCAAGCACATCAGAATCAGCAAAACGCAGGCTCCGCGCAGCGTCCAGATATGCGCATCGCGGGCGTTAAGGGCATTTTTGAAACGGCTCACAGGTTCACCTCCAGCTGTATCACCGCCCTGCTCCGCCGCAGCGACCAGCGGCGCGACACCAGAATAAGCCGGGGATTGCCCAGCCCCCACTGAACGAGCGCCGCGTCAAGGCGGCGATAAAGGTAGTTTTCCGGTTTGCCGCGCTTGATCCGCGCCAGCACCTTGCCGCCGAAGACAATCACCAGCAGCGGCAAAATGAGGGCAATCGTCGGGATCATGACCCAGGAGAAAAGCAGGAACGGCAGGGAGATAACGATGCCTGCCAGCGTGCTGAACAATGCGGTCAAACCTAATTCGGGGGTGGTGAACCCCCGAAAAACGACCGGTTCAGCGTTGAGCCTGTCAGGCATAAACTGAATCGTCGCCATCGTGCCTCCTTATCCGGCCACGATGGTGGCGGCTTCGCTGGCAAGCCAGATCACGGAGACAATCAGTACTACCCCCACCGCTACCATGGCACCAAACTTGCCCCAAGAAGCCTTGCCGTCCCGGACTTCGGCAAACGTGGATACGCAGCTTACCGCCACCACGATAAAGGCTACGCCAGCGACCACTAACCCGCCCAGCACCAGACCGTCATTGATATAACCGGCGATCTTTCCATAAAACGTGCCGTCGGTTTTCGACTTCGGGCCTTCGACCGTCGGCAAATCGGCCAGCGCCGGAGACGATATAACTAAAACCAGTGCGGTATAGACCGCCGTCCTGACGCGTAAAAAAAGTGCTTTCATGTTATTCCTTCTCATTAACTTGCAAATAAAAACAGGCTGACCACCAACAGGACGACGACGCGAATGACAAACGACAGGACGGTCTTTTCCGACACGTTCCCTGCTTCCCAGCCGCGATAGACGGTGACAAAAGCAAACGCGGCCCACAGAAACAGCACGGCGACCAGCGTGCCGATAAACAGCAGATTGAGGAGATTCGGGTCGGCGTTGTTGGTCGAGGCGCGAAACGCCTGCTCCTGTTCGTGGGTCATTGCTCCCCCTCGCGTCGGTACTGGCCGCTGATATCCTACGGCAGTACCGGCTGAGCGCGGGAAGGCTCAAGATAGGTTGAGATGCCGCGTTTGATTTTCGCGATATCATCAGTGGCCTGCGGGTAGTCAAAATAAAAGCGGTGTGATGTGTGTTCCTGTACTGCGACGACCTTCGCCCGCTCCAGACTGGCCTGAAGCTGGTCTAGCTGTTTCATGACTAACGCCAGTTCATCCTTTTCACTGCCCTGCGCACAGGGAAGCACGGTGAATAAGGCCCCCGACAGACAAAGCGCCCGGACTTTCGTCATGCGCATATAACCTCCTTTTGTTGAATAAACGTGCGCAAAGGAGATTGGCGAAAAGCGTTACCGGAAGCTGTAAACAATCAAAACCCGGATTTCAAAAATTAATACGTCACTGAGCGACGCCTGCGGCATCGACGGGGCTCTTTGCCGCCCCGGTCTGGCAAGCCAGTCTCCCCGCAGGCTGCGCGAAGGCGGTAGAAAGACGCACAGGCTTGCTATTCCGCCGTCTTCGCGCAGCTTGGTTTAATCATTTACGCAAAAACAAAATTAGATGGTCGTAAAAACGTCAGGGTAATAAGATAGATAGAGCTACTGACATTAATCAGGGATGAAAATAGTGGGGCTTAATCTTCAGGGATATCACGTTACTATCGATCACTCGCATCGCCATTGGCTCATTACCACGCCTGAAGGAAACCCAACCCGTGAACGGGTGGGAAACCTCACTATTTATTCCATGTTCAGAAGGCAAAAAGCGCCCGCCAGCCTTAACCGTGACCGTAAACAACGCAAGCTGGGCGATAATTGTCCCTTGATTTATGCATTGAAGGGAAAAGAGGGGCTGACAACGGATTTTTCCAGCATAAAGGCATTAAGCCAGAGCTTTAACGCCATACTGGAAGCCATTGCTCAGGCAGAGCCTGATGGTTACGACCTGATCGTTTCTATGCCATCCGCCCACAACATTAGCCACATTGTAGGGAAAAGATTCTCACGCTATTTCAACGCGCCGCATTTTAAAGACCTGCTGCGGAAAATTACGGTTGAAGAGGCTTTTATTCTTCTCGATCGGGCGGATATTGATGTGGCTGACGTAAAGTCACTTCAGTACCAGCTAAGAAGACAAAAAAATGAAGTGGGTTATCAGGGCGCTTTTTCACTAAAAGGTATCCCAACAGAGCACAGGGCCGTTTTCCCGCCACTAACGATCAATACCGCTTTAGCGATGCATCTCAACGCACACAGAATATTGATTACGGATGATCTGCTGGCGACCGGAACAACGCTGGAAACCGCAGCGAATCTTCTGGGGACGCTCTGCCCGGGCGCATCGGTTCAGGCCGCCTGTCTGTTCAGTTCAATGGGTAGACTGACTCGCGGTACCCTCAGGAAAAGGAAGTTCAAGGGCTGATTGGTTGAATATCACGCGGCATCCGCGTATACTTTACAACAGATGTAAAGAGTGTGCTTGAGCCTCCCCGCTCTCTAAATCCCGATGAGGCCCGCGTAGGCACCCTGGCGGTGGTCAGCTCGTAAAGAGTAAGTAACCCGCCGGTTAGGCAGCGGCTAACCCCTCAACATCATATGATGTTGTTGTAACAGGTAAAATGTACTGGCAAAGGGGAGAATTGATATTCTCCCCTTTGTTTTTTGGTTAAAACCAAAGAGGCTCAGGCCGAGCCCTGATACATGACGATTCCTGCCTCACCCAGCCGGTCTGGCGAGATTTGAGATCTATTCTTAAGATTCAACATACTGGTTTCTTCAGTATTTAAAAGCACCAGTCGATAGTTCTGTTCGATGAAAGCAATGATTTCCTTATCGGTAGCCCCCTCTTCAACAATATCAATTATCTTTTTTGCAAACGCGCGTTGCGGCATGACATGTTCAATGCGCAATAGGTGTACATCGCCACGTTGGCGGGCTTCGTATGCTCCGATACTGCATTCTGCGGTCGGCATCTTTTTTAAGTTATTAACATGGGTAAGTCCATATTTAACGCGGATACAAAGAACATCAATGATGCGTTCCACTGAATGAATAGCGCCGCCGTTATCAGGGAAGCCAGCGGCATTAGCCTTGTTTCTTGCCTCAATAAAAAGCCTCAATGCAGGCAGCAATGTCTCAGGGGTATACTTGCCAGACATAGGTTATTTCCTCTCAGTATTAGCGCCATGTGTAGGGTGCAGGTATCTCATCTTTAAATAATTTATACCAGCGTCATTAAACTTAGCGTTAAGTAATACAATCACAAATACTTCTTAAACGCCCCGGTCGTCACCGAAATCACCAGCCCCAGCAACAGCGCCGCAGGCAACAGCAGAATATTGGGATATACCGCAAACGGCATCGACAGGTAAATAACGCAGGGTAAACAGGTCGCCGGTTTAATCCAGCGCTTGGCGTGGTGATAGATAAAGCTGCTCTCATACGCCGCACCGTAGCGGCGCAAATCGCGCCGAACCAGACCGTCCACGATGCCGATTGCTGCCACCATCACAAACAGCGGTACGGACAGCACCAGGATCGTAACCCGAATAAGAAAAACCAGCGTCACGTACACCGTCGCCAACAGGTACTCCCGTAACGTCACCAGCAGCCAGGCCGCGCAACCGTTTAACGTCCGGGTAAAGCCGTTGCCTTGATCTGCGCGGTGGGCATTCAGCCAGCCCAGAAAACCGCTGTCCACAAACAGCCACTGATACGCCTGCGTCAGCCAGCACTCTACCGTCACCACCGGGTCAGACAGCAGCAGGCTGCGGGTGAACTCTTCGGAGAAATACCGGCTTTCTGTCTCCATGACCGCTTTGCTGTGCAGGGCACCTTCTTCAGGCCAGAAAAAGGCAATGCCGACATACTCAACGATCAGGCTAAAAATCAGCGACACGAGTAACATGCCAATTAACTGCCAGGGCCAGTGCCAGAACACGTTCGATAACAGCCCCGGAGGACGCCGGGGAACCTCCTGCTGGCGTGGGGCTGTAGTTGAAGCCCCGGGCTGCGCCATCAATGCACCTCCAGCACTTCAAGCTGGCACTGAAGCAATACCGTATGCGTATCAACGGTGATCCAAATCCCAACGCTATCAGATGAGCACATATCCTCTTCCCGACAGGCGTCTATTCCCGCTTCATTTAACGCCGCAATAATTTCTACTGCCCTGGGCGTGGTGCAGACATGGTGCATTAAAATCTGCTTTGCCGCGTCAGGTAACAGGGCCGGGTGCCCCAGCGCGGAGACCATCACGGCGCAAATCTGGTAACGTTTCATTCTTCCTCTCTTTCTGCCTCTTCTGTCATGCGGTCGCCCGGCATCGCGCCGCCTGACCACCACGCATCCCCGGTGCGGTAGTTTTTTTGCATATATCCGGCGATTTGGCGGATGCTCTCCGGCATAAAGGCATCATCACCAACAGCTGGAAGCGGCATTCGCAATTTCCACAGCCGCCCACCTTCAAGCAGCGCAAACGCCTGTCCTTTTGGCAAATTGATAACGTTGGCGGGCGTTATCAGCGGCGTTCGCACGCTGCTGACCCTGTCCTGAACGTTACTGGTGAAGTCGCTGCCCTGATCGGGATTAGAAATGTCAGTCACGCCGGAAACCAGCGTTTTGGTATACACCTCCACTTCCGGCAACTGTCGGGTCAGCAGCTCAGCGGTTTCCGTATGGCGGACCCGCAGCATAACCAGGCTATTGAAGTTACCCACCACCTGCGCCGCTTTGGCGGAGTTACCGATTTTTGCCTCGATATCCGACAACGTTTGGGTATAGGCCGTGATCTGGATCCCCGCGCCGCCCCCTTTATTAATCAGAGGAATGAACTCATCCCCCATCAATTCGCTGAATTCGTCACAGTGGAGGCTGATCGGCGTGTTGCCGCCGCTCTGCTGCGGCAGGCCGTCATTTATACCGAACTTATAGATATAGCCCGCCACCGACACTAAATCGGCAAACATGCTGTTGCCGACCGCCGCAGCCACTTCAGGATCGGAGAGCGCATCAAGGCCGACGTACACCACGCCCTTTTTCCTGATAACCTGCTGCCAGTCAAATATCGGGCGTGGGTCGTTCAGGTCGCTGTAGTTTGGCGAGATAAGCTGAGCCGTCTTCCCGGAGGTCAGCTTTTCCAGCAGCGGCAGCAACGAAGCCACAATTTTGTCGTAGTACTTCTGGTCATAGCGCACCGAAGAGCGTAGTCCGTCCAGAACCGGGTCATATACCCGCTTTCCGGCGTCGCTACCCAGCACATGTTCAATCGCCACCACGCGCAGGGAGCGCCCTTCCATATGACGGGGAACATCACGCTCCGTCAGCGTCGCCGTCAGGTTTTCTATCGTCAACCACAGGTCGGGATGGTGCTGGCTCAGCCAGCTTTCGCAATAGTGTTCAAACAGATCGCCGGGGTTGTTAACGTAGCGCTGGATCAGCGCGAAGTCCGGACGTTGTCCCAGCGCGACCAGCGCCCGTGCGATGATATTGACAAAGCGCCATGCAAATTCTTTAAACGCGGCGGAGTTCCCCGCATCGCTGAGCTGCCCGGCGACCCTACTCGCTACTTCCGAAACTCTGCCGAACCTTCCCACAGCATTGTAGCGCGCAGAGATATCCGGCCAGCCCAGATGAAAGACGTGAAACTCATCGCCGCGCCCGGCGCGCTGACACTCGGCATACATCCTTTTCAGCAGGTCAGCATCCCCTTTGGGGTCGAACACGATCACTACGTCTCCCCGGCGAATATCCTGAGTAATCAGCAGCTCCGCCATGCGCGTCTTCCCTACCCGGGTGGTGCCCAATACCAGTAAATGACCGACCCGCTCACGCAGCTCCATCAGCACATTGGTTTCTTTCAGTTCAATGCCGTGCAGCGCCGGTAAACCGCCTACCGGCGGCAGAGGCCTCACTGGATTAAACGCGCTCTCGCTTGCTAATAACCGGCACAGTGTCGGAAAACGATATTCCTGACGTTGTTCAATGCACCGCGCCGCCTGATAAACCCAGGAAGGGTTCACATATCTGGCAACTTCCGGGCGTAACGTATCCAGCAGGCGCTGCGTGTGCCGTTGCTCCCATAAAAAACCTTTCCCCAGGAACAGCTTCATCTGGCTCACCGGCACCTGGCGGCTGGTCATCACGTAGCGGGGTAAACGCCGGATATTGCGGCGATAGCGCAGTACCCGCAGCCCTTCGCGGGTGCGTTTAATCGCGAATATCCCCAGCGCGCTGGCCATCACGTAGCTGACGCTGGGCGCTAAAGCAATCGCCCACGGCGCGGTAACGCAAACATAGCTGGCGCAGGCGGATACCACGGCGGTATTCAGTTCAACCGCCGGTCGCAGCAGGGCTTCAATCACATAGCGATCGCTCACTGGGTTGCCTCCCGGGTTGGAAGGCGTGTCATTAGCTTCATTGCTCAATTCCCTTTTCGCTGATCAATACCGGGTAGTGTTGCAGCCCTAGCCGCTTCGCCAGATCGCTGCCGGATACCGGCAGCAGCTCGATATCACCGGCCAGCGTTTGCAGCTCGCCAAACGCCGCTTCATCCTCGATATTGACCACTAGCCCAACGACCCGCAGTTGCCACAGCGATTCCTTTCGTTCATCGAGCCAACGACGGGACATCGGATCGTTACCCAGCAAAAATATCGGCTGCATCCCCGGTAAATCGAGACGACGGGCCTCTACGCTGCCGGGCGTTAATTCAGGCGTGGATATTGGCAATACCGATGCCAGTGACGCGGGTGCAGCGGGCAATACAGCCGCCTCCGGCGGGTTTGGTGATTCAAATTCATTGGGCTGATTGTTAATGCCGTCAAAATAAGGTGCGGCAGGTTCACCGCCCAAATCAGCGATAACGTTCAGCCCGGCGTGCGCATTGCCAAACAGGCAACAGAGTCCCAAAAGGTAAATGCTCTTCATGGTGTTTTTCTCTTCGGCTCTACCCAGCTCACCGCCGTGGGCTTTACCGGGTTCAGAGTATTCAGATGGCGTTGAACAACCGCTTTATAGACGCGGGCAGGCTTGCCGCCCGCAGGATGATGGTAACAACCGGCGGCCTGCATCCAGCTTCCCGGTTGGGCGTCGTAGCATTCACGTAGGATCCGCGCCGCGACGCGCAGATTGGTGTAGGGGTCAAAGGCGTGCCAATACGATGAAAACCGGCTGCCGTTCCAGCCCAGATTAACCTGAGCGACACCCACATCTATTCGCTTCAGGGGATAGCGCCGGATAAACCCCAGCAACGCCTGATAGGCCTCATCACGGCTGGCATAGCGATACCCGGTTCCGGCAACATTGATGGTCCACGGCCACGGGCGAACGCCATGGGCCAGCTTTTTGGCCGATTCGGTCAACGCCAGAGAGTACAGCGCTTCAGCAGGCACGTTTTCCTGTTCCGCAATCTGACGGTAGCCGGATGGAATCGACTGCGCGCAAGCCAACGGCGGAAGCAATAGCAGGAACATCAGAACGCGACGGGCGACCATCCGTTTTCCCCCTGTTCCAGCACCACAGGCATTTGGCCCTTGCCTAACTTCAACCAGCGACCAGCGTCATGGTTGAGCGTAATCGCCCGCGTTTTTACGCGTTCAGCGGGAATATGCTGCCTGCTCGCCCACTCACGTACCTTCGCGTCCTGGCCTTCGCTACCGACCAGATAAATATCAAACGGCTTCTGGCTGGCGAGCAGCTTCGTCAGCGTTTTATCACAGGGCGGGCAGTCCGCTTTGACAAACAGCGCCAGACGGCCATGACTCCGGGGCTGAGTTGGCGCGCTGCCCATACCTGCACCAATCGGCAGAATATGGGGGTAAAGCCGTTTCCACGCCGCGTCGACCTCCCGCTGAAACGCCAGCTCGGCCTCCACGCGCTTAAAGTCCTGCTGGACGGACAGTTCGGCAAAGCGGCGGCGCTCTTCCGCCGTTCTGGCTTCAATGCCCAGCGCCGTAATCGGGTCCAGATCGGGAGAGAATACGCCGCGCCGTCCATTCATTAACGCCTGATAGCGTTGCCACTCCTCGTCGGTCAGCCCCCATGTCTGGGCGCTTTTACGGGTATTCATCTGTTCAAGCTTTCCGGCCACAGTATCTACCGACTGGCTATGCGCCCGGGCCTGGGCGTCGGTTTCCGCCGCGCTGGCGGGGAGAGAGGAGGCGATGAACAGCAGGGGAAAAAGATATCGTTTCACGATCGCTCCTTAATGAACGCTGAGCGTCAGCGTGCGCCTCGCCGTGCGAAAGGTGGCCTGACGGGAGTCGATGGTCAGCAACGTCCAGCCGCTAAACGACTCGCCGGGAGTTAGTAAGCGAACCTGTTCCAGACTGCTGGCCTGTCGGGGAGTAACGGAAACAAAGCGCGCCCCGCCTCGATACTCAACGCCATTCAAAACAAACGGTGCGGATGCGGATGAAGTCACTTTGGCAGCCGCCTTCTTAACCGGCTTTTTCGGGGGATTTGCTACCGCTGACGATGATGATGGAACAAGCGCACTCTTACGCCCGGCGAGAAGATAGGCCATCTGTTGCTTCAGTTCCAGCCACTGGCCGGACATCACCCCGTCGCGCTGCTCCAGCACCTCAACGCGCTGCGTTACCGACGTCATTTGCTGCTGTAATTGGGCGTGCTGTTGGTTCACTTCCTGCCGATTTTCCGCGAGCGCTTGCGTTAACTGCTCCTGAGTCACCGCGCTAACCAACGGCTTCGGCGGTTCTGTCTGCTGTTGACGCGTTTCCACCCCGGCAATGCGTTGTTCAAACTGGGCCTGTTGCTGCGTTAGCGTCTGCCACTGCTGCTCCAACGCAGCGGAGGACTGCATCAAGCGCAGCTGCTGCGTCCACAAAAAGGCAGACGACGCACCGAATACGATTAACATCGCCAGACATCCCGCTTTGCGCAGAGGAAACGGCTTACCCGCCCTTTTTGCCCCTTTTTCTTCCATTATGATGCGTTCCCTTTCAACGTTGGTTTCGTGAGGAAACGAGAGGGCGATGTTTCAGCCTTCGGCAGTTGGTACCCGTCCCTCAGGCTATGGCAGACAATACGCTGTACGTCATCAGCTTCCAGTTGCCAGGCGCTACCCGCCATGACCTGTAGCGCCGTGTTCAGCCGCATAGGGCCGAGCTGGTAATGCACCGCTGGGAGAGACTGGTTATACAGAACGGCATTGGATGAAGTGACGGCGCAGAGGCTGTAACCCGACTGTTTTAAGGCGTAGCGCATGGCATCAGCTACGGTCGGCGTCAGCGATGCGGGAATGCGGATATCAATGATTTGTTCCAGCGGCGCGCGCTGGGCGGCGCTGGGATCGGTACTAACCAGCAGGTAGCGATCGTAGCGCACCATCTGCGGCGCGTTTTCGCGCTGGTAAACATCATCCGCCGCAGACTGAACGTTGCTGTTTAGCGTACTGGAAAGGGATAACGCTGGTTGTTGTAACTTTTGCTTTGGCGCGCAGCCGCCAATCGCAATAACCCCTATCACGCAGAGCAAATACCGGTGATATTTCATAAAAGATCCTCTTATCGACGCGGAAAAACGCCAATGTGCGAATCTTTCTTTACATGTTCAATTAACAACTGTTTTCTCGTGCTGAAAAAAAGAAGCGCCGAAAAGGCGCTTAAAGGAGGGGTATTAAAACTGGTTATCACCAAACTGTTTCGGGGAAGGAACGTCCGGTGCAGAGGGCACGCTCGGTTCCGGTTTTTCTTCTTTATAAACCATCTCAGACCCAATCTTGATCCAGTTAACCTTAATTAACCGGGCTTTAAGACTGGGGCGAACTTCACCGGCGTGTTCACCTTTTGTCAGCGTGAAAACATCGGCAGAAAGATTGCTGAGCCGAAAGCCAAGCAACACCTTCTTTTCCTCTGCAATAGCCTTCTGGCAGCGCAGAATGAGTTCAGAGGACTCCTTGCCGACGACCGTAATATCAAAACGGGTGTAGCCCGGATTATCCGTTGCGCCAGTTAACGCATTAATTGAGCAGCACAGCATACTGCCGTTGCGGGTTTGAACTTCTCTGACGTTGTTCAAATAACCCAGACCCGTTACGTGCAGATTGAAGTAATTAGTTTCATTAGACATCGTGTTTCTCCTTGAATAAAAGCGGGACAGAGGGAGAAACAGCCCGAAAAGGGAAGCTATTTCCCTCATGGGTGAATGGGTGTGAATACATACCTTATCGCCGAAGCGACGCCTGTTTAAAAAGGTTAAACAGGCCTGGGTTTGACCGCTATACCTTAAATAATTCGAGTTGCAGGAAGGCAGCAAGGGAGGGAATCCCCAGGAGCTTACTCCAGTAAGTGACTGGGGTGAGCGAGCGCAGCCAACGCACCTGAAACTTGAAGTATGACGGGTATTTAGCGCCGCCTTGCAGGTCACGGCAACATCGGGTGTTGTCAGAGACAACGGATAGGCACGCTTATTTTTTCAGCAAGAGGGAAAGGAATTGAAGGGGAAAATGTTTTACCGTCAAAAAAATTAAACGGGTACAGAGGACTCTGTACCCGCCATGATCTGCACTAAGGACCAAGGGTTTTAATATTCACTCCGGGGCGAGTAGAAGAACCCGGCGCAGTTTTCACGGAGGTTTTGCGCCTTGAAGGCTATACCTGCAACAGTACATACGCCTTCGACTATAACCGTAGAGACGGAGTGCTACACAGTACCCTTAGAAAATAACAAACACTGCGGGAGGACGCCAGAGGAAACTATATTTCAACGGCATGACATTTTTACCCGCAGCGCGTCCAGAATTATGCGTTTTTTGAGCTTTATGCGGGCCGCATAAAGGTTGTTTTTTAACCATGCCTTTTCCCCTTTTTACCGCCGATCGCAACAGTTAAAGCGGGTGAATTCAGGGCCGGAGAAAAGCCCGATCGAGCCTGACCGCTGACAACGGATGCCGACACTTCGCCTAACGCAGCAATGGCTTGCTGCGCCGTATCGTTATTCGCCAGTACGTCGGCGCGCGTGACGGCGACGGAGCGATAGCGCTGAGCCGCCCCGTAAATTCTCCTGATCGCATAACCGGCGCTGGAGAGATATTGTTGCTTAGTCTGGGTGCTGATGAGCCCAAAAAAATGCGCCTGAAACACCCGCAGGGCCAGCTGATCGAATCCAACCAGCAAATAGACGCAGCGATAGCCAATCGGCGTGTGGCTGTGTACTGCCACGTTGAGCGGCGTTTCCGCGATACAGTCCGTTAGCTTGACGGAGCCGGGCATGTCAGCAAAAAGCGCATCGACTTCATCCAGCAATGTCTGCATTTGCTGATGCGATGCGCCGATCAGCTTCTCCAGATGCAGCATCGTCGCATCCGCCCAAGGGTTATCCGTCAGGGAGTCCTGATTGATTCGGCCAGCAAGCTGGAAGAAGCGCGGCATCCCCATGATGGCCGACTTGCCCTCTGAAGAGCGACGGCCTTGCCATAGGGAGATAGCGTAGCGGGTATGAAGTTCTATACGCAGTTCGGAGCGCAGCGCGCCCGGCGTGGGGTGTTGAGGCTTTGAGTTTTCCGACATCGTGATAACCCATTGGTTGGTTTAGGATGTCGGGATGGTCAATGATTGACAGAAGGGAGAACAATGAGAAACTATTTAGTGTCGATGTAAAATTAACTACGGAGCGTGAAGACAAGCATGTCAAAATCTAATGATAAGTCCATAAAAATAATGTCGCTTCTGGAGCAGGGAGTAAAACTTAAAGATGCAAAAAAATCACTTATTTCTGATGAACAAGAGTGGTATCGAGTAAGTAAAAAAATCTATGATCTTCATATTTCCAAAGAAAAAAAAGAAAGAAAATCATTAGAAAAAGAATCAAATGTAATATTTACGAAAAACGATGATGCAGAGGCAATTATAGAGTTAAACAATCAACTATCCGAATATGCTCTTGCCTTGCCAAATAAAGCAACCATGACAGATTTTCGTCAGCTTAAAAAAATAGCTGAAAGTAACCCTGTAGATGAAAAAGCACTAATTAAGATAATTGAAAGTATTATCATGACGACTAAGTCAAGAGCCCATATGCAGAAAGGACGCTTTGAGCATTATAGTATATTTAAAAATCTATCGAATCTCACCGAAGCAGCAACACTCTGTTATTACAGAAAAAATTATCAAAGCGCATTCCTGACACTGGTCCCTGTTATTGAAGGTGCTCTGTTGCGATGGATTAATTATAATAGTAATGAGAGTAAGCCTGAATTCGACAGTCTGAGAAAATTTTTCAGAAGCGGGCATTTAAGACAACCCTGCCCTGGCAACCCTTTATTCTACGATATTTTTTCAAAAGTAGCCGACAAGATCATTAACGAACATTTATACAAACCATCAAATAGGGGTGATGCCTATTCTAACTTTAACAGACATCTTGCTGTTCACTTATTAAGTGATAATACCTTCGCCACCAAGGATAATTGCGTTCGCCTATTTTTGTTATTAGATATTATGTCAGAATTATATTATTACGAAACTCACTGTCGTGACCCACTCTTTTATTTAGAAGCGAAAGATGTTATGCCAACAATAGCACTCTATGAACAAATTATATTTTCAAATCTGTTGGGAAATACACCAGAAAAAATTTTACTCTCTCAGTGAAAAAATTGCTTATAGAAGAACACCACCACTGCCAACCACAGCATCAACGATTGTTTGTTTTTTATACTTTATGCGGCCCGCATAAAGACTACTTCTTAACCAATTATCGCTGAATATACATCTCCCTCAGCTTCGCCATCACGCCAGCGACTGCGTCAGGGCTGGCCCTTCCGGCTCGCTCAGCGGCAAAGGATGAAGCCGACTCGGCTCTAGTTGGCTCAGGAACCATCGGAGTCTCATTCCCCTTTAGCAGACGATTAAACTGTCCCTGCTTCGCCCGCTTCAGCGTGCCAATCAGGTAGGCCGCCGCGTTGCGCACTTCGCCACTTTGCAGGCGTTTTCCCACATCGCTCAGCAGCTCTTGGCCCAGTTGCTCAGGCAGCGCCAGAAGCTGCGGCTCCAGAGCATCCCGCTCTGCGGTGGGGATCGTCGCCAAAAGATCGGTCGGCCAACGCAGCCGCTGCACCGGGTCGTGCGCAGGCGTGGTATACGTATCTTTTTCTACACTCTGTGTAGAAGTACGTATTACGTAACGGTTCGGTTTCCGAACTGGGTCGCAACGCCTTGTTTTTCGGCTTAGTTCGGGATCCGAACTCGGTTTATTTTCCCCCATTTGGGTACTGAGTTCGGTTTCCGAACCGGGTGATTCTGACTGAGTTCGGTTTTGTGCATGCGTCAGTTCATCCTGCTCACGGCGAGAGTTTGCCATCGCCTGAGGTGACTGATAGCCCGAAAGACGCGCTTCAATTATGGCGACCCGCGAATGACGGTGACGCATTGCGCTATCGGATTTTAGCGACTGAAGAACCGCCAGCGCCGTCAGGCGGACCGTCCGGTTGCCGTGTCGGCAGGCCTCTTCTACGGCATCCAGCCAGCCCGGGTCGAAAACCTCAGCATCATGCGCACTGAGCGGCTCATCGTGCTGGGCGTAGATATTGCCGCGAATGCGTCCGGAAGCGTCGCGCACGCGCTTACACAGGCTTAGCCAGCCGGTAAGCCGCAGCATTAATAACGCGCGGCTTACCGTTTCCCGCGACGCCTTTCCCGCATGGGGAGAGGCAAGCTGAAGCTGTAGCTCGTCATAGGTGGGAAAGACGGCTCCTTCATTACTTTGCGCATATAAACGGATCATGACCCATGCCATCTTATCCAGTGCGGAAAGACGGCTATCCAGAAAAAGCCGCCGGGGAACGGCGTCATGCACGTTCCCCATAAAGATTAAGCCACTTTGCTCATTCACCGGCGCACCTTCCGCATGCTACCGGATGCGTTCATTCATCTTATTCAGCGTGAACTGGATAACGCCGTCTACGGGTAACGCCACTATTCCCTCCCCACTGACGGAGAGAGTTCCATCCAGCTTTTCGCCAACGTCCAGATGACCGTGAGGGAAATGTCATGCTGTTCCGCAATCAACATCATCTCATCAAGCGCCTCCAGCGAAGCCAAATTGCTAATCTGTGCGGCTTTCCACTGTTCCCAGACGGCCAGCTCTTCTTCTTCCGTAGGGTTATGGCAACGCCCCTGCCGGGTTTCGATGCCGCTTAAACGGCGTCGGGTGCTGACTTCCGCAGGTGTTAAGCCGAAGTAGCGCTGCATCAGTTCAATAGAACCGCCCAGCGCCAGCGCGCGATCGATCCGCTGCGCGCGCTGCCGTTCCCGCCGCGCCTGTTCCATCAGCATTTTGAGATTAGCGTGGTTGATGCACACAGTCAGAATAGATACTGGCGTGCTGATCAGGTAATGCAAATCCTCGATGCTGAGCCGGTTCAACGCCTGAATCTCTTCCATGGTCATACCCAGCGCCTCGCAGCGGCGGATACTGCCGGACTTCAGTTCCATTATCAGCTGTGTCAACAGGGTGTTGGTCGCTATGCCTGCAATCATGGTTTTTCCCTCCCACGTCATTATTCACCTCCCCCGGTCAGCCGCTGTAATTCACGTAAGCGGCGCAGGATCCGTATCAGGCGGAAATATTTCACGACCGCGATATCGCCCAGCAGAGGTTCGCCACCCACTTCAGGCGTTCCCACGACCAGCATAGAGAATGCGGATGCCGCCAGCGCGGCGCTGTCGTAAGAAAAGAGGGAAAGAAGCTGCCTGCCCGAATGGGCGCTGTACATAGGCTCGTCGATAATGCGAAAGCCGGAACCCAAGGGCGATTTATCCTCAATTACCAGTTTGCCGATCTCCAGCGCTTCGGCAAGCTCGAACGCCAGCCGAAACGCCATATCCTGTAGATGTTCAATATCGTCCTGCAATGACGGGATATGCCAGATATCCGCTACCGGTTCCAGCCCGGCAGCGGCAAAAGCAATGGAGCTGACGCTGGTTTGAAATGCGCCTGACGGCTCAGCCCCCCCCCGGTGACGCCTCTGTAAAGGCTTCACCGGACAAAACGGGCTCACCGCCAAACATGTCCGGCTGCAACTCGACGCCAGCAGCAGGGTGAAGATCGGGAGAACGCCCCTGCCCTCCGTCATCCAGTACCTCCGGTGTAGCGGGATCCTTATTTTCCGCCGTTGCGGGAGGTGGCTGCGGCCCGCGTGATTTAGCTGGCGAGGCTGGCGGTAACGCAATCCGTGGCGCGTGCTCTGGCGACCTCTCGGGCTCGGGCGCATAAGTTTGTTCAGGGCTGCCAAAAAGCTGCCGACGCTGCTGCTCCGCCGGATCCAACTCAATCAGCCAACGGTCCCAGGCGATCGTGGGATCGGGCAGCGCTTTCACCAGTTCACCCATTAACTCATCTTTCAGGTACTCCAGCGAGTAATCGGTAAGAGTCGTCAGCTCCAGCCTGCTACAGGCATTGGCAAAAACCACCTCAAACGATGGGGCTAACGGGAGTACAGCGCTTTCCTGACACAGCACCTTCCAGCCCTTTTCCGCCGCGCTGTAGAGATTGATTAACGGGAGTACCTGCGTCCGACTCAGCCCCATATAGAACAGCGAAGATAAGTGAGGGAAAAGGTGCGTAACCGCATATTCCATGCGGCTGATATTAGACTGCGTAACCCGATAGCCCTCTCCGGTCAGGAGGTCCGCAAGCTCTTGCTGGGTGACTTTGCGTTCAAACTGCTCTTCATAAATGGAGCGCGCTTTAGCAACGCCCAGCGCCTTTTCGATAAACGAGAGATCGCCGCGCATCTCGTTTTCCGCCAGATGGCCGATAACGCATTTCAGACGTCCCGGCCATGGCTTGAATATGCACTGAATGCGGCGAAAACGTTCGTCACCGGTTTCCTGATACAGCTCGGACAAAATAGCGTAGCGGGTATTCCCGCCATCGCTGAATATATAAACGTCTTCGGCGCTGTCAGGATTTTTGGTCACCTTCGGAACTGAGTCCAGTCCACGGGCATGGATAGATGACTTAATCTCTTCGTATTTAGGATTGCGGGTTGTGCGTGGGTTATCCGGGTTTGGACGCAACTGCTCCAGCATCAGCACCATTGGCATTTCAGCGACCGGCAATACGGCGATGTTCCCAACCGCAGCCGGTTCCCTTCCCCGTTTCAGCAACGCCGCCTTCATATTGCTGCTTTTCATTCAGCGGCCCTCCCGTAACCCAAGCTGTAAGAACCGGAAGGGAAGTCTTCAAAACGGGTAATATCGGCCTGATAGCGTACTTTTACCGTGCCTACCGGCCCGTTACGCTGCTTACCGATGATGATTTCCGCCACGCCTTTATCCATCGTTTGCGGGTCATACACTTCGTCCCGATAAACAAACATAATCAGGTCGGCGTCCTGCTCCAGCGCACCAGAATCACGCAGGTCGCCGTTGTTGGGCCGCTTGTTGGCGCGTTTTTCCAAGTCGCGGTTTAACTGCGACAGCGCCATGACCGGGCAGCGCATTTCTTTCGCCAGCGACTTCAGCGCCCGGGAGATCTCGGCTATCTCAAGCGTGCGATTTTCCTGCCCGGGGCTGCGCATAAGCTGAAGATAATCAACCAGAATCAGCGCAGGGTGTCCGAACTGGCGCACCGACTTGCGAACCCGGGAACGGAGCATAGTCGGCTTTAAATAACTGCTGTCATCAATCAGTAGTCGATCTTTCCATGACAGCAGGCAGCTTGCCGCACTGCTTATACGTCCCCATTCATTTTCGGACAGATCTCCACTGCGAATATGCTGAAGCGGAACGCGCCCCAGCATTGCGGTAAAGCGCGCCAGAAGCTGATCGACCGGCATTTCCAGACTGAAAACCTGCACCGGCCCAGCGTTTACGTTAAGTGCGGCTTCGCATAGCGCTAACCCAAGCGCGGTTTTCCCCATTGACGGACGCCCTGCCAGTAAAACCAGATCCCCGGGCTGGAGACCGCTGGTTACTTCATCAAGATCCTGAAATCCGGTAGGCGTTCCCGTTACTGACGTCTGGCTCTGACAACGTTGTTCCAGCTTATCGAGAAACTGGCCGTAAGCCTCCGGCAGATCGGCTACGCCTCCCTGTTCATGCTGCTCGGCTATCGCAAACAGACGCTGTTCGATATTATCAATCAGCATTGCCACGTCGGTGCGCACATCCCCTGCCTGACCAACAATATCGTGCCCCAACGCTAAAAGCTGGCGCTGACGACCATAGCTGGCAACGTACTCCGCATACGCAACGATATTCGCTGTGGAAGGCGTGTTCTTCGACATTTCGGCCAGATAGGCGAAGCCACCCACCTGTTCCAAAACGCCCTGCTGTTCGAGATGTTCGCTAAGCGTAATCAGATCGACGGGCTTCCCCTGCATCAGCAGGTTATGCATGGCGTTAAAAATGAGTTGATGCGGGCGGACGTAAAAATTATCGGCGGAAACGATCGTCGCGATATCATCCCAACGATCGTTATCCAGCATCAGGCCGCCGAGAACAGATTGTTCAGACTCGATAGAATGAGGGGGTAAAAGGCGCTGGGCATTATTCATGGGGTACCTCCCCCAACGCCTGATACAACTGTTGTAACTTGCGGGGAGATACCAACAAAAGCGGATAGCCATCGCGCTTCACGTCAACATAGACCGGCCCGGATGGCCCGGAACCAATTTCAAGCATCATCCAGTACCTTGGCACACTGACGTTAAAGCTCGACAGTACCAGCTCATGCTCGTCTTCAAGATTCCAGACTTCGACAAATGACTCTCTACATCCCCATAGATCCGCCAACAGACGAACTATTTTTTTAGATGCCCGCACGCGATCTTCAGCCTCAAAGAACACGATGCTCTCGTCTGTCCTTAATGCGGGGTCGGGATAGGTACAAAGACAACATGCACGAAAAAGAGGGAGATAAGATTGGCGCATCATTTATCCCCTTTTGGCTGAACCTGAAGTACTGAGTCAAACCGTTCCGCCCATTCAGGGAAAAGCTCGCAGGCTAAATCATGCATCGTGCGTGCGGCAGGCAGGCTTTTGCGATCGGTGTGGTATTCAAGGCGGTGAGCAGGCTGCCCCAGACTGTGCCCGGTTTTGTAGACGTCCAGATCGTAAATATGGGTATCGAGCAGGCTAACGGAAATATCTGCGCTGCTGTAAGATCCTTCGGCAATGATGTTACTGAGCGCTTCCAGCGCGTCTTTTGCCAAGGTGGTGTAGTCCATACAGTTAACCAGCACCTTTACCGGCGGCAATACAATACCGAACCCCCGATATGGCAGTAGCCCCTCCAGCAGCGGGATCGTGCCGCGCAGAAACTCCCGAACGTCCGGCACCACCGGCTTTATCATGGCTAACGCCGTATGGTTGGTCGCCAGTAATACCAGCTCCAGCATAATAGAGCGAGCGCCCTGTGAATCGATCACCACGACATCATAAGCATTAAACAGCGGGTGCTGGAGCAAATTACGTAGGCGGATCCGCCCATCCGGCGCATGCATCATTGAGGTTTTAAGCTGTTCGTGGGGATCGTTAGAGACGATCAAGTCCAGATTGCTTACGCTGGTATGGGAAATAATTTGTTCTAGAGAGTTCAGATCGACAGTCTGCATCAGAAGTTCATACAGACCACAGGGCGCTTCATAGCGCAGAGAATAGTAGCTAGATGCCGTAGGCTGCGCGTAGTCGCCATCTATCAGCAAGGTCTTTAGGCCAGCGTCGGCCAGAAATCCAGAAAGGTTAGCCGCGTGAGTAGATTTACCCTCACCGCCTTTAGTTGAAATGATTGATATAACTTGCATAATGTCACCTGTTGCAGTTTCGCTTTACAAATGACATTCATAAGCTTGTCGTCAAAACTCAGGGATTGAAAATCCCCGTGTCCTTGGTTCGATTCCGAGTCCGGGCACCACTATTCAGAGAACCCAGCCTATGGCTGGGTTTTTGCTTTTGGGAAAACGGCAATGCGTATATTTATCCCTTCTTTGGCAAAGCATAGTGCTAAGGCCAGATTTCCTCAGGTTATACGCCCAACTCCTCAGCGATCAACCTTTCCCCTTGGCCAGTGCCTTATTAGCACATTTTCCAGTGTAGAAGGCGTCAGCCCTGATTTACGGAAAACGGCGGACAGCGACGTCCCCTGCTTTTTCAGCGCCGCGATAATGTCGGCAGAATGCCAGTCCGGTTGCTTCATGATCATGCCGCCTCCCCGTCAATAAACTTCACGCCATCGGCGGTACGCAGCCAGCGCGGGGCTTTCATTTCCGCTGCGAAGTAGTTGATCAGGTCATACAGCAGATAACTCAACTGTTTCTCCTTTTCAGAAGAAAATCCCTGCTCCGCCAGCGTCTGCGTCAGGGTCAGGCAGTAGCTACACAGCTCGGTGCATTCCGGCCCAAACTCGGGGGAATTCGCCGGGAGGATATCGACGGTCAGGCTTTCAACAAGATGGGGCGGGATGGTTTCTAACAGTGTGGGCTGGAGCAGCATCAGAGCGGCGTTGAGTCGGCCACAAAGCGCCATTTTCAGCGTGGGGTCGTCGTTTTCAATCAGGGTTTCGGCGAAGTTTTCGCAGTGGCTGGCAAGGACAGTGAAGTCCGTGGCGGCATTGAAGTGAAAAGCAAGTAACGGATGTGTTTGGGTGGGGATCGTAGCCATAGTGGCAGCCTCCAACAAAAGTTGATAAACCACCACCTGAGAGGTCAATCTCGTGGGTGGTGGAACTGGACGGAGTTGACCTTACCGGCTTTGTTGGCAACCGGCGCACCTTGCAGTGCCCCCGCCCAGCCCACCATTGAGGTATAGCCGTGCGTACGACATAAAAAAAGACGCAGGCGCGTCAATATGTCGCCAACAAAATATATACAGGAGGTCAATCCCGGCACCTGAATTTGCAGGTACGAGTAAAAGATACCGCGATTGGCGGTTAACAGCAAGTGAGGTTATGGAAGACATGTCGCAGAAAATACAAGCTCCACGGACAGGCACACCATAACAGGAAAGACTTAATACCCTGTTAGCTTGCATATCGTTATTGCGAAATGTGATGAATGTCAATAAGTTGTATAATGTGTCCAGCAGTTGATAAAACGGGCCCCTAATAAAGAAAAAATGCCGTACTATCTCTGATATAAGCAAGAAAACTCAGGCGCAGCTTTCCTTTCTGCTGGAATATTTGAGCTATTCAACACGAAGAATTTTGTAACGATGAATTCAACCTTCTATCTTGAACGTACTTTTACACACGGTGACAGGACGTACACAGAATCAGAGTTGCTGGCCGCCTCAAAATACATAGTTGTATTAGCAGAACCCGGTGGTGGAAAAACGGAGCTAATGAAAAGTCTCGCTCTGAAACTGAACACTTCTGTCTCAAATGCCAGCGTTTTTGCTTATGTGGGAGCCGATAAAGAAAATAGCCCGCTGGTCATTGACGCCGTTGATGAAGTCGCCAGGATCGATCAATCAGGTATCCATAACCTCCTTGCACGCGCCAGAACATCAAAGCCGACTCGCGTCATCATGTCGAGCAGGTCAAGCGAATGGGGACTGGCTTCTACCGGTATTTTTGAGAGATTTCTTGGTGTCTCCCCTATGATTGTGAGGCTGAGAGAATTCGATCAAAACGAACAACACGCAATCTTTAAGCACCATGCACCAGAAGAAGACTTCTTTGCATTCCAGACCGAAGTAGCACGGTTTAGCTTAGACATGTTGTTACCAAACCCTCAGTTTCTGAAAATGTTCACCGATGCCTATTTAGAAAGTGACAGGCGATTTGCTGACAAACGTTCAATCTTTGCTTTAGCAGTCGAACGACTGGCTAAGGAAGTCAATCCAGGTATCCCGAAAGCCTCTGTATCTCTTCCAGTTGCACAGAAGATTTCATTTTCTGCCGAGGTTTATGCCAAACTTCTGTTGTCGGGCGCAGAGGGAGTCAGCACCATCGACGTGACTGCAAGCCGGATGTATCCCATGCTGCCAGCGTTGTTTAGTAGCAGTACAGACTGTTACGACATATTGTCAACGCAGCTTTTCAAGCCCGGCGATAAGGAAGACCAGCACCGTCCGGTCCACAAGATCGTCGCTGAATATTGTGCAGCGGATTATCTCATTAAACGAATAGCCGATCCTGTGGATGTTCTCACTTTACCAAAGTGCTTGCCTATTATTGCACCGAACGGTATTGCCAGGGATGAACTGAGAGGTCTGCTCGGATGGATGGCGGCATTAGGTAACAGGTCGGTACAGGGATCCATTATTGAGCTTGACGCCTATGCGGTACTTGCAAACGGCGATCCATCACAGCTTGAACGCTCATCGAAACGACAACTTCTTCATCGACTCAAAGAAATTGAAGCCGCAGACCCTTACTTTCGTCGGAGCGATTTCTGGCGCCGGTTCAGCGCAGCTGGTTTTTTCACACAAGACGTTGTTGAAGAAATAAAGCCTCTTTTAACGATGGGCAATGATGGTCATTTACGTGATTTAATTTTAGAACTTCTGACAGACTCACCGGTAAACAGTCAGTTAGTGCCTGAATTGAGCCAGCTTACGTTAAACCCCAACGAGTCTGAACATATTCGTACATTAGCAAGCAGATGCTTACTCAATGTCAAAGAATACGATTTCATTGGCGCTTTAGCCATTTTGATTTTTGAAGCCAGTAATATTTCACTCAATATTGCAGCCAAAGTCATCGAAGTCACAGGGCCCGAAAAATTCGACCACCGATATCTCTCTGGATTCTTCCGCGTCTGTGCGAACCTCTATCCCGCTCACAAAGCACAATTTGAAAGAGTGGTAGGCACTCGTTATTTTATTAAGAAGCTAATCTCCTGTTTTTCACAGCATACCCTTGAACTTCTTCTGGACGAATTAACCTATAATCTTCATTGCCACTGTGGAAAAAAATCCTATGAGTGTGATTGTCGCAATGGAATAAGCAAGATCGTCGGTTCAATGCTCGATCGTTATTTTGAACTGGCTCAAGCGCCATTTGACCCTGTAAGAATTTGGCAATGGACAGGTAATCTCAATTTTCATCGTCATTGCCAGCCCGATCAAAGCAAATCAGTACAGGTGCTTCGGGAAAATGAAACGCTTCGTCAGGGGATCATTTCCTATGTATTTGGGCCTTTAACGGATCGTAACGAGATATTTAACATAAGAGTATGGAAATTCGACGGAAACTTGCATTCACATTCAGGCCTTCATTTATGGAGGAATGACTATAAATTTATCCTCAATCTGGCGTTTAAAACAGATAACGTTGACCTGTGGGCGAGTTTCCTTGTCAACCATCAACGTTACAAAAACAAGGAAGAGCAAGGCCCTGATGATTTGCGGGCACAAATGCGTCAGCATGCCCTTTCCAAACCTGCATTTATGCGTGAATGGTCCCGATTCAATAATGCCATGAAATTATCCGAACAGGAGCATCAGGTTTGGAGATTCGGACATAGCCGAAGTATGAAACGCCATGACCGAAAGCAACGGGAGATCAACGCCAGAAACATAAAATTCGTTAATGAAAATAGAGATATTGTAGAACATGGTCGTCACTGGGGTTGTCTGGTGCGTTTTGCAGAACTTGTGCTCATGCATCCGGAAAGAATTGAATTAGAATTTGGTGATGAGAAACTGGTGCGGACTGCGTTAAGGAATTGTCTGGATTTTATTATTCCCTTGGTTCCCACACTTCCCGAACTGGCGACCCTGCAATGTGAATCTAAGTACAGGCAATCTGAAACAATTTTATATGCAGCTTGTCTGGAGATTCTACGTGCAGAAGGCAATCTTGAATGCGTCAATATTGCGTTGCTTACAGCATTAAGAACTAACATTCACATGGGATACAACTCAGTTTCTACGGAAGAACGTAATGCCCTACAAGCAGAAGTTGACCGGCTTATTTTTCCTGACAGCGAAAGTGCTGAAAAATATCTACGACAGTACGTTGAACCCCAACTCGCTCAACCGTGCCCTCACCCCGAAATATGGATGTTAAGTGGAGAAGAGGTCTTTAGTCATTCACGCGCGAAACTTTCCATTGAATGGCTTCGTCGTTTTACCGATTTATCCCTTGACTCAGTGGACATACTTTTCGAAGTTGCAGCTCAATACAGCGATCGTGAGGATTTAAAAGGGATGATTGCAGAGCGTTGCTTAGATATGATGTCAGGCTGGGCTGATCCGACAGATAATGAGGATATTGAACGCAAGCGAATATTCTGGATGGTACGTGAGTTCTACTTTCTGGAGAATATTACGGATACTTATTGGGGATGGCTAAAATCTGACAAAGATAATTTACTGCATTTTTATGAGCGTTCCGGGCGCATGAGCCGAAGTGAGCACCGTGCCTGGCCGGAACTTACCTCACTTAAGGTTGAAGCCATCTTAGATGCTTTTATTGAACACTGGCCGCATGTTGATCTGCCTGATAGCTGGGATAGTGATAGCCCTAAAGAAGAGAAAGCCTACCGCTTTTTGACTGATTTGATTTGGTCAATTAACTCTGACACTTCCGATGATGCAATACCGGTGCTGGACCGTCTTCTCAATGATCCACGTTTCACCAGTCTGCATAAGGAGTTACAAAGCATATATGCCGCTCAAATCAGAAAAAAAGCACTCAGGGATTTTGAACCACCGACGCCAGATGAGATAGTTCAACGCCTTGATTGTGATTCAGCCGTTACTGTTGAAGGCCTGCGCCAGTTAGTTCTTCAGGAGCTTAATGATTTCCAGAACGCAATTGATGGCGGTGAATTTAACTCGGCAGATCGCTTCTATGAGAAAAATGAACGCCTCGATGAGGTAAAGTCCACAGAGATTATTGCGGAGCGCCTGAGTTTAAGACTTCAGCCTCAGGGCATCACTATAACTCCAGAGCATCAGTTGAAAGGGCAAAACAGGAGTGATTTCACGGCATCTAAATTAATTGGCGGAAGAAGACGACTGCTGGTTACGGAAGTCAAAGGCCAGTGGCACAGAGAGTTATATTCGGCTGCTTCAGCCCAACTCTATGACCGTTATTCTATTCACCCTGATGCCGAACAGCAGGGTATCTTTCTTGTCATATGGTTTGGAGAAAGCGAAACCGTTGCGGGCCGCAAAACCCACGGAATTAAAACCGCTCAGGAGCTTAAAATTGGTATTGAGGCAGTATTACCGGCTGATCTCCGTGGTTTAATTGATGTTTTCGTTTTAGATGTTTCACGGAACCGTGACCACCCACGCTAGCAATGTAGATATTATATTTAAAATATAAAGCAAAAGACCACCTTCTGAGAAGGTGGCTTTTGAGAATGCCCCCTGTAAGGGGGGCTACTGTCAACTTTCGACGACTACTCTAGCAATTCCATTTGCTGTTCATGCGTTTGTTCCGTTTTCTCCTGATGCCTCACATATCGTCTGATAATTTCTTCATTCACTCCCACCGTATCGACAAAGTAGCCTCGG
>OJIW01000072.1_pt1 | contig 44801 bp, 30 predicted proteins | sample 1596041 | NCBI WGS metagenome assembly OJIW01 (sample SAMEA4350119, study PRJEB24818) | metagenome | biome: human; feature: gut; material: faeces | place: Denmark | collected 2013-09 | reverse complement strand
CATATTACGCTATCCCGCTTCAGAGTCAAGCGTTTATTTACGCTTTTCTCCGCTGACCCGGCGGCGTGTAATCCGTTGTTCCGTGTCAGTGGAGGCGCATTATAGGGAGTTATTTCAGGCTGACAAGTTAAAAATACAAAAAACTTATCAAACGATTACTTTTCACTCAACCCTTCTATTTTTGCCTGGTTTTTAAACAAAAACGAGCCCCGCAGGGCTCGTTTATTATCGTTTTGTGACTTACTGCACTGCCACGATACGGTCGTCGTTCACTTCCAGGCGAATGGCTTTGCCAGGAATCAGCTCCCCAGACAAAATTTGCTGCGCCAGCGGGTTTTCGATCTGTTGCTGGATAGCGCGTTTCAATGGACGCGCGCCATATACCGGATCGTAACCATTCGCGCTCAGCAGTTTGAGCGCTTCGTCTGAGATATGGATTTCATAGCCACGCTCTTCCAGACGTTTATACAGACGCTGCAGTTGGATCTGAGCAATAGAAGCAATGTGCTGCTCACCCAACGGATGGAATACCACAACCTCATCTATACGGTTGATAAATTCCGGACGGAAGTTATGGCTCACAACGCCCAGCACCATATCCTTCATGTGGCTGTAATCGAGCTCGCCAAAACGTTCCTGGATCAGATCAGAGCCCAGGTTCGAAGTCATGATGACCACCGTATTACGGAAGTCGACCGTTCTCCCCTGCCCGTCGGTCAGACGACCATCGTCAAGCACCTGCAGCAGAATGTTGAACACATCCGGATGTGCTTTCTCCACTTCATCCAGCAGGATGACGGAATAAGGACGACGGCGCACTGCTTCAGTGAGATACCCCCCCTCTTCGTAGCCGACATATCCCGGGGGCGCACCGACCAGACGAGACACCGAGTGTTTCTCCATAAACTCGGACATATCGATACGCACCATTGCATCGTCACTGTCGAACATAAAGTTTGCCAGTGCTTTACACAGTTCGGTTTTACCGACACCGGTCGGCCCAAGGAACAGGAATGAACCAATCGGACGGTTCGGGTCAGACAGCCCAGCACGGCTACGGCGAATCGCGTTAGATACCGCTTCAACCGCTTCGTTCTGGCCAATCACACGGCTGTGCAACTCCTGCTCCATACGCAACAGTTTTTCCCGTTCGCCTTCCAACATGCGGGCAACCGGGATCCCCGTCCAACGCGCCAGCACTTCAGCAATTTCTGCATCGGTCACTTTGTTACGCAACAGACGCATAGTTTTACCTTCCGACTGGGTAGCGGCTTCCAGCTGTTTTTCCAGCTCCGGGATTTTACCGTACTGCAGCTCGGACATCCGCGCCAGGTCGCCCACACGACGCGCCTGCTCGATGGCGATCTTCGCCTGCTCCAGCTCAGCCTTAATCGTCTGAGTACCGGAGAGCGAGGCTTTTTCCGCTTTCCACTCTTCTTCTAACTCAGAATACTGGCGCTCTTTGTCGTCCAGTTCTTCGTTGAGCATATCAAGACGTTTTTTACTCGCCTCATCAGACTCTTTCATTAATGCCTGCTGTTCCAGTTTGAGCTGGATAATACGGCGGTCGAGTCTGTCCAGTTCTTCCGGCTTGGAGTCAATCTGCATACGAATGCTGGATGCCGCTTCATCGATCAGGTCGATGGCTTTATCCGGCAACTGACGGTCGGCAATATAGCGGTGAGACAGCGTCGCTGCCGCAACAATCGCCGGGTCAGTGATCTGCACATGGTGGTGCAGCTCATAACGTTCTTTCAGACCACGCAAAATGGCGATGGTGTCTTCTACTGAAGGTTCGGCCACAAACACTTTCTGGAAACGGCGTTCCAGCGCCGCATCTTTTTCGATGTACTGACGATATTCATCGAGCGTGGTTGCGCCTACGCAGTGCAGTTCCCCACGCGCCAGCGCCGGTTTTAGCATGTTCCCGGCGTCCATGGCGCCATCGGCTTTACCCGCGCCAACCATGGTATGCAGCTCATCAATAAACAGAATGACGTTGCCTTCTTGTTTAGAGAGATCGTTCAGCACACCTTTTAAACGTTCTTCAAACTCGCCACGATATTTCGCCCCGGCCACCAGCGCGCCCATATCCAGCGCCAGTACGCGGCGGCCTTTTAAGCCTTCCGGCACTTCGCCGTTGATAATACGCTGCGCCAGCCCTTCAACGATGGCGGTTTTACCGACGCCAGGTTCACCAATCAACACCGGGTTATTTTTAGTACGACGTTGCAGCACCTGAATGGTGCGGCGAATTTCTTCATCACGACCGATAACCGGATCGAGCTTGCCCTGTTCGGCGCGTTCGGTCAGATCGACGGTATATTTTTTCAAGGCCTGACGTTGGTCTTCAGCTCCCTGATCATTCACGCTTTCACCTCCACGCATTTGTTCAATTGCCTGAGTGATATTGGCGGTCGTCGCCCCTGCTGATTTTAATAAATCGGTCAGCGTACCGCGTGACTCAAGCGCCGCCAGAACGAACAGTTCTGACGAAATAAAGTTGTCCCCTCGTTTTTGCGCCAGCTTGTCGCAAAGATTCAGTACACGCACCAGATCCTGAGAAGGCTGCACATCACCGCCGGTGCCTTCTACCTGCGGCAAGCGGCTCAACGCCTGGTCAATGGCTGTACGTAACTGGCCGGCATTAATGCCAGCAGAGGTTAATAAAGGACGTACCGATCCCCCTTCCTGATTCAGCAAGGCGCTCATTAGATGAAGTGGTTCGATGAATTGATTGTCGTGCCCCAATGCGAGTGACTGGGCATCGGCAAGAGCAAGCTGGAATTTATTAGTAAGACGATCCAGACGCATAACTCCTCCCATAACAGGTCAAAATTGCTACTGGAGATTAAATGAGGTCATCCCTCAATTATTCAAGGTGAATGACCTGAATTATGTGAAAAGAAAATTACACGTACCGGATCGTCTTGATTCTTTAGGTTATATCAGCCAAATAAAACTTGCCATACGCCCCGTGGTATTGTCGCGACGATAAGAGAAGAAAGTCTCACTTTCGCTGAAGGTGCACCGGTCACCGCCGTAGAGGTGCGTCACGCCGACATTTACCAGACGCTGGCGCGCAAGCTGGTAGATATCCGCCAGATATTTGTCTGCGCGCGGTACAAATGCGAGGTCCGCCTGCGGATCATGCGCCATGAACGCTGCGCGGACTTCTGGCCCCACTTCAAACGCGTTCGGGCCAATCGCCGGGCCTAGCCAGGCAATAATGTTTTCAGGTTTGTCGGCAAAACACGCCACCGTCTCTTCCAGCACACCGGCGCATAATCCGCGCCAACCTGCATGGGCCGCCGCGACTTCCGTACCTGCACGATTACAAAATAGTACGGGCAGACAGTCCGCCGTCATCACCGCACACACGGTGCCTGGCGTATTGCTGTATGACGCATCCGCACGTTTGGAGGAGTACGGCTCGCCCGTCAGTTTCAGGACCTCCTTACCGTGGACCTGTTCCAGCCAGACTGGCTTTGAAGGCAGATTGCCCGCAGCAAACAGTCGTTTGCGGTTCTCTTCGACATGCTCCGGGTTATCGCCGCAATGGGCGCCCAGATTCAGCGAATCATAAGGCGGCATACTGATACCGCCAATACGGGTAGAACTACATGCCGCAACACCTTGCGGTAGCGGCCACTGCGGGACAATTAGCTTACTCATAACCAGGCAATATCATCCTTATGTTGTTCGAAATCAGCGCGCATCACTTCAATCAATTCCACCATATCTTGCGGAATTGGCGCATGCCATTCCATTTCGATACCGGAAATCGGGTGATACAGACGCAGCATGGTCGCGTGCAGCGCCTGACGGTCGAACTTACGCAATACGGAAATAAATTCGTCAGAAGCGCCTTTTGGTGGACGCGGACGACCACCGTAGACCGGATCGCCCACCAGCGGATGGGTGATATGCGCCATGTGCACGCGGATCTGGTGCGTACGTCCGGTTTCCAGACGCAACCGCAGACGCGTGTGCACACGGAAGTGTTCCATAATACGATAGTGCGTCACCGCCGGTTTACCCATCGGGTGTACCGCCATGTGTGTACGCTTGGTCGGGTGACGGCTAATCGGCTCTTCAACGGTTCCGCCCGCTGTCATATGACCAATCGCCACGGCTTCGTACTCACGGGTAATTTCACGCAGCTGTAATGACTCCACCAGACGCGTTTGCGCCGGAACGGTTTTTGCCACCACCATTAATCCGGTCGTGTCTTTGTCCAGACGATGGACGATACCCGCGCGAGGAACATCCGCAATTGGCGGGTAGTAATGCAGCAACGCATTCAATACCGTGCCATCAGGATTGCCTGCGCCCGGATGCACCACGAGGTCACGCGGTTTGTTGATAACAAGAATATCGTCATCTTCATACACGATATCCAGCGGGATATCCTGAGGTTCAAAACGAACCTCTTCGTCAATTTCTGCATTGATGGAGACCTGCTCTCCACCCAACACTTTTTCTTTCGGTTTATCGCAAAGATTGCCATTTACCAGCACGCGCTGGTCGAGGATCCATTCTTTTATGCGCGATCGCGAATAATCAGGGAACAATTCGGCCAAAGCCTGATCTAAGCGTTGACCGAGCTGATTTTCGGAGACTGTTGCGGTGAGTTCTACTCGTTGTGCCATAAACTGCTTCTTTGTTTAACGTTGGGTTTTACGGCTTTGCCGTTTAATATAGTGTGCTATTGTAGCTGGTCTTAACCGGGAGCAGGAACAGAGAATCTCCCGTAAAACATTTTGAGGAAAGTCAAAACGTCATGACGCGCATGAAATATCTGGTGGCAGCAGCCACGTTGAGCCTGTTTTTGGCGGGTTGCTCTGGTTCAAAGGAAGAGGTACCCGATAATCCGCCAAATGAAATCTACGCGACTGCTCAGCAAAAGCTGCAGGACGGTAACTGGAAACAGGCAATAACGCAATTGGAAGCGTTGGATAACCGTTATCCATTTGGACCGTATTCTCAGCAGGTGCAATTAGATCTCATCTACGCCTACTACAAAAACGCCGATCTGCCACTTGCTCAGGCTGCCATCGATCGTTTTATCCGTCTTAATCCGACACACCCTAACATTGATTATGTCATGTATATGCGTGGCCTGACCAATATGGCGTTGGATGATAGCGCACTGCAAGGATTCTTTGGGGTTGATCGCAGCGATCGCGATCCACAACATGCCCGAGCTGCGTTTAATGACTTTTCCAAACTGGTACGTGGCTACCCGAACAGCCAGTACACCACTGACGCCACTAAACGTCTGGTGTTCCTGAAAGATCGTCTGGCGAAGTATGAATATTCCGTTGCGGAATATTACACTGCCCGTGGCGCATGGGTGGCGGTGGTAAACCGTGTGGAAGGCATGCTGCGCGACTACCCGGATACCCAGGCAACACGTGATGCTCTGCCGTTGATGGAAAACGCTTATCGCCAGATGCAAATGAATGCGCAGGCAGAAAAAGTAGCGAAAATCATTGCCGCCAACAGCAGTAACACCTGATTTACCTCAGAATGCAAAACGGCAGCCCCAAGGGCTGCCGTTTTTTTATCCGTTTACGCCATAACTGAAGCGGTTTAGCTCCAACGCATCTCATCAAATATGGCCTGCTTTCTGCTATTCCTCAAGTAAAAAATCGCTTGTTCCTGCGGTGCCTCACAAAAAGGTTTTCTTGACAAAAAGCGACAAAATAATGTGATTTAAATCACACATTTTGACATTAGGAACGGTATGCTGGAATCACCAAGACGGGAAAGACAAGAGGTAAAATTTATGACAATGAACATTACCAGTAAACAAATGGAAATTACTCCGGCAATTCGCCAGCATGTCGCAGACCGTCTCGCCAAACTTGAAAAATGGCAAACTCATCTGATTAATCCACATATCATTCTGTCTAAGGAGCCACAGGGTTTCATTGCTGATGCCACCATCAATACACCGAACGGACATCTGGTCGCCAGCGCAAAACACGAGGATATGTACACCGCAATTAACGATTTGATCAACAAGCTGGAACGGCAGCTCAATAAAGTGCAGCACAAAGGCGAAGCCCGTCGTGCAACAACTTCAGTCAAAGACGCCAACTTCGTCGAAGCAGAAGAAGAGTAGTCCCTTACATTGAGTGTATCGCCAACGCGCCTTCGGGCGCGTTTTTTGTTGACAGGGTGAAAACAGTACGGGTACTTTACTGACGTAGCCAAAGGAAAATTACATGAAACTTGTCCCGTTCTTCTTCGCATTCTTTTTTACCTTCCCCTGAATGGGAGGCGTTTCGTCGTGTGATAAAGAATGCGAAGACGAACAATAAGGCCTCCCACAACGGGGGGCCTTTTTTATTGATAACAAGAAAGGCAACACTATGACATCGGAAAACCCATTGCTGGCGCTGCGCGATAAAATCAGTTCGCTGGATGAAAAATTACTGGCCCTGCTGGCTGAACGGCGTGGGCTGGCCGTAGAAGTCGGTAAAGCTAAACTGCTTTCACATCGTCCAGTACGTGATATCGACCGCGAACGCGATCTGTTAGACCGGCTGATTCAGCTTGGCAAAGCGCATCATCTCGACGCGCACTATATCACCCGCCTGTTCCAACTGATTATTGAAGACTCCGTCCTGACGCAGCAGGCACTGCTCCAGCAACACCTGAATAAAATTAACCCGCATTCCGCGCGCGTCGCCTTCCTTGGACCAAAAGGCTCATACTCACACCTCGCCGCACGTCAGTACGCTGCCCGTCATTTTGAACAATTCATTGAAAGCGGCTGCGCGAAATTTGCCGATATCTTTAATCAGGTCGAAACCGGACAAGCTGACTATGCGGTGGTCCCGATTGAAAACACCAGCTCCGGTGGGATTAACGACGTCTACGACCTGCTGCAGCACACCAGTCTGTCTATCGTTGGCGAGATGACTATTACGATTGACCACTGCGTACTGGTATCCGGCACAACCGATCTCGAGACCATTGATACGGTATACAGCCACCCGCAGCCGTTCCAACAGTGCAGCAAGTTCCTGAGCCGTTACCCACACTGGAAGATTGAGTACACCGAAAGCACCTCAGCGGCGATGGAAAAAGTTGCACAAGCTAACTCACCGCGCGTAGCCGCATTGGGGAGCGAAGCCGGAGGCGTACTGTATGGTTTGCAGGTTCTCGAGCATATCGAAGCAAACCAGACACAAAACATCACCCGCTTTGTGGTACTGGCACGCAAGGCTATCAATGTTTCCGACCAGGTTCCGGCGAAAACCACGCTGCTGATGGCAACAGGCCAACAGGCCGGTGCGCTGGTTGAAGCGCTGCTGGTACTGCGCAACCATAATCTGATTATGACTAAACTGGAGTCACGCCCGATTCACGGCAATCCATGGGAAGAGATGTTTTATCTTGATATCCAGGCGAATCTGGAATCCCCCCAAATGCAAAAGGCGTTAAAGGAATTGGGGGAGATTACGCGTTCGATGAAGGTGCTGGGATGTTACCCGAGTGAGAACGTGGTGCCGGTCGATCCGAGTTAACGTGACAATGCCGGATGGCGCCAGGCTTATCCGGCATCTTAGTTAAGGACGGCTGTCATTCGCCTGGCGCAACAAAGTACGGCTTTCGCTCTGGAAGCGTTTCGCATAATCGCCAAACCAGTGCTCCACCTTACGGAAGCTGTCGATAAACGCTTGCTTATCGCCCTGCTCCAGTAAACCAATCGCCTCACCAAAACGTTGATAGTAGCGTTTGATCAGCGCAAGGTTGCTCTCAGACGACATAATGATATCGGCATACAGCTGCGGATCCTGGGCAAACAGGCGTCCAACCATCGCCAGTTCAAGGCGGTAAATCGGCGAAGAGAGCGCCAGTAATTGTTCCAGTTGCACGTTTTCTTCCGCCAGGTGCAGACCATAGGCGAAGGTCGCAAAGTGACGCAAGGCCTGAATAAACGCCATATTCTGGTCGTGTTCAACGGCGCTGATCCGATGCAGCCGCGCGCCCCAGACCTGAATCTGTTCCAGGAACCACTGATAGGCGTCCGGCTGACGTCCATCACACCAGACAACCACCTGTTTTGCCAGACTGCCGCTGTCCGGACCAAACATGGGATGTAATCCCACCACCGGACCATCGTGCGCTGCCAGCATCGCCTGTAAAGGACCATTTTTCACCGATGCCAAATCGACCAGGATACAGTCAGACGGCAGACGCGGTAATTTAGCGATCACCTGCTCGGTGACGTGGATCGGCACGCTGACGATCACCATGCCTGCATCAGAGACGATCTCCGACGCGCGATCCCAGTCCTGCTGTTCCAGGATCCGCACCTGATAACCTGACAGAGTCAGCATTTTTTCGAAAAGACGCCCCATCTGACCACCGCCGCCGACGATCACTACCGGTCGTAGGGAAGGACAAAGCGTTTTGAATCCTTTGTCATTTTCACTGGAGTAGGACTCGCGCATAACCCGGCGCAGCACATCTTCAATCAGATCCGGCGGTACGCCAAGGGCTTCCGCTTCCGCGCGGCGTGAAGCCAACATAGAGGCCTCCCGCTCCGGCACGTAAATCGGCAGCCCAAAGCGGCTTTTTACTTCACCGACTTCGGCAACCAGCTCCAGGCGGCGTGCCAGCAAATCCAGCAGCGCCTTGTCGACTTCATCAATTTGATCGCGTAATGCGGTCAATTCAGCAACCATAACCAACCTCTTATGCTACACGCGCCGACAGCTGGCCGTTTAAATCCAGGCTAATTTCACGCAGTAGCGCATCCGTCATTTCCCAGCTAATGCAGGCATCGGTTACGGACACGCCGTATTTCATTGCGCTGCGCGGCTGTTCGGAAGACTGGTTGCCTTCATGAATATTACTTTCAATCATCAAACCAATGATCGAGCGATTGCCATCTTTGATTTGCGCAATCACGGATTCAGCCACGGCAGGCTGACGGCGGTAATCTTTATTGGAGTTACCATGACTGCAATCTACCATCAGGGAAGGTCTTAGTCCCGCCTGTTCCATCTCTTTTTCGCACTGGGCAACATCTGCCGGGCTGTAGTTCGGCGCTTTGCCGCCACGCAGGATCACATGACCGTCCGGATTGCCCTGAGTTTGCAGCAGCGCTACCTGCCCTGCCTGGTTAATACCGACAAAACGGTGTGACTGCGCCGCGGCACGCATGGCGTTGATCGCGGTGGCCAGGCTGCCGTCAGTGCCGTTCTTAAAGCCAACCGGCATCGAAAGACCAGAAGCCATTTCACGGTGAGTCTGTGATTCCGTGGTACGCGCACCGATTGCTGACCAGCTAAACAGATCGCCCAGGTATTGCGGGCTATTAGGATCCAGGGCTTCAGTTGCCAGCGGAAGTCCCATATTTACCAGTTCAAGCAGCAACTGACGCGCAATTTTCAGTCCAGCTTCAACATCAAAAGAGCCATCCATATGAGGATCGTTAATTAACCCTTTCCAACCAACGGTAGTACGGGGTTTTTCAAAATAGACGCGCATCACCAGGTAGAGGTTATCGCTGACCTCTGCGGCAAGGGCTTTAAATCGACGAGCGTACTCAATTGCCATTTCAGGATCGTGAATGGAGCACGGACCACATACCACCAGCAGACGCGGATCGCGACCGGAGATAATATCTGAAATGGTTTTACGCGACTGGGCGATTTGCGCCTCTTGTGCCTGGCTCAGCGGAAACTCAGCTTTCAGCTGTTCCGGAGTCATCAGAACCTGTTCGTCGGTAATATGTACGTTGTTCAGCGCGTCTTTTTGCATGATGGTGATCCTGTTTAGCTCGTTTGCGATAGTTGATCCTCAGCGAGGAGGAAATAACGATATCACAACAGGTAAAGATTTCAATCCATAATCCGTAAATTTTAATTTACAGTGCGCTATTAAACACTAAATAAAGCCTATCTGCGTGTATATTTAAATTTACACCATCCTGATATCAGATCCACTATGCTTAAAAAAACGCGGGAGCACAGGCAATGAAGCAACTCATCAGCACCTTATTAATACTACTTCTTAGCGGATGTCAGATAGACCCCTACACTCACGCCCCTATCTGGACTGGCACCGACTGGTACGATGCCGGGATACGCGATGCCATTTCAGGCTATGCGGTTAAAGATAATGAAATTCTTGCCGACAATTACAATGATCCAGAAGTCGATCGTACGGAATATCTTAAGGGTTACGCCGAGGGACAACGTAAAACTTGCCAGCAGGATTTTGTTTACGCCAGGGGTCTGGCCGGGAAAACCTTTCCCCCAAGTTGCGATACTGTCGAAAATGTTGACCAGTTACACAACGCCTGGCAAAAAGGGGCAAACGAAGGTAATGCCGCTATAAGATTAAATTAAACAATAGCTTATATTTTATATACACATAAGATTTAACTTAAATTATCCATAGCTTTATACCCGGAATAATGACGACTTAGGAAAATAATGTTATTTTGTCTCAAACAATCTTGAGTGTATTTCGACGCTTTACGGCAACCGCTGGTAGGTAACTATTCATGAGCTATTCTTACCGACTCATACTTCTACTGGCACTGCTCCTGACCGGATTACCGCTGTACGCCCAGAGCGTTACGGAAGAAGCAAAATCTGTACGCGCGATGGTTTCCGGCATCGTCAGTTATACACACTGGCCTGCACTTTCCGGGCCACCAAAACTGTGTATTTTCTCTTCATCGCGTTTTTCCAGTGTACTGGGAGATACCAGTACTGGTGCTTTACCCTATCTTCCCGTCATCATTCGTACGGAACAAGAAATATTAGTTTCGCAGTGTGATGGTTTTTATTTTGGAAAAGAATCCCCTGGTTATCAGGTGGAATTAAAGAATAAATATCCGACAAAGGCACTGTTATTAATCGCTGAACAGAATCCCGAATGCGTTATTGGCAGTGCCTTTTGCCTCATAATTAAAGATGAAGATGTGAGATTTTCCGTAAATATGGATTCCCTTTCACGCAGTGGCGTAAGGGTCAGTCCAGACGTATTGATGCTTGCACGGAATAAAAAGCATGGATAAGGGCCATTCTCCCATAACACGCCCGACGTTTAAGCGGACATTACGGCGTATCAGCATAATCAGCGTCCTGGTCACCATGACGTTGATCTGGCTACTGCTTAGCATTTCCTCCGTGCTGGCATTAAGACAGTATGCGCAAAAGAACCTGGACCTGACCGCAGCCACTATGACTCGTACACTTGAAGCTGCATTAGTTTTTTCTGACAGTGTTGCGGCAACAGAAACTCTGGCGGCGCTAGGGCAACAAGGGCAGTTTTCCGTAGCGGAAGTGCGTAATAAAAATCAGAACGTGATCGCCACCTGGCGCTATGACGCGCAGGACACCACTGAAAAGATCAGCGGTTTGATCAGCCACTGGTTGTTTCCGCAACCGGTCACGCAGCCCATTTTGCATAATGGCAATGTTATTGGTGAAGTGCGCCTGACTGCCCGCGATAGCGTGATCAGCCATTTCATTTATCTGTCGCTGGCCGTTCTTACCGGATGCATTCTGCTGGCATCAGGCATTGCATTAATGCTCACTCGCTATTTGCACAATGGCGTAGTAGAAGCCCTGCAAAATATCACCGAGGTGGTACATGATGTCCGTACCAACCGTAACTTTTCACGACGTGTTTCAGAAGAACGTATCGAAGAATTTCATCTTTTTGCTCAGGATTTTAATAGCCTGCTGGACGAAATGGAGGAATGGCAACTTCGGTTGCAGGCAAAGAACGCTCAGCTTTTGCGCACCGCGTTACATGATCCTCTGACAGGGCTGGCAAATCGCGCCGCATTTCGCAGCAGCATTAACGCCCTGATGAACGACGATGCTGCCCGCAGCAGTTCTGCATTGCTATTCCTTGATGGTGATAATTTTAAATTTATTAACGATACCTGGGGCCACGCAGCGGGCGACCGTGTCCTGATTGAAGTTGCAAAAAGGCTGTCCGAGTTTGGAGGTGATCGACATCACCCCTACAGGCTTGGCGGCGATGAGTTTGCCATGGTGCTGTATAGCGTTCACTCAGAATACGAAGTTCAGCGTATCTGTGCCGCACTGTCACAAGCGTTTAACCGACCTTTTGACCTGCACAATGGTCATCTGGCAAGCATGACACTCAGCATTGGCTTTGCGCTGACGTGGGAACATGCCTCTGCCGAGAAATTACAAGAACTTGCCGATCAAAATATGTATCAGGCCAAACATTTGCGTTCTGAACGCATTATTAAATAAGGAATTACACACATGTTAAAACGCCTATTTTCACCGTTTTTTCTGCTTTTACTGATCGTGGCAGGCTGTCAGGCACCTCAGGGAAAATTTACCCCAGAGCAAATTGCAGCTATGAAATCGTACGGATTTAGCGAAGTTTCAGGAGACTGGTCTCTTGGCCTGTCTGACAATATCCTGTTTGATAAAAACGACTATAAGCTACGTCCGGAAAGTGAAAAGCAGATTCAGGAAATGGCATCCAAACTGGCTGCTACCGGGCTAAACCATGCTCGTCTGGATGGTCATACGGATAACTACGGCGAAGACAGCTACAACGAGGCTCTGTCGCTCAAACGCGCGAATGTCGTGGCCGATGCCTGGGCACAAGGCGCTAATATTCCCCGTACCAATCTGACCACCCAGGGACTCGGGAAGAAATACCCTATCGCCAGTAACCAGACCTCTAAAGGTCGTGCTGAAAACCGCCGTGTCGCGGTCGTCATCGCCACACCGTAATCATCCCCGGCTGACTGTATCCAGAGAGTATGTAAAGTCCCCCGGCAGTCAGTCTGTTCCCATCAGTAAATATCGCGATAAAAAAGGGCCAGCCTTTCGGCCAGCCCTTTTCTAACAGGATGTCGCTTGCGCGAATCTTAGTTAAGACGCTCTTTGATACGAGCAGACTTACCAGTGCGCTCACGCAGGTAGTACAGTTTAGCTTTACGAACAGCACCACGACGTTTAACAGCAATGCTGTCAACTACCGGAGAGTGAGTCTGGAAGACACGCTCAACGCCTTCGCCGTTGGAAATTTTACGAACAGTGAATGCAGAGTGCAGACCGCGGCTACGAATAGCGATAACCACGCCCTCAAATGCCTGCAGACGTTTTTTGGAACCTTCAACAACCCATACTTTCACTTCCACGGTATCACCCGGACGGAAGGAAGGTACGTCCTGCTTCATCTGTTCTTGTTCAAGTTGCTTAATAATGTTGCTCATAATTTAATCTCTTATCCTGGGTAAACTGATATTGGGGGCTTACGCCTGCCCATCATGTTTATGTTGCTGTTGTGCGTGTTCCTTTTTGAACTCCGCCAGCAACCTTGCTTGCTCTTCAGTCAGAGCCAGGTTTTCCAGAAGTTCAGGTCTTCTAAGCCAGGTCCGGCCCAGCGACTGCTTCAAACGCCAGCGACGTATCTCAGCGTGGTTCCCCGACAGTAACACTGCCGGTACTTCCATCTGCTCTAACACTTCAGGTCGGGTATAGTGTGGACAGTCCAGCAACCCATCAGCAAACGAATCTTCGATTGCTGATGCTTCATGACCCAGAACCCCCGGAATAAACCGGGAAACGGAATCGATCAGCGTCATTGCTGGTAACTCACCACCGCTGAGGACGTAATCGCCGATTGACCATTCTTCATCAATTTCGGTTTGAATCACGCGCTCATCGATACCTTCATAGCGACCACACACCAGAATCAGCTTTTGATTCGTGGCCAGTTCGCTGACGCCCGCTTGATCAAGCTTGCGTCCCTGAGGTGACAGATAAATCACCTTTGCGCCTTCACCAGCCGCAGCTTTTGCTGCATGAATGGCGTCCCGTAAGGGTTGCACCATCATTAACATCCCCGGTCCGCCGCCGTAAGGACGATCGTCCACGGTACGGTGCCGGTCATGAGTAAAGTCTCGAGGACTCCAGCTCTGGATGTTCAGCAGGCCATTTTTTACTGCCCGGCCAGTTACCCCGTAATCGGTAATTGCGCGGAACATTTCAGGAAACAGGCTAACGATACCTATAAACACAAGCCAATCCCCATAACGCCGACTTTTACCGTTTATCCGGTGGTTTAAAAACCAGGATCCCAATCTACTTCGATAGTACGAGTAGCGAGATCGACTTTCTTGATAACCTGCCCATCGAGGAACGGTACAAGACGTTCCTTGATACCAAACGCATCTTTCAGGTTTGCCTTGATGACGATGACGTCATTCGAACCGGTTTCCATCATATCGACGACTTTACCGAGATCGTAGCCTTCAGTGGTCACTACCTGGCAGCCCATAAGGTCTTTCCAGTAGTAGGAACCATCTTCCAGCGCTGGCAACTGCGAGGAATCCACGACAATTTCGCAATTGGTCAGTAGATTCGCCGAATCACGATCGTCAACGCCTTTCAGCTTGATGATCAGATCCTGATTGTGGTGCTTCCAGCTTTCCAGCTGTACTTGCTGCCACTGACCCGCCTTCTGGATAAACCAGGGCTGATAGTCAAAAATGCTTTCGGCGTCTTCAGTGGAAGAAAACACTCTGAGCCAACCACGAATACCGTAAGAAGACCCCATTTTCCCCAAAACGATGGGTTCCACAGGAGCCTGCGCGGCGAGTTGCTTGCTCATCATGACCACCGTGACAGATTAAGCTGCTTTGTTTGCTGCTTTGATCAGCGTAGCTACGCGATCAGAAATAGTCGCGCCCTGGCCAACCCAGTGAGCGATGCGATCCAGATCCAGGCGAGTGCCTTCTTCTTTTTCGCTAGCGATTGGGTTAAAGAAGCCAACGCGCTCGATGAAGCGACCGTTGCGTGCATTACGGCTGTCGGTGACAACAACCTGGTAGAACGGACGCTTTTTAGCGCCGTGACGAGCTAAACGAATAGTAACCATAACATCCTCTTGTGTGAATAAAACACCGGGCCCCATCGAGGGAAGGGACCCGGTGTCATATTAAAAGCCCGAAAATTTTACTGATTTCTGGGAAAAAAGCAATCAACATGTGATGAAGCTTGATTCCAGGGCGTGACCGTTGCAGCCAGTTTGGCGTCGGCGTGCGCGCAGAAAGCGGAGCGTACACGCAGTACGTGAGCATTTCGAGCACACTTCGGCGTCAAAATGGCAAATAAGGTAGCCCGATATATTTATCTACCCGGGAAGCCTGGCGGCATCATCCCCTTCATACTCCGCATCATCTTCGCCATCCCGCCTTTCTTCATTTTCTTCATCATGCGCTGCATGTCGTCGAACTGTTTCAGAAGGCGGTTAACGTCCTGTACCTGCATGCCGCAACCGGTGGCAATACGGCGTTTACGGGAACCTTTGATGATTTCCGGCTTAGCGCGTTCTTTCATCGTCATCGAGTTGATGATGGCTTCCATACGCACCAGCACTTTATCGTCCATCTGCGATTTCACATTGTCAGGGATCTGACCCATACCCGGCAGTTTGCCCATCAGGCTTGCCATACCGCCCATGTTTTTCATCTGCTTGAGCTGCTCAAGGAAATCGTTGAGATCGAAGCCGTCGCCTTTTTTCAGCTTGCTGGCTAATTTCTCTGCCTGCGCGCGGTCAACTTTGCTTTCGATATCTTCGATCAGCGACAGCACGTCGCCCATGCCGAGAATACGTGAAGCAATACGATCCGGGTGGAACGGCTCCAGCGCTTCGGTTTTCTCGCCGACACCGAGGAATTTAATCGGCTTGCCGGTGATATGACGAATAGAAAGCGCCGCACCGCCACGAGCATCACCATCAACTTTGGTCAGCACCACGCCGGTTAATGGCAGCGCTTCGTTAAAGGCTTTTGCGGTATTGGCGGCATCCTGACCGGTCATCGCATCGACGACAAACAGCGTTTCTACCGGCTTGATAGAAGCGTGGACCTGTTTGATTTCGTCCATCATCGCTTCGTCAACGTGCAGACGACCGGCAGTATCCACCAGCAGCACGTCGTAGAATTTGAGTTTGGCTTCTTTCAGCGCGGCGTTGACGATATCGACCGGTTTTTGACCGACATCCGACGGGAAGAAGTCCACACCAACCTGCTCGGCCAGCGTTTCCAACTGTTTAATCGCCGCCGGGCGATAAACGTCCGCGGAGACCACCAGCACTTTCTTCTTGTGCTTCTCACGCAGGAATTTCCCCAGCTTACCCACGCTGGTGGTTTTACCCGCCCCCTGCAAGCCCGCCATCAGCACGACGGCAGGCGGCTGAGCAGCCAGATTCAGGGTCTGGTTTTCTTCGCCCATTGCCGCAACCAGCTCGTTACGGACAATCTTGACGAATTCCTGACCCGGCGTCAGGCTTTTGTTAACTTCATGACCAACCGCTTTCTCTTTTACGCGATTGATAAACTCACGCACTACCGGCAGCGCTACGTCAGCCTCCAGCAGCGCCATGCGCACTTCGCGCAGCGTCTCTTTAACGTTGTCTTCAGTAAGGCGTCCACGGCCACTGATATTGCGCAGCGTGCGCGACAAACGATCGGTTAAATTATCAAACATTGTCTCTCGCCTGGGGTGGAAACGGTCGGTCGCGACAGCGACACATCAACAGAAATTTGTCGCAGTATAACATGAAGCCGCCTTTGTTGTTATGCAACGGTTGGAGCAGCGGTCACGTAACGCTATACTGCTTTTCTTTATCACTGGCCAACTGTCGACACCTAATATGCCCGTTTTTGCTCTGCTCGCCCTTGTCGCCTACTCAGTCAGCCTCGCGCTGATTATTCCCGCTCTGCTGCAAAAAAACAGCGGCTGGCGGCGTATGGCTATTCTTTCTGCGGTCGTCGCGCTGGTAAGCCATGCTATCGCCCTGGAAGCGCGTATCCTGCCCGGCGGTGAAAGCGGACAAAACCTGAGCCTGTTGAACGTTGGCTCGCTGGTTAGCCTGATGATCTGCACGGTAATGACTATCGTCGCTTCACGCAACCGTGGCTGGCTATTACTGCCCATTGTCTACGCCTTTGCTCTGATCAACCTCGCCTTCGCGACGTTTATGCCTAACGAGTTCATCACCCATCTCGAAGCGACACCGGGCATGATGATTCACATCGGGCTATCGCTGTTTGCTTACGCCACGCTGATTATCGCCGCGCTGTATGCACTACAGCTGGCCTGGATCGATTATCAATTGAAAAACAAAAAACTGGCGTTCAGTAATGAAATGCCGCCACTGATGAGCATTGAGCGGAAAATGTTTCATATCACCCAGATCGGCGTGGTTCTGCTGACGCTCACTCTGTGTACTGGCCTGTTTTACATGCATAACCTGTTCAGTACTGAAAATATTGATAAAGCCGTTCTTTCTATCGTGGCATGGTTTGTCTATATCGTTCTGTTGTGGGGGCATTACCATGAAGGCTGGCGCGGACGTCGCGTCGTATGGTTTAACGTCGCAGGCGCAGTCATTCTGACGCTGGCCTATTTCGGCAGCCGTATATTGCAGCAGTTCGTGAGTTAAATCTTTAAGGAACCCTACGTGGAACACATCTCCACCACCACGCTCATTGTCACGCTTCTCATTATGGTGGTCATTTCCGCCTATTTTTCCGGTTCTGAAACCGGAATGATGACTCTGAATCGCTATCGTCTGCGGCATCGGGCCAAGCAAGGTAATCGTCAGGCAAAACGCGTTGAAAAGTTACTTCGCAAGCCGGATCGCCTGATAAGCCTGGTACTGATCGGGAATAACCTGGTGAATATTCTGGCCTCTGCGCTTGGCACTATTGTCGGTATGCGCCTGTATGGCGATGCCGGCGTCGCCATCGCCACCGGGGTGCTAACGTTTGTGGTGCTGGTTTTTGCCGAAGTACTGCCAAAGACCATTGCCGCGCTGTATCCAGAAAAAGTCGCCTACCCGAGCAGTTTTTTGCTGGCCCCCCTGCAAATCATCATGATGCCGCTGGTCTGGTTGCTTAATACCATCACCCGTCTGCTGATGCGCATGATGGGTATCAAAACGGATATCGTGGTGAGCGGTTCGCTGAGTAAAGATGAACTGCGAACGCTGGTGAATGAATCACGCTCCCAAATCTCACGTCGTAATCAGGATATGCTGCTGTCCGTGCTGGATCTGGAAAAAGTCAGCGTCGATGACATCATGGTGCCGCGCAGTGAAATCATCGGCATTGATATTAACGACGACTGGAAATCAATCGTGCGCCAGCTTTCGCACTCCCCTCACGGTCGTATTGTGCTGTACCGCGACTCACTCGACGATGCCATCAGTATGCTGCGCGTACGCGAAGCCTGGCGATTAATGGCGGAGAAAAAAGAGTTCACCAAAGAGACCATGTTACGCGCGGCTGACGAAATTTATTACGTCCCGGAAGGTACGCCCCTCAGCACCCAGCTCATTAAATTTCAGCGCAATAAGAAGAAAGTGGGTCTGGTGGTCAATGAATATGGCGATATTCAGGGGCTGGTCACGGTCGAAGATATTCTGGAAGAGATTGTCGGCGATTTCACCACGTCAATGTCACCGACGCTTGCCGAAGAGGTGACGCCGCAGAATGATGGCTCAGTGATCATTGACGGCAGCGCCAACGTTCGTGAAATCAATAAGGCGTTTAACTGGCACCTGCCGGAGGATGACGCACGTACCGTGAACGGTATTATTCTTGAAGCGCTGGAAGAGATCCCGATTGCCGGCACGCGAGTGCGTATTGGGCAGTACGATATCGATATTCTCGACGTGCAGGACAATATGATTAAACAGGTACAGGTGTTGCCGGTTACACCGCTGCGCGAGAGCGTATCGGACCAGTGAGAGGAGTCCGGACCGGGTAGCGCATCAGCATTACCCGGCCCGAGGCTGATTAGCCTTTGGCTTTCGCCACGGAGACCATCGCCGCACGGATGGTACGTCCGTTCAGGGTATAGCCTTTCTGCATGACCATCAGCACATTACCGGCAGCAACGTCGTCAGACTCTACCATTGCAATGGCCTGATGCACGTTCGGGTCCATCGGCACATCGATATCCGCAACCACCTGCACACCAAACTTCGCCACCACATCCAGCATTGACTTACGCGTCAGCTCAATACCTTCAATCATCGGCGCCATCGCATCATTGTCTTTGTCCGCCACTTCCAGCGCACGATCCAGACTGTCCAGCACCGGCAGCAGCTCGTTGACGAATTTTTCCAGCGCAAATTTATGCGCTTTTTCTACGTCCAGTTCGGTACGACGACGCAGGTTTTCCATTTCCGCTTTGATACGCAACACGCTGTCGCGCTCGCGAGTTTCGGCCTCAGCAAGCTGAGCTTCCAGATTCGCAATTTTTTCATCGCGCGGATCCACCTGCTCAGCAGAAGCGTCTGGTTCAACCGCCTCAACTTCTTCGTGCTGATCCATGATAATTTCTTCCGGGGCTTGCCCCTCAGGCGTTTTCTGTTCTTTACTACTCATGAATTTCTCCGCGTTTTTTCGCATTCATCTCGCTAACCTGGATTATTATGGGGATAAGATTCAGGGTTTCAAGGGAAGTACTCACATTGTCACTAATCTTCGTTACAAGGACCTCGAGAAAATGAACAATCATTTCAAGTGTATTGGCATTGTGGGGCATCCACGTCACCCCACTGCACTGACCACACATGAAATGCTCTACCGTTGGCTGTGCACCAAAGGTTATGAGGTTATCGTGGAGCAACAAATCGCTCACGAGCTACAGCTGAAAAATGTGAAAACCGGTACGCTCGCGGAGATTGGCCAGCAGGCAGACCTCGCCGTCGTCGTCGGTGGCGACGGCAATATGCTGGGCGCTGCGCGTACCCTGGCACGTTATGACATCAAGGTTATCGGCATTAACCGTGGTAACCTCGGTTTCCTCACCGACCTCGATCCAGACAATGCCCACCAACAATTAGCCGACGTGCTGGAAGGCCACTACATCAGCGAAAAACGCTTTTTACTCGAAGCCCAGGTATGCCAGCAGGATTGCCAGAAGCGCATCAGCACCGCAATCAACGAAGTGGTACTGCATCCAGGCAAAGTGGCGCACATGATTGAGTTCGAAGTGTATATCGATGAAATCTTTGCTTTCTCTCAGCGTTCGGATGGGCTAATTATCTCCACGCCTACCGGCTCTACCGCCTACTCGCTCTCTGCCGGAGGCCCAATTCTGACGCCTTCTCTGGATGCTATTACGCTGGTACCGATGTTCCCGCATACGCTTTCCGCGCGTCCGCTGGTGATCAATAGCAGCAGCACAATTCGCCTGCGCTTTTCTCATCGCCGTAGCGATCTGGAGATCAGCTGCGACAGCCAAATCGCCCTGCCGATACAGGAAGGGGAAGACGTATTGATCCGCCGCTGTGATTATCATCTGAACCTGATACATCCAAAAGATTACAGCTATTTCAATACATTAAGTACAAAACTGGGCTGGTCAAAAAAATTATTCTAATTTAACGCCAACCTCTTTACTGTATAAAAAACCAGTTTATACTGTATGTAATTACAGTTATGGTTTTTCATACAGGAAAACAGCTATGTTGGCACAACTGACCATCAGCAATTTTGCTATCGTTCGTGAACTTGAGATCGATTTCCAGAACGGCATGACCGTCATCACCGGTGAGACAGGTGCGGGTAAGTCCATTGCCATTGATGCTCTCGGTTTGTGCCTGGGCGGGCGCGCAGACGCTGACATGGTGCGCGCAGGCGCTGCGCGAGCCGACCTCTGCGCCCGTTTCGCCTTAAAAGACACCCCGGCAGCTTTGCGCTGGCTGGAAGAGAACCAGCTTGAAGATGGCCGTGAGTGCTTGCTGCGTCGCGTGATCAGCAGCGACGGCCGCTCCCGTGGCTTTATTAACGGTACCGCCGTTCCGCTGTCACAGCTTCGTGAGCTGGGCCAGCTGCTGATTCAAATCCACGGTCAGCACGCGCACCAGCTTCTGACGAAATCCGAACACCAAAAATTCCTGCTTGATGGTTACGCCAATGAAGCATCCCTGACCCAGGAAATGACCGCGCGCTATCAGCTATGGCACCAAAGCTGCCGCGATCTGGCGCATCATCAGCAACAAAGTCAGGAACACGCAGCACGGGCGGAACTGTTGCAATATCAGCTAAAAGAATTGAACGAATTCAACCCGCAGCCGGGCGAGTTTGAGCAAATTGATGAAGAGTACAAGCGTCTGGCTAACAGCGGGCAATTGCTCACCACCAGCCAGCAGGCGCTGGCTATCCTCGCGGATGGCGAAGACATCAATCTGCAGAGCCAATTGTACACCGCAAAGCACCTGGTCACTGAACTCGCAGGCATGGACGGCAAACTTTCCGGTATCCTGGATATGCTGGAAGAGGCAACCATTCAGCTCAGTGAAGCCAGCGATGAACTGCGCCACTATTGCGATCGTCTGGATTTAGACCCTAACCGTTTGTTCGAACTTGAGCAGCGTATTTCAAAGCAAATCTCGTTGGCACGTAAGCATCACGTCTCCCCGGAAGCGTTACCGCAGTTCTATCAGTCTTTGTTAGATGAGCAACAGCAACTTGACGATCAGGCCGACTCGCTCGAAACCTTAACCCTGGCGGTGAACAATCACCACCAGCAGGCGCTGGAAACAGCAAAAAGGTTGCACCAACAGCGCCAGCATTATGCGCAGGAACTGGGACAATTCATTACCGAGAGTATGCATACCCTTTCGATGCCGCATGGTCTCTTTTGCATTGATGTAAAATTTGATGAGCACCATCTGAGCGCGGGCGGCGCCGATCGCGTAGAGTTTAAAGTTACCACTAACCCGGGTCAGCCGTTACAGCCGATCGCGAAAGTTGCTTCTGGCGGCGAGCTGTCGCGCATCGCTCTGGCTATTCAGGTTATTACCGCACGTAAAATGGAAACTCCGGCGCTGATTTTCGATGAGGTTGATGTCGGCATCAGCGGTCCGACGGCTGCGGTCGTGGGCAAAATGCTGCGTCAGTTGGGGGAATCAACCCAGGTTATGTGCGTGACTCACCTGCCGCAGGTTGCTGGTTGTGGTCATCAACATTTCTATGTCAGCAAGGAAACTGACGGCGCAATGACGGAAACACACATGCAACCGCTTGATAAACGCGCGCGTCTGCAGGAGTTAGCCCGCTTACTTGGCGGAAGCGAAGTCACGCGCAATACCCTCGCAAACGCAAAAGAACTGCTGGCGGCATAAACTTTTTTCCCTTGTGAAGGTCTGAGTTCAACATAAAATCGCCGACCGACCCGACAGCAAAAGGTTTTAAAGTGGTGAAAGGTCTATTATCATCGGCATATTACATATGAGCCGCGTACTGCTCGGGCCCGAAAAGGAATCAAATCACTATGCGCTGTAAAACGCTGACTGCTGCTGCAGCAGTACTACTGATGTTGACTGCAGGCTGTTCCACTCTGGAGCGAGTGGTTTACCGCCCTGACATCAACCAGGGAAATTATCTGACACCGACCGATGTCGCCAAAGTGCGTACAGGCATGACGCAACAGCAGGTTGCTTATGCTCTGGGTACCCCGATGATGTCCGATCCTTTTGGCACAAACACCTGGTTCTATGTGTTCCGTCAGCAACCTGGACATGAAGGCGTAACTCAGCAAACGCTGACGCTGACCTTTAACAGCAGCGGCGTATTGACCAACATTGATAACAAACCTGCCCTGACCGACAACAAGTAGGTTTGAGAGATCAAAAAAAGGTGCTCAATGAGCACCTTTTTTATTGTCTGTTATTTTTTAGCGGATTTCTCTGCTCGCTGCCTGCGCAGCTCTTTGGGATCGGCAATCAGCGGCCGATAAATTTCCACCCGATCGCCGTCATGCAGAACATCCGCAAGCTTTACCGGACGGCTGTAGATGCCCACTTTATTTTTGCTGAGATCGATATCATTACGCAATTCCAGCAGCCCGGAAGCGCGGATAGCCTCTTCCACCGTTGCGCCCTGCTGCAGCGTTACGCGCTGTAAATACTGTTTTTCGGGCAGCGCATATGCCACTTCAATGACAATTTTAGCCGACGCTGACACTGTAAACCTCTTTCGCGCGAACCGTGAAAGCCTGCACCATATTCGAAGCCAGCTCTTTAAAGATGCGGCCAAACGCCAGCTCGATGAGTTTATTCGTGAACTCGAAATCGAGATGAAACTCAATGCGACACGCGTCCTGGCTTAACGGCGTAAACTTCCAGCCGCCAATCAGTTTTTTAAACGGTCCATCGACCAGATGCATCAGGATGCTCTGGTTACTGGTCAGTTGGTTACGCGTGGTGAACGTTTTGCTAATCCCTGCTTTGGAGACATCCACTGCGGCCGTCATTTGTCCCGGAGTCGACTCCAGTACGCGGCTACCGGTGCACCCCGGTAAAAACTGGGGATAGGATTTAACATCATTCACTAACTGATACATCTGCTCCGCACTGTAAGGTACTAAAGCGGTCCGGCTAATCTGAGGCATAACAATTTCCATCAATATCAATCACACAAATAATACCATTTATCACTCGCTAAAAAAAACGCTATAGCCCAACTCGTGCTAAGATAGCGCCTTGCGCCCCGCTGGATGAAATGGGGTGTTTTTCGATTCCAGATTACCTATACTGAGCGGCATTATGACGAAGAAAAAAGCACACAAACCTGGCTCAGCCACAATCGCGCTTAACAAACGCGCACGACACGAATACTTTATCGAAGAAGAGTTCGAAGCAGGACTCGCTCTGCAGGGCTGGGAAGTCAAATCCTTGCGAGCAGGTAAAGCTAACATCGGCGATAGCTACGTTATACTCAAAGACGGCGAAGCGTTCCTGTTTGGCGCCAACTTCACACCGATGGCCGTTGCCTCAACACACGTGGTATGCGATCCCACCCGTACCCGTAAGCTACTGTTAAACCAGCGCGAACTCGACTCTTTGTATGGTCGTATGAATCGGGATGGTTATACCGTAGTAGCACTGTCGCTGTACTGGAAGAACGCCTGGTGTAAAGTAAAAATTGGCGTCGCCAAAGGTAAGAAACAACACGACAAGCGCTCCGACGTTAAAGAACGCGAATGGCAGGTGGATAAAGCACGTATTATGAAAAATGCCGGGCGATAACCTTCTTTTCTCTGTGGCCAGTCCAGCATCATGATGACTGGCCTTTATTTTTTAGTTATTGAAAGTCGCACAATACATTCATCGTAATTATAGATTCCATTGCTGAATCGTTCAGTTAAAAATACGAACCCCAGCCTGCAGGCAAGCAGTAGTCCAATAAAATAAAACTTCAAGTACTCCCGCGCGCTATTTTTCATCTTTCAAAATAGCATTATTATTACTGTTGTTTATTATTAACAACAAATAATAACAACAATAATTACAGCAACTTATAGATAAATCCCATTCATCGAAACGTTTAACTCATTTCGATGCAAAATATCACCATATATTTTTAATATCTGGACATTGCAGAAAGTTTTCTTTCTGACTATATCATCTAATACGAAAGAACTATTTTGGTGCTCAGACTACGACTTAATTTTTTCAGAAACTGATACCAGTAAATCTTATCCATGAAATTACATGTGTAAGTTCATCATTATGATGAACGAGGCACCTGTCTGCTCATTTTCCCGGCACGCCGTTGCGGATTAATACTCCCGACCTGCCATCAGGAGTGAACATATGCGTCTACTCGCCGTTGTATCGAAGTTGACTGGTGTTTCTACCAATGTTGAAGCCTCTGAAATTACACTCAACTCACCTTCTATTGTGAAACTGTCCGTTTCGCGTGAGGAGGTCAGCCAGTTGACTCGTGTTAATCAGGATCTGGTGGTCACACTCCGTTCAGGTGAAACCATCACCATTAAAAATTTTTACGTCGGAAAAGGTGATGCGCAAAACCAGCTTGTTCTGGAAGACAGCAATGGCGCGCTATGGTGGGTTCAGGATACGGATGGTGCTTTCCATTTTCAGCACCTGGACGATCTCACGCCGCTGATGACGGCCGAAGGCAGTCATGACGGAGGCGCAATCTGGCCCTGGGTCCTTGGCGGGGTTGCGGTCGCTGGCGGAATTGGCCTCGCTGCAGGAGGTGGCGGTGGTGGTGGCGGCGGTGGCAGCGGCGGGAGCGATAATAATGCCGGAAACGGTAATGGTAGCGGCGGCAACGGTAATGCCGGAAACGGCAATGGTAGTGGCGATGGCGATAACGGCGCGCCGCCAACAACAACCCCCAATATGCCAGACATGCCCGTCATCACCAGCGTAATTGACGACCAGGAGCTTATTACCGGCCTTGTCAATCAACAGGAGTCCACCAACGATAATACGCCTGAACTCCAGGGTACCGGCCCGGCAAATGCCACATTACATATTTTTGATAACGGCGTCGAAATAGGCCAGGTGACTATCGATGCCAACGGCCACTGGTCGTTTACCCCCTCATCCCCTCTTGCAGACGGCACTCACCAGTTTACCGTCAGCGCGTCAAATAATGCGGGTAGTAGTGGGATGTCAGACAGTTGGGTGATTATTGTCGATACGCTTACCCCTGATGCCCCCGTGGTTACACAGGAAATCGACAATGTCGGTTCCATTACCGGTCTTATCGCCAATGGCGGTGAAACCGACGATGCCACGCCAACTCTCACTGGTACTGGCGAAGCAGGGAGTACCATCAGCATCTATGACAATGGCATCCTGATTGGTATGGAGCCAGTAGATGACAATGGTAACTGGACCTTTACGCCTGATTCGCCACTCAGCGACGGCGTTCACAATCTGACGCTGACGCAAACTGACGCCGCAGGTAATGTGGGCGCGGAAACGAGCCTGCCGACATTTACCGTTGATACGACCGCGCCTGCAGGCGCGGTGATTTCCGCCGTAAACCTCGAAGGCACCACGGTAACGGGTAGAGCGGAAGCAGGAAGTCTGGTCACTATCATTGGTAGTAATAGCCAGGTTTTAGGTGTAATAACGGTCGATCAAACCGGCAATTTCGTCATCGCGATTTCCCCCTCACAGACGCACGGCGAAGCGTTGCTCGCGAAGATTCAGGATAAGGCGGGCAACATCGGGCCAGATACCCCATTTTATGCCACAAATTCCGGCTATCCGGGCGTACCCGTTATCGTCAGCGTTATGGATGATGCCGCACCGTCAACCGGGTTATTGAGCAACAATCAGGCCACCAACGATCAAACGCCAACGCTCTCTGGCACTGCGGACGCTAACAGCACCGTTAACATTTATAACAATGGTGCGATTATCGAAAGCGTGGTTGCCGACGCCAATGGCAACTGGAGCTGGACATCCGCCACGCCGTTGCCGGAAGGACCGCACGCTTTCAGCGCCACGGCAACAAACCAGCTAGGGACAGGCGGTATGTCGCCAACATTTAATATTAGTATCGACATACAGCCGCCGTCGCCACCAGACGATCTCAGCGTCTCCGCAGACGGCAGCGTTGTCACCGGGACGGCCGAGCCGGGCAATACTGTCGTTATCACCGACAGTAATAACACTCCGATCGGCAGCGGCGTCGCCGGAGAAGATGGATCATTTACCATCCCCATTACCCCGCCACAGACCAATGGCGAAACGATTACCGCCATCGCGACCGATCCGGCAGGCAACCCAAGCCAGCCAGAAACCACGCTCGCGCCAGATATCACGGCCCCGCAGCCGCCCGCTAACCTGATGATTAATCCTACGGGGGATCAGGTTACCGGCACCGCAGAACCCAACAGTACGGTACATATTCTGGATCCAGATGGCGCGATCATTGGAACAGCAACTGCTGGCCCGAGCGGAGATTTCACCGCCACGCTGGTTCCGCCGCAGACTAACGGTGAACGCCTTAACGCGAATGCAACGGATGCAGCAGGCAATACCAGCGGTAACACTCCGATTACCGCACCAGATACCACAGCACCTGATGCGCCAACCGGCGTCATCGTCGCCGGGGACGGCGGTTCTGTAAGCGGACATGCCGAAGCGGGAAGCACCGTCACCGTCAAAGACAGCAACGGCAATCAGATTGGTGTAGGTCAGGCTGACAGCGGTGGCAACTTCACCGTGTCGATTACACCGTCGCAAATGAACGGCGAAACGGTAAAAGTCACCGCAACTGACAGCAATAATAACGAAAGCCTGCCAACCTCGGCGCTGGCACCGGATATCACCGCACCAAACCAGCCGATTATCATTGCCGTGACGGATGATGTCGCGGATGTCATCGGTTCCATCAGTAACAACGGCTTAACTAACGACGATAAACCTAAACTCGAAGGCACTGCCGAGGCCGGAGCTCAGGTTAAAATTTACGATAACGGCGAACTGTTAACGACCGTCACCGCTGATCTCAACGGTAACTGGAACTATACGCCCACAACAGCGTTGACCCAGGGCGCGCACATATTTACGGTGACGGCAACCGATGCCGCCAGCAATACCAGTAGCGCTGCAAGCTGGAAAATAATTGTCGATAGTCTCGCTCCGACCGTCCCCGTGATTACGCTGATTAACGATGATGTCGGCAGCATCACAGGTAGCGTCGCGAACAACGGTTGGGTCACCAACGATAATACGCCAACCATATCAGGCACCGGTGAACCCGGTTCTTTGGTGAGCCTGTACGATGGCAGTTTGCTGATGACAGTCATGGTTGTCGATAGCACGGGAACCTGGAGTTATACCGTTCCGGCAAATCAGGCGCTCAGCGATCGCATCCACCAGTTTACAGTTTCTGCTACGGATGCCGCTGGTAACGTCGTCACCTCCTCCACCGTGGTCAGCGTTACCGTAGATACCCAACCGCCAGGCAATCCTGTCATTTTGACTGCCACCGACGACGTCGGGAATGCGCCGATTGATCTGTCCACCGGTAGTCGCTCAAACGATACTTTGCCGCTGCTGAAAGGGACCGGGACAGCCGGTTCTACCATCACCCTCTATGATGGCGCCACGTCGATTGGTAGCACAACGGTATTACCTGATGGCACCTGGAGTATTCAACTCAGCCAGCCGCTCAGTGAAGGTCCACATAGTTTGTCAGCAATTGCGACAGACGTTGCAGGCAACGCCAGTAACCCAGGTAATTTCACGCTGACTATTGATACCACCCCACCGCCAGCCCCGATTATCAGCTCAGCAGAAGGTCTGATTGGCACAAGCCTTCAAACGTTGAGCAACGGTGGCAGTACCAAGAGCACGACCCCCGAACTGTCCGGAACCGGCGAGCCAGGCGCGACGATTACCCTTTACGATAACAACGTTTTTCTTGGTACCACCACCGTTCAGCCAAATGGAAGCTGGACATATACGCCGACAGGTCCACTGCCGGACGGTCCGCACAAATTTACGGCGACGGCGACCGATGTGGCTGGCAACACGGGGATCCCGTCAGCAGGCTTTACGCTGACGGTAGATAACCTGCCGCCAGCAAAACCAGAGCCGCCAACCATAACGGATGACGTCAACCCGATAACCGGCATCATCACTAACGGCATCACTAACGATACCACGCCAACCTTTAGCGGCACGGGCAACCCTGGCGATCTTATTTCTATCTACCTTGATGGCAACACTTCACCGCTGGGTACTGCGACCGTTGGCGCAGATGGCTCCTGGAGCTTTACGCCCACCAGCCCCATTAATCCGGACAATTATCAGGTCACCCTCACCGCAACCGATCCTGCTGGTAACGTCAGCCTACGTTCGGATGCTGTTGCCCTGGGGATTGATACGACACCTTCAGCGCCGCCGGTGATTATCGCCGCTAACGATAATGTCGGCGACGTCCAGGGCGATGTTGCGGCTAACGGCGTGACCGATGACACCACGCCAACTATTCGAGGTACTGGCACCGACGGGGATACTATTACTCTGTATAACGGCGGTACGGTGCTCGGCACAGCAACGGTGGCAGGCGGAACCTGGAGTATTACGCCCGGGACGGCACTGACCAACGGGAGCTACACGCTGATCGCCACCGCAACCGATCCGGCCGGTAACATCAGCGACAGCTCAAACAGCATTTCGTTTACGGTTAACAACACGAAGCTGACCCTACCGCTGGTCACGGATATTCAGGATAACGTCGGCGTCTTTACCGGTTCGCTAATCAGCGGCAGCGTGACGGACGATATAATGCCAACCATTAGCGGGACCGGCACGCCGGGCAGTACGGTGTTAATTTATGACGGCAACAATCCCATCGCCATTGCGACGGCTATCGTTGCCGCGAACGGCAGTTGGAGTGTCGAAGTTCCCCTTACGCCCAACGTTACTCACATATTAACCTTCGGTGCCCAGGATGGGGCCGGTAACGTACTGGCGGCAGATAATCCGCTAACGTTGATTATCGATACGCAGCCTCCTGCCATTCCAGTTGTTACCAGCGTAGATCCTGATGGGACGAAAGTAAGCGGCACGGCAGAAATTGGCAGCACGGTAATTATCCGTAGCGGCAACACCGTTCTTGGTCAGGGAGTGGCTGACAGTTCCGGGAACTTTACTGTCACGATTTCACCGGCACAAACAACGGGTCAGGCGCTGACCGCTATTGCCCAGGATCCTGCAGGCAATCAGAGCGATCCTGCGCCGTTTAACGCCGCCATCTCCAACGTGCCACATCCCCCGACTCTTGAGATTGTCGATGACATCGCGCCCATCATGGGGGTGATTGGCAACGGTAAAACCACTAACGACACCTTACCGCTGCTGCAAGGAACAGCCACCGCTGGGGCGACTGTTAATATTTATATAGATGGTGTGTCACCTGCCATTACAGTGACCGCCGATGCAGTTTCCGGTGCCTGGAGTTATCAGTTACCCACTGCGTTGACTAACGGCACAACCTATAACTTCACCGTGTCACAAACTGTAGGCGGCACCACCAGCGGTTTATCGCCCAACTACGCCATCACCATCGACACCACCGCTCCGCAGGTGCCAACTATCACCAGCATCATTGACGATGTTGCCCCAGGCACCGGATCGTTGGATAAAGGGCAAATCACCAACGACTCACGCCCGACATTCAACGGAACCGGCGAAGCAGGCGCAACCATCACGCTTTACGATAAAGGCGTTGCTTATGCCACAACCACGGTAAACAGCAACGGTTTCTGGAGCTTTACCCCGACCGACCCTCTGGGAGAAGGCGACCATCTCTTCACCGCTCGCGCAACAGATGCCGCAGGCAACCAGGGAGATCCGTCCAGTGACTTCCGGATCATTGTCGATACTCTGGCGCCGGATGCCCCCTCCATTGTGACGGTCACAGACAACGTTGGTACAACTCAGACCCTGACCTCCGGACAGTTGACCAACGATAATACCCCAACGCTCGCGGGCACCACTGAAGCGGATTCGGTTGTGACCATCCGCGATAATGGCGTAGTGATTGGCACAACCACCAGCGATGAAAACGGCAACTGGAGCTTTACGCCTGCGCCTGCTCTCGGTGAAGGCAGCCACTCACTGACCGCCTCCGTCACGGATGGCGCGGGCAACATCAGCCCGGCCACGCCACCGTTCGTGGTCGTCGTCGACACGCTTCCCCCTGCTGCGCCAGTCATCACCTCGGTGATTGACGATCAACCCGGTAATACGGCGCTAACTAACGGACAGTTGACCAACGATGCGTTGCCAACGCTGAACGGTAAAGGTGAGATCGGCGCCATCATCACGATCCGTGATAATGGTAGCGACTTAGGGACAACTCAGGTGGATGCGTCGGGCAACTGGAGCTTTACGCCAGAAACGCCCCTGGGCCAGGGTCAGCATATTTTCACCGCCGTTGCCACCGATCGGGCAGGAAATACGGGCGGAGTATCATCATCGTTTACGATTGAACTGGACTCTATTGCCCCGTCAATACCGGTCATCAGCACGGTGCAGGACAACACCGCCCCGACAACAGGCCCAATAACCAACGGCCAGACCACGAATGAATCCCGTCCCGCCCTGAGTGGCACCGGTGAAATTGGCGCGACGATTACTGTCCTGAGCGACGGTCTGCCCATCGGCACTACGACCGTTGGCGCAAACGGTACCTGGAGCTTAACCCCAACGGATGCACTCAGTAACGGGCCACATACGCTGACCGTCACCGCTACAGACAGCGCGGGTAATACCAGCCTTCCATCCAATGGCTTCGCACTTATCGTCGACACGGTGTTGCCGGGGACGCCAGTCATTACTCAGGTTGCGGATGATGTCGGTCCGGTAACCGGTAATCTGAATAACGGCCAGGCCACAAACGATACACAACCCACACTCACCGGCACAGCTGAAGCCAATTCGACGGTCAAAATTTACGATAACGGAACGTTTATCGGTTCAACCACAGCTGATGGGACGGGTGCCTGGAGCTTCACGCCGCCAGCCCTGGGCAATGGCAACCACGCGCTGACAGCAACCGCGACGGACGCAGCCGGAAACGTCAGCCCAACGTCCGCTGGATTTAACATCGTTGTTGATACCGTCGCTCCCCTGGCGCCAACCATTATTCAGGCTTTTGATGACGTGCTGCCGGGTACCGGAACGCTGTCGAACGGAGCCTTTACTAACGACACCCGTCCGTTACTCAACGGCTCGGCGGAAGCGGGCGCCCGAGTGGCCATCTACGATAATGGCACGCTGCTGGCGACGGTGACTGCGGCGATAGACGGCACCTGGGAATATCTGCCCGCCACGCTGGGCAACGGTCAGCATGTGTTTACCGCCATTGCCACCGACGCCGCCGGCAACGTCAGCCCGGCGTCGAGTGGATTTACTATTAATGTCGACACGCTTGCGCCAACTACCCCGATACTGGTCTCGGTGGTCGATGACGTCGCAGGCGGCGTGTTCAATGCGGTGCTCAGCAACGGGCAACTCACTAACGATGCGCGCCCAACGCTGAACGGCACCGCTGAAGCAGGCAGCACCGTCAGTATCTATGACGGGAGCACCCTGCTGGGAACGGCACTGGTGCAGAGCAATAACAGTTGGTCGTTTACCCCAACCACGCCGTTGGCGAGTGGATCGCACACCTTCACCATCACCGCCACCGACGCGGCGGGCAACACCAGCGGCGCGACGGCCGGTTTTAGCGTCGTGGTGGATACTACCGCCCCGACGCTGCCTGCAATCAGCAGCATTATTGATGATGTCGGACCAAACACCGGCGCGATTGGCAATAATCAGCCAACCAATGACGCACGCCCAACGTTAACCGGCACCACCGAAGCTAATGCGCGGATCGATATTTATGATAACGGCATCTTCGTCATCAGCGTGACGGCGGACGGCAGCGGCAACTGGAGTTACACCCCGCCCACCGAGCTGGCACAAGGTCCCCACTCCTTTACCATCACCGCAACGGACAGTGCAGGTAACACCAGCGGCACATCGGCTCCTGCAGTGATAGTGGTCGATACCGTCGCGCCAGGCATTCCTGGCGGACTTTCAGTAAACGCCACCGGCACGACGCTCACAGGCGTTGCCGAGCCCAACAGCACGGTCATCATTACCTCTAACGGCGGAACGGTGCTCGGTACGGCAACCGCGAACGCCTCCGGTAACTTCACCTTCACGCTGAACCCACCGCAAATCAGTGGGCAAACGCTGTTGGTTAGCGCACAGGATGCCGCGGGCAACATCGGTACAGCAGGCAACGTTCTGGCACCCTTTACCGGCGTACCGCCTGCGCCCCTTATTGCCAGCGTGTTCGATGACGTCGGCTCGGTCACTGGTCTGGTCACGGCGGGCAAAACCACCAATGACACCCTGCCAACGCTCAGCGGAACGGCGCAGGCTAGCGCCGTGGTCCGACTGTATAACAACGGGGTGTTCATGGGCGCCACGACCGCAGATGGCAATGGGCTCTGGAGCTTTACTCCAACCGGCGCGCTCAGCGAAGGTAACCACGCGTTTACCGCCACGGCAACAAATGCCAACGGCACCAGCGGATTGTCCGGTTCGTTCAGCGTGATTGTGGATACCACCCCGCCCTCCGCGCCAACAATACTGATCAGCGCCGATGGCGGAACCGTAAGCGGCGTCGCCGAAGCGGGAAGCACGGTCACTATCTCTCTACCCGGCGGCACCAGCGTAACGGCCATCGCCAACAGCAGCGGTGTCTATAGCGTCAACTTGCCGGTTCGCCAGATTGAAGGTCAATCGCTGTCCGCCACGGCGACCGATGCAGCGGGTAATACATCATCGCCTACAAGCGTTATCGCCCCGGTATTGCCGTTGCTGGCCGAAGACAACATTACCCGTCTGCCGCTACAGACTGATGTGACCGTCAGCACCGAGCATAAAAGCGATTATGGTTTCCTGTTGGTCAACGCGCTGGGTAATGTGGCGAACGTGCTGGGAGACGATACGGCAACCGTCAATTTTAATATCGCCTCTGGCGGCAGCGGATCCATTACGATCAATGCAGCCGCGACCGGCGTGGTCCTGTCACTGCTAAACACGCTGGAGATCGTGATCCAGCGCTTTGACAGCTCGCTGAATGCCTGGGTGACGGTAGTGGATACCGGCCTACCAAACTTTGCCAGCCTTCTCACCTTAGGCGCTTCTGGCGTAACGCTTAATTACAGCGGACTGACGGGGGGCGATTACCGTGTCGTAAGCTATAACACCAACCTGCTGGCAACGGGCTCTTACACCAGCCTTGATGTCGCGGTGGTGAAAAGCAGCGCCGGGACCATCATCGGCGGTACGACGGAATCTGGCAACATCATCACGGATATCGATCCCACCAACGGGCAGGATAACGCGCCGTCTGGCACGCTGGTCACCTCCGTTACCGACGGTAACGGCAACATCGTGAGCGTCCCGGCGGGCGGTATTGATGTGCAGGGGAAATACGGCATCCTGCATATTAATCAGAACGGTAGCTATACCTACACCCTGACTAATACGTCAATTTCAGTGTATGGACGCTCCGAAAGTTTCACCTATACGCTGACGCATGGCGCAGATAGCTCATCGGCAAAACTGGTGGTAACGCTGGGCCAGCCCCCAGCGACCAGTACAGTCACAGCAGCAGATGATATTGCCGCGCTGACTTACGGGACACAGGTCATTGCGATCGATAATGGAACGTCAAAACAAACCGGCTTCACGCTCGTTAACGTTGGACTGGGTAATGTGCTGGACGTCAGTCTGGCTAACGGCCTGACCAACCCTATCAAATTCAACGTGGATTATGGCGCAACCCGCACGCTGACCGTGCAGGCGAATGTTCTCGGCGTGACGGTGGGCGGCTTTGATCTCTACATTTATCGCTTCAATGAGTCTATTCAGCAATATGAACAGTTCCGTGTGAAGCCCAATTGGGTCACCGCGGTGTTAGCCGGCGGCTCTACGGAATACACCATTACGCTGCCTGGCGGAGACTATCTGTTCCTGCTTAACGCTTCCGGCGGTCTGGCTCTGGCAACCACCTATACACTGGACATTAAGGCGGATCATACCTACGCCGTAGACAGCCTGAGCGCGTCGACCAACGGAAATCTGTTGGTCAATGACTCGGCTCCGGCCAATACCGTTATTACCGAGGTGAACGGAGTCGCCGTTAATGGGACGGGTATCACAACCATAAACGGGCAGTACGGCACGCTGACTATTGATGCGAAGGGGAACTACACCTACACGTTAAAAAGCGGGCTGGGCGCGGACGGCATCAACACCCCTGACAGCTTCGTGTATAAGGTCCGGGCGCCAAACGGCGACACCGGCAGCGCGTCGCTGAACATTACGGCAACCCCGCAGGCACTGGATGCCGTCAATGACATCAGCCCCCTGATGGCGGTCACCACGCAGGCGGATACATCCCGGTCGTTCACCGATAATAGCGTCGGTAACGCCAGTTGGAACGCCCAACTCTTGTCAGCAACGTCACAAAATGGCACAGGAACTATTGAGGTTGCAGCGGGAACGGCGGTGCAAAATGCCATCCTGCATTTTAACGTCGCTTCAGGTCTGACGCTGGGCGGACTAACCGTCACCTGGACACTGTACGACAGTAATAACGTCAAGGTGACTAACGGCTCGTTCAACGGCGGATTGCTGGTTGGCGGCAATATTGATATTGCCCTGAGCGGGATTGTACTGCATAGCGGTAACTACCGCCTCGACTACACCGGCAGCGTCGGGGCTCTGGGGCTGGGGAATATCACCATCACCCCAAGCGTAAAAGGCACGATAATCGATCTGCAAAACTTCGAAACCTCCGCCGCAAACAGCGTCACGGGCAATATCTATGACGGAGACCATATTGCCAGCGTGCATACCCTGCTGACGGTGAACGGCACTGGCGGTAGCACTGCCACGTTGGATCCGCTTGGCAACACGACCAGCGCCATCATTAACGGTCTGTACGGCAAACTGACCATCGGCATAGACGGCCATTACACCTATGCCCTCAACAGCGATGTATCACTGGCCTCCATCACGACCAAAGAGACGTTCAACTACACCCTCAACGACCAGCAAGGCCATACCGATACCGCCACGCTGACCATCGACATGAATCCGCAGGTCGTGAGCACCGTGGATGCCGATCGTCTGACCGGCAGCGCATACGGCGATACGCTGATTTATCACCTGCTTAATGCCAACAACGCAACCGGAGGGAACAACAGCGACAGTTGGACCAACTTCTCGATGGCCCAGGGCGACAAGATCGATATCCACGAACTGCTGAGCGGATGGAACCATCAGGCTTCTACGCTTGGGAACTACGTACAGGTCACCACCAACGGCTCCAACACCGTGATCGCCATTGACCGCGACGGCACGGGTGGAACTTATCAATCCACTAATCTCATCACCCTGGAGAACGTCAACACCACGCTGAATGAACTGCTACAGAACAACCATCTCATCACGGGTGGTTAATACATAAAGCTCCGGGCGCCACGACGCCCGGAGCAACTGCCGTAACGATTGTATTTTGAAAGGGATGAGATATGGGAAAAGTCATGCCCGTGGCATTACTGCTGGCATTAACGCTGTGTTCCATGCGGGTGAATGCCGAAGATGAACCGCAAGTTATTACGCCGGAAGGGTTGGCAAACAGCCAGATGCTTCCAAGCCTTGACGGCTCCGTCGCCGATCTGCCGCTAAGCCCTGCCGCCCCCGGAACTCTGACGCTGAACGATGCCGTGAGTCGTGCCGTGAGCTGGCACCCTTCCATTCGTGAATCTATCGGCAAACTGCTCTCACAGAATGAGCAGATAGACGTGGCGAAATCGAAATATTACCCGCAGGTAACTGCCGGAATGAACAACGGCTACAGCAATACTTACACCGACCACGGTTTTAGCCCGGCCCTGGTTATTTCGGTGTCGCAAATGCTGTATGACTTCGGCAAAGTGGCCAGCCAGGTCCGCGCTGAAACGGCAGGATCCGCGCAACAACAGGCTAATGTGTTACTCAGTATTGATACCATCGCCCACGCGACCGCCAACGCGATAGTCCAGGTGCAGACGTGGCAGCAAATGGTGGACGCCGCCGAGGAGCAACTCTCCGCTCTGAACGGCATTGGCCGATTGACCCGGCAACGCAATGATGAAGGCGCAACCTCACTATCAGACGTGGTGCAAACCGATGCGCGCATAGAGTCCGCACGTTCGCAACTGGCGCAGTATCAGGCCAATCTCGACAGCAGCAAGGCAACGCTGATGAGTTTTCTCGGCTGGAACTCGCTCAACGGCATCAGCAATGAATTTCCCGGCAAACTGGACAGCAGTTGTGATGTCGTTAAACCCGACGATAAGCTGGTTCCTGCCGTGCTCGCGGCGTGGGCGCAGGCGAATGTGGCGCAGGCCAATCTCGACTACGCCAACGCGCAAATGACGCCGACTATCTCTCTGGAGCCGTCGGTTCAGCACTATCTCAACGACAAATACCCCAGCCATGAGGTGCTCGACAAAACCCAGTACTCCGCCTGGGTAAAAGTTGAAATGCCGCTGTATCAGGGAGGCGGACTTACCGCCAGACGCAACGCCGCCAGTCATGCGGTTGAGTCAGCCCAGTATTCCATTCAACGAACCCGGCTTGAGGTACGGCAGAAATTACTGGAATCCCGCAGCCAGGCGATGAGTCTCGCCACCGCTCTGCAAATTCTGCGACGCCAGCAGCGACTGAGTGAACAAACGCGCGAGCTGTATCAACAGCAGTATCTGGATCTTGGCTCTCGCCCGTTGCTCGATGTGCTTAACGCCGAGCAGGAGGTGTATCAGGCGCGTTTTGCTGAACTCCAGACCCAAAACCAGCTACGCCAGTTACAGCTGAACTGCCTCTACAACACCGGCTCGCTACGCCAGGCGTTCGCCTTAAATAACCGCAGCATTCAATCGGTGGAGATACAGCTATGAGCGACGTCGATTCACATGCGGAAGAGGCCATTGGCGAACAGGCCCTGAGCCAGTGGGCGCAGGCGATGACGTATATTGCCAGCCACTATCGCGTTGCCTGCTCCCCCGGCGCAATCCAGGCCAACGCGCCATGGTTTGCAGGAAAAAACCGCACCCTCGCGCTGACGCAACTGGCGCGCCAGGCAGGCCTGTCATTTCACGCACTGGATACCACAAAGCAGGCGTTCAGCCAGTGGCGTTTACCGGTAGTGGCTGAACTGCGCGACGGCCAAATCATGGTGCTAGAACATTTCAACGGTGACGATGCGCTGGATGTTTTTATCATCGCCGAAGAGGGGCAGCGTAACCGGCTGACGGTTGCAGAGCTTGTGCCGGAGATCGTAAGCATTACCGCGCTGCGTCCGCTTTCGGCGCTAAAAGACAGTCGGGTAGACCGCTATATTTCTCGCTTTAAGCCCGACTGGATGCGCGAACTGGTTTTACAGGATATCCGCCCTTACCTGCCGGTGATGGTTGCCGCTTTTCTGATTAACGTTCTGTCGCTCGCCGGGATTATCTTTTCGATGCAGGTCTACGATCGGGTGATTCCGGCCCAGTCGTATCCGACGCTGTATGTTCTCTCAACCGGCGTTCTGGTGGCGGTACTGTTTGGCTTTCTGCTGCGCGAAGCACGTACCCACATTATGGATCTGCTGGGTAAACGCGCCGATATGCGCATTTCCGATCGGGTGTTCAGTCATGCCCTGCGGCTGCGTAATAGCGCCGTACCTCGCTCTACGGGGAGCTTTATTTCTCAACTCCGCGAGCTGGAGCAGGTTCGCGAGATGATCACCTCCTCGACCATGTCGACTATTGTCGATCTGCCTTTTTTCTTTCTGTTTATCGTGGTATTGGCCTGCATTGCCCCGCCGCTGGCATGGATAGCGCCCGTCGCCGCCCTGCTGATGATCCTGCCAGGTTTACTGTTACAGAAGAAGCTGGCGGTGCTCGCCAACCAGGCCGCACATGAATCCACCCTGCGCAACGCGGTACTGGTTGAAAGCGTTCAGGGGCTGGAGGACATCAAGCTGATGCAGGCGGAAAACCGCTTTTTACAACAGTGGAACAGCTACATCCGCATTACCGGAGAGTCCGGACTGCGCACGCGCAAGCTGACTCAGGGGCTGATTGGTTGGGGCATGTCGGTACAAAGCCTGGTCTACGCCGCCATTATTATGTTCGGCGCGCCGATGGTCATTGAAGGCACGATGACCACCGGGGCCGTGGTGGCCGCCTCCATGCTCGGTTCCAGAATGATTGCCCCAATGGCTAACCTGTGCGGCGTGCTGGCCCGCTGGCAGCAGGTCAAAGCAGCGAAGATGGGGTTGGACAGCATCATGCAGCTCCCCACCGAAACGCAGTACGATGAAGATCGGGTACATCAGGAGATTCTTCACGGTCATTATCTCTTTGAAAACGCGCACTTTCGCTACCACAGCGACGATCAGCGCGTGCCGCTGCGTATCTCACGTCTGGAGATCATGCCCGGGGAACGAATAGCGCTCCTCGGTCGTAACGGCGCGGGGAAATCAACGCTGCTGCAGGCCATGGCGGGCGGCGTGGAGATTATTCAGGGCGAGGTCCGACTCGATAACCTGAGCCTGGCGCAAATCGATATGGCCGATTTACGCCGCAACATCGGTTTTCTCAGCCAGAATGCGCGGCTGTTTTTCGGCACCCTGCGTGAGAACCTGACCCTTGGCGCGCCGCATGCCAGCGACGCGCAGATATTCGACGCGCTGGAGGTCAGCGGCGCAGCGGCTTTCGTTAAACAACTCGCCAAAGGGCTGGCGCATCCGATTATGGAGGGCGGCAACGGTCTGTCCGGTGGACAGCGGCAGTCGATTTTGCTGGCAAGAATGCTGCTGCGCTCGCCCAATATCGTGCTACTCGACGAACCCAGCGCTTCACTGGATGAACATACCGAGCGGGAGTTTATTCAGCGGCTAAACCTCTGGCTGGGCAACCGCACACTGATTGTCGCCACCCATCGCGTGCCGGTTCTGGAGCTGGTCGAGCGCGTGGTGGTATTGAAAGAAGGTCAACTGGTGATGGATGCCCCGAAAGCGCAGGCGTTGAGTGCAAGTCGGGCACCTGTACCTACTCACGGTCGGGAGTGGAAAAATGAAAACCAATCCGCATGACGCCGCCATGGACGATCTGGATATCCGCCGCGAACACCATTTTTCCGGGGCCAGCCGCATTATTCTGCTCAGCACGCTGTTATTTGCCGTGCTGGGTATATGGGCGTATTTCGGTAAACTTGATGAAGTCTCGACCGGCAGCGGGAAAGTGATCCCCAGCTCACGTGAGCAGGTATTGCAGTCGCTGGATGGCGGGATCCTCGCCGAGCTGACGGTACGCGAGGGCGATAAGGTGCAGGCCAATCAAATCGTAGCGCGCCTCGATCCTACCCGCTCTGAGTCCAACGTTGGGGAAAGCGCCGCCCGCTATCGCGCCTCGCTGGCTTCCAGCGCGCGGCTTAATGCTGAAGTTAACGATCTGCCGCTGACCTTTCCCGATTCACTACGCGCCTGGCCGGATCTCATCGCCTCCGAAACGCGTCTGTATAAAAGCCGCCGCGCGCAGCTTGCTGATTCCATGGCGGAACTGCAGGACGCGCTGGTCTCAGTCAATAAAGAGCTGGCCATTACCCAACGTCTGGAGAAAAGCGGCGCCGCCAGCCATGTGGAAGTGCTGCGCCTGCAACGACAAAAAAGCGATCTGGGATTAAAAATCGCTGACCTGCGTTCCCAATACTTTGTGCAGGCGCGTGAAGCGCTGTCTAAAGCCAACGCCGAAGTGGATATGCTGGCGGCCATTTTGAAAGGACGTGAGGATTCCGTCACCCGGCTGACCGTGCGCGCGCCCATGCGCGGCATCGTGAAAAATATCCAGGTCACCACCATTGGCGGGGTTATCCCACCCAATGGCGAAATGATGGAAATCGTGCCAATAGACGATCATCTACTCATTGAAACCCGTCTGTCGCCGCGTGATATCGCATTTATTCACCCAGGCCAGCGAGCGCTGGTCAAGATAACCGCTTATGACTACGCCATTTATGGCGGTCTGGAAGGCGTAGTTGAAACCATCTCTCCGGACACTATTCAGGATAAAGTGAAACCGGAAATCTTCTACTACCGCGTGTTTATCCGTACCCATCAGGACTACCTGGAGAACAAACTGGGTCGCCAGTTCTCCATCGTACCGGGCATGATTGCCACAGTGGATATAAAAACAGGTGAAAAAACCATCGCCGACTATTTAATCAAACCGTTTAATCGGGCTAAAGAAGCGCTACGCGAGCGGTAAATCCTTGAGGATTAGGGGTTGCGGGGGCTGGTCACGCGTGTCACAAGTCTGTTATACTTGCTCTAACACATTGGGGCTGATTCTGGATTCGACGGGATTCGCGAAACCCAAGGTGCATGCCGAGGGGCGGTTGGCCTCGTAAAAAGCCGCAAAAAAATAGTCGCAAACGACGAAAACTACGCTTTAGCAGCTTAATAACCTGCTCTGAGCCCTCTCTCCCTAGCTTCCGCTCTTAAGACGGGGATCAAAGAGAGGTCAAACCCAAAAGAGATCGCGTGGATGCCCTGCCTGGGGTTGAAGCGTTAAAACTAATCAGGCTAGTCTGGTAGTGGCGTGTCCGTCCGCAGGTGCCAGGCGAATGTAAAGACGAACTAAGCATGTAGTACCGAGGATGTAGGAATTTCGGACGCGGGTTCAACTCCCGCCAGCTCCACCAAATCATGATCCGGATACGTCCGGTAAAGTACAGAAAGCCCGCACGGCATAAGCCCTGCGGGCTTTTTTGTGTCTGTCGTTGTCCGAGAACATCCGGTTAAATCCAGAGAAAATTGGTACACGTTTAGGTACACGCTATACTGTGGTCCATTAAACGTGTACCAATTATGGAAGGAATCTAGGCATGGCGCGTATCACACGCCCCCTCACTAATAACGAGATCCTTAAAGCTAAGCCCCGTGAAAAGGACTATACCCTGCACGATGGTGACGGCCTGTTCTTACTTGTCAAAGCATCTGGTAAAAAACTCTGGCGCTTCCGATACCAACGTCCTGTAAGTAATAGCCGCACTAATTTGAGTCTCGGTTCATATCCTGCCCTTACGCTCGCAGCCGCTCGCCAGATACGCGACCAACATTTAGCTGCGCTAGCTCAAGGGATGGATCCACAACAGCAGCAAGAGCAAGCATCAGAGCAACGTCAGATTGAGCTGGATAGCATTTTCTCAACTGTGGCTGCCAACTGGTTCAAAATGAAGAGCAAAAGCGTCACAGAGGATTATGCGAAAGATATATGGCGCTCTTTAGATAAGGACGTGTTCCCGGCAATCGGTGCAATACCCGTTCAGGAGATAAAGGCCAGAACGATTGTTGAAGCATTAGAGCCAATCAAAGCGCGCGGAGCTCTTGAGACAGTTCGCCGCCTAGTACAGCGTATTAATGAAATCATGATTTATGCTGTTAACACTGGCCTGATTGACGCAAACTCAGCATCAGGGGTTGGGATGGCATTTGAGAAACCTAAAAAACAAAATATGCCGACACTGCGGCCAGAAGAATTGCCAAAGTTGATGCGCTCTCTGGTCATGTCAAATCTGTCTGTTCCGACTCGTTGTCTTATTGAGTGGCAGCTTCTGACCCTAGTGCGCCCTTCTGAGGCTTCTGGTGTTCGGTGGGTCGAGATCGATCTCGATGCCAAACTCTGGACGATTCCCGCCGAACGAATGAAGGCTAAGCGTGAACACATTGTCCCTTTGTCACCTCAGGCTTTAGATATTTTGGAAGTGATGAAGCCAATTAGTGCTCATCGCGAACATGTTTTCCCCAGTAGAAACGACCCAAAACAATCGATGAATAGTCAGACTGCTAATGCTGCTTTAAAGCGGATTGGATTCGGAGGAAAACTAGTAGCTCACGGACTTCGTTCAATTGCTAGTACAGCATTAAACGAAGCCGGATTTAATCCGGATGTAATAGAGGCTGCTTTAGCGCATTGCGATCGTAATGAGGTGAGAAGGGCATATAATAGATCTATTTATTTAGAGCAAAGAGTTGAAATCATGAATTGGTGGGGATTAACATGTATGGATAGTTATTTTAATAAGTTGAAAAACAGCTCGGGGGCAGTATGAAAAGCGTTCTTATAACGGATTTAGATAATACACTATTTGACTGGTTTTCAATTTGGCATAAAAGTTTCAGCGCAATGCTTAATGAAATATCTTCAATCAGTGGCATATCTATAGAAGAGCTCAAACCACAAATCAAGAAAATACATCAAAAACATGGCACTGCTGAATATGCTTTTGTAATTGAAGAAATACCTAGCATTAGAGCTAAATATGGAAACAGAGAGACCATAAATAAAATATTTGATCCAGCAATTCATGCATACAGAAGTGAGCGAAAAAAGCACTTAAAACTTTACGATGGTGTTTATGACACCCTTAACACACTCAAAAACATGGGTGTACTAATTATTGGCTATACAGAATCAAAAGAATTTTATTCAAATTATAGAGTTTCCAAATTAGGTCTCGATGGAATAATTGATATTCTATTTTCTCCTGAAGATCATACAATTCCTTTTGGAGTTATTCCTCAGTCAAATTATCAATTAACAAAAACCGTTAACATGCATACTCCACAGGGGGAAATAAAGCCTAATCCAAAAATCCTTAAAGACATTATACACTCTGTGGAAGCAACGCCAGAAAAGTGTATTTACGTTGGGGATAGTGAAATGAAAGATATTGCTATGGCACTTGAAGCTAATGTTGATGCGGTATTTGCAAAGTATGGTACAAGTCATTTTTCTACAAACACCGATGATTATGACCTATTGAGGGATGTCACTCACTGGACAGATTCTGATGTCGAACGTGAAAGAAAAATAAAAGAAGAGAATAAAGATATTCATGCAAAATTCATAATCAACCGATTTGATGAAATTCTACAGTTATTTCAATTTCAGAGGTTTTCAAAATGAACTCACAGGATAACGTTAAAAAATCTGATAATGTCGACATTGAAATACTAAAAATAAAAGTTGATGTTTGGAAGCAAGTGATAAACACGCAGCAACATTTTAATGATTTAGCGATGAAGATACGCAATTTCGCTATTTTAATCCTCTCGGCTTTCATTGGTGCTATCGCCGTTAGTTTCAAATCAGGCTTTGCACTTGTAGTTATGGGGCACTCGACGTCTATTGCTACCATTCTATCATTTGGTGGAGCAATAATATGGCTATTATTTTTCTTTGTCGATGTATATTGGTATCATCCCTTGCTAATCGGGGCAGTTAAGAAAGGCATGGAAATTGAGTCTCATTTAGATAAAGAATTGGGTAATGTCATTGATTTGACGCACACTATAGGACGTGAAAGCCCTAAAGAAATAAAGTTTAGCTTTCGTAAAAAAGAAATTGCCAAATTTAAACTGCATAGCAATCATAAGGCAAAAACATTTTATTTAGGTGTATTCTTCCTACTAATAGCTTCTTCAATTATATTATTATTCGTGGACACTCCTGAAACTTTAGCCAAAAAAGTTGAGCACCAATTTTTTAATATCGAATGCAAAAGAACCATCAACTTTGATGGAGTGGATTGCAAAATCATTTCAAGATAATAAAAAGTGGCCTAACATAGGCCGCTTTTTATTCATCGAACAGATCTGGATATTTCTTTTTTAATTCATCATTTACTTTTTTATCATGCAATTGACGGCTTTCATGATTATTCACTATCCTACTACAACTCAGCGCCTTCTTTATTTTCTCATTTAAAATCTCATTACTTTGAATAGCTCTATATTGATCTTTCAAAGATTTTTCCAAACATACATATGCAATTGTGAAAGCTAATACAAGAATGTGTTTTTCCACATCATCATCCCTAACAAACGTCTTAAAATCCTCCACTTGCATTATTATAGTTTTTGTTTTATTGGCCATTTCCTTATCGAAAATACTATACGGATTATGTGCATAAATATTTCTAATTGAATTGATATTATTAAATAGAGGCCTAACATTCTTAGATAAAATTCCCAACCCAATGAGCATATCCACTTTAAGAATGAAACTAATCCTCCTAACCTCAAGAGAAGAAGCATCATACATTGATAGAGTTAACAACTTATCAAGAATTGAATCCAATTCAAAATGGCATTTTATTACCAGAGAAAGCTGATCTTCGGTATTATTAGCCACTTCAATGAAATCATTAAAATTCATTACTTTCATTTTAAAACATCCTTTTTACATTACCATTTAATATATTTTTCTTTTAACTAAATGCATGTTGCAATCCATTATATAACGCTATTCTCTCTATTTTTTCAATTGATATACACAAGTTTTTTAAAA
>OJIW01000061.1_pt1 | contig 56387 bp, 51 predicted proteins | sample 1596041 | NCBI WGS metagenome assembly OJIW01 (sample SAMEA4350119, study PRJEB24818) | metagenome | biome: human; feature: gut; material: faeces | place: Denmark | collected 2013-09 | reverse complement strand
ATATTAAATCACGCGGTGAAGGACGTTCCGAGTGTTTACTTGCAATCTCCACCGTTTGCGGCAATGAGGAAAGTTTTAAACAACTCGATTGAAGAATATTTACAGGTTAAAGGGTAAGGTATGGTTAATTCAGCGATAAAAGATAATGATGTTATGTATCAAAAGAAGTATCCGAAAGGTTGTCATTTTAAATTGCTTCAGCTACGCACAAATTTAAAAGCGAAACCTGATATTTACCGTGTGGAAATGATTAGTCGAAGTGGTGATAAGATTTTGATGGGTGGAAGGAAAACCACACAGGAGGCGATTTCTCTTTATCAGGATATTGCAACGCTTAGCCCGTCAGAAGTAGAGACGGCATTCAGTAGCATGGTCTGACAGCAGACCACAAAAACGAGCCCGGCATCTGCCGGGTTTTTTTATGCCTGAACTTTACACTGCAAACAATGTAAATAAAAGGTTAAATTACAGTTAACACAAAATCAACATAACTCACGTTAAATTATGCTATGCGATTGTTAAATTATTGTTATGTGGATAATTTTATAAGCACCATGAAATGATAGTTATGTAAATGATTAAAGTCGCGTTTTATGCAAAATAACCAAAAATAAATTTAATCATTAAAAATCAGTGTATTATTTGATTTTGATTGTTTTTCATTCAAAAACCGCTCGTTTTTTGGCGTCAATACCTTGCGTTTTTGCGCTGTGAAAAAATAAAAATATTTCAGTGAAAAGTTCATTAATCTAATCATAGAGTTATAGTCGTGAGGCAAACGGATATATAAGGTTGGACATTCAGGAAAAGTATGTGGAAAAGGCCCAAAAGAGGGCAATTACTGCCATTTTATTTAAAAATGTTTCAACTGGAAACAAAGCCGAGCATTTGCCGAATCCGTTATAGTTATGTGAATCAATAAGCTACGTTGTTTTAGATGAGGTTTATTGTTTTATTTGCCGGAAATGTTTCTGCAATCTCATCTGACCAGATGTTTTAACGTATTGACATGTGTTTGTTATTAGCGGGCAGAAAGAGGGAAAGCATAAGCATGTGGGTGAGGGAAAAATATAAAACCGCGCTCAGGCTTGTTTCCACCAGCGATTGCAGGAATCTATCACTTTTCACTGATGTTTGATAACGGTTAAATATTTGACCGTTCAATTATGTTCGCTCTGTTACATATTCATTGCGTTAAAACTGAGCATAACAAAAGCAACAAATATCAAACATTCATGTTGGCACGTTAAATGTTATCCACATTGAAAGTGAGTGGTGAAGCGGGGTTGGGGCGATATTGACCACTAACATAAATCGTGCAGGTTGGTAGTTTCATGTTGCTTATCCACAGATTTAGCCTTGTGCATAATATTGACACGCATTACCGCTGGAGCCGTTTCTGTAATTAGTCAGGCCATTGCCTTTAAATCACCTCTATATAAAGGAGGTGAACTTCATGGCTTACGGGCGTCAGTTCGAAATAACCGTCAACTGCACAGATGGAGAGACGATCCACATTACTGATGTGGACGTTGATTTCTCGTCTGTGCGTGACGATGAAAAAGAGCCAAACGAGGCTGATTTAACGTTATGGGGTTTAACACCACAGACGCAGAACGCCATCGCTCAGGCTGGGTCAACCGTCAGTGTTGCCGCTGGCTATATAGATGAAGGAATGTTCACCCTTTTTCAGGGCGAACTTATCAGCGCCGTGACCATCAAGCCCAATGAGGTATACGGCCTGAAAATGAAAATCTATGAGGCGCTGATTCCATTTCGGGCCAGCGTCACATCGCGCACGTTTCGCAAAGGCCAGAGCCTTAAAGATGCTGTGTTACAGGTAGCGTCCGATATGGGGCTGGGTTGTCAGTTCTCTAAATCAGCGTCATCTCTCACCCTGGCTAAAAGCGTCAGCGCTGCGGCATTGTCCCGTGATGTGCTGACTAGCCTTTGCAAGCCAGTTAATGCCAACTGGTCGCTTCAGTATCAGTCAATTGTTGTCACTGCCGGTGATTCAATTCTTACTGGCGCTGCTGTTTTCTCCCCTGAAACGGGCCTGCTTGGTGCGCCATTTCTGAAGATTCACTCCCCGAAACGCACGAAGAAAAAGAACCCTTCCGAAAAAGAGCAGATCCAGAAGAAGCACGACAAAAGCATAACTACCTATGTCTGGCCCCCGAAGGGCTCACAAGTTGACTACTCAAAAGGTGCTCGCCGCCAGATGGGGGTTACTGAGGCTGTTACGTGGGAATCATTGCTTTATGGCGGGGTTGAGATCGGCGAGCAGGTAGAGCTTTCGTCTCCATCAATGGGCGAAGGCTGGATGGTTATTGTGAAGAAGATTTCCCATCGCTTTAGTACCCGCGACCGTCAGGCGTGGTCATCGTCATGGGAGGGAATCATTGCATGAGAGCCGGTAGCCAGATTCAGGCCATTGTTGAGCAGGCGCTTAATTCAGCGCTTTTTTCACTTGAGGCAACGATTGTTTCCGTCAGCGGCGGGCGGGCAACAGTCCAGCCATCCCCAAAACGCATATTCGGCGACAACTCGGAGCCGATTGCTTATCCGGCTGTTGAAAATGTTCGTCTGGTTTCACTCGTCTGGGATAGCGGTAAATCAGGTATTAGCGGGCGCGTTTCTCCGGGGGATGAATGCCTCCTTATAGCGCTTTCACACGGTGACGGCGACGAGCCAGACCATAAGACCATTTCAAGCGCCATCGCTATATGTGGGTTTTCAGACGTTGCCAGCCACCAGATGCCGGATCAGGCAGGGTTAAGAGTATTCAGCGGTAGCGCCTTTATTGAATGGGATGACGGAAGCATTAAGGGCAATACCGGACAGGGCGCAACTTTCGAGTTTACGGGCAACAAAATGACCGTTAACGCGCCGGGCGGTATCGATATGACCGCGCCAATGACAACCATAAACGGGAATTTGACGATTTCTGGATCCATCAGCCAGGGCGCTGAAGGTGGCGGCAACGCTGACTTTGGCGGCAGCGTCACCATAACCGGAGATAGTAAAGCCGCTGACCACATAAGCGGCGGTAAATCCTTCAATTCTCACAAGCATAAAGAAAACGGTGAGGGCAGTCAGACCGACGCCCCGACATAAGGAAAAAACCATGAAATTAACTGACCATGCGGCACAAATCGCGCTTTCTAACGGTGGCTTTCTGATGGCGGGTGACTACAGCACAACCGTTGGCAAAGGCGAGATTATCAATATGACTGAGCGAACCGGGCTTGTAGTTGAGCGCGTCGAGTGCATCCCCCTAATTAACGCACCGCTGTATATGGTCATGGCGACGTGCAGGGAGAGCAAAGACCAGTACATGCCATTTTACAGCGATTTGCCGTTTGAATTGCCGCATCAAGCGGCGATGGCGCAAATGTTAAACGATGCAGGGGAAGGGTTTGACCTTGATGACCTGCTGGATATCGAGTCGCTGGATTCTGCTGTGACGGTCGTCCACGTTGAAAAATGGATGCACACCGAATGAATATCACAACAACTCAGTATCGACAGGGGGTAAAGGGCTGTTTTCTTTCCACAGAGAGGCCGCAGGTTGGCGAGGCTTTAAAGCTGGTAATGCTGACGTCCAGAGGGCGACGCATTATCCCCGTTGGTGAGGTTCAGCGGGTTGAAGCTGTAGGTACTAGCCGTTGCCTCGTATGGGTTTCGACGCTGGCATTCGTTGAGGGGATGAATTACTGATGCTGGACATTATGCAGGATGAAAGCGGAGTCATTCTCCGCAACGGAGATTTAGTGCTGGATGGCGGCATTGATGGCATTGCACAGCAGGCCGAAATCCGTGTTGGGACTAATCGCGGCGAATGGTGGCTTGATGAAACTCAGGGTTTGCCGTGGTTGCCTGGCATTATGGCGTCACGTCTGCCGGTTTCGATTGTCTCCAACATGATTAACGCAGAGGCACGGCGCACTACTGGCGTGACCGATGCCAGAACTACAACCATCAATGACGTTAAGGGGGATTACACGATCCGCTTTGCGGTTTATGTCGGTGCCGATAGCACGGAGGTAACGAGTGGAATTAATTAATGATGGGGGCTGGCACGGTGCTAGACTGCCAGAGCTACGCGGTGACATTTACCAGAAATTGCGCGACCTGCTGGGGGATATCAGCCCGGACGGTGATTCCCTGATTGGTCAGGTTATGGCGGTTGTCGCTGAAAATGACCTGAATATAGTGGAGGCCATCGGCTGGACGTTTGCTGGTTTCTTCATTTCATCAGGTGAAGGCATCCAGCTTGACGGTATAGGCGAGGGGTTCACGCTTCCTCGTTATGGCTTAACCCGTTCATCTGCCGATGTGGTTTACCTGCTGGCTTCAGGGCAGGTAATCGCGTCTGGTGAGACGTTCACTATCTCCGGTATCTCTGGAGACTGGTCGCCGTCAGGCAGTATTCAGGCCAATGGTAAAAGTGCTACCGGGTTTATGCTTGAGGTTAAGTCTGATGCAATCACCACGGGAAATACCTTCACCATATCCATCAACGGTAAGCCATATTCGACGCAGTACCAGACGGGCGATACGTCTGATTCTATTTTATCCAGACTTTATCCCATCATCGCTGCCGCTGATACGTCAGTAACCACATATTCAACGGATTATGGCCTGCTGCTTTATGCGGCGGATGGTAAATCGCTAATCCAGTTCTCATTTTCTGATGATGTTTTTTCTATCGTTCGTACCGGAATGCCAGCAACAACATGGTATGACAGCGATACGGAGTTTCCTGATGTTCGGTTCGGCTATGTGGCAACAGATGACATTCTGATTCTAGCCAACGGAAGTAAAGGCTTTGAAATAGAAGATGACGAGCAATACAGAGAGCGTCTTTTCGAAGCAGCGGAAGCAGGGAGAAAGAATGTCAGCGCATCAAGAACGGGCATAAAAAACGCCGTTTTAGCGGTTGCTGGTGTGAGTTACGTCACGGTTAATACTAACCGGGGAATTGAGACCGATGCTGACGGCCTGCCGGGTAAGTCGGTTCAGGTTTTTGTTGCTGGTGGTGATAGCGACGCGATAGCGCAGGCCATCTATGATGCGGCAGCGGCTGAATGCGGTTTCTACGGCAATACATCGGGTACAGCAACTGACGGTACAACTACCGAAACAGTGTATTTCACTCGCCAGAGCTTCCAGCTTGTCTATGTTTCCGTTTCCGGTGATACATGGGATGCAGAGACAACAGGCAAGCCAGACGATTACGAGAGCGTAGCTAAAAGCGTTATCACTGGCTATTTCTCACAGCTTGAAATGGGGCGTGACGTTTTCGCGGGTCAAATATCAGCCCGTTTGGTTACGGCTTTTCCGACAATGACGGATGTTACCGTAACTGCCGGTACTTCCGAAGCACCGACAGGGAAAACCGTCCCCATAAGTAGCGGCGTTGTTGCGGTTACGGATTCTACTTCTGTGGTGGTGTCGTAATGGAACCATCAATTAAAAAACCGGGGCAACTGGCAACTGAACGCCTTACCTCAAAGGTCAGATTACAAAAAAATATCGACCTCGTTTCCGGCATCAAAGCCAACCAGCAGGGCATGGTTGATGCGCTGGACTACCTGAAAAAGGGTTTTTCAATTACTGATTCTTCGGGCCTTTTGCTTGACGCATGGGGGGAAAGATTCGCCATACCCCGAGAAGGCCGCGACGATGATAGCTACAGAATAGCCCTGTTGCAGGGGGCCGGGACGCAATCTGTTTCGCTTCAGTCGCGCCGCGCTGTCGGTGGATTCATCCAGTTAGCCTATAGCCTTACATGGTTGCGTCTGAATCGTGTAGGACTTTCTGCGGGCGCTGTAGGTGCGGCTTTCAACCGCGTACCTCTACGCGCTGTTTTCGTCCAGTGTGGTGCGATGGCTCCAGATATCGAACTGCCGGAAACATTGGTTGCGGCAACCTTTGCCGGGGATATATACAGCGCTGCAACACCTCCTAACGTCAAATTGGCCCACCACGCGCCAATGTTTCCCGGTAATGCTTTTCCGGCTGTGTGGGGCGGCATCAAGTACGAGAGGACGCAAAAAACAGTGATGGCTACAGCAACTAAAGGGATCCGTGTCACCGCGACAAAGTCCATTTTGACGCGGATAGAGGGTACGAAAACGGTAAACGGGAATGAGCTTCTGGAGCCATTCAACACGCTTGTAACAGTCAAAAAGATGAAGGTGACAAATGGATAGCTGGGCCAATACTGACAAAACTTACGCGGGGCAAGGTGGTGCTGATATTCCAAACAAGCAAGAGCCATCAGCGGAAATGCAGGCTACCGGGTTCGCGCCGACCTACTTTGATGTAAATGGCAATCTGGTGTTTGGTGACGGGATAAGCGCTCAGGTAATGAATTATATCCTTAACGACCTGTACAAAAAGTATCAGGAGCTTTTAACGGGTAGAAGCACCATGAATACATTTTCGACCGTTGCTCGTAATTATCCTGTAAGTGGCGGCATTTATCCGAGCAAGAAACAACCATCGGCAGCGAAACAGGCTGATGGCTTTGCGCCTACTTACATCAATGCAGGCGGAAAATTGATTGAAGGGGATCCGGTTGACGTGGCGGAGCTTAACTTCATTTTTAACGACCTGTACGCGCAGGCGGCACACATTGACCAGCTTCTTACGGCTAAGGGGAAATAATGGCATTAACACCAGATGAGCTAATTGCGATATCAGACCTTGAGAAAGCACAGATTTCTGACTCTTCTATAGTACCTGATTGGGTTCTTCCTGCTGAGGTCAGGGGGAGTAGCGCCCCGATAAATGGTATTCCGTACCCTCAGCACACCATTGACGTGTTTGGTGGGCTGCTGGCTGGCGAATGGTCGCTTAAGTTCCAGAACCCGTTACAGCGCGTCGTGTGCGATCTGGAGATATTCCACGGGGAGAATGCGCCAGAATCGACGCCCCCGGACTTGTCAGCGTTACAATTGACGGCGACAGGCTTTGATAAAGCTGTGATTTTTTGCCCGGCAAAAACTGTTACAGATGCCGTGCCGGAAAACTTTATGGGGTTGGTTGTTTCCGGTGTTACACCAGTGTACAGGCTGGGAGGCAAACGCAGATTTCTGGAGCAGTCTGGAATGGTTGTCATCCCTTTAACCGTGATTCTACTGTCAACACAGCCGCTGACCAGTCAGGAAGCAAGCAGGGCGCTATCCGTCACGCTGAAGCGCAGGAATGAGAATCAGATGACTGTAGCACCAATTATCAGCGGGATGGTCTACAGTAACCCGTTACCATCAGCCCGAGATATTGCGCAGGCGTCGTGACCGCTGAGAAATAAAAAAAAGCATTTTCTGATTTTGTGACAACATTTCCCCGGTTTGTTATCAACAATTCGGGGGGGTGTCTTTTATGAAAGCGACAGCACGTAAAAAACCAGCATTTAAAGACTTCTATGAGAATGGTATGTTTTCGCGAGTCATCGCAACCAGAACAAGCAATAACAGGTGGCAACTCTGCGGGATGCACAGGAGTGCCGATGCCGTGATATTTATTGAGGCGGCAAGAGGAGGGATAAGAGAGTGGTCGAGTCTCGAATATTTGTCTGAATTTTGTGATTCCATTGGAGTAAGCGTATGGGAAGTGCATAGAGGGAAGGGTAGAGAGTTATGATATCTCGTCCCAGAACCCAGCAATGGGACGAGATATTGCATTATGATAAAAGTTTTATTGTTGACTCAATTATCTGATTTCTTTTTGCTTGCGTTTCATCAGGAGTTGGAAGGTAATCAGCGGAGATAAACTCATCCTGTAAAGATAAAATTTCAGAATCAAGCGAATCATCGCATACGATACCTGCAAACTTAAGTATTTTATCCCTTTGAATGACTTGGGCGGAGGTGATATCACTTCCGCTTATGTTTGCGTAATAATCAACAATGCCTAAAAAAAGTGTTTCAGCCTGTTTGGAGTCTGAACCTGTCATTACATATACCCCGCTATTCGTGTTTCTTTCATATAGTTATTGGCTACATTCTTGGTCATTTTCAATGAAATGTACCAGCTATTTTCAAGCCCATTATCTGTGTTGTTCATATAAATTAAGCCGGGAGAGTTAGAGCCAACCTGAGCTACAAGGTCAGTATCTTCTATCCCTGACGCTGCGATTCTGGTGTTTTCTATGGCTGGATAGGGGGTAGTATTAATGTTCCCGTCAAAAGAGCGCATTTGAATTAACGAAACCTTTACTGAAGAACCAGCGTTAGCGGCATTGTTATCAATAGATGTATTGAATCTCATAAAACACCTTACATCATCAATCGCTTTGAAATTGCTGGGAACTTCCCATAAAAAATCAAGGTCTACCCCGGATTTTGTGGCAACTTTTTTATTATAATCCCATGATATTGTGTCTGATTTGTCATTCAAAAGAATTGTAGCAGGCCTGATGTATTTATACGTGCGTTTCCATCCTTTGATTTTGTTGTTGGCAAGGAACCATGATTGAAGGTTAGTTCCGCCAAAATAAAATGAAACAGGCTCTTTGTTTACAATGTTTCCTGATGCATTATTGTTTGCTAGCATTAATTCGGCAGTAAATGAGCCCACGCCATTGAATGACTCAACCACTGCGTTTTTAGCGCGTAGAGATATTATGTACGTACCTTCCCCGGTAATGTTTCTGATTGTATTTCTCCCATTTTCTGTTGAGAAAGCGTTAAGAGTATAGAAAGTTGATATAACACTGGTGCAGTTCCTTATATCTATGCCCTCAACAACGCAATTTGTTGCGTTGTTGAGTAATACCCCTTCGGACGAAACGGTTTTTCCGAGGTTTGGCACGTGGCCATCTCGGATATAACAGCGGTCTACAACATTTGTTGCAACAGCTGAGCCGTTTTGAGTTGCGTCCGTCATTGGCTTCATTTGTGCCCATCCATCAAATTCGCATTCAGTGGAGTTCGAAATAAAGCCAATGGAATAGTAAGTTCGGACAAGGTCAGGCTCTTCAACAATGGTGTTGTATGCCCGAACATCAAAGCAAGAAGGGGTGGAAAGGTTTGTATCAGAGCCGACATTAAGAGCCTGAGTCCAGCCTTTTGCCCTGAGATTATGCACGCGGCAGTGACGCGCATTTGCAAAGTTTAAAGCGTAACCTCCCCAATAAGTAGAATCTGTAAACACGGCCTCCATTCTTAAATCATGAATGTGGACATTCTCAGCTTGCACAAAGGATGGATTGAACTCCAGATACTGTTGCAGAACGGGGTCTGTGAAAGCTGGGTTGGATGTAGATGCGGGGTAACTACCAGAAGTATAAGCCGCCTTGACCGTTTCATAATTCCACTCATAGGAACTTCCTACGACCAGTCCCCCGCGACCATAAATAGACCTTGGGTTGATGTGTTTTATCGTGGCTCCACACGCATAAATAGTTACGTTGCTTGGCACGAAATTAAGATAATCAACGTAGTAGGTGGCGCGAGAGTCCATGTATATAACCCCTCCGCCTTTGGTACGAAGATATTCAAACATCCTGAAAAAATTAAGTGAGTTTTCATGCGCGTCACTTGAGCTATTAGCAACGACTCCCCACGCTTCCGGGCAAGTCCAGCCGCCCAACAAATCGAATAGAGATCCGCTACCCTGAAGGCCTGAAAGGGCTATTCCGGGCAAATCTCCGTTAGACGATAGATTTACTCTGGTTACAGGATAAAACCATTCACCCCAGCGTAGTGTGGCAGGGTTGTAGGTGGACGTAACAAGAATGAGCGAGTCAGACGCAAAGATTCGGCGTTTTATTGGGCCAGAATATACTGTCAAAATTCCGCCAGTAGGGTCTGGAGCAGTGCTGTTCCCAGAGGAAACGGGATAACAGCCGGGTAACAGCACGCTGTCGATATCAACACTGGCGATCAGTGTCGATTTCATCATCAGCGCACCATAATTATTTTCGGACATAAGCACCTCATGATTGTTAACAGGTGCGATTTAACCGGATGGGGAAGGGATGATACAGAAAGCGAGCGAGCGGTAACGCCGCCAGATAGCGCATGGCGGCGTTTTGTGTGGGTCAGGCTATCATTTCAAGGCATTGGGCGTATAAATCGCCCTGAGTACCGTTCAACACTTCAAATGCGGCTTTTCCTCCGCATGTTCCATCAGCATGAACAGGAATCAGCCAGGCATAAATCGAGCGTATTGCTGCTGGTGCTGCGTGCTGGTGGTGATGGTCACATAGTGGCAATACGCGGGCGTGTGCGCCTGCTGCTGTTCTCCCGTCGATATGATGCAGGCTGACCACCTCGTTAATAATCCCATGAACGTAACAGGCAATGCAGGGCAGAGCGCCGATTTTGTCCATCAGTGAGCGTTCCACTGCGCGGGGTGTTCGTCCTTTCAAACCGCGCGAGCACGGTTTATTTTTTGCCCGTTCAATATAGCGGGATTGTCGTTCCCGCTGTTTTTCATACTGAGCCTGACGCCATTCAGGGTCTGCCTGTTTCTCACGCTGGCGGGCAATAGCCCGCTGCTGATACTTACGTTGTTTTTCAAAGTGACGTTGTAACATTTCCTGTGCGGTTTTCATGTTGAGAACTCCGCATATCAGTAAGGAAGGTCAGATTCAGGGACATACGCCGGAATTTCACTGTTGAAGCCACCACTTTCAACATGAAGGATTAGAGTTTCGATATAGCCAGCGGTGTACGCATCGCAGCGACGCGCAATTTCATGAAGATGTTGTAGCTTGATATCGGTGTCAGCGTTACCTGTAGCAATTTCCTGCGCAATATCGACCTTTTGTTGCATCGCATCGACGGTGAGTTGCGCTTGTGCGGCTGCAATGGTGGATTCGCTGGCCTCGTTATCGCCGTCATTGCCGACGATATCTATGATGGTGCGGGCAACTTTCATTTCAGGATTTGCCAGCGCTTCAAAGTTCACATCACCACGCATCAGCGCCAGCGTATAGAATTCACGACAGGCGTTATACCAGTTACGGCGGTGATAGCTTGTGTCGCTGTGTACTGAGCGCATATCCAGACCATGCGACACATGAGCCTCCATCTGACGCATAGCGATTTCGATAATTTCCGAATCGTGGCCCGCTTCGATGGCGGCAATAAACGCCTCTTCATCGTCATCAAGCGGGGTACAGTCAGGAATAAATGTCCGGGAGACTGGCGCTGACATATCGCGGGTATCATGCACATCGTTCGAATCCGCACAGGAAATCGCAACAGAAGAAAGAGATTCCGCAATATCCATAGCGACTTCAGCGCTAACGTGTGCGCCGGTTCTGGTGTCGATAAGTTCATCACCGTCTGCCTTAAAGAATCCGTCCTGTTTGTAGAAACTCTGCCAGTGCTCATCCGTCAGGCCATAGCGCAACACAGTATCGCGGGCCATTGCGTTATCGTCTTTGGCATTATCACGGGAATGGATAACATCCTCTGCAACTTCTGACGGTGTACGCAGAAATGGGTTACGCGCTTTAGCCTGGGCGATTACCGCGCTGCCAGTAAATTCACCTGCCGCGACCAGCATATTCAGAATGGATTCCGCTTTAGTGCGATTTGATTTTGTTGGCTTCCATTTGCGGCTACTGTTCAGGGCGCGGGCCTTACGGCGTTCGCGTTTACTGTCTGCCTGGTCGATATCGTCATCACCATCAGTAATATCGAGCGCCTGACGCAGACCATAACGGCGAAAATAGGTGAAGGATGCGCCGACGCGCTGGCATTCGTCGAGGCGCTTATCTTCTTTGATAAAGGCCGGGAGCCGGAAAGATACTTCCGTACTAGTTGGAATATGGATAAAGGTTGTCACCATTTCCAGCGGAAGCTCGTCACCTTTCTCAAACTCCTGTTTGAGCATCAGACCATGCTGATAGATGGGCTCGCGTAGCATGTCCAGCAGTTGCGCCAGTGATGCAAAAGTAAAGTCCAGCGTTTCGTTATAGTTGTCGCGTTCCGGGTTTTTTAGTTCGCGCACCAGATGCGCCAGCGCTTCCTGAGCATTGGCATACTGTTTGCCGGGCGCTACGTAGACTTCCGGCGCGGTCACTTCCGTTTTTTCGACTTCGTTTGAGGCTTTTTTATGAACGGGAATCATAGCGGCAGTTGCATAACCAGCGGCTTTAAGTGCCATCATGGTATGTACTGCCAGTTCTGCGGCGTCGGGGATAGTGAGTAATGTACTCATTGTGGTTGCTCCTTCTTGTGAGACTGAATCCCCACTTTTGAGATGGGGTGGGGTGGAGCTCAAAACCGCAAGAAGTCGGCGGACTTATTCACAGACGGAGAGGCCTGCTATTCGTCGCACTCCACCCCATAATTCAGCACTCGCGTAGCCGGAGCCACCAGAGCATAAATTCTGGGTACAAAAAAATCACGCTGACGGGGTGAATGCCGCTTCTTGTAAGGTGTTTTGAGCACCTATATAGATCTTATTTCAACTACAGATAAGAAGCAAGTATCTACTTGTGTTTTGTCCACTTCTTCAATTGCTCTGCGGCTTTGATGATTTCCTGTGGTGAGTGGAATTCATACATCCCGGCATTCCGTTCGCCAGCCCTCTCAAGCGAAAGCTGGTAGTTTGCGAAGGCATTTCTTATTTTGGCTGCGTCGCGCTCATCACTAACCAGTAACAGCGCGTGGAGGTCTGATTCAGTCAGGGTTTTGTTCGGGTAATGCCCGTTATCAGCAGATTCTTGCTGGTGGACTAATGACAGGGTTATTCGGTCTGCAACCGCATTGAATTCTTTCCGCTTTTCGCCCTTGATAGCATAGTGATAGCTGATGTAACCGCTGGCAAAAGTGCCGATAAACGAAACAAAAAGCGCTATCGTCGCCACTACATCACTGTAACTCATGAGGCTATCCTTATGTCCTATGCTGATTTTGCGGCTACTCTGGCGTTAGGTATATCAATCGGAAACCTGCTTACATGCCTGTGGTTTTGGTGGCTGAGCAAGCGTTGCTGATGCGGGATTATCTTATATTAACTACAAATAAGACGAAAGTAAGAAGGGGTGTTTTTTGCGGTAAGGGATTGTTTATGGGTATAATCCTGCCCGGTGCTTGAGGCTGTCTGTCTCATGTCACCATGCGGCAGATAGAAGAAAGCCCCGAAGGTCAATTTTCATTAACCAACGAGGCCTCTAATCTTGCGTGACAACACGATTATAGCCTCCCAAAAGCGAAGGAGGCAACTTTGTTTTACAAAGGAGTTTTTTTGTTTATCGCGATATTTATCGCGGCGTTACTGGCGTATACCGCCCTTAACCGGACGCTTTGCGAAGCGTCCATAGGTCAGGGAGGTGTGCAGGTAGCGGCAAAGTTTGCCTACGAAGCTAAGGAGAGTCGCTAAATCAGGGCGGGGATCCGTCCCCGCCTTTCTGGTTGTCTGGCATGGCCTGAGCACCTTTAAACGCCGCTCCTTCGGGGGCGGCTTTTCTTTCGGCGTTACCTCTCGCATCATCTTTTGAATCCTCCAGGTAAAAAATCATAATGGCACCTGCCACGGACAGGAAGCATTGCCTGTTACCTTTAAGCCTTTGTTATTACCCTTGTGATTTCAGCCATTCCGCCCCCGGAGTGGCTTTTTTTTATTTGTACTACACGCCAGCGGTAACGCTGTTTTTGATCCTCTTCTTTCCTCGCTACGCTGCAAGCCTCACAAGGGGGGAATTGTGACAATAAAAATAAACAGGCGTGATGATGCATTTGCAAAGCTGGTGGCTGAAGCGCGGGAAGCGCCGGGTTTCAGCTATGCAAAGTCGCGCAACAGAGATTACAAGGGCTTTAACGATGATTTTCAGGCTGAAAAGTTACTCAAAAACGACGACATACAGCAGGCCGTCAGCGTTTACAAAAAGCACATTATTGCAGCGGATATCGTGGGGCGTCAGGAGGCGCTAATTGACCTGTCAGCACGTTTCCGCGCGCCGGATGCAACAGCGGTAATGCTGGAATTGCAGGCGCTGGAGAAATTGCGACTAGAGCCGGAGATATTCCGTAGCCGCATGGCGGCAATTGATACCCGTGCTGTTAAAAACATCAAAAGAACAAAACACGGCTGGCAGGTTGAGGGACTGGATAAGTCACATCTTGCCGCGCGGATCCTTACGCTTGCTGGGGTGGATATTAGCAAGCCGATAACCGACGAAGGTAAGCGCCTCGCGAGAGAAACACTGACCGAAATTTACCGGGATATGGGATTCGATGACGGCGATTGAGATAGCACCTGAGCATGATTTAGAGCGCCGTCGCTACTGGCTGTCAGAGAAAAAGAAAATGGCAGAGTGGCGGCGCGTCATGCGTTCGCTCACGACAAAACCGCACCGCGTTAAATGTCTGCGCGGTGGGCGTGGCTCCAGTAAGTCATGGAGGATTGCCGAAGCACTGATTCAGCTCACTGTGCGATATGACCTGCGCATTCTGTGCTTGCGCCGGGTGCAAAAATCTATCGACGCATCATCACATAAGCTGCTCAGCGATACGATACGCCGTCTGGGGTATGAATCAGAGTTCACGATAACTCAAAACAGTATCAAGGCTAAATCCGGCGCTGAATTCCGGTTTTTGGGCTTTCAGTCGAACCTCGACAGCATTAAATCCATTGAAGGTGTGGACATTTGCTGGGTGGAGGAAGCGCACGCGATTTCGGCTGAAGCGTGGGAAACGCTGGCCCCAACATTGCGCCGCAACGGTGCTGAACTATGGATTACCTTCAACCCGGCTTTTGCGTGGGATGAAACCTATGTCAGATACGTTCTCAATGCAGAGGATGACTGGTTTATTGAGGAGGTGAACTGGTATCACAACCCATATTTCAATTCGACGTTGGATAAAGAGCGGATTTATACGCTGAAGTATTACCCGGACAAGTACGACAACATCTGGAACGGCGTTCCCGTCAGTGATTTACCCGGCGCTGTTGTTAACCGTGGCCATCTTGAAAAGTTAGTTGTTTCGCCCGATTCGAAACTGGCGAAAGCGTGTCGAACTGGCGTTAAAACGGCGGTGCTCGATGTTGCTGATGATGGCGATGATGATTCTGTGTTGTCGTTCTTTGACGGGCGTTTTTTGTACCGTATGGAGCGATTGCAGGCGCGTGACACCGTTCAGCTTGCGCAGCAGGCGTTAAAGATGGCGACGGAAGAAGGCTGTACCGTCCTGATTTACGACTCTGTCGGCGTTGGTTCTGGTGTTAAAGGCGAGTTAAACAAATACGAAGATTCAGAGATTGAGTTTCGTAAATTCGTCGCTCAGGGCGAAGTGTTGCGCAAAAAGTCCAGATATCGCGGCGGGAGGCCGAACGAAGATACCTTCCACAACCTGCGAGCGCAGGCGTGGTGGGCGTATCGGGATGCAGTTAACGACTCTGTGCGCTGGATAGAGACAGACATTATGCCGCCTGATGGCCTTTTCGCGATTTCTGACCAGATACCGCGTCGATATCTCGACCGCATCCTTTCTGATTCTACTGGCGTCATGTGGGAAACCACTCCTGACGACAAAATCCTTATTGAAGCGAAGAAAAAAGTTAAAAAACGGCTGGGCGTGTCCACTGACTACGCTGACGCCATATTCCCACATCTGGTACGCATGAAATCAGGAATTATCGAATGACGAACAAAACCAGCTTGATTCCCACTGAGGGGATTTTAACGAAAGAGGGCTTGCAGCCGGCTAATTACAATGTTGATGGCTATGTCAGTATGATGACCAGCGCAGCAGCAAGCTCAAAGGGTGCGGCGGGGATGAGTTCACCGACAGCAAACCGCATGAAGGCTCGCGCCGCCGAGGGGATGATTCCGCTGGTGGCTGCAATGACCGGGGAGCTATCCGGTATAGGCTGGCGAATTATCAGCGAACCGGTTGCTGCCGCCATGCTGAACGGATTCACAGTGGTTACTGAAAATCCCGATGATTCAAAGCATATTCAGCAGATTTTTGACGAAATGAGCGCGTGGCAGGTAGTGGAAAGCGCCGCCATTCTAAAGCGTCATCATGGCTGGTCTGTTCTGGTTATGGGGGAAGAGTGGGTGCGTTGCCACGGCTCGCACTGGATTACCCCGTCGAATGACTGGTTTGCAGACTATAATTCGCCCTTTTTTGGTCTGCCGGAAGGCTGGCGTATCCAGCTTAAAAGCCCCATCGGTGGCGAGGTGTTTATTGAGCAGGGGGATTCGATCCTCTTTGGCGATAAAAACTATCAGCCGATTTACGCGATGGTTGGTATCGAATTTGGCGAACCATTGCTCTGCAAGCCTTATGCGGCGTTACAACGCCTGGGGCTTTCGCATGAGCTAATTATCAGCATTCTTTCCCTTTCCGTTCAGGATATCTATAAAAAGAAGGACTTAGCTGAAGACCTGAAAACGGCTAAAGGAGAGGCCGCAGCGGCCCGCAGGCTGGGAGGGATAGCGGCAACCCGTCAGTTAAATGATATGGTCGCGATTGACGATGAAGAGGAAATTAACCGCCTGCAGTCCACTATGACCGGAACCGCCGACCTTGTTGATATGGCTATTAAGCTGGTATGCGCAGAAACAGGTTTCCCCATAGCTATGCTGGCAGAGCGTAAAGGCGGTCTTTCCAATAGCGATACCAGCGCCGATGCACAATGGCAAAACCTTGTTTCTCATATCAACACCAATTACATCATTCCGGCACTGAAAAAGCTGGCTTTTCGCTATACGGGGATCCGCGCTGACTTTGTGCCGAATAAATCTCAGGGGCAAATAGACCGCGAGGTAGACCGGGACAAGAAACGAGCGGAAACGGCACAGCTTTACTATTCAATGCGAGCTATTACCAGCGAAGAGGCCCGCGCAACGGCGCAGGAAACTGGAGCGGTGGTTATGCTTGCGACCACTCCGCCCGCAACTGGCACCATTGATGACCAGAATGACGACGATTCGAACCAGAACAACGAGAATCTGAACCGGAATAGCGCCAAAAAAGACAACGACGAGGCCAATAATGGCGAAGAGTGAACCACGTTACGACGCCGGGTATCCGCTGGCTATCGAACTGGTTTACGCTCAAAGGCTGGGCGATAACGCCCGGCTTATTGGTAAATGGGTTCGCGATGCCTGCATAAAGACATACAGAGCAATCGGTAAATCCGGCGCGGTGCTCAATACCGATGCCGCAGATGGCAAAGATATTTCCGTTGATGACCTGCTGGGGGATTTCATCGCCGCCGCAACGGTCAAAAAAGTGCGCGTATATATTAAGAAGAAAGCCGGAAGCAATTATTCACGAATGACGCGTGAGCAGCAGGAAAGGATTGTCAGGTCTGTTGCTCAGGAACTTTTGCCGGATGCATCAATATTCCTTAAAGCTATTCCGGCGCTGTTGAAAGATGGTGAGTTTGGGGCTGTTCCCGCCTATGCATTCAGTGAAGTAAGGCGGCAGGCAGGAATCAGCCTGGCTAAAGACTTCGCCCGAGTGACCGGCTCAAAGCCCGATACCTACCTTCGTGTTATCAATCGCACCGCTGATGATGTGCAGGCCGCTATTGTAAATGGTCAATTTGGCCTGACTGACGAGTATTACCAGAACTATTACCAGCGTTTCCGCGTCGATGGTGTGAATCTTATTGACCTGAAAACAGGGCTATCAGCCACACCAGATACAGCGGGGGCAATATCTAAGCCGCTCGCCAGCTTAACGGATCAGATGAGAGCAGCGAGCACGGTTCCATCATTACCGGCTATGGAAGCGGCAAATACCCAGCTTGCTAACTCGGCGGTTGACGATTTCCGGCTGATTGTTCGCGCTGCCGCCGATATTGATTTGGCACCGGGTATCAAACTGCCAACAGAAAATATGGCTGACCTGATATCCATTGATATTTATGACGGCGATAAAAAACTGCTGGAGCAAACGACTGACTGGCTCACGGAAAGCATGGGGCGAATGGATAACGTCACCGATGAGGCGCTACAGCGCGGAATTAAGGTCGTACAGCAGGGGTTACGCGAGGGGCGGGGAGTTGACTATATCGCCGACAAACTGGCAACCGAAATGGAAATTCCCTATCGGAGAGCCCGCAACGTCGCTCGCAATGAGATAGGTAATCAGGCCTGGAATCTGGAGGAAGCCAACGCCCGTATTGCCGGGATGAAAATATACCGCTGGCGGGGGATGTTAGACGAACGCGAGCGAAAATTGCATGTTGAGCGCGAAGGTAAGGCATACGAGCCGACCAGACCGCCACAGGACGGGAATCCGGGGCAACCGCATTTATGCCGCTGCTTCCCTGAATGGTTGTTCTCTGCGTCGGACGTTGAAGAAGCGGAGAAAGAAATTGCTGCAAGAAACACAGGTCAACGTTGACGCCATCAAGCAATGGGAGATAACCCCGGAAGGTTATCTCCAGATTGATATCCCTATCGCCCGTCCGGGCGTACTGGTTTATGACCGCAAGCGCGGTGACGCATTCACGGCTAAGGAGTACCGCTCAGCCGATGAATTGTTTAACCAGGACTCAATGAATACCTTAATCGGCAAGCCTGTGACGGTGTCACATCCTCGCAATGGTCTGGTGACGTCCAAAAACTACCGGGCCGTTTCTGCGGGGGTTGTTACTGCTGTTATGCGTCAGGGAGATGAACTTGTCGCCCGCGCACTGGTTCAGGATGAGAAATCCATCCGACTGATTCAGCAGGATAAAAGTTTACGGGGTGCTTCGGCGGGGTATCAGTGCGACGAAAAGCCAAAAGAAACAGGACTATCCCCGGACGGGCAAACGTTTGACACAGTGCAAAAGGGTATTAATTACAACCATTTGAGTATTGTGCGTAACCCACGGGTAAAAACTGCAACATTCAATCTGGACGGTGAACCGATGGAATTAGAAGAGGCGTTAGCCGAAATTGAAAGTCTCAAAGCGAAAAATCAAACGCTTACGACTGATTTAAGCAAAACACAGGGCGACCTGCTGAAAGCAAATACCCGCCTTGTAAATATGGACTCAGCCAGCAATGAAGCCTACGAGCGCGGTGTTGCTGATGGTCGTCAGGAAAATGACCTGAAAGCAGCAGCTAAACGCCTGAACATCAACACCGACAGCTTGGGCGATATCAATCTGGTCAAACAAGCCATCATTCGTAAAGCAAACCCTGAAGTAAACATGGATAGCTGGACGGATGAGCAGGTGGATGTTGCGCTGTCAATGGCGCTGGTTGCCTGCGGTAAGAAGTTCGAACAAACCCCGCGTAATCCCCGCGCAGCAGTTAACACCGATGAGCAGGGTGCTCAGAAGTCAGCCCATCAGGATTATCTGGCTCGCACCTTTGGCAAAAAAGAGGCAGGCAAATAATGCAGACCACGATTAAAGACGATTTTGACGCGGGCTTGCCGGGTGATTTGGCGGTGCTGCAGTCTTTCCGTTCCTCCGCTCGGGTAACCTCCCGTCGCGCTGGTGGTGAAGTTGCGCCGGGCGATGCGGTGAAACTTACCTCCGGTAATGATTCAACCTGCGTCGCTCTACCTGATGATGGTGATGTAACGGATGCCATCGGTATTGCTGTTACTGCACATTCCAATATGCCCGCCACACCGGGATTTGGTAGCAACACGCGCATTGGCGTGGTCACTATCAATTGCCCGATTGGTATTGTCGAAAATGGCCCGATCCGTGTGGCGGTAAAAGCGGGTGAATCCCCGAAAGTAGGTGATTTAGCTGTCCCGAAAGGCCGTAACGCCACTACCGGCTATATGGAATGGGGTGTTGCTGCATCCGGCGATAAAAGCCGCTTCCGCTTTGAAACGCCACCTCAGCGCGGAGGTACGGCAATTGTGATGGTCATTGATGGCGAACTACTCAGCGCCGGATATCCCCGCGAAGTCGCTGTAACTGGCGTTGCGCTGTCGCCTAAAACAGCATCTAAAGCCGCTGGCACTACTCAGCAGTTTACGCCGACAGTATCCCCGGCAGGCGCAACCAATAAAGGCGTTACCTACGCATCCAGCAACGCCAACGTAGCGACAGTGGACGCATCTGGCCTTGCCACTGTGAAAAGCGGGGCAACAACCGGACAGACGGCAACCATTACGGTACGTACCGAAGACGGTGGTTTCACTGACACCGCTGTAATCACTGTTAGCTAACAGGGAAAACCCAAAAGATGAATGAGAAATATTTAGCCGCGCTTATGGCGCAGCTTTTTACCGAAGCGCAGGTAGCTGGCGCGGTGCCGGGTATCAACGTTGACGAACAAGGGCTAATTTTTGCCCGTGACCTCATTTCCATGTCAAACGATGTTTACATGGAAGAAATGCCCGCGCCGGTCGCGTTGACCATGTTCCAGCAGGAGCCGGGAATCAACGAGGGTGCTAAGTGGGCGGGTTATCGCATGTACTCCGCGCAGGGCATGGCTAAAATCATGGCGGCATTCGGTACAGATATGCCGATGATGAGCGCTAAAGGCCGGGAATACTTCGCGCTGATGTACGATATCGGGCTGGGCTATGGCTACACCTACAGTGATGTTATGGCGGCGGCAATGTCCGGCACTCCGCTTGATAACATTCTGGCGCTCAATACCCGCGAAGCGCATGAACGCACCGTTTCTAATCTGCTGTGGCGCGGCAACAAGGAATATCAGATTATCGGATTTATCGAACATCCGAATATTCCGCTGGTGGCTCTACAGGGTGCCTGGGCGACTTCTGACGGCGATAAGATTTGCGACGACGCATCAGCGCTTATTGCTGCGGTAAACACCACGAAAATCTACGAAGTGAATGAATTCCATATGCCGTCTAAGGCGTGGGCCCGAATTCAGGGCTTGCGCCTGAGTGGTACGCTCGGCACGGTGCTGTCATTCCTGCGTAGCTCTTACCCGGAAGTTACTTTCCGCAAAAACTCCGATCTGGATGATGACGGTATCTGTATCGCGCTGGCAAACAATCGTCGCCACTTCGCCCAGGCTACTCCTGTGCTGTTCAGTCAGTTGCCGGTTCAGCGTAGCGGGCTAGACCTGTCTATTCCGTGCCTGTCGCGCTCTGCTGGCGTTATCGTCCGTGCGCCGCTGGCTGCTGCCAAATCCTCAAAGGTGATTTAACTCATGGCTGAGAAAGAAAAAGTTTTTCTGACTAACACCACTCAGGCACCGATTCACATCGGTGCAAAAAACAGCGAAGGCACCGTTATTACTATCTCAATCGCTCCGCTGGCAGCGGTAGAAGTGGACGGCGCAACACTGACCATCGGCGGCGTTAAGCAGTTTCTGGACGAAGGCCGATTAAAAGAAGTTTCAGCCGCTGAAGCCAAAAAGCTCAATAAAGAGCATGACGGCGTAGTTGATTCTGACGACGAGTAAGGGCATAGCATGACGGTAAATGACTGGCTCGCCATTCTGCTACCGGGGGTGACACTTGATGAGGGCGCTATTAGCGCCCTTTCTTCTCAATGTGAGCGGCTTTACAACCTGCGGGCCGCTGCGGAGTACGGTTACGACATTGAGCGCCTGAAAGCGCTGTATGTTGCTGCCAATCTCGCCCCAATAGCAGTAGAAGGCATAAGCGCAAGTGTTCGCGGTGTTGCAAGTCGCCGGGAAGGGAAAGTTGCGGTGACATTCACAGACGCAGCGCAAAAGTCTGGCTGGCAGGGTACGCAGTGGGGGCAGGAGTTTTTAGACGCAATGGGGGATTTGACAGGCGGTTGCATCCTTATCGGTCACGCCTCTTAACGGGATTTTATTCTGAGAAATGCGGTTGGCCAGCCTCGACGCCCACAGTAAAAAAATGGTCAACGTGCGATTTAGCAGATAAACATTCTGATATTTGAAAATGTTTAACGGAGTTTGATCTATGCGTGGAGGTGCAAAGTTTGAAACAAAGGGCTTTGACCGCGTAATCCGTCAGCGCGTGAATGCGCTGGCGGGCGTCAAGCTTACCGTTGGTATCCACAGAGGGAAAATGAATCAGGGCGTTGATGTTGCGCTGTATGGAGCCTGGAATAACTTCGGCACAAAGAACGCTATGGGATGGGAGTTAATACCAGAGCGTCCGTTTATGCGATTTGCGGCGGACAGAATAGCTGACTGGATGCGCACAGACGCTTACAAAGAGGTTCTGCGTGATGTTGCACGAGGTCGCATTACTCCGCAACAGGCTATTGCTCGCATAGGTGCTCAGGCTGTTCAAATTACCAGAAAAACAATCGCTGATTCCGCGCTATACCGTCCTAACTCAGATATCACCATCGCCCGCAAGGGGTCAACAAAGCCGCTTATTCATAGCGGTACGCTTATTCAGACAGTCAACTACAGGGCTTTTGCATGAGACGATTAATTCACTACTGGCGTCCATTACCGATTGAGATAGTTGGCGGTATGCCACGCGAGGGATATTCAGAGCAACAATCCGCTTTCCTCAGTATGCAGCCGGTTGATGGTGGCGGTTCATTTCGGGCGTACCTAACCGGGCGCAAACCTCAAGATTACATGGAAGCCATTGGCGAAATGGATTTAGAGGTTACAGAAGAGGGCGAGCATAACGGCGCTATAGTCCTGTGTGCGGGTAAATATTACGAAGTGGTGCAGCGGCAGGAGTGGCAAAACGGCGTTATTAACCACTACGAATATTTGCTATTTGGTATGAAAGAACGGGACGCGCTAGCGCTGGTGGGATAATGACTAATTATACGGTCAAATTAATGACCGTTGACGGGGAATTATCATATTCTGATTATCGCGCAGAAAAGGCGACATTCTCCGCTAACGGTAACAGCAAAGATATTTTATTCACGCCATATAATTTTCGGGATCCGTCTGTGGTCAGTTCTGTTGTGCTGGATAATGGCAGCGGAACCACTATCAATATTTCGGCTGATTTCCGGCTGGATGTTGGCGATGTTGTCAAATTTCCGGCTGGCACACTCAAAGAAACCGATACACAGGCCAGACCAACAATCCTGAACGGTGCGCCCTACGTTGCAATGGTACGGGCAAGACAGGCAATGATTGAGTTGGTGGGCGACAGTCCCATTTACGCGCAACAGAAGATTCCAGAGTCAAAGGATCCGTTTACTGCAGTTCATCTTCTCACGTCATCGAGAGAGCCGCAGGCATTCGCAAAGTCATGGGATGGCGATTACCGCGTTTATCACTACAACTGTGAAGCGAAAATTATCGTCATCCGGTCATCAGATGACGCTCAGGCATTTCTGGAAAATTTTTTGAATCAGGTCGATTCGACTGAAGGTGACTTCTGGCAGTTCGAAAATAACTGCTGTATTGACCGCTCGGGCGATTTCGAGAATAGCTCCCCTCTAATTGATAACCTCGTTTACCAGCAGATGGCACAGGTAACGCTGTCTTTGACATTTGTGTACCAGCATTACAAACGAGAGAGTTGGATTGAAAGCGCGACGGTCACACCGTGCGATAAAGTCACTCTCGCTATCAGGGGCTATTAAATGGCGAATTTAAGTCGGCTTTTTAGTGTAAAAATTGGGCGTCAAACTACCGCCGCTCAATATGGCGTGTTTGGTGTCGGGTTAATCCTCGCGCCGGGCGCGGCATTTTTCGGGAAAACATTCACAGATTACGAATCCGCTGTCGTCGCGGATTTTGCCGATCTCTACCGGGTCTATACCAGCGCTGATGATGCCATTTCAGACGGCGTATCCGGCGATAATCTTCTGGCGGTTCAGGCGTATTTCTCTCAAAGTCCGTCACCGGATACGCTGGTTGTCGGCGATTTCTCAGCCGCTTACAGCAAAACTATGATTTCCCTGACGGGGGTTCCGGTTTCCGGCGCACCTACAACTACAAAGGCCACCATCGGCTATGTGAAAGGTACGGAATATCGCTACGCCAGTTATAACGGCACTACTTGGGCCGGGAGCACTGGCGCAGCGGCTGATATCGTTGCTGATGCAACGACTACAGGTCAGTTTCTGGTTGATGGTCGCATTGTCTATCTGGAAGGGGCCGAAGTTGTCCACGCTAAATCTACAGCGCTGGCTGCTGGCGTCAGTGCTGCGATTGCTGCCATCAAAAACCAGTACAACAAGTTCTTTATGTGCATGACGACGTCGCGGAATCTGTCGATTCAAAAAGCTATTGCTGATTGGGTCGAATCGCAGATTGATAAAATGGCGGTGTTTATCGATGACTACACGTCTTCCACCTGGGCGACTGACAACATTACGAAATACCTTTTCGATAAGAATATGGCGGGTTCGTTTGCCATTTCGACGAAGCTGGAAAAGAACTTCCTTGACGCTGCTATCGCCGGGCGTTGTCTTGTCATGCAACCGGGCTCAGAAACGTGGGCGCTCAAGACACTTAACGCCGTTCAAAGTGATGGATTCACCGAAACCGATTACCAGAAAATTAAGGCGCTAAACGGCAATACCTTTGAAGATTATGGTTCCGGCATCACGGTAACTTACCCCGGCACATGCGGCGACGGAGAAGCAATTGAAGTTGTTCGTTTCTGCTACTGGCAGGCCGACCGTATGCAAAAAGACCTTGCCACGCTGCATATCAACCGCAACAAAGTGGGTCATGACATGCCGGGCTATGAACTGGTCTGTAACCAGATGGAAAGCTCGCTGAAGGCGGGCCAGACTGCTGGCGGCATTATGGAGAACTTTACGGATGATAACGGAGATTATGTCCGTGGATTTACCGTAGTGCGTCCGACGATGTCAGAAATCAGCGCCGTGCAGCGTATTAAAGGCGATGTAACTATAAAATTCTCTTTCTACCTCCGCTACGCCATTAAGCACGTTGATGCTGTTGGTACTGCGATGACTTACGGGATTTAACTATGTATTTAGGCGTAATGTCCTCTAAAGACTGGCTGATTACCGTAGGCGTTGTGCCGGTAATCGGTCTGGCTAAAGATAGCAATATCACGCTGGAAATGACGGATGACCAGATTACCGTTTCTTCCGGCATCGGCGGCGACTGGTCTTTTATTGATAATCCGACTGAAGAAGGGTCTTTGACCTTCGTCACGCAGCGAAATTCCCCGGTTAACACGGCTCTTTTTCTGATGCAGAAAACGAAGTCCGTAGTACCCGTCACGCTTACAAATACGCGTAATCTGTCAGTACACCGCATGGGTTACGCGATGTTTGCCCGTCAGCCTACTGATGGCGCAAATAACGGCGCTGGTGCTCAGACACTGGAATGGAAACTCGTTACTGGCGAGGTAGATTCGGTCATTAATGGAGTGAATATTACCTGATGGACGACTCAATCAAACACGTTGAAATCAACGGGCGTAAATTCTGTGTAGTCCGAATGAGCGCTTTTGATGCCATTCACTTTAATTTGCGCGTGGCGGAGATTCTCGCTAAACACGGTATCAGCCAGGTAGAAAGCATTCTTTCTATGTCGTCGAAGATTTTCGGTGTGCTTAACCGGGAAGACCACGACGAACTGTTATTTACCTTGCTGGCAAAATCCCGCGCTCAACTGGTCGATAATGGCGAGTTTCTGGATAGCTGGGACGCAGTGAATACTAATTTCACCGCTACCAACATTGCCGATGTATATCTGGTGGCGCTGGAGTGCCTGAAGCTCTCCATTCTTCCGGTTACAGCAGGGTTAAAAAAAAATATTGGTCTGGACACAGCGGGAACGATGCAGGGAGCCATGCGGCAACTGTTCAGCGCCTTGCTGAAAACCTTGACCGAACCGTCCGCACCGAACTTGTCATCTGGCGAGTGATAGAAAGCGGCCTGATTAGCTACAGCGATGTAGTGTCAGGCCGCGCCTCCTTTGATTCCATTATGAGAGCCTCCGCCGTTATCCAGTTTGATAACGCGGTTCAGCACGCGCTTAGTAAGGTGAAAAAATGACAGACCAGTCAGCCGATCTCGTAACGAAAATTGACGTTATTCCCGACCTTGACGGGCTCAACAGCTTTGATGCTGCGATTGATAAGGCTATCGCAAAGGTTAATCAGCTTGACGCCGCTATCAAGCGTGTCAACAACCTGAAGCCTGCAAGCCCCTATGCGCCCAGCAGTGCATCAACAGCGCCGACAGCCGCAGCTACAGCAGCAATAGCCACAGTAGCCGCTACAGGCACGAATTTGATTGCTCGTACACCTCTGGCGGAGACTGTACGCCGCGAGTCTCAGAAGGTCGCACGTGCAGCCGTTCAGGGCATGGGTAACGGTATTGGACTTCCTCTTCTGGGCGGTGGCGGTTCTGGTGGCGGAGGTCTGCTATTGCCGCCGCCCCGTGCTGGTGGTTTTAACCCGTTCGACGCGTCCAATTTTTCCGGCGAGCCGCTAAATACCAGGAAGAAACCTGTTGCTGATGCCGTACAGAGCGGGATACGTAACCCGTTTGGTGTTGATACAATGCTGGCAGGTGCCGGGCTAACTGTTGGCATTATGGCAGCGGGTAATGCGCTGGCTGACAGCCTTGATTCAATCCAGCGGCAGCAGGCGCAGATTGCGAGGTTGACGCAGACAACCGGCGACGCAAAAGAGGCGTTCTTTGCACTTAATCAGGCCGCGAGTGATGTTCGAAGCGACAGTGGGGCGTTTATCTCAACCTATACCAATATGGCGACCGCCACGCAGAAGCTTGGAAAGTCTCAGGAGGAAACAATACGGGCAACTCAGGGGCTGGTAGGAGCATTACAGCTAGGTGGCGGCAGTGCTGAAGCGGTAAACGCAGCGCTTTACCAGATGGGCCAGGCATTTTCTTCTGACAGGTTCGGCGGGGATGAGTTTAGATCCTTCATGGAGGCCATCGGCACAATGGCCCCGGAAGTGGCGAAGGCTTTCGGCACTGATGTAAAAGGGCTACGGGCAATGTCTGAAGCCGGGAAGCTGACGGCAGAAACGATGATTAAAGCCTTTGAAAAAATGGCGGCGAGTAATGCCGACCTGCTTAAAAAACAGGGCTGGACGTGGGGCCAGACAATGACAGTCATGAAAAATGACTGGCAAGCATTTTTAGCGCAGGCGACTATCGGCGGAGAGTGGAAAAAATTCACTGATTGGGCTGCTAATACTCTTATTCCTTTAGCCAGAAGCGCGGAAAAAGAGGTTGCCGCGTTCTGGTCAACGCTGGCAGATGAAAGCAAGTCAGCGATTCTAATAGGTATTCTTGGCGCTGTTGGGGCGGCTTTTACCGCATTAGCAATTCCGGTCATGGCTGCTATATGGCCTTTTCTGGCTATTGGCGCTGCTGTATGGGTTGTTTATGAAGCGTTTGTAGAATGGAAAGCATGGATGGCGGGTGAAAGCGGAACAATATTTGATGGTTTATTCGGTAGTTTTGATGAATTTGAAAAGCGATATCCATCGATTGTGAAAGGTCTAAAATTATTGTCTGAATGGATAGGGAAATCAGGTGGTATTGCGCCGGAAAGCTCGGTTCCGTCACAGGCGCAAATAGATGAATTTCTGAAGAATAAAAACGGCACTGACGGAAAACCAGAAAAAGGTTTAATCGAGAGATTTCTTGAGTACAACGGTAACTTTAACCCATTGCCGGGGGTTGAGAGATTTTTAGGGCTATTTGGTGGTGATGATGGTGCCGGGCAAGACGCATCATTGATGACACCACCATCAAAAGGAGGGGTGATTATTAACAATGATGTAAAAAATGAAAATAACATTAATGTCCCTGATGCTAAGGATGTGGGAACTGTCGTCGAAGGCCTGAGCAAAACTAGTACGACACAAAGTCTTAGTGGGGTAAACTGGGCTGAGGCGAACGGTGCTTAAAGGAAATTTGAAATGAAAAAAATGATGATTTTATGTGCGGTTATTTCTTTGCCTGCATTTTCAGCGGAAACAATGCCATTCAGTGATGCTGAAGTTTTGGCGTACCTAAAGCCATCTAGCGAAGATGTTTTTTCTAATGCTGTTACTGTCATGGTAAAAAATGATGCAGAGGCATCATTGCAAAAAAATATCACAAAACATGGTACTAAGCTTACACCATTTACTGTAAAGGAAGTTGCAAAAGAATTTGATAAAAATGAAATCACAGCCACTGAAAAGTATAAAGACAGACCAATCAGAATAAAAGGCGTTGTAAATAAAATTGGTTTGGATGCATTGGATAGAGGGGTAATAACGATTTCAGGTGGAGGGTCGTTTGCTGGTAATCTGGTAGCATCTGTTGATAAAACATCAGAGTGGGTGAGAGAGTCTTCAAAAGGGAATACAGTAGATTTGATGTGCAAAATTTCAGGCTATGTAATGCTAAACGTGGCTGCGATGTGTGAAAGCTCATTAATCTATACTCAAGCTCTTGTAAAAAAAGAGTACGGACTTCAAGATGTTTTTAGCCTTCCTAGAAATAAATTCTCCGCTATCTTTGCATATACAATTAAGGTGAATGAAAAAGAAATAGCGGAAAGTTGTTCAAAGCCAGACGATAATTGTTTTAAGAAAATAATGAATGTCATGGATGAGACTAAAAAACCAGACTCTCGATTTGTGTCATGGATGAGCAAACTACCTGAATAAATCCCCAGCGGTAACGCCATGTAACCCACACAGCTAAGATGTGAAAATCCCCTCTACGAAGGGGATTTTTTTTGGGGTTTTTATGGCTGAAGGTATGGACGCGGCGATTAGTGCGCCACGCGATAAACGGGCTGTTATGGTGTTTGAATCAGGGGTGACGGTGTCACTAAGGCTGAAAACACGCGAGGAAGTTTCGGCAAAACGAACCATTGCTCAGGGGAAGATTGAGACGGGTTATAAAATATCGGACGGTGAAGTAGACGATCCAAAGGTTGCCAGTTTTGAGGGAATCATCACCGGCACTGATTTACCTTTTGCGCCTCTGCATATGATTTCAGCCATGAATCAGGCTCAGGCCATTCAGTCGGCATTCGATACGAAGGAATTTGTATCGGTCTATACATCTTTCATGGCAATGCCTCAATGCCGTATCACATCGCTTTCAATTGAAGCTGTTCCTAAGAAAAACAGCTATACCGTCAAGCTCACTGCTCAGAAAGTTGACACGGTGACATTTCAGCGCTCACGGACAAAATCAGCGCAAGCAAAAACTTCTAAGCCAGCAGGGAAGGGGAAAACCTCCGCAGGTAAAAAGAGTGCCACCACGGTAGACGCGAACAAAGAGCCGCAAAAAGTCTATGCGCTCGAAAAAATGCGCCGTGTATTTGGAGGGGCATAAATGGAGCCTGCTTACTACGAGATTGGTGTTATCGCATCGATCCCAGACCAGGAATTCACATCATCACTAAACGGCGTGGTTTTGAATATGCGCCTGTTCTTCGCAACAACCACAGAGCTGTGGTGGCTTGAAATATCCAACTCAGACAGGACAGTTACACTGTCACAAATTTGCTTGCGTCCGGGCGTCTGGCACGGCCTTAGCGGAAAATTGCCGGGCTATGCTGGCGCGGGAGCGATTGGTGTTGCACGTCTTAGGCCAAATGAAAAATTTGGAGACGTTAACGCTTTTAATGGGGGCTTTGGCCTTTTCTTTTACGACGAACTGGAGAGTGATTAAGTGGGGAAACTCTGGAAGCGATTTATTGAATCACTTTCGCCTAAAAAGCTGGGGGTTCTACTGGCTTTGGTGGTGGGGTTCACATTGGGTGCGATTAAGTTTTGGGACTGGTTTAAATACAGGGTGGGAATTATTACGGCGGCTCTTGCGGTGCTTTCTCTTAATGAATGGGCAGTAATTATCGGCATTTTATGCACTGTGGTGACTTGCCTCGTTAACTGGTATTACGAGCGAAAAAAATACCTAGTCGCTTTAGGTGGGGGTGTGCGTGGGGAATAAGAGAAAATTAAGTTCCGTTATGCTGGGTTTGATTGCTGCCGGGGCAAGCGCTCCAGTATTGATGGCACAGTTTCAGCACGAAAAAGAAGGAACCAGCCTGACTGCTTACCAGGACAAAAGCCGGGGCATATGGACTATTTGCGGCGGTGTGACTTACGTTGACGGCAAGCCGGTAATCAAGGGAATGACATTAACGCGAGCACAGTGCGATAAAATTGATAAAGCCGAACAAGCTAAGGCGCTGGCATGGGTGGACAGAAATGTCCACGTGCAATTAACGGAGCCGCAAAAAGTTGGAATTGCATCATTTTGTCCGTGGAATATTGGCCCCGGTAAGTGTTTTCCATCGGGGTTTTATCGTGACCTGAACGCGGGGAACTTTAAAGGTGCTTGTGCGCAAATTAAGCGCTGGGTATGGGATGCCGGGCGTGATTGTCGCATACGGGAGAACAATTGCTACGGTCAGGTTATCCGCAGAGACCAGGAATCAGAGCTAACTTGCTGGGGCATGGAAAAATGAAAACAAAATATGCCGTATTAATTGGCCTGATTGTAGCGTCGTCATTAGGTGGCGCTGGTTATGTCATCCATGATTCAGCTTTTGAGGCCGGGAAAAAGGATAGCGATAAAGAATGGAAACTGGAATGGTCTGAGCGCGACAAGGAAGATAAAGGCGCTCAGTTAAAACAGGAGCAGGCAGAGCGTGAAGAAGAACTCCGGCGTAAGAAGAAAACAGAGGAAATTGTAAATGATGCAGAACGGGAAAAACAAAAGGCACTGGCTGATGCTGCTGACGCTGATAATGCTGCTGACCAGTTGCGCGGGCAACTCGCCAAAATCAGGCGTGAACTTGCAACCAGTGAAACAGGCAGGATTTCCGCAGATGCCGCCAGAAGGCAGACAGCCGCCGAAACCGCAAGTTTGCTTGCCGACCTGTACGAAGAATCAGACCGTCGCGCGGGAGAAATCGCTAAGTATGCTGATGCAGCAGCAAGCGCCGGGAGCGTCTGCGAACGCACATACGATGCAGTAACGCGATCTGTTGAGTGATCGAAACGGATCAATTAATGCCCGTATGTGATTGATAAGTTGGATAGTTGAATGAAAAGGGCGGGGCTGTGATGTTGGTCGCTTGTTTGTAGTTGCATTATATGTGGACTACATATACGATTACGCTCATGGAAAGGAAGGCTTTTCCTGAGTTAACGTAGATTACAAGCGGATTACGTGTTGCAGCCCGTCATTTAACATAATATACATTATGCGCACTAATGATGTAACGGCTCAATGCTAATGCCTATTTGTGGTCCATCATCCATCAGGAATGTCCAGGCCATATATAGGTTCTCAGACCTGTATGGCTGGTCAACATCTCACTTCACTTTTCCTGATGAGGAGTTTTCTGTGGCTATACATGACGCCGGGATGTTCACAGTGGTAGGAAAGAATGGAGATATTCTGAGCCTTCGCTTCCGCCAGGTTTTCCGGTGAGAGGCTTAGCACGCAGCTGAACACGAAGAACATCACGGTCAGCACCATCATGATGTGGGCGAAGCCCAGGATACGCGAGCACTTGCGCTCAGCGTCCTGACCATATTCTTCCCGCTTTGCCACCGCAAAGGAGGAGATAATTGGCGAATGGTTAAAGGAGAACACCATGACCGGGATTGCCAGCCACAGGGTCATCCACAGACCGTTCCCCGTTGCGGAGGCGCTGCTCAGCGACAGCGTATCCAGTACCGCGCCGTTCCATTGCGGTATCAAATACAGCGCCAGCACCATCAGCGCAAAGACGAATGGAAACACCAGCACGCTCATGGCTTTAACAATCATTTTTTCGCCAAAGCGGACGATTCCCATCATGCCGACAATGAGAATCAGCGACAAAATGGCGCGCGGCGGAGACACCAGACCAAGCTGGTGAGTAATAAAGCTATCGACCGTGTTAGTAATAGCCACGCTGTAGACCAGCAGAATCGGATAAATAGCGAAGAAGTACAGCAGCGTGATGAGCTTACCGGCGCCCGTACCGAAATGCTCTTCCACAACTTCGGTAATATCTTCCCCCGGGTTTTTGCCCGACAGAACAAAACGAGTTAAACCACGGTGGGCAAAAAACGTCATCGGAAATGCAAGAATAGCCATGATGATTAACGGAATTAAACCGCCGACCCCGGCGTTAATTGGCAAAAAAAGCACCCCTGCGCCAATCGCAGTACCGTACAGACCCAGCATCCAGACGGTATCACTCTTTCTCCAGCCGCTGCTCTCGCGAGCGACGAGGGTATTTTGAACGGTTTCCATAATATGGCCTCAGTAATATAAAGTAGCGTCAGATTTATTTGACGCTGATTCAGGTAATAAAAACGTGGTGTTTATTTGGCTATTTTATGAAATGCAACTATGCTAATTCACTAACCGCGATCACATAACCTGATTTATTGCAGTGACTTTTAACGTATCAAAATTAACCCCGAGAATTCGTTATTTTTTTAAGGCATCATTTTTAATACGTTATTATTTTTCGTATGCTCTTAACTGCCGTTTCTTTATATACCCAGAACCTTGAGGTAACAAACAATATTTGTCATACGATTAATAAAAAATTAAAGAAATTATTTCCCGACATTAAAATTCACCGCGGGTACCGGTCCTGCTTTTGCGCAGAGGAAATGACCGCATCGTCACCTCCTCCCCTTAAACTGACCTACACCCCTTTGTAATGCTCTTTACTCAGGCCATACTTCTTCATTCTGAGGTAGAGTTTTTTACGCGGTATAAGCAGATACTCCGCCACCTCATTGATACGTCCCTGGTGGATATTCAGCGCTTCAGTGATAATCTGCCGCTCGACGTCCTCAACCCGCCGATCCAGCGGCGTCGGTTCGCCGACAAGCATCTGCGGATTCACCGTTTCCGCGAGCGGTAATACCCCCACCGCAAACAGCTCGGCGGCGTTCGCCAGTTCGCGAACGTTATTTGGCCACACTCGCCGCATCATCCCCTTCAACAGACCGGCATCCACCTCCGGGACGGGATGATTCAGCCGTTGACAGGTTTTTTGCAAATAGTGATGAAACAGCGGCCCGATATCATCAGGTCGCTTTGACAGAGGCTGGCAGCCAATTTGCGTCATCGCGAAGCAGTAATAGAGTTCCGCCACTATCTGGCTGCTGGCGGCCAGTTCCACCAGCGAAGCATTACCGATACCAATCAGGCGAAAAGGCCGTTTCTCATGACTCTGCAGCTGTACCAGATGATGCTGTTGCCCGTGAGTCAGATGCTCCAGGTGACTTAAGACCAGCGTCCCGCCCTGGGCTTGCGCGATCAGTTCATTCAGCGTGTGGGCGTTAGCCGTATTTAGTTCGCAGGAGATAAACGGACCGTCGGCGTGACGCCCTAACTGGTGCAGGTAACGCGCGCCGGTCATGCGGCCGGTTCCCGGCTCGCCGTAAAGCCATACCGCAATATCCGTCTCTGCCAGCTGCTGAAGGCGCTGGCGATACCGATCCGTCCATTGGCTACGGCCAATAAGCTCAACCTGTAATTTTTGCTGACAATACTGGCGACGGGCGATCACCGATTGCCTCTGACGCAGCGCGGCATCCACCAGCGTGAGCAGCTTGCCCGGATCGATCGGCTTTTGCAGGAAATCCCAGGCCCCTTTTTTCACCGCCTCCACCGCCATCGGCACATCGCCGTGACCGGTGATAAGCAGAATCGGCAGCAGATCGTCATCCTGATGAAACAACGTCATTAAATCGATTCCGGAGCAGCCGGGCATGCAGACATCGCTTAAAACAATGCCGGGCCAGTCCTTCGGCACCTGCTCCCGCGCATCAAAAGGATTATTACAGGCACTGACGTGATACCCCGCTTGCTCAAGCAGCTGCGTATAGGCATCCAACACATCGGCATCATCATCAATCAGCAGAATCGAACAGTTATTACTCAACATCTTTTACATCCGTCAAATTGAATTCCAGCACCACGCAGGCACTGCGCGTAAACGTCGACGCCAGGCGCAACGCCCCTTCCATTTGCGTCATCAGCGAAACACATATCGAAAGCCCTATTCCCAGTCCCACGGCTTTACTGGTAGTGAACGGCTTTAACAGCGAAGGGAGTAAGGCCGCAGGCCAGCCGGGGCCGTTATCGGCAATCAACACGCACAGCCTTTCGCCCTGGATTTGCCAGCTCACGGTGATTTGCGCTGCGTGCGGGCAAGCATCAAGGGCATTTGACAGCACGTTCACCAGCACCTGATGAACACGCACTTCGTCTCCCAGGATCCAGACGGTGTCATCCGGTATCAGCAGCGTCCCCTGCTGAGGTTTATGTCGCATCGCCAGCAATTCCCACGCCACGGTAAATGTCTGGCGCAAATCGACCGGGTGCAGCGCTGTTTCCAGTTCTGCGCGGCGGGTAAACTGGCGCAGGGAGCGGATAATCGCGTCAATGCGGTTGATCAGCCCTTCCGCTTTGCTTAACGTCGTCCGCGCCTGCTCCGTCTGTCCCTGCTCGATTGCCCTTCCTGCGGTAAAAAGATACATCGACAGCGCATTCAACGGCTGATTGATCTCATGCGCCAGGGTGGTCATCGTCTGCCCCACCACCGCCAGTTTAGCGGTCTGGATCAGCTCGTCCTGAGTGGCACGCAGATCGGCCTCAATCGCTTTCCGCTCGCCTATCTCCTGTTCAAGCTGCTGTTTTTGCGCATTAAGCTGACCCAGGGTATGGCGAAGCAAACCGGCAATACGTCCCAGCTCGTCGCGCCCGTAAACCGGAATGGTCGCCTCGGTCTGGCCCAGACCAATCTGCACCACCGCCTGATTCAGCGCGGTAAAGCGTTTCACCAGCCGCGAGCGAATAAAATAATGATTCAACCCCCACGCCAGCAGCAGCGCCAGCAGAGTCGCCACCAGGATTAATCCGCCGCTGACCCGGACAATCTGCCCCATACGCTGATTAAACATCTGCATCTGCTGGTGACTGCTGCCAAGCTGGGCTTCCAGCAGCGTTCTGAAGCGTCCCAGCGTCGCTTCTCTGGCCCGGCTGGCTTCCACGAGCGCTTTTTGCGCAGTAACGTAGTCGCGCATGGTGTCCGGCATCTTATTTTTCACCATGCCAATTTCCAGCAGCTCATCGATCGTTTGTCGCAGGGTAATGGTGCTCGGCCAGTCATCCAGCGCACGAATATTTTCATCCGACGTTTTCTTCAGGTTTTCAAGATAGCGGATATGCGTCTCCACCAGCATGCCGTCATCATTACCGGATTTCAGTTCATTGAGCCTGTCGCGCAGGTCGTCAACGATCTGATTTTCAATACGAGCCAGGGTATAGACCTGCTGTTGTTCATTCTGTACTTCCCGGGAGCGTTTCAGGTACTGCGCCGCATCCCCCTGTCGGGCTTCAATCTGATCGAGCAGCGTTCCCTGTTGCCAGGTAAAATCCTGCACCAGCGAATTCAGCTCGGTGGTGAAATCATCGTGCAGCCAGTCGATCCGCGCCGAAAGCTCTCCCACCTTTTCGCGAACCAGAAACATGTTGTAGAGCACGCGATCCAGTTCCGCCAGCAGCGCGCGGCTGTCCTGCAATATCACCGCCAGCTGCTGGCGTTCTGCCGGCGACAACCCCTGGCTCAGCCGCTCTATTTTATCCAGATGCTGGATAATCTGGTTGCGCAGCTGCAGCCGTACCGTGGTATTCGGCGCCAGCAGAAATTCATTGAGCTGATCGACCACCAGGTTGAGATTCCCTTCAATCAGAAAAGCCGAATGGATGCGCGGAAAATACTCATCCAGCGAATAGCGGATCTGCGAACTTTGCTCATGCCATGAATAGAGGCTGACGCTGCTGACAATCAGCGTCAGCAGCGCCCCCATCAGAAAAGCCCCGCGTAGGCTGCTACTGATACTGATTTGCCGCAGACGTTGCAGCATGGACCTGCCCATCATTTCAGTTCTTCCAGTTTATTAATCGCCTGCCGCTGATTGTTGAGAAACCAGAGCTGCCACTCCATCATCTGCTGTTCCGCGAAGCTCTTATTGTCGAACTGAGCCAGCCAGGCTTCATCCTCGCTGCTCGCCGGATCGACCGGCACACGGGTCAGCAACGCGCGTATCTCGGGCAGCGGACGCTTGAGACGGGCCTCCGCGCTATGCAGCGCTCGCCAGGCATCTTTTAGCTGGGCAAGACGAAAGCTGATCGCCGTATCGAACATCCGTTGAACCAGACGCTGGCGTTTGAGGATCAGCCGATAGTTCAATGGCGGTTGATTCATCAGCACCGCCTGCTGCGCCGCCCGCGGATTGCCTGCCGCCAGCGGCGTTACCGGGTATTTCCCGGTATTAGCATCGGCGAGGATCGCCTGGCCCTCCGGGCTTAACAGATAGCGAATAAACCTCCGCGCCTCGCTGGCGTGCTGACTGTTTTTAAGCACCGCGACATAAGTCGGCGAAACCGCCGACTGCGGGAAATAGGTAAAAGCCAGGTGCGGATCGTTCAGCAGCAGATTGGCGTAGTTATCAATCACCGGACCGGCCACGCCCAGGCCGCTTTTAATCTTATCCGCCACCCCAAAGCTGCGGGATGAAATGGTCACGAGGTTTCCGGCACTCGTCAACAGCGTTTCCCATCCCTTAATCCAGCCCTTTTGTTGCAGCAGCGACTCCACCATCAGATGGTTGGTATCCGAACGCGACGGACTGCTCATCAGCAGCGCCCCCTGATAGCGGGGATCGGTCAGGTCATCCCAGTCCGCTGGCGCAGGCAGATGCCGTGTCATCAGCGCCGAGCGATTAATCAGCAAACCGAACCCGGAAATCGCCACGGCCACGGAGGTGGAGCGGATAGATTCCGGCACCAGATGTTGGCTGACTGCCGGCGCACCGCTGAACGGCGCCAGTTTTTGATGCTCCTGAAGATGCTGCAGCAGCATCGGCGACGAGGTCAGGATCAGATCGACATTTTCGGCATTTGCCGTATCAAGCAGCTGTTCCAGCGAGGCGCTGGTGCGGTTGAGCGTCCTGATCATCACTGACCCCGGCTCCGTCTGCCAGCGATCGATAATCCACACGGTGGCGCTGGGAGAAAATGTCGTCGCCATCACCAGCTCATTGCTTTGCGCCGCACAGGGTCTCAGCCAGGCGGTCAGCAGCATCAGCGCGAGCATTTTGCTCACTATCCCGCCCCGACGAAGAGACATGTTTGTGATCCCGTTCATAAATATTGAAATACCGTAAAAATAGCGTTGAGACAAAACTTACCCGTTTATGAAATCTGGCGAATTAATCACCGCGACCGGCAAAATAGTCAAACGGGCGTCCGGGAATATCAGGAAAGATTACCAGATAATGATTGGGGAATTTGCTGGTATCCGCACAAGCCTGACATAAAATCAGCGCAAAATTATTTCCGCAGGCTCTCGCTCATTCAATATGAGTCAAAAGTAACCTATCAATTCATTATTTTGAGTCAGTTTTGACTCATTTCGACGATTTGTATTTATGGCCGCTTATTTCACCCTTCAGGTCGAATACTCCTGATGTTCAGATCAATATAAAATACAGGTGACGACATGTTATCATTATTAAAAAAAGGGCCGTCGGCGAATAAAGTTCCTGCTGAGAAAATTCAGGCAACTTATGGTCGATACCGCATGCAGGCGCTGCTAAGCGTATTTCTGGGATATCTGGCGTACTATATTGTGCGCAATAACTTCACATTATCCACGCCCTATCTGAAAGAGCAGTTAGACCTTAGCGCCACGCAGATCGGTTTGCTCAGCAGCTGTATGCTGATAGCGTACGGTATCAGTAAAGGCGTGATGAGCAGCCTTGCGGATAAAGCCAGCCCGAAAGTGTTTATGGCCTGCGGTCTCGTACTGTGCGCAATCGTCAACGTCGGGTTAGGATTCAGTACCGCATTCTGGATCTTCGCTGCGCTGGTTGTCCTGAACGGCCTGTTTCAAGGGATGGGGGTCGGTCCCTCTTTTATTACCATCGCTAACTGGTTCCCGCGTCGGGAGCGTGGCCGCGTAGGGGCTTTCTGGAATATTTCCCATAACGTCGGCGGCGGGATTGTCGCCCCGATCGTCGGCGCCGCATTTGCGATTCTCGGTACCGAGCACTGGCAGAGCGCCAGCTACATTGTGCCGGCCTGCGTGGCGGTGGTATTCGCCATCAGCGTACTGGTGCTGGGTAAAGGTTCGCCGCGCGAGGAAGGCCTGCCTTCGCTGGAAGAGATGATGCCGGAAGAAAAAGTGGTGCTGAAGACCAAACATACTCAGCAAGCGCCGGAGAACATGAGCGCGTTCCAGATCTTCTGCACCTACGTCCTGCGCAATAAAAACGCCTGGTATGTCTCCTTCGTCGATGTCTTTGTCTACATGGTGCGTTTCGGCATGATCAGCTGGCTGCCTATCTATCTGCTGACGGTGAAACATTTTTCTAAAGAGCAGATGAGCGTCGCCTTCCTGTTTTTTGAGTGGGCAGCGATTCCTTCTACCCTACTGGCCGGGTGGCTTTCCGACAAGCTGTTCAAAGGGCGCCGGATGCCGTTAGCCATGATCTGCATGGCGCTAATCTTCATCTGTCTGATCGGCTACTGGAAAAGCGAATCTCTGCTGATGGTCACGGTATTCGCGGCGATTGTGGGCTGCCTGATTTACGTCCCGCAGTTTCTGGCCTCGGTTCAGACCATGGAGATCGTCCCCAGCTTTGCCGTTGGTTCAGCCGTGGGTCTGCGCGGATTTATGAGCTATATCTTTGGCGCCTCGTTAGGCACCAGCCTGTTTGGCGTGATGGTCGATAAAATGGGCTGGCACGGCGGGTTCTATCTGCTGATGGGCGGGATCGTCTGCTGCATCCTGTTCTGCTACCTCTCTCATCGCGGCGCGCTGGAGCTTGAGCAACAGCGTAAAATCACCGAGCAGGAAGAGGCCCGTCTGGCGCTGGCTGACGCACAGTAAGCGCCTGATAACGTGGAAAGAAAGTGCCAGCCTGCTGGCACTTTTGGCCTTACGCAGAGTTTGCCGTCGTTACGCAGACACCCTTAAATAGGGCGCAATGCTCGCTAATTTTTCCCGGGTTTCCGTCAGCTCGCGTTCCGGCGTCGATTGCGCAATGATCCCCGCCCCCGCCTGTATCCAGCAGCGCTGGCTGTCCTGAAATACGGATCGCAGGACTAACGCCGCATCAAAGCGCGTGTCCTCCAGCAGCAGCACCGCCCCGGAATAGAGCTCCCGCGGCGTCTTCTCAATTTGCATAATCGCGCTCAGGGCCGCATTCTTGGGGATACCCGAGGCGGTAATCGACGGAAACAGCACGGTAAATGCATCCCAGGCATCCTTACTTTCCGCAAGCTGGCCGCTGACGCAAGATCCCAGATGCTGAACGCTACCGCGCTGGCGAACCGACATCAAATCTTCAACCACCACGCTGCCCGGCTGGCAGACCACCGCCAGTTCAGCGATCGCCTCCTTCACCGACAGGATGTGCTCCAGCACCTCTTTACCGTCATGCAGCAACTCGGTCTCTTTCTCCTTATTCTGCTGCGGATCCCCCATGCGATCGCGGGTACCCGCAAGGGGTTCAGTGACGACTTTGCTTCCGCTGACCGACATCACCAGCTCCGGGCTAAACCCCAGCGCTTCTCGCCCCTGCTGGCGAAACATAAACGAACGGGTGGGCGTATTGGCCTGCCGCCCGCATAATAGCGTGGAGGGCATATCAATACGCGATGGCAAGGCCATAGCCCGCGAGACAATCGCTTTGACATATTCACCGCGGCGGATCGCCGAAACCACGCGCGCCACCTGCTCCTGATAGGCCTCACCGTTGTCAGCGGTATCTACAGTCACGGTGTTACACGGCGTCGCCGTACCGGCTGCTTTTATCCACTCGCACAGACGTCGGCATTCGCTGGCGGTGTCGGCAGAAACGGTGACATTTCCCTGTTCAAAAATCAGTTCTTCACGGGGAACGGTTAACGTCAGCAATGGCCACTCGCCAGCGTGATAGGCTATCCCACGGGTATGCGCCGCAAAGTTAAACCCGACCTGGCCATATACCCGACGCCCTTTCACCTGAGGATGGGCCATAAAACGACGCGCGCAGTCGGTAATGGAATCCACCGCCCATTGCTGCTCTCCGTCCGCATTGATAAAGGTCGCCCGCGTGCCGTCAGCATTAATGATCAACCGTGCCTGGCATCCTTTGCCGATATACCAACACGGTTGCCGCTCATAGACATAGCACTCTTCATCGGCGAACTGGCGTAAGACGCCACAAATCGTCGGCAGCCGCCGTTCCTCTGGGAGCGCCAGATGTAAAAATTCACTGATTTTCATCCCTTACCTCTCTGTGTTATTCCCGGATCCTTCAATTGCGTTTGTCGAATGCAGCCGGGCAGAAGCAATCCACGCTGCCAGCAGCGTGAATGCGCCGCCAAACATAAAGCAGGCCGCATAGCCAAAATGCTGCGCAATTACGCCGCCAACCACGCCGGCCAGAATGGCGATGGCGGCATCAGTACATTGAAAGAGCGTAAAATCGACGCCAGCCTGCAGAGGCGATGAAAGCGTCATCAGCGTGGCGTAAAGACAGACCAGGGCGCAGGCCAGCGAAATGGATTGCAGGATGATCAGCCCCTGGAGTAACGGCAGCCGCAAATGTCCCGGCGCCAGCAGCAACGTCGTTACTATTGCCATCAGCACGACGCCCTGGAGGCCATAAGCCGCAAGCAGCGCTCTGCCGGGGGAGGTGTATTTCATCAGCACCCCGCCCGCCAGCGTTCCTGCGATACCAGCCGCGATATTGCCAGCGCTGAATAGCGCGCCGAGCACCGACATGCTCAACCCCTGATCCAGCAGCAGCGGCGCCAGAAGAGGCAACACGAACCGCATCCCGGTATTCAGCATCAGCACCAACAGTAAACCCAGCCGCGCCTGTCGCCTTTTAAGCGCATAACCCAACGCCGGAACATGCGGTACAGACGTGATGCGCATGGGTTCGGCAATGCGCCACAGGGGAACGGATAAGACCAGGATCAGCGCCGCCATGATCAGCATGGCCACCGGCCAGTCGAATGCCGCCGCTAGCATCAGGAAGACGCCGCCGCCGCACATCATTCCCAGATAGCTGCCGCCGACCTGAACGCTGTTTCCCCAGCCGTAACCTGCGCGACTGAGCTGATCGACACAAAAGCCGTCGCTGGCAATATCGATGGTGGCGGCAACCGTACCCGCGAGTAAAAACAGCGCAAACAATGCGGCGATCTGCGTGTCGGGAAATCCCCCAGTTCGCCCGACCGCGCCGGTCGCAGCGGCAACCGTCAGGATCGCCGCCAACCCGACCTGACCCCGGAGGATTAACAGGCGGGAACGACGCTCCGGGCGATCGGGCGGCAGGCGCCAGCGCTCAATCCACGGCGCCCAGATAAACTTCAGCGCCCAGGGCAACATAAACAGCGTTGTCGCGCCGGCAAGGGCCAGCGAGCCGCCGGCGGCGCGCACCAGCGCAGGCAGGGACTGCATAGAGAGCGCCGATACCAGGCTCTGCGTCACATAGATCCCGGCAATGGCAAAAATCACCCGTCCGGTCGTTAACGGTTTCACCTGCGACTGAACATCACTCATGCAGTCGCTCCTCAGATGCGTCAACCTCTGCATCACGCCAGACGCGCGCGGCCATTTGCGCCTGCCACAGCGCCTGGTAACGTCCCTGACGGGAGAGAAGCTGCGCATGCGTGCCCTGTTCAACCACTTCTCCCTCTTCCATCACCAGGATGTTTCCGGCCCCGGCGATGGTTGACAGGCGATGGGCGATGATAATTACCGTCCGGTTGTGAACCAGATGATCAATAGCTTTCTGTACCGCCAGTTCGCTATCAATATCCAGCGCGGCGGTCGGCTCATCGAGAATGACGATCGGCGCATCTTTCAATAAGGCCCTGGCAATGGAAATTCGCTGGCGCTCGCCGCCCGAGAGCTGCCCGCCCATCTCGCCCATTGGCGTCAGCCAGCCTTGCGGAAGACGGGAAATGAATTCAAGACACTGCGCCGCGCGGGCGGCCTCTTCCACCTCCTGCTGCGTGGCCTGCGGGCGGGCAATAAGGAGATTCGCCAGCAGCGTGTCATCAAACAGCCAGACATCCTGAAACACGACGGAAATCAGGCTATTGAGCTGTTCCGCCGTCAGATGACGAATATCGACGCCACCGATAGAAATCTCTCCCTGCTGCGGATCGGCATAGCGCATTAACAGTTTGCTGACCGTGGTTTTACCGGCGCCTGAGGCGCCCACCAGCGCGCTCATGCTGGCGGCCGGAAAGGTCAAAGAGAGGTTGTTGAGCGCGGGATCGCCGCTGTCATCATAGCGGTAGCAAATGGTGTCAAAGCGGATATCGTAACGCTCCGGCATCTCGACGCGTTCTGCGACGGGAAGCGGCGGGATCGCCATAAACTGCTCAATACGCTGCAGGGCGCTGGCGATCAGTTCCACCACCGAGGTGTAGCTGATAAACATCGCCATCGGTTCCGAAAAACGCATTATCATCGCGGCGGCGGCTATCAAAAAGGCAAGGTTCAGGGTCCCCGTTACTACCCAGACCACCCCGGCTAACACGACCACCTGCAGGCCCAGCTCCACAACGCCGGCGATCAGCATCGTCGCGCCGGCGCTCTGGCGATGCGTGCGGCTCTGCAAGCTTTCCAGCGCATTAAAATGCGCCAGCAACGCCCGGCTTTTTTCGCCATCGCTGCCGCAGGTACGCAAAACCATCATCCCTTGCGCAAATTCAACGATATCCCCGCTCAGCCGCTGGTGCGCTTCGCCCAGGGTCTGCATTTGTCGGCGCATCGCCGGCCGGCGCCAGTAATAAAACGGCACCAGCATGGGAAAGATCAGCAACATCACCAGCCCCAGCCGCCAGTCGATCCACAACGTTGCCAGCGATGCGGTCAGCGGAGTGACGATGGTTAAAAGCAAAATATTGGCTATCGCAATCACATAGTTGAGATTTTCATCCACGCTGCCCAGCAACAAGGCGTTCGTTTCGCCCGCTCTGCCGCGCTGGAGTCTTTCCAGCGGCACGCGGCGTAGCTGTTCGCCCAGGCGCAGGCGCAGTTCATGGGTGGCCTGCGCCAGATGACCACGGTATTCAAAGCCCAGCCCATACCAGCGTAGCGCCAGCGCCGCGAACGCCGCAGCGCTGAAAGCCAAAGCCCAGGTGAGAAGCGGCGATGCTTCACCACGTAATAGCGCATCAACGATCGGATAGAGGCAGGCAAAGGCAATCCCCTGCATCAATGCCGCCAGCAGCAGCGCAATCATACTGCGCCGCAGCATCCCTGCCTGACTGCCAACGCTGGAGATAAGCTGGCGCCAGATGACGCGCCAGGCCAGGTTATCCGCGGGATTAATGGCTTTCATTTTCCGCCTCCTCTGGTTGTGTTCTCCCCGGCATCCATTGCTGCGCCTGCTGATAGCGCTGCCACAGCTGCTGATACAGGCCGCCCTGGGCCAACAGTTGCCGGTGACTCCCGCGTTCCAGGAGCCGCCCGTCGGAAAACAGCAGTATCATATCGGCGTGAGTCACCATGGAGAGTCGATGCGCGACCATGATGACCGTCCGGCCGCGCATGGCCGCCGCGAGGGCTTTGATCAGCGCCGCTTCGTTTTCCGGATCGGCAAACGCCGTCGCCTCATCGAGCACAAGAATGGGGCGATCCTGCAACAGCGCCCGGGCGATGGTGATGCGCTGCCGCTGACCGCCGGAGAGAAAGACGCCGCGCTCCCCGACGCGGGTGCTGTACCCCTCCGGCAACGCGCTGATAAATTCATGGGCCTGCGCCACTCTGGCCGCCGATATCACCGCTTCCAGCGGCGTATCCGGCGCGCCCAGACGAATGTTATTGGCGATGGTGTCGGCAAAAAGGAAGTTGTCCTGGAATACAAACGAGATTTGCTGCATCAAGGTGTCCGTCTGCATATCGCGCAGATCCACGCCGCCGATGCGAATATGGCCTTTATCGGGATCGGCATAACGCAGCAGGAGTCGCGCCACGGTGCTTTTCCCGGCGCCGCTCGGCCCGACCAGCGCCACTATTTTTCCGGCAGGTACATGAAAGCTCACCTCCTGCAGCGCCGCGCCTGCGCGCGCTTGTGGATAGTGAAAACTCACCTGCTCAAAGGTAATACTCGCATCGTTCGGCTGCCGATCGACAAGCGGACGGGAGAGTTCCGGCATCGCGAGAACCTGATAAATACGCTGAATGCTTAAACGCGTTTGCGCGACCAGGTTATTGAGCATCATCATGGGCATCACCGCTTCCGCCATCCCGCTGCCCAACAGTAATACGGCCACCCAGGCGATAAAATCGAGGCTGCCCGCCTGCATCAGGCCGTATCCGCACCAGATCAGAACGAATAAGGTCGGCAGCGGATTGAGGATCGAGAATGAAAAACGCGCTGAAAAGCCGGCTTTGCGATACCAGATTTTGAGCACATCGACCCACTCCTCAAGGGCATGCTGATAGCGCAAAAAGCTGGTGCTGCCGCTATCAAACGTTCTGACCACCGGCATGGCCTGCACGAACTCAATCACCGCGGCGCTGACCCGCTCGCGCGCCTGATGATAACGCTGAGCCATCTCTCCCGAGCGCTGGCGGGCGAGAGTAAGTATCAGTGAACCCAATGCCAGCACACCCAGCGTGGCAATGGCCAGTCGCCAGTCCAGCCAGAACAGGATAGCGGCGGTCGCCAGGGGCATGACTATCGCGCGAGCGTACAGCGGCGTGCTGTCAGCAACGAAAATGTGTAACGACTTCACATCATCCAGCATTACCTTCGCCATCGCACCGCTGCCCATTTGCTGTAACGCGCCGGGGGCAAGCTGCACGGCTTTCTGCGCTAATCTGCTGCGCAGAATATTCTCCAGATGAAACGCCGCATAATGCGAGGTGTTAAATGCCTGCAGGCGCAGGACAAAAGTCAGCGCCACGCAGCCAAATAGCCCTCCCAACGACCAGAGTGGAATAACGTCGGGCGAGACGCGAAGATCGCGCAGGCTCCATGCCAGAAAAAGCAGCGCCGCAAGGCTGGTGATGGCCGCCAGACCCGCCAGCGCCATCGCCAGAATGACCTTCCGGCGAACCGGGGTTATCACCTGCCAGAGCGGGAACCGGGACGAAGATTCAGTATTGGATGATTGAGATGACATGGGAGTGGCTGAATTTCCTGATGAATTTTTACGGACGCCAAAAACGCTATTTCAGGGTGGCGTTCTGAGAATTAATGTGAATAATAACCATTATCAATTACTCATCTACCCCATTCGGTTCTATTTTTACCCGCATTGGTTTAAGCCACAGGGAGATAACCCGGTCATGACGGAGTCACCACAAACGCAATCTGCAATCTCAATTCATCAGTTGGTGGTCGGGAAACCCGCTAACGACGGTACTATCCCGGCCCAGTGTGAACTGCTGCGCTGTTCGTTGCAGGAAGGGATGGATATTTTGCTCTGGAGAGGCCATTTTGCGCAGCCTGAGACGTTACAGCTTCACGATGATCTGGGCAGGATTAACTTCTCGTGCATCCTCGAGGGCACCTCGCGTTTTGCCATCCAGGGGCTCAGACGCCACACCGAGTGGGAGCTGGCCCGCAATCGCCATTACATTACCCACACGCCAGATTGCCGCGGCAGCGCCGCCTACGGCGGCCGATTCGAGAGCATCACCCTCTCCTTCAGCCCTGAAACCCTCGCGCTGTGGGTACCGGATATCAGTACAGTCATTAAAAATAAGATCGACTCCCACTGCTGTTGCCAGCAGCAGCGCTGCAATGCGGAAACCCATTTAACGGCCCAGGCTTTGCGTCATGCGCTAATGCGGATGCACGGCGGATTCAGCCATGAACAAAAGCCTTCGACCCTCTGGCTACAGGGACAGAGTCTGGTGATGCTAAGCCTGGTCCTGGATGAGCACCGCGAAGACGCCAGCTGCTTCTCCTGCCACTTCAACCCGGTGGAGCGCCAGAAACTGCTGCGGGCAAAGGATCTGCTGCTGGCCGATTTGACGCAGGCGCCGGGCGTTGCTGAGCTGGCGAGAGAGTCCGGTTTGAGCGTGCTGAAAATTAAGCGTGGCTTCCGCGTTCTGTTTAACAACAGCGTCTATGGCCTGTTTCAGGCTGAACGCATGCAGGAGGCACGAAGAAGGCTGGCCAATGGCAACACCTCCGTTATGACGGTAGCCGCCGATCTGGGCTACGCCAACGCCAGCCACTTCTCTGCCGCTTTCCAGAAACAGTTTGGCGTCACCCCTTCCAGCTTTAAACGCGTCATCTGATCGCCGATTGACCCCTCCCCGTCAGCGGCCCGGCACCCCCCTCCGGGCCTCAGTGCTTTCCTCCAGTGATTAACCCGAAACGGGCATAAATAGACCCGTTTCGGGTAGCACTCAATTGTTAATAATTATTATTCTCATGTAAGGAGTGTTTTCCGCTAAGACGTGCCATCAGGAGGAAGAATGATTTCTGGCGCACCATCTCAGAAACCGCGGTTACCGGACAACGGCAACGCGGCTGATTATCAACAATTACGCGAGCGGCTCACGCAGGAGCTAAATTTAACGCCGCAGCAGCTACATGAAGCGTGCAATTTGATCCAGGCGGGCCTGGATTCAATCAGATTGATGAGATGGTTAGACTGGTTTCGTAAAAGGGGCTACCGCGTGACCCTGCGCGAACTGTATGCCGCCCCCACGCTGGGCGGGTGGCGCCAGCTGATGCGCAGCCGTTCGCCGGAGAAACCGGCGGAGGAAACGGCATCCGGTGAAAGCGTCTGGCCGACCATGACCGAGGCTACCCCCTTCCCTCTGACGCCGGTCCAGCATGCCTACCTGACGGGGCGAATGCCTGGACAGCCCCTCGGCGGCGTGGGCTGCCATCTGTATCAGGAGTTTGCCGGCTATTCTCTGACGGCGGAAAAGCTGGAACAGGCCATCGCGATCCTGATGCAGCGCCACCCGATGCTGCATATCGCCTTTCGCACCGACGGACAGCAGGTCTGGTTAAAGCAACCTTACTGGAACGGCGTGACGGTTCATGATTTGCGCCAGAACGACGCCGCCAGCCGCCAGGTCTATCTGGACGCCCTGCGCCAACGCCTGAGCCACCGCCTTTTACGCGTGGAGATCGGCGAAACGTTTGATTTTCAGCTGACGCTGTTGCCCGATAATCGCCACTGCCTCCATGTCAATATTGACCTGCTGATTATGGATGCCTCCAGCTTTACGCTCTTCTTCGATGAGCTTAATGCTCTGCTGGCGGGCGAATCGCTGCCGGCTATCGACCCCCGCTATGATTTCCGCTCCTATTTGCTGCACCAGCAGCAGGTGCATCAACCGCTGCGAGACGAAGCCCGCGCGTACTGGCTGGCGAAAGCGCCTGCGCTTCCTCCTGCGCCGCTCTTGCCGCTGGCCTGCGACCCCGCCGCGCTACGTGAAGTCCGTAATACCCGACGCCGCATGATTGTCCCGGCCAAACAGTGGCATGCGTTCAGCCAACGGGCCGGTGACTACGGCGTCACCCCGACAATGGCGCTGGCAACCTGTTTTTCCGCCGTCCTGGCTCGCTGGAGCGGCCTGACGCGGCTGCTGCTCAACGTAACGTTATTCGACCGCCAACCGCTGCACCCGGCGGTTAGCGCTATGCTTGCCGACTTCACCAATATTCTGCTGCTGGATACCGCCTGCGACGGCGATACCGTCAGCGGCCTCGCGCAGAAGAATCAGCTGACCTTTACCGAAGACTGGGAGCATCGTCACTGGTCCGGCGTCGAACTCCTCCGGGAGCTCAAACGCCAGCAGCGCTATCCCCACGGGGCCCCGGTGGTATTTACCAGCAATCTGGGACGCTCTCTCTACAGCAGCCGCGCGGAACCGCCTTTGGGCGAGCCGGACTGGGGCATCTCGCAGACGCCGCAGGTGTGGATAGATCATCTGGCCTTCGAACATCAAGGCGAGGTCTGGCTGCAATGGGACAGCAATGACGCCCTGTTCCCTCCGGCATTAGTAGCGACGTTGTTCGCGGCCTACTGCCAGCTGATTAACCAGCTCTGCGAAGATGACAGCGCATGGCAAAAACCGTTCCCGGATACCCTGCCCGCCAGGCAACGCGCGATTCGCCAGCGGGTCAACGCGACCGACGCGCCCATTCCCGCAGGACTGCTGCATGAAGGCATTTTCCGCATCGCCCTCCAGCAGCCGGAGGCGCTGGCGGTCACAGATGCTCATTATCAGTAGAACTACCGTGAACTGACGGACTTTGCCCGCCGTTGCGCCGGCAGGTTAATCGCGTGCGGGGTGCAGCCGGGCGACAATGTGGCGATCGGCATGTCAAAAGGCGCGGGACAGCTGGTTGCGGTGCTGGCCGTACTGCTGGCCGGGGCGGTCTACGTTCCGGTTTCGCTGGACCAGCCCGCCGCGCGGCGCAAGAAAATCTATGCTGACGCCAGCGTTCGGCTGGTGCTCATTTGCCAGCACGACGCCAGCGCGTGGTCAGACGATATTCCCCTGCTTGCCTGGCAGCAGGCCATTGAGGATGAACCGATCGGCAACCCGGTGGTTCGCGCACCGACACAACCGGCCTACATTCTCTACACCTCCGGTTCTACCGGCACACCGAAAGGCGTGGTCATTTCTCACCGGGGAGCGCTCAACACCTGTTGCGATATCAATAACCGCTATCAGGTAGGTCCAGGCGACAGGGTGCTGGCGCTGTCCGGCCTGCATTTTGATTTATCGGTATATGACATTTTTGGCGTCCTGAGCGCCGGCGGCGCGCTGGTTATGGTGATGGAGGAGCAACGGCGCGATCCCCGCGCGTGGTGTGAACTGATCCAACGCCATCAGGTCACGCTCTGGAACAGCGTCCCGGCGCTATTCGATATGCTGCTGACCTGGTGCGAGGGTTTTGCCGATGCTGCGCCGGCAAATCTGCGCGCGGTAATGCTTTCCGGCGACTGGATCGGTCTCGATCTTCCCGCCCGCTTTCGGGCCTATCGGCCGCAAGGGCAGTTTATCGCTATGGGCGGCGCCACCGAGGCGTCTATCTGGTCTAACGTCTGCGAGGTCAGAGAGGTTCCTGAGCACTGGCGCGCCATCCCCTACGGTTTTCCGCTGGCTAACCAGCGCTACCGGGTAGTCGATGAGCGGGGCCGGGACTGCCCCGACTGGGTGCCCGGCGAATTGTGGATTGGCGGCCTCGGGGTCGCTGAAGGCTATTTCAACGATCCCCTACGCAGCGAGCAGCAGTTTTTGACGCAATCGGGCGAGCGCTGGTATCGCACCGGCGATCTCGGCTGCTACTGGCCAGACGGTACCTTAGAGTTCCTCGGCCGCCGCGATAAGCAGGTCAAGGTCGGGGGATATCGCATCGAGCTGGGCGAAATTGAGAGCGCGCTCGGCCAGGTGGCGGGCGTGAAACAAGCCACCGTTCAGGCGCTCGGGGAGAAAGAGAAGACCCTGGCGGCCTGGGTTGTTCCCCAGGGGGAGGCTTTTTGCGTTCCCCATCATCGCGATCCGTTGCTGCCGCAGGAATGGCGTACCCTGGCAGGAACGCTGCCCTGCTGCGCCTGCCCGCCAGAAATCTCCGCCGCTCAGGTCGCTGATTTTCTGCAGTATCGCCTGTTAAAACTGCATCCGGGCCACGCCTCTGACGTCGATCCGCTCTCCCTGATCGATTCGCTCGCTATCCAGCCGCGCTGGCAGGCCGTGATGGAACACTGGTTAGCCTTTCTTGCGGCTCAACAGCGGCTGCAGCCCGCTGCTGAGGGTTATCAGGTCTGCGCGGCAGAAGCGCCGGAAAAGCGCCATCCTTCGTTCAGCGGGCATGACCTCACCTTAATGCAGATTCTTCGCGGCGCGCGCCACGAACTGTCATTACTGAACGATGCGCGGTGGTCGCCGGAAAGTCTGGCTTTCGACCATCCGGCCAGCGCCTTGTATATCGAGGAACTGGCGACAATGTGCCAACAGCTTTCCCGACGGTTACAGCGCCCGGTACGCCTGCTGGAGGTGGGGGTCCGCACCGCCCGCGCCGCAGAGTGCCTGTTGTCCCGCCTCAACGCTGACGAGGTTGAGTATGTCGGGCTTGAACATAGCCAGGAGCTGCTGCTGAGCGCCAGACAGCGGCTTGCCCCATGGCCTGATGCCCGTCTGGCCCTCTGGAATGCGGAGACGCTGGCGGCGCACGCGCATTCGGCGGACATTGTCTGGCTGAATAATGCCCTGCATCGTCTGCTGCCAGAAGATCCCGGACTCCTTACGACCTTACAACGGCTCGCCGTCCCCGGAGCGCTGCTCTACGTCATGGAGTTTCGCCAGTTGACGCCGTCTGCCCTGCTCAGCACGCTTCTGTTAACCGCTGGACAACCGGAGGCTTTACTGCATAACAGCGCAGCGTGGGCAACAATATTCAGCGCCGCCGACTTCAGCTGTCAGCATGGCGATGAAATCGGCGGATTACAACGCTTCCTCGTCCAGTGCCCGGCCAGCCAGATGCGCCGGGACCCGCGTAAACTACAGGCCGCCCTTGCCGAACGCTTGCCCGGGTGGATGGTGCCGCAACGGATCCATTTCCTTGACGCTTTCCCGCTGACCGCTAACGGGAAAATTGACTATCAGGCGCTGACCCGTCGCCATACCACTGAGGCGGAAACACTGGCCGAAGCGGATTTACCTCAGGGCGATACGGAAACATGCGTGGCCGCCATCTGGCAGCAGCTGTTGTCGATCGGCGCCGTCACCCGGGAGACCGACTTTTTCCAGCAAGGCGGCGACAGCCTGCTGGCCACCCGTCTGACCGGACAGCTCCATCAGGCGGGTTATACCGCGCAATTAAGCGATCTGTTTAATCATCCCCGACTGGCGGATTTTGCCGCTACCCTGCGTAAAACCGACCTCCCGGTCGAACAGCCATTCACCCACTATCCTGAAGATCGCTACCAGCCTTTCGCGCTTACCGACGTGCAGCAGGCCTACCTGGTCGGACGGCAGCCGGGGTTCGCCCTGGGCGGCGTAGGCTCCCACTTCTTCGTTGAATTTGAGGTTGCCGATCTGGATATCCGCCGGCTGGAGAGGGTCTGGAATCGTTTAATCGTCCGCCACGATATGCTGCGCGCCGTTGTTCGCGATGGACAACTGCAGGTTCTCGAACAGACTCCCCCCTGGATCATACCCGCGCACGTTTGCCCAACGCCAGACGAGGCGCTGCGGCTACGTGAAAAACTGGCGCATCAGGTACTCAACCCCGAAATCTGGCCGGTATTCGATCTCCAGGTCGGATACGTCGACGGGATGCCCGCCCGACTCTGGCTGTGCCTGGATAACCTGTTGCTTGACGGGCTAAGCATGCAGATCCTGCTGGCGGAGCTGGAACACGGCTATCGCTATCCGCAACAGCTGCCGCCGCCGCTCCCCGTCACTTTCAGGGATTATCTGCAGCAACCCGCGCTGCGGGCGCCAGACCCAGACTCCCTGGCCTGGTGGCAGACTCAGCTGGACGATATCCCTCCGGCGCCGGCGCTGCCGCTGCGCTGCTTGCCTCAGGACGTTGCGACGCCGCGCTTTGCGCGCCTGAACGGGGCCATGGACAGCGCGCGCTGGCGCCGATTGAAACAGCGGGCGGCTGAAGCCCACCTTACCCCGTCGGCCTTACTCTTATCGGTATGGTCGACGGTGCTCTCGGCATGGAGCGCGCGGCCTGACTTCACGCTTAACCTGACGCTTTTCGACCGCCGTCCGGTGCATCCGCAAATCAACCAGATTCTGGGCGACTTCACCTCGCTGATGCTGCTGAGCTGGCGGCCTGGCGACAACTGGCTGCACAGCGCGCAGCGACTGCAGCAGCGCCTGAGCCAGAGCCTCAATTATCGCGATGTATCCGCCATCCGCGTGATGCGTCAGCTGGCGCAACGGCAAAATCTGCCCGCCGTGACCATGCCGGTCGTCTTCACCAGCGCGCTCGGCTTCGCGCAGGATAATTTCCTCGCCCGGCGCAATTTACTCAAACCGGTCTGGGGTATCTCGCAGACGCCGCAGGTCTGGCTCGATCACCAGGTTTATGAGTCCGAAGGTGAATTGCGCTTTAACTGGGATTTTGTCGCCGCCCTGTTTCCTGCCGAACAGGTGGAGCGGCAGTTTGCCCAGTATGGCGAATTGCTCAATCGGATGGCCGAGGAAGAGAGCTGCTGGCAGCTGCCGCTCGCCGCGCTGGTTCCCCCCGTTAAACTCGCGGAACCAAGCCCCGCTCCCGCTCCGCGCGGTTGCCCTGAGCGCCCGGTGTCCGGCGTGGCGGCGGACGAGAGCACTGTCCGTCTGATTTGCGACGCCTTTCGCGAGGTGGTGGGCGAATCGATTATGCCCGCGGATAACTTTTTTGAGGCGGGCGCCACGTCGCTGAATCTGGTGCAGCTGCACGTTTTGTTACAACGTCACGAATTTTCCACGCTGACGCTGCTTGATCTCTTTACCCACTCCTCTCCAGCCGCTCTGGCCGAATACCTTGCCGGCGTCGCGATGGAGGAGAAAGCCCCACGCTCTCGCCCGGTTCGCCGACGCCAGCGGCGGATTTAGCGCGAACCAAACTGATTTTTTCCGGGACGCCGTCGCGCAAGCGCGGCGTGCCATTGACTTTGTGACTCTTAGGAAACGAGACCGATTATGGATAACTTGCGCTTCTCTTCTGCGCCGACAGCAGATTCCATTGATGCATCGATCGCTGAACGCTACCCGGACTGCGAACCTGTCGCGGTGATCGGCTACGCCTGCCATTTTCCTGAAGCGCCCGATGGCGAAACGTTCTGGCAAAACGTGCTGGAAGGCCGTGAATGCAGCAGGCGCTTTACCCGCGAGGCGCTGCTGGCCGCCGGTCTGGATGCCACGGTGATTGACGATCCTCATTACGTCAATATCGGGACGGTTTTAGACAACGCCGACTGCTTCGACGCCGCCCTGTTTGGCTACTCGCGGCAAGAAGCCGAATCTATCGATCCGCAGCAGCGGCTGTTTTTGCAGGCGGTCTGGCATGCGCTGGAGCATGCCGGCTATGCCCCCGGCGCCGTCCCCCACAAGACCGGCGTTTTCGCCTCTTCCCGGATGAGCACCTATCCCGGCCGCGAAGCCCTGAACGTCACGGAAGTCGCGCAGGTCAAGGGTCTGCAGTCGCTGATGGGTAATGATAAGGACTATATTGCCACCCGCGCCGCGTATAAGCTCAATCTGCACGGACCGGCGCTATCGGTACAGACCGCCTGCTCCAGTTCGCTGGTTGCGGTGCATCTGGCCTGCGAAAGCCTGCGCGCGGGGGAATCCGATATGGCGGTGGCCGGCGGCGTGGCGCTCTCTTTCCCCCAGCAGGCGGGCTACCGCTACCAGCCCGGGATGATTTTCTCTCCCGATGGCCACTGTCGCCCTTTTGACGCCTCGGCAGAAGGCACCTGGGCCGGCAACGGTCTCGGCTGCGTGGTACTGCGCCGCCTGAGAGATGCGCTGCTGTCAGAGGATCCGATTATTGCCGTGATCCTCTCCAGCGCGGTCAACAACGACGGTAGCCGAAAAGTGGGTTATACCGCGCCGTCGGTGGCAGGACAGCAAGCGGTCATCGAAGAGGCGTTAATGCTGGCGGCGATCGATGACAGACAGATTGGCTACATTGAAACCCACGGTACCGGCACGCCGCTGGGAGACGCGATTGAAATTGAAGCGCTGCGCAACGTTTATGCGCCCCGCCCGCCGCATCAGCGCTGCGCGCTCGGTTCGGTAAAAAGCAATGTTGGCCATCTGGATACGGCGGCCGGGATTGCCGGGCTGCTGAAAACCGTCCTCGCGGTCAACCGCGGACAAATTCCGCCGATGCTAAATTTTGCCACGCCAAACCCGGCGCTCAAGCTCGACGAAAGCCCGTTCACCGTGCCGGTGACGGCCCAGGCGTGGCAGGACGAAATACGCTACGCGGGCGTCTCCTCCTTTGGCATTGGCGGCACAAACTGCCACATGATCGTCGCCTCGCTGCCCGATGAGCTCAAATTACCGTTGCCTGGTGCGGATGACGGTAGCAGGAGCACCGCGCTGCTGCTCAGCGCTGCCAGCGACACCGCGTTGCGGCAGCTGGCTACGGACTATGCTCGGGCGCTGAGGGAAAACGCGGATGCCAGTAATCTGGCCTTCACGGCTTTGCGCGCCCGCCGTCTCGATCTCCCCTTTCGTCTGGCGACGGCATTAAATGATGATACCGCCGCTGCCCTTAGCGCCTGGTCTGGAGAACAGGCCGGGGCGCCGGTTTATAGCGGCCACGGCGTCAGCGGTAAGCAGGTGTGGCTGTTTACCGGGCAGGGCTCGCACTGGCGGACCATGGGCCACGCCATGTGCCAGCGTTCGAAGGTGTTTGCCGACACGCTTGAACGCTGTTTTTCCGCCTGTCGTGAAATGCTCACGCCCTCCCTGCGCGACGCGATGTTTAATCCCGACTCGGCGCAGCTGGAGGAGATGACCTGGGCGCAGCCAGCCATCGTTGCCTTTGAAATCGCCATGGCGGCGCACTGGCGCGCCGAGGGATTGCAGCCGGATTACGCCATCGGTCACTCGGTGGGCGAATTTGCCGCCGCCGTGGTCTGCGGACACTATACGATTGAACAGGTTATGCCGCTGGTTTGCCGCCGCGGGGCGCTGATGCAGCTGTGCGCAAACGGCGCGATGGTGGCGGTGTTCGCGCAAGAAGAGGCGCTGATGCCGCTGGCCCGCCAGTTTGAGCTGGATCTGGCGGCCAACAACGGCACCCGGCATACGGTCTTTTCCGGGCCGGAAGCCCGTATTGCGGAATTTTGCGCCGCGCTTTCGCAGCGTGATATCAGCTATCGTCGCCTGAGCGTTTCCGGCGCGGCGCACTCCGCCTTACTGGAGCCGATACTCGATCGTTTTCAGGACGCCTGTGCCGGGCTGCACGCAGAGCCCGGGCAGCTACAGCTTATTTCCACCCTCACCGCCGGGGCCATAGATGCGTCGACGCTCAATCAGGCGGATTACTGGCGCCGCCATATGCGCCAGCCGGTGCGCTTTATCCAGAGTATTCAGGCTGCGCACAAGCTCGGCGCCCGCGTTTTTATAGAGATGGGACCCGATGCCCAGCTGATTACCTCCGGACAGCGCGAATACCGGGATAACGCTTACTGGATAGCCAGCGCCCGCCGTAACCAGGAGGCGAGCGCTGTCCTGAATCAGGCGCTGCTCCAGCTGTACGCCGCTGGCGTCACCCTGCCGTGGGCAGACTTACTGGCGGGCAATGGGCAACGTATCTCTGCGCCACGCTATCCGTTCGCGACCGAGCGTTACTGGAAAGAGCACGTTTCCAACGTCTGCGAGCCTGACGACGTCGTGCTGTCCGCCGGCGCTGAGGTGGCGAGTCGCGCCGCGGCAGCGCTCGATCTTCCCCGGCTGGAAGCGCTTAAACGCTGCGCCACGCGGCTACACGCCATCTATGTCGATCGGCTGGTACAACGCTGTGCGGACGATGCCATTGCCAGCGGCGTCGACGCCATGACCATTATGCGCCGAGGCCGTCTGCTGCCGCGCTACCAGCAGCTGCTTCAACGCCTGCTGAATAACTGCGTGGCCGACGGCGACTACCGCTACGCTGACGGGCGTTATTTCCGCGCCCGCCCGATTGAACATGAGCAGAGGGAAGCTCTGCTGGCGGAGCTTGCTGGCTATTGTGAAGGTTTTCAGGCTATTCCCGAGACCATCGCCCACGCCGGCGAACGGCTGTATGAAATGATGAGCGGCGAGGAAGAGCCGGTGGCGATCATCTTCCCGCAGGGCGCCTCCGACGGCGTGGAGGTCCTCTATCAGGAATTCAGCTTTGGCCGCTATTTCAACCAAATCGCCGCCGGTATCTTACGCGGTCTCGTCCAGACGCGTCAGCCCCAGCGCCCTTTACGAATCCTGGAAGTCGGCGGCGGTACCGGCGGCACCACCGCGTGGCTGCTGCCGGAACTCAACGGCGTTCCGGCGCTGGAGTATCACTTCACCGATATCTCCGCCCTGTTTACCCGCCGCGCCCAGCAGAAATTCGCCGACTATGGCTTTGTGCGCTACCACGAACTGGATCTCGAAAAAGAGGCGCAGTCCCAGGGGTTCCAGGCAAACTCATACGATCTTATCGTGGCGGCGAACGTAATCCACGCCACTCGCCATATTGGCCGCACGCTCGATAATCTGCGCCCTCTGCTCAAACCGGGCGGACGCCTGCTGATGCGCGAAATCACCCAGCCAATGCGTCTGTTTGATTTCGTTTTTGGCCCGCTGGTGCTTCCGCTCCAGGATATCGACGCCCGCGAAGGCGAGCTCTTCCTCACCCCCCAACAGTGGCAGCAGCAGTGTCGCCGTGCCGGATTCAGCAAAGTGGCGTGGCTACCGCAGGAGGGTAGCCCGACCGCCGGTATGAGCGAACATATCATTCTCGCCACGCTGCCCGGTCAGGGGATATCCTCGTCATCAGCATCCGCGCTGGGGCTGTCTCTTGTTCACATCTGACGCTGCCGACGAATCGGGGGGGGGTGAGGTTGGTGGG